>Ga0206103_100890_pt1 | contig 12120 bp, 9 predicted proteins | sample 1B5Ametagenome_FD_148638 | JGI IMG/M metagenome (GOLD analysis project Ga0206103, IMG submission 148638) | Enriched microbial communities from leaf-cutter ant dump, University of Wisconsin, Madison, United States - 1B5A | ecosystem: Environmental > Terrestrial > Nest > Insects nest > Nest dump... | reverse complement strand
ACTGATGTCCGAGGCGGCGATGAGCGAACCGGTCGCGGGCGTAGGCCCCCGCTGGGACGTCGACCCGATCCTGACGGTCGAGCACCTGACCATGCGCTTCGGCGGCCTGGTCGCGGTCAACGACCTGTCGTTCAACGTCGGGCGCGGCGACATCACCGCGCTGATCGGCCCCAACGGCGCCGGCAAGACGACGGTGTTCAACTGCGTAACCGGCTTCTACAAGCCGACCGAGGGGCGCATCGCCATGCGCCACGGCGGCGGCCAGCAGGAGGCGACCGTCCAGGCGGTGACCGCCGGCGGCCACCGCTACCAGGCGGCCAACGACGGCGCCGTGTTCCTGCTGGAGCGCATGCCCGACTTCGAGATCTCGAAGAAGGCCAAGGTCGCCCGCACCTTCCAGAACATCCGCCTGTTCGGCGGCATGACGGTGCTGGAGAACCTGCTGGTCGCCCAGCACAACCCGCTGATGATCGCCTCCGGTTTCACGCTGGCCGGCATCTTCGGCCTGCCCGGCTACCGCAAGGCGCAGCGCGAATCGATCGACAAGGCCGTCTACTGGATGGAGCAGGTGAAGCTCATCGAGCGCGCCGACGACCCGGCCGGCGACCTGCCCTACGGCGCCCAGCGCAGGCTGGAGATCGCGCGTGCCATGTGCACGGACCCGAAGCTGCTCTGCCTCGACGAGCCGGCGGCCGGCCTCAACCCGCGCGAATCGGCCGAGCTCAACCAGCTCCTGAAGTTCATCCGCGACACGCACGGCACGTCCGTGCTGCTGATCGAGCACGACATGGGCGTGGTCATGGAGATCTCCGACCACGTCGTGGTGCTCGACTACGGCGTCAAGATCTCCGACGGCGACGCCGGCTTCGTCAAGGCGGACCCCAAGGTGATCGCCGCCTATCTCGGCGTCGACGACGAGGAGATCGAGGAGCGGCCCGAAGTGGCCGCGATCGCCGCCGAGGCACTGGAGGCCGCCGCCCCCGCTGCCGAGGCGGCCGTGGCCCCGCTGGCCGGCGCGCCCGACGACCTCACCCGCATCAAGGGCATCGGCCCGGTCAACGCGCGCAAGCTCGGCGAGCACGGCGTCACCACCTTCGCCCAGATCGCCGCCTGGACGGCGGCCGACATCGCCGCGGCGGAGGCCTATCTCGAGTTCGACGGGCGCATCGCCCGCGAGGACTGGGTCGGCCAGGCGCGGGGGCTCGCCGCGGCGGCCGGCAAGGGAGACGTGAAATGAGCGCCCCCCTCCTCTCCGTCTCCGGCGTCGAGACCTACTACGGCAAGATCGTCGCCCTGCGCGGCGTCGACGTCGAGGTCCGGCCGGGCGAGATCGTCACGCTGATCGGCTCCAACGGCGCCGGCAAGTCGACGCTGATGATGACGATCTGCGGCAACCCGCGCGCCCGCGCCGGCACCATCGTCTATGACGGCATCGACATCACCGGCATGCCGACGCACCAGATCATGCGCATGGGCATCGCCCAGTCGCCCGAGGGCCGGCGCATCTTCCCGCGCATGACCGTGCTGGAGAACCTGCAGATGGGCGCGGCACTCGTCGCGCCCGAGCATTTCGACAAGGACCTGGAGCGCGTCTACACGCTGTTCCCGCGCCTGCGCGAGCGCGCCGCCCAGCGCGGCGGCACGCTGTCGGGCGGCGAGCAGCAGATGCTGGCCATCGGCCGCGCGCTGATGGGGCGGCCCAAGCTGCTGCTGCTCGACGAGCCGTCGCTCGGGCTGGCGCCGCTGATCGTCAAGCAGATCTTCGAGGTGATCCGCGAGCTGAACCGCACCGAGGGCCTGACCGTCTTCCTGGTCGAGCAGAACGCCTTCCACGCGCTGCGGCTCGCCCATCGCGGCTACGTCATGGTCAACGGCCGCATCACCATGAGCGGCACCGGCGCCGACCTGCTGAAGCGGGAGGAGGTGCGGGCCGCCTATCTCGAGGGCGGGAGGCACTAGGCGATGGAAAAGGACATGTCCTTCCTGTGGGAAGTCTCGATCTGGGAGTTCCTCTTCGTCACCGTCATCCTCGCCGGCGGCGCGGCCTATCTCACCGGCCGCGCGGTGGCGCGCGCCTGGGAGAGCGATGCGCGACTGGTCGTCTACATGCTGCTGCTGGGCGCGGCGACGCGCTTCATCCACTTCGCGCTCTTCCACGGCACGCTGCTGTCGCTGCAATATTACATCGTCGATTTCGTGGTCATCGCGGTGATCGCCTTCATCGGCAAGCGCATCACGCGCGCCCGGCAGATGGCCTCGCAATATGGCTTCGAGTATTCACGCACCAGCATGATCGGCTGGAGCAGGAAAGGCTGACGGTATTCACGATATCTGCCTGGACAGCTTTATTTCCGAGTGGATTTGGGCTTTCATGGCAGCCAAGCGGGATTGATATCCCGCACTGCGGACGCCGGGAACCGACACCTGTCCGGGCCGCTTCGGGAACAGCAGGGTGTTTAGAGGGAGTCACCATGAAAAACGTGCTTTTGGCGGGTGCTGCGCTCGGCCTTCTGATGGCCGGCCCGGCCTGGGCCGACATCAAGATCGGCGTCGCTGGCCCGATGACCGGCCAGTACGCGGCGTTCGGCGCGCAGATGCAGGCCGGTGCCGAGCAGGCGGTCGCCGACATCAACGAGGCCGGCGGCGTCAACGGCGAGAAGCTGGTCCTGTCGGTGGGCGACGACGCCTGCGATCCGAAGCAGGCCGTAGCCGTCGCCAACAAGGCGGCCGGTGACGGCGTGGTCTTCATGGCCGGCCATTTCTGCTCGGGTTCCTCGATCCCGGCTTCGGCGGTCTATGCCGAGGAGCATATCGTCCAGATCTCTCCGGCTTCGACCAACCCCGACTTCACCGACAAGCGCCCCGGACCGGGCGTCTTCCGCACCTGCGGCCGTGACGACCAGCAGGGCGAGGTGGCCGGCAAGTTCCTGCTCGACCACTTCAAGGACAAGAAGGTCGCCTTCGTCCACGACAAGACCGCCTACGGCAAGGGTCTCGCCGACGCCACCATGGCCGTCTACGAGAAGCTGGGCGGCAAGCCGGCCATGTACGAGGCCTACACCGCCGGCGAGAAGGACTACTCGGCGCTCGTGACCAAGCTGAAGGGCGAGGGCATCGGCGTCCTCTATGTCGGCGGCTACCACACCGAGGCCGGCATCATGGCGCGCCAGATGCGCGAGCAGGGCATGAACACCGTGCTCGTGTCGGGTGACGCGCTCGTCACCGACGAGTACTGGGCCATCACCGGCGCCGCCGGCGAGGGCACGCTGATGACCTTCTCGCCCGATCCGCGCAAGAACCCCGAGGCCGCCCCGGTGGTCGAGAAGATGACCAAGGCCGGCAAGCCGACCGAGGGCTACTCGCTCTACACCTACGCCTCGATCCAGGCCTGGGCCCAGGCTGCCACCACCGCCAAGTCGACCGATTTCGACGCGGTCGTGAAGGCACTGGACGACGGCAAGTTCAAGACCGTTCTCGGCGAGCTGGAGTTCAACGACAAGGGCGACGTCACCCTGCCGGGTTACGTCGTCTACGAGTGGAAGGACGGCAAGTACGACTACCTGAAGTAGTCCTGCCGCCATTCGGCGAACGGGGCCCGGCATGGCGACATGCCGGGCCCTTTTTCTTTGGCAGCCGGCTCAGTGGGACAGCGGGCTGACTCCGGCAAACGGCCGCTCGTTTACGTCGATCTAATCGGTTGAAAAGAATCTGTCGCTGCGCCGCAGCATTCGTTTGCACCGCACAAAAATCCGGCTAGTCTGTCGCGCCTGACGCAACGCCAGCCGCCGGAACCGTCCCCTTGAAGATCAGCAAGATACTCGTCGCCAACCGCTCCGAGATCGCCATCCGCGTCTTCCGCGCGGCCAACGAGCTGGGCATCCGCACCGTCGCGATCTGGGCGGAGGAGGACAAATACGCACTGCACCGCTTCAAGGCCGACGAGAGCTACCAGGTCGGGCGCGGGCCGCAGCTTTCCCGTGACCTCGGCCCGATCGAGAGCTACCTGTCGATCGAGGAGGTGATCCGCGTCGCGAAGCTGTCGGGCGCCGACGCCATCCATCCGGGCTACGGCCTGCTGTCGGAGAGCCCCGAATTCGCAGAGGCCTGCGCGGCGGCCGGCATCACCTTCATCGGCCCGACCCCGGAAACGATGCGCCGGCTCGGCAACAAGGTGGCAGCCCGCGAGCTCGCCGTCGAGGTCGGCGTGCCGGTCGTTCCGGCCACCGGGCCGCTGCCGGACGACATGGAAGCGGTCAGGAAGCTCGCGGAAGGCATCGGCTATCCGCTGATGCTCAAGGCCTCATGGGGCGGCGGCGGGCGCGGCATGCGCGCCATCCGCAAGCCGGAGGACCTGGCGCGCGAGGTGACCGAGGCCAAGCGCGAGGCCAAGGCCGCCTTCGGCAAGGACGAGGTCTATCTGGAGAAGCTCGTCGAGCGCGCCCGCCACGTCGAGGTGCAGGTGCTCGGCGACACGCACGGCAACGCCGTGCACCTGTTCGAGCGCGACTGCTCGATCCAGCGCCGCAACCAGAAGGTGGTGGAGCGCGCGCCCGCCCCCTATCTCGCCGACGCGCAGCGGGCGGAGCTGTGCGGCCACGCGCTGAAGATCACGCGGGCGACGGCCTATGTCGGCGCCGGCACGGTCGAGTTCCTGCAGGACGCCGACACCGGCGCCTTCTACTTCATCGAGGTCAACCCGCGCATCCAGGTCGAGCATACCGTCACCGAGGAGGTGACCGGCATCGACATCGTCAAGGCGCAGATCCACATCCTCGAGGGCGCGGCGATCGGCACGCCGCAGTCGGGTGTGCCGGTGCAGGCGGCGATCCGCCTCAACGGCCACGCGCTGCAATGCCGCATCACCACCGAGGACCCCGAGCAGAACTTCATCCCCGACTACGGCCGCATCACCGCCTATCGCGGCGCCACCGGCTTCGGCATAAGGCTCGACGGCGGCACCGCCTATTCGGGCGCTGTCATCACCCGCTACTACGACCCGCTGCTGGAAAAGGTGACGGCCTGGGCGCCGACGGCGGCCGAGGCGGCCCGGCGCATGGACCGCGCGCTGCGCGAGTTCCGCATCCGCGGCGTGGCCACCAACCTGACCTTCCTCGAGGCGATCATCAACCACCCGGCCTTCCGGGACTGCACCTACACGACGCGCTTCATCGACACGACGCCGGAGCTGTTCACCCAGGTGAAGCGGCAGGACCGCGCCACCCGGCTGCTCAACTACCTCGCGGACGTCTCGGTGAACGGCCATCCGGAAGCGCGCGGCCGCGCCATGCCGAAGGCCGATGCCGCGCCGCCGAAGGTGCCCTTCGTCGAGGCGGCAATCGCCGACGGCACCCGCCAGCGCCTCGACGCGCTCGGCCCGGAGAAGTTCGCGCGCTGGATGCGCGACGAAACGCGCGTGCTGGTCACCGACACGACGATGCGCGACGCCCACCAGTCGCTGCTCGCCACCCGCATGCGCACGCACGACATCGCGCAGATCGCCGGCGCCTATGCGCGGGCGCTGCCGGGTCTGTTCTCGCTCGAATGCTGGGGCGGCGCGACCTTCGACGTCGCCATGCGCTTCCTGACCGAGGATCCGTGGGAGCGGCTGGCGCTGGTGCGGCAGGCCGCGCCCAACATCCTGCTGCAGATGCTGCTGCGCGGCGCCAACGGCGTCGGCTACACCAACTATCCCGACAATGTCGTGCAGCATTTCGTCAAGCAGGCGGCCGCCGGCGGCATCGACCTCTTCCGCGTCTTCGACTGCCTGAACTGGGTCGACAACATGCGCGTCGCGATGGACGCCGTGCGCGCCGAGGGCAAGCTGTGCGAGGCGGCCATCTGCTACACCGGCGACATCCTCGATCCGGCGCGCGCCAAGTACGACCTGAAATACTATGTGGCGCTGGCGCGCGAGCTGGAGGCGGCCGGCGCCCACATCCTCGCCGTCAAAGACATGGCCGGCCTGCTCAAGCCGGCCGCGGCGAAGGTGCTGTTCAAGGCGCTGCGCGAGGCGACCGACCTGCCTATCCATTTCCACACGCACGACACGTCCGGCATCTCGGCCGCGACCGTGCTGGCGGCGGTCGAAAGCGGCGTCGACGCGGTCGATGCGGCGATGGACGCGCTGTCGGGCAACACCTCGCAGCCCTGCCTCGGCTCGATCGTCGAGGCGCTGAAGGGCTCGGAGCGCGACACCGGCCTCGATGCCGGCTGGATCCGCCGCATCTCCTTCTACTGGGAGGCGGTGCGCAACCAGTATGCCGCCTTCGAGAACGACCTGAAGGGGCCGGCTTCCGAAGTCTACCTGCACGAGATGCCGGGCGGCCAGTTCACCAACCTCAAGGAGCAGGCGCGCTCGCTGGGGCTCGAATCGCGCTGGCACGAGGTGGCGCAGGCCTATCACGACGCCAATCTGATGTTCGGCGACATCGTCAAGGTGACGCCGTCCTCTAAGGTGGTGGGCGACATGGCGCTGATGATGGTCAGCCAGGACCTGACGGTGGCCGACGTCGAGGACCCGGCGCGCGACATCGCCTTCCCGGATTCGGTCGTCTCGATGCTGCGCGGCGACCTCGGCCAGTCGCCCGGCGGCTGGCCGGCGGCGTTGCAGAAGAAGGCGCTGAAGGGCGAGGCGCCGATCGTCGCGCGGCCCGGCTCGCTGCTGCCGCCCGCCGACCTGCCGGCCCGCCGCAAGGCGCTGGAGGAGAAGCTCGGCCGCGCCGTCAGCGAGTTCGAGTTCGCCTCCTCGCTGATGTATCCGAAGGTCTTCGCCGATTTCGCCGCCGCGGCGGCCGAATACGGCCCCGTCAGCGTGCTGCCGACGCCGGTCTATTTCTACGGCATGAAGGCCGAGGACGAGATCATGGTCGACATCGAGCGCGGCAAGACGCTGGTGATCCGCTGCCTCGCCGTCGGCGAGGCCGACGACCGCGGCATGGCCACCGTCTTCTTCGAGCTCAACGGCCAGCCGCGCCGCGTGCGCGTGCCCGATCGCATGCACGGCGCGGGTGCCGCGCGGGCGCGGCGCAAGGCCGAAGCCGGCAACGAGGCCCATCTCGGCGCGCCGATGCCGGGCGTCGTCTCGTCGGTCGCGGTCGCGGCCGGCCAGCCGGTCAAGGCCGGCGACGTGCTACTCTCCATCGAGGCGATGAAGATGGAGACCGTGCTGCACGCCGAGCGCAGCGGCACGATCGCCGAGGTGCTGGTCCGCGCCGGCGACCAGATCGATGCCAAGGACCTGCTGGTGGTTTACGGCTGAGCACCTCCCTTCTCCCGCAAGGGGAGAAGGTGACGCGCTACTTCGCGCCCTTCGCCCGTTCGATCGCCTCGGAGATCATCCGGCGCGCGGCCGTGGCGTCGTGCCAGCCGCCGATCTTGACCCATTTGCCGGGTTCGAGGTCCTTGTAGTGGCCGAAGAAGTGCTCGATCTGCTTGAGCGTGATCTCGGGCAGGTCGGAGTAGTCGTGCACGTCCTCGTAGCGGCGGGTGAGGTGCGGCGAGGGCACGGCGATCACCTTCTCGTCCTGCCCGGCATTGTCCTCCATGATCAGCACGCCGATCGGCCGCACGTTGATGACGCAGCCGGGGATGAGCTGGCGCGTGTTGCACACCAGAACGTCGATCGGGTCGCCGTCGCCCGACAGCGTGTGCGGCACGAAGCCGTAGTTCCCCGGATAGGTCATCGGCGTGTAGAGGAAGCGGTCGACGACGAGCGTGCCGGCCTCCTTGTCCATCTCGTACTTGATCGGCTGGCCGCCGACCGGCACTTCGACGATGACGTTGACGTCCTCGGGCGGGTTCCTGCCGATGGCTATGGCGTCGATGCGCATGGCTGCTCTCTTGCTGGCGTAGGGCCTCCCGCCGCAGCCGTTAGCGGCTCGGAAAGGGAAGCGCAACCGTGACAGTTCCCCCTCGAGGGAGAGGGAACTAGTTCCAGACGAAGGCGACCTTGCGCAGGGCCTTGCTGTCGAAAACCTCGACGCCCTCGGCGACGTCGCGTCCGCCGAGCCCGGTGTAGAAGGACAGCGCGTTGACGTTGTCCTCCAGCGCCCACACCACGAGGCCGTCGAGCCCGTGGGCGGCGAGCTGCTTGCGGGCGGCCGAGAACAGCCGGCTGCCGAGCCCGATGCCCTGATATTCGGGCTTGAGATAGAGCTCGTAGATCTCGCCCTGCTGGGAGAGCTGGCGGGCGCGGTTGCGGCCGAGCGTGGCATAGCCCACCACGTCGCCGCCGATCTCCACCACCAGCACGTTGGCCGCCCGCTGGATCGCGCCCTTCCACCACTGGATGCCGCGCCGTCCCACCATCCGCGTCAGCGCGCGGTGCGGGATGATGCCGGCATAGGCGCCGAGCCAGGCCTGCTGGTGGACGTCGGCGATCGCTTCGGCGTCGCGGCCGTCGGCTCTACGGATGTCGATGGCGAGCGTGGTCATGATTTGTTTACCATAATCGCCGGGGGCGGGGCCGCGCAAGCCGCGCATGCCCGGCCGGGCGCTCGCGCCTGTGGGCAGGCCGATCGCGAAGCCGCTTCGCACCTCGCCGGAAATGCTCAGATCTCGACCAGCCCGTCGTCCAGTTCGTTGGCGTCGTCCGGCCGCGGCGGGAAGTCCGCCGCGAGAAGGGTGCCGGCAGCGGCGATCGCCTGCTCGAAGCCTTCCGCCAGCCGGCCGGCCGCCGCATGCGAAACCAGCCCGGCGACCATTTCGTTCCAGCGCTCCTGCGGCACCCGCGCATTGATGCCGGCGTCCGCCACCACCTCGGCGTAGCGCTCGGCCAGCGACAGGAAGATGAGCACGCCGGTGCGGTCCGCCGTCATGTGGATGTTGGTCGCCAGGAACTGGTCGATGGCGTTGCGGTGGGCGCGCCGGTAGCGCAGGCCGCGCGGCACGAGATGGATGCGCAGCGCCGGCCAGAGGCCGATCACGCCGATGGCGAGCGCCATGGCCAGCGCCTGCGCGGCGACGAACTGCCAGGCCGGCAGCGACAGCCACCAGACGTGGAACAGCAGCGCCGCGCCGAAGCTCGCCGCCAGCATGCCGATCGTCAGCATGAAGGCGGCGGGGTAGAAATAGCTGTCGCTGGAGCGGGCGAGCACGCAGACGATCTCGCCCGAGGTGCGCGCCTCCGCCGCGCGGATGGCGGCCGCGATGCGTTCGTGGTCCTGCGGGCTGAGCGATCGTGTCCGCATCGTTACCAACCTCCCGAGGCGCCGCCGCCGCCCGACGAGCCGCCCCCGCCGGAAAAGCCGCCGCCGCCGCTGCTGCCCGACGACCAGGACGAGCCGCCCGAGCTGCCGCTTCCGCCGCTGCTGTTGAAGTCGAAGGTCATGCCCAGCCAGCGGTAGCGGCGCGGGCCGATCTTGGTGCCGAACCGCGGCACGGCGATCGAGATGAACAGGCCGCCGAAGAAGATCGTCCCCCACAGGATGAAGAAGGCGATCGGGATCAGCGTGTCGTAGTCGAAGGCCGGCTGGTTGCGCTCGGCCCGCGCCTCCAGCTCGGCGCCGTTGCCTTCGAGCACCATGACGATGTCGTCGACGGCCTTCGATATGCCACCGGAGAAGTTGCCGGCGCGGAAGGCCGGCACCATCGTGTTCTCGATGATCAGCTTGGAATGCAGGTCGGTGAGCGTGCCTTCCAGCCCGTAGCCGACCTCGATGCGCATCTTGCGGTCGTCGACGGCGACGAGCAGCAGCACGCCGTTGTTCTCGCCCGCCTGGCCGAGTTTCCAGGCGCGGAACAGGCGGTTGGCATAGGGCTCGATCGCCTCGCCGCCGAGGCTTTGGATCGTCGCGACCACGATCTGGTCCGACGACTTCTTCTCGAAGGCCTCCAGCCGCGAGGTCAGCGACGCCTCCGTCGCCGCGTCGATGATGCCGGCATTGTCGACCACCCGCCCCGTCAGCGCCGGCAGCGACTGGGCGAAGGCCGGCAGGGCGAGGACGAAAAGCAGCAGCGCAAGCGCTGCGCCGGCCAACTCCCTCGCGGGGGAGATGGCCGGCAGGCCGCGGAGGGGTGCGATGCGCCCGGCCGTCATGTCAGGCGGCCGCGCTCACTTGCTCTTGCCGAAATCCACCTTGGGGGTTTCGAGCTTCTCGTCGGGAATGGTGAAGGTCTCGAACGGCTTGGCGTCGGTGAACCAGAACTTGGCCCACAGCATGGTCGGCAGCGTCTTCAGCGAGGTGTTGTAGATCCGCACGGCCTCGATGTAGTCGCGCCGCGCCACCGCGATGCGGTTCTCGGTGCCCTCGAGCTGCGCCTGCAGGGCGAGGAAGTTCTGGTTGGCCTTGAGGTCGGGATAGTTCTCGACCACGGCGAGCAGCCGCGACAGCGCGCTGGTCAGCCCCGCCTGGCCTTCCTGGAAGGCCTTGAAAGCCTCCGGGTTGCTGAGCGCGTCGGCCGGCAGCGTCACCTGCGTCGCCTTGGCGCGGGCCTCGACGACGGCCTGCAGCGTCTCGCTCTCGTGCGCGGCATAGCCCTTCACGGTCTCGACGAGGTTGGGGATCAGGTCGGCGCGCCGCTGGTACTGGTTCAGCACCTCGCTCCACGCGGCCTTGGCCTGCTCCTCCTGGGTGGGGATGGTGTTGAAGCCGCAGCCGGCGAGCAGCGGCAGCACGAGGGCGAGAAGAAGGGCCGGAAGGACAGGCGGCAAGGCGGGCCTGGCGGCAATACGGATCGTCATTGGCTTCCCCGAACGCGATATCGATGTGTCCATCCTAGAGCCTTTGCCGCCCCGCCGGAAGCGTCTCGCGGCATTGCCCTGTTGGCGAAGCCGGGTGCTTCGCGTCCGGCCGGCTGCGGCAGGATTCCCGCGAGCCTCCGGCGGGACGACCCGCACGACCATGAAGCAGCGGCGCGGGACGGGCCGGACATCCCAAGAGGCCCCTTGTCTCGCGGGGTGTCAGTCGCTATGTGTGCGCCGGCTGTTGGCCGGACCATGCCCCGCGGAGAGGTGGCAGAGTGGTTGAATGCACCGCACTCGAAATGCGGCATACTCGCAAGGGTATCGGGGGTTCGAATCCCCCCCTCTCCGCCATCTTCGTTCTGGCAATGTTTAGCTAAACGACTGTAACAGCGTCGTAATCCGGCGCTTTGGCGGACATTCCGGCAGCTTTCTCAGCCACTTTCGAACCCGGTCTTCAGGAATGTTTAGCTAAGCCTCGGAATAGCCGGCGCTTTGGACCTCTGCTCAACCGTCTGTCCGACCGTCTGTCCGATGGCCGATGTTTGTATGATGGCTAGCCGCACCACGGCCTGGGCGTTGGCGGGCAACTTCTTACGCCGCAGACGAAGGGCACTGCCAGTCCTTCCGCGATCAGCACCTGCCCGATATCGCGGCCGTCTGCCCTTAAAATGGCACAGCTGCGGCCATAGTTGCAGGCATTGGTTCCCTCCGTTCCAGGTGCACAAGAGCATGGAACCTGCTGAAGCTCCAGCGTAGCGCTGGACACCAACTGCCGCAGTCTCGCCTTGGCCTTCAGGCCCAAAGCCCCCTCTTTCGGACATTGTGGTTTGATGGACTCCGGCGCGTTGAAGCCGATCAGTCGTGTGCCGCGTGCCTCGCCGCGGATGCGGATGGTATCGCCATCCGTAATGCTGAACTCTTTCAGCGAAATCGGTCGCGCCGCATAGGCGGGTGAGGTCGTCGAGAGCAGGCTGCTGACGTTGGGCAGCTGCAGATGCTGATAGCCAGCATAGACAGAATATCCGACCATCATCATTGCAAACATGGCTATGTTCTGGAACAGCCGTCTTGCGAACCAGCGGCCCTCCCACGCGATCGCGCCGCCAACGTGGCTTCGCTGTCCGCGTCGGGGTCTAGCAATGACTGGCCGAGGTGAAGGGTGTTGACGAGGATGTCGCGCGGGGCTCTTCGGGCGCCGTGATAGAATCTCGTAGAGCTTTGATATTTGCTTGTCGCTGAAGCGAACGTTTTGCCCATATCTTCCAATGCGCGCCGACACGTCCGTCAGGAACTGACGCTGCCAATCGGGGAGATGGCCGGCTTCAAGGGCAGAAAGGATCTTCTCTTTTAGGGTCTCTACCTCTTCAGGGGAATAGGCCATGTACATCGTCCGTCGCGAGAGCACGCCATATTCCCCCGCGACTGATTGCGAAAAG
>Ga0206103_100889_pt1 | contig 12120 bp, 11 predicted proteins | sample 1B5Ametagenome_FD_148638 | JGI IMG/M metagenome (GOLD analysis project Ga0206103, IMG submission 148638) | Enriched microbial communities from leaf-cutter ant dump, University of Wisconsin, Madison, United States - 1B5A | ecosystem: Environmental > Terrestrial > Nest > Insects nest > Nest dump... | reverse complement strand
GACGCGCATCCCGGTCCTGCTGGTAAACGGTTCGGCCGGTATCGCGGTCGGCATGGCGACCAACGTGCCACCGCACAACCTCGGCGAAGTGCTGTCGGCGTGCATCGCGCTGATCGACGATCCGGAAATCGGTTTCGACGAGCTGATGCAGCTGGTGCCGGGGCCGGACTTCCCGACCGCCGGCATCATCAATGGCGCGGCCGGCATCGTCGAGGCCTATCGCACTGGTCGCGGGCGCATCCTCGTCCGTGCCAGGGCGGAGATCGAGACCGAGGACAACGGTCGCGAAACCATCGTCGTCACCGAGCTGCCGTACCAGGTCAACAAGGCGAAGCTGATCGAGAAGATCGCCGAGCTGGTCAAGGAAAAGCGCATCGAGGGTATTTCGGAGCTGCGCGACGAGTCGGACAAGGACGGCCTGCGCATGGTGATCGAGGTGCGCCGCGACACCTCCGCGGACGTGCTCCTCAACAACCTGTTCCAGCAGACCCAGCTGCAGGTCACCTTCGGCATCAACATGGTGGCGCTGCTGGATGGACAGCCGTGCACGCTGAGCCTGCGCGAGATCCTCGACGCCTTCATCCGCCACCGCCGCGAGGTGGTCACGCGGCGCACGATCTTCGATCTGCGCAAGGCGCGTGCGCGGGCGCACGTCGTCGAGGGCCTGACGGTCGCGCTCGCCAACATCGACGAGATGATCGAGCTCATCAAGTCGTCCGCCTCGCCGGACGAGGCGAAGCGGCGCATGCTGGAGCGGACCTGGCAACCCGGCATGGTGAGCACGCTGCTCGCCGCCGCCGGCGCCGATGCGTCGCGCCCCGAGGACATGGCACCGACCGACGGGCTGCAGGCCGATGGCTACCAGCTTTCGGAAATCCAGGCCGCGCAGATCCTGGAAATGCGCCTGCATCGCCTGACCGGGCTGGAGCAGGACAAGCTCACCGACGAATACCGCCAGCTTCTCGATGCCATCGCCGCGCTGATCGCCATCCTCGAGGATCCCGATCGGCTGCTGGCGGTGATCCGCGGCGAGCTGGAAGCGCTCCGCGAGCAGTATGGCGACGCGCGGCGCACGACCATCCAGGCCAGCCAGGAAGACCTGGACATCCTCGACCTGATCGAACCCGAGGACGTGGTGGTGACGTTGTCCCACGCCGGCTATGCCAAGCGGCAGCCGGCCAGCCTCTACCGCGCGCAGCGCCGTGGCGGCAAGGGGCGCTCGGCGACCAGCATGAAGCAGGAGGATTTCGTCGAGCAGCTGTGGATCGCCAATACCCATGACACGCTGCTTGCCTTCACCAGCACCGGGCGCGTGTACTGGCTCAAGGTGTACCAGCTTCCCGACGCCGGCCCCCATGCGCGCGGCCGTCCGATCGTCAACCTGCTGCCGCTGGAGGAGGGCGAGGCGATCCAGGCGGTACAGCCGGTGCGCGAGTTCGACGAGGGGCGCTACGTGTTCTTCGCCACGCGCAATGGCACCGTCAAGAAGACCCCGCTGACCGAGTTTGCTTACCAGCTGCAGCGCGGCAAGATCGCGATCAACCTCGACGAGGGCGATGCGCTGGTCGATGTCGAACTCACCGACGGCGAGCGCGACATCCTGCTGTTCGCGTCCAATGGCAAGGCGGTGCGTTTCGACGAGTCGTCGGTGCGCTCGATGGGGCGTTCGGCGACCGGCGTGCGCGGCATGCGGCTGGCCGAGGGAGAGCACGTGGTGAGCCTCATCGTGGCGGCGGGCGAGGGCGACATCCTGACCGCCACCGAGCGCGGCTACGGCAAGCGCACGCCGCTCGCGGACCATCCGCGCAAGGGGCGTGGCACGCAGGGCGTGATCGCCATCCAGTGCTCGGAGCGGAACGGCGCGCTGGTGGGCGCGGTGCAACTCGACGACGGCCACGAGCTGATGCTGATTTCCAACCAGGGCACGCTCGTGCGCACCCGCGCGGCCGAGGTGGCCCGGGTCGGGCGCAACACCCAGGGTGTCACCCTGATCCGCCTGCCCGAGGACGAGAACCTGGTGACGGTGGTCCGGCTGGACGGCACCGATGACGAGGACGGCGTGGATGACGGCGACCTGTCGTCCGCGGCGGCGGAGCCGTCCGGTGAGCCGGACGCGCAAGCCTGAGGGGGAGGGCGGGCCGTCGGCCCGCGCTCCCGGCTGCACATCGCTCAGGCCGAGGCGATCGCTTCCAGCATCGCCTCGGCGCTGGATACCTTGAATTCGCCCGGCGCCTCCACCGCGAGGTGCCGCACCAGGCCATCCTCGGCGTAAAGCGCGAAGCGCTTGCCGCGCCGGCCCATGCCGAAGCGGGATGCGTCCATCTCCAGGCCGATGGCGCGGATGAAATCGCCATTGCCGTCCGCCAGCATCAACAGCCCTTCCGGCACCTGCTGCGACTTGCCCCAGGCATCCATCACGAAGGCGTCGTTCACCGCCACGCAGGCGACGTCGATGCCGCGTTTCCGGAACTCCGCGTAATGGGCCACGTAGCCGGGCAGGTGCCGGGCCGAGCAGGTCGGGGTGAATGCGCCGGGCACGCAGAAGAGTACCCGCTTGCGGCCACCGAACACCTCGGCGGTGGAGAGCTGCCGCACGCCGTCCTGCAACACCTCGAAGGTCGCCTCCGGGAGCTTCTCGCCTTCATGGATCGTCATCATGGATTTCCTCTTTTCTGGAGGTCGCATGATACGTCCATGCCGTTGCCCGCCACTTGAAACATCCGCCCGCGTACGCATCTAACGGCCATCGCGGCATGCATGCCGCCCCGATACGTGGAGATACCACCATGGCCGTTACCCGCTATACCCCGTGGGCATCCCAGGCCCACCTGCAGGAAGAGCTGAAGGGCGTGTTCGATCGCTTCTTCAATGGCACCGACACCGACCAGTCCAACGTGGTGACCAGCCAGTGGATGCCGCGCGTGGACATCCGGGAGGAGGACAAGCGCTTCGTGATCTTCGCCGATGTCCCCGGCGTCGATCCCCGGGAGATCGAGATCCACATGGACAAGGGCATCCTCACCCTGAAGGGCGAGCGCCAGTCCGAGGCCGGCGAGAGTGGTGGCCAGTTCACGCGCGTGGAGCGCAGCCATGGCACCTTCTACCGTCGCTTCGCACTTCCCGACAGCGCCGATGCGGACGGCATCACCGCCAGCGGTCGCCATGGCGTGCTGGAGATCTCGATCCCGAAGAAGCCCGAGACCACGCCCCGCCGCATCGAGATCAACGGCTGACGCGCACGCCGCGCGGGCGCCTCTGGCCCGATCGGCGGAGCTGTTACGCTGGCGGTCGCGCCGCGCGACCGGGATCACGGCCCGCGGTTGGACCCGCGGGCCGTTCCTTTTCCGCAGAAGGGAGGATCGATGGAGTTCAAGGACTACTACGACATCCTCGGGGTCAAGCCCGAGGCTTCCGATGCCGAGGTGAAGGCCGCCTACCGGCGTCTTGCCCGCAAGTACCATCCGGACGTCAGCAAGGAGAGCGGCGCCGAAGAGAAGTTCAAGGCGGCCAACGAGGCCTACGAGGCGCTGAAGGATCCCGGCCGGCGCAAGGCCTACGACCAGCTTCGCGCGGGAGGCTATCGCGGAGGCGACGAGTTCCGGGGCCCGCCTCCCGGATGGAGCCGGCAGGGCCAGGGCGGTGATCAGCCGTTCGGCGGCGAGGATTTCAGTGATTTCTTCGAATCGCTGTTCGGCGAGCGCATGCGCGGCGCTCGCGGGCACGCGGGCCCCCGGCGCGGCCGGGACATCCGTGCGCAGGTGAGCATCGGCATCCGCTCCGCCTATGCCGGCGGACCGGAACGCATCACGTTGCGCGACGGTGGCGGCGAGCGCACGCTGGAGGTCAGGATCCCCGCCGGCATCGCACCCGGCCAGCAGATCCGCCTGGCCGGACAGGGCCATCCCGGACAGGGAGGCGGTGCAGCCGGAGACCTGATCCTCGAGGTGGCCTTCCGCGAGGACGCGACCTTCCAGCTCGATGGCCGCAACGTGCTGGTAACCCTGCCCGTGGCGCCATGGGAAGCGGCGCTCGGGGCGGAGGTGCCGGTGCCGACCCTCGGCGGCGAAGTACGCCTGCGCATCCCGGCGAATTCCGACAGCGGGCGCAAGATGCGTCTGCGCGGACGCGGCTGGCCGGGCACGCCGGCAGGCGACCAGATCGTCACGCTGTCGGTCCATGTGCCGCCGGCCGACACCGACACCGCACGCGAACTCTACGAGGCGATGGCGCGGGAATTCGATTTCGATCCGCGCCGCTGAGCGCGGCGCCCGCGGTCCGCAGGCGGACCGGTTCCTTCCGCAGCAGGCTTTGCGGCAGAATGATGATCCGGCGGCAGCGCAGGTGTGCAGGATCCGCCCTGCGCCGCACGTGCCCAATGGACGCATCATGGCTCGATGGACGCCCGGACTCCGCGGCAAATCATTGTTCGCTCTTGCCGTCGCCTGTGCGGCCGCACTCATCACCGCCATGCTGGTCGGCGAGGGCCTTGCCGCAGGCGCGCGCGCGCAGCTCGGCACGGCGTACGCGCGCAATTTCACCTTGTTGCACCGCGAGCGCATCCTCGCTCCGATCAGCCGCGAGCTGGCCCTCTCGCAGCGCCTGGCCGATTCCGTATTGCTCAAGCGCATGCTGCGGGACCCCGCGGACGCGGCCGTGCGCGATGCCTTCTTCGCCGAAGCCGAGGGGTACCGGCAGGCGTTCCGTGGACGTTCCTGGTTCGCCATCAGCGCGCTCGATTTCAACTACTGGTTCAACGAGGAAGGCAAACCCACCAGCCAGCTGCCGCGTTACCGGCTTTCCCGCGACGATCCGGACGACGGGTGGTTCTTCATCACCGTTGCCGGTGATGCGCCCTACAACATCAACGTCAACTACGACGCCAAGCTCGAGCAGACGCGCATCTGGCTGAACGTCCTGGTCAGGGATGCCGGCGAGACGATCGGACTGGCCGGTTCCGGACTCGACTTCAGCACCTTCCTCGCCGACTTCACGGGCCGGCACGAGCCGGGCGTGGTCCCGGTCGTGGTGTCGGCGGACGGGGCGATCCAGGCCCATCCCGACCCGGAGCGGGTGGCGCTCAATTCGACCGGGAAGGCCGCGCCCGTTTCGCGGACCCTGGCCGGTCTCCTGCCGGGCACCGATCCGGCGGAAGTCGCGGCGGTGCTTGCCCGCAGCCGCGGCCAGCCGGAGGCTGCGATCCTCCGCGAAGTGCGGGCAGGCGAGGATGACCGCCTGCTCGCGGTGACCTACATCCCGGAGCTGGGCTGGCACGTCGTGGCCCTGGTCGATCTGGACTCCGCGGAGTTGACCGGCGGCAACTGGCTGCCCTATTTCGGCTTCGGGCTGGCGCTGGTCCTGCTGGTGCTCCTGGCGGGTTTCGGCTACCTCATCGAGCGCCTCGTGCTGCGCCCGCTGCGCGCCCTGCAGCGGTCGGCGGATGCGATCTCCCGGGGCGAGTACACGGTGCACCTGCCGGGGGCCGGACACGACGAGATCGGTGCGCTGAGCGCGGCATTCGCGCGCATGGCGGGCAAGATCAGCCGCCATACCGCGGAACTCGAGGGCCGGGTGCGCGAGCGCACCGCCGCGCTGGAAGCCAGCCATGCCGAGGCGCTGGAGGCCCATCGCCAGCTCGATGCGTCCATCAGCTACGCCAGTCTGATCCAGCGGGCGATCCTGCCCGACCGCGATCTGGAGCACGTGCTTGGCGAGCGTCACTTCGTGCTGTGGCGGCCGCGCGATGTGGTAGGAGGCGATTTCTACGTGTTCCGCAGCGAGGGCGACGGTTTCCTCGTCGGCCTCTTCGATTGCGCCGGACATGGCGTGCCGGGGGCGCTGATGACCATGCTGGCGCGCTCCGCGATCGATCATGCGCTGGGCAGGATCGGTGCGGGCGATCCCGCTGCCGTGCTGGCCGAGGCCGATGCGACGCTGCGCGCCCTGCTGGGCAATGCGCGGCTGGAGCGCGCCCTGGCCACCAGCACCGATGCCGGCCTGGTCTACGTCGATCGCGCCCGCGGAGAGCTGGTCTTCGCCGGTGCGGCGATCGGTCTTTTCCACAGTGACGGCGAGGACGTCGCCCACGTGGCCGGGTCGCGACATGGCCTGGCCGATCGGCGTCCCGGCGACTACCGCAACGTGCGCCTGCCGCTCCGGCCCGGCAGTACCTGGTATCTGGTCACCGATGGCCTGCTGGACCAGTCCGGCGGGGACCAGGGCTTCGGTTTCGGGCGCGGCCGCTTCAGCGAGCACCTGCGGGCCAGCGCGCACCTGCCGCTGGCCGAGCAGGCCGGGCGGCTGGCGGCTGCGCTTGCACAGTGGCAGGGCGACTGGCCGCAGCGCGACGACATCACGGTACTATCGTTCCGAATCGATTGAGCGGAGGTTTCATGCAATCGACCGACCTGCACGAGTTGCGCGAGTTCTGCACCGAACGTCGCATCATGCTGTGCTTCAACGGTCCCATGTCGCGTTCCCTGATCGAGGAAATCGGCAACGCGCTGCGCAACCACCTGGAGGCCGATCGGGTCCAGCCCGGCGCTGCCATGGATGTGTTCGCGGTTTACATCGAACTGACCCAGAACATCCGCCATTACGCCGCGCGCATGGAATACGGCGACGCCGAGGCGAGTGCGACGGTGGTGATCGCGCGCTACGGCGACGGTCGCCACGAGGTATCGGCGGGCAATGTCGTCGAAACCGCGGATGCGGAGGCGCTGATGCGCCGCATCGCGGACCTGGCGCCGCTCGACAAGGCCGCCCTCAAGGCGCGCTACAAGGCGCAGCTGCGGGCACCTCGCGACCCGGACTCCGCCAGCGGCGCCGGCCTCGGTCTGATCGACGTCGCACGCAAGTCCAGCGGACCGCTCAAGGCGTCGCTCCACCAGCGCGGCGATGGCCGTGCCTTCTTCAGCCTGACGGTCCTCATCTGAACCGGATGCATCATGCAAGACACTGATCTTTCAATCCCCGCAACGCAGTCCACGCCGCACATCCGCGCCGATGCAGCGGCCGGCGTGCTCAGCCTTTCCGGCGATTCGTATCCCGAGAACGCATTCGAGCTGTTCGGCCCGGTGATCGACTGGGTAGAAGGCTATCTCGCCGCGGGGGAAGCGCCCCTGCGCCTCGATCTGCGGCTGCTTTATCTCAACACCAGCAGCATCCGCGCGGTGATGGACATCTTCGACCTGCTCGAGGAAGCCCATGCGCGCCGGCGCGCCGTGTCGGTGGACTGGTTCTACGACCATCGCAACGAGCGCGTACGCGAACTGGCGGAGGAGTTCGCCGAGGACTGCACGTTCCCGTTCCGCATTCTTCCCGACGAGGAGTCTCCGGGATGAGCACCGCAGACAGCGAGCTTGATCGCAGGATCGAGGCGCTTCTGGCCGATCCGGCCATGGGTGATCATCCACTGCGTGATGCGCTGGAAGCGCTGTGGGAACGCTATCTGGCACAGGTGCACCGGCTCGATCGCATCGCCAGCCTGTCCGACCGTTTCCAGGCGCTGGTACGCGACCGCGACCTCACGCGGACCGAGCAGTTCGAGAAGCGCCTGCGCCAGATCGAGAAGATCACGCGCATTTCCGATGGTTACCAGGAAATGATGCGCGAGCTCAACGTCCAGCTGCAGCAGGCTTCAACGCACGACCTGCTCACCGGCCTGCCGAACCGTCGGTTCCTGGCGGAACGCCTGAAGCAGGAAGCCGAACGCAGTCGTCGCAGCGGCGAACCGCTGTGCGTGGCGCTGGGCGATGTCGATCGCTTCAAGCGCATCAACGACACCTGGGGACACGAGGTGGGTGATGTCGCCTTGCGCGAGGTGGCGCAGGCGATGGACCGGACGGTGCGCAGCGCGGACCTGTGCGGGCGCTGGGGCGGCGAGGAATTCCTCGTCCTGCTGCCGGCGACCCGGCTGGCTGCGGCGGTGGCGATCGCCGACCGCGTCCTGGATGCGGTGCGCGAGGTGCGCGTAGAGGGGATTCCCGGCGACTACCGCATCACGATCAGCATCGGCGTTGCCGAATGGTCGGCCGAGGAGCGCCCGGAAGCCGCGCTGGCCCGAGCCGACGCGGCGTTGTTCGAGGCCAAGGGCAATGGCCGCGACCGGGTGATGGCCGGCATCTGACGGCGCCCGGTTGCGCAACAAGGTCTGCTCGCGCCGGCCGCGGGTGACGGCGGAGGCACGGCCTTCCCTTCCCCTGCCGGAAGGCCGCGCGTGGCGGAGCGTCAGGCCGGAAGGTACTCGTTGACGACGCGGGTCAGCTCGGCGTCGTCGATGGGCTTGGTGACGTAGGCCTTGGCACCCTGGCGCATGCCCCAGACGCGGTCCGTCTCCTGGTCCTTGGTGGTCACCAGCACGATCGGGATGTGGCTGGTCTTGGGGTCCTTGGCGATGGTGCGCGTGGCCTGGAAGCCGTTGAGGTTCGGCATCACCACGTCCATCAGGATGAGGTCGGGCAGCTCGCGCTTGGCCGCGTCAACGCCGGCGGCGCCGTCCTCGGCCGTGATGACCTGGTGGCCGAGCTTTTCGACCGTCTGCTTCATTCCCATCAGCTGCGATGGTGAATCGTCTACGATCAATACCTTGGACATGCGTCAATTCCCCCTGCAGGAGCAGGCATTCTAGTCGTGGTTGCGGCGTCGGCCAAGCATGTCAGGCGATCCTGACAATGGTCCGGCCATGTGACTTCCCGGCCAGCATCGTATCGAAAACCGCGGGCAGGGTGGCCATGTCCACCTCGCGGCTGGCAATGGTGTCCAGTCGGGCCGGCTTCCAGTCGCTGGCAAGATGCTGCCAGATGGCGTCGCGGATATCGCGCGCCGTGCCCGCCGAAGCCACGCCGAGCAGGCTCAGGCCGCGGATGATGAACGGCATCACCGTGGTGGCCAGCTCGATGCTGGCCGCGTTGCCGCACAGGGCGATATTGCCGTAGGGGCGGATCACACGCGTGAGCCCGGCGAGCATGTCGCCGCCCACGTTGTCGATGGCGCCGGCCCAGTGCGCGCTTTCGAGCGGGCGCTGGCCCCAGTAGAGTCCCTCGCGTGCGACGCACTGCTTCGCTCCCAGGTCGATGAGGTAGTCGAACTGGTCCACCTTGCCGGTGATCGCGTGTGCCTCGAAGCCGGCGCGCGTCAGGATGTCGATGGCCAGCGAGCCGACGCCGCCGGTCGCGCCGGTGATGACGATCGGCCCCATGTCGGCGGTCTGGCCGTTGCGGATCATCTGGAACAGCGCCAGCGCCGCGGTGAATCCGGCGGTACCGAGCGCCATCGATTCGCGCAGGGTCAGCCCGGCCGGAAGCGGAATCGTCCACTTCGAGTCCAGGCGGGCATACCCGGCGTAACCGCCGTCACGGGTTTCCGAAAGCCCGCAGCCGGTGCACAGCACCTCGTCGCCTTCCCGGAACGCGGGATCGGTGGATTCGGCCACGTAGCCGGCCAGGTCGATGCCGCCGTTGAGCGGGTACTGGCGCAGGATCTTGCCCTTGCCGGTCCCGGCCAGCGCATCCTTGTAGTTGACCGACGAGTAGGCGACCTTGACCAGCACCTCGCCGGGCGAGAGGGCGTCGGTACGCATTTCCTCGATGCCGGCGCGGTAGCCGTTGGCGTCGTTGTGGATGCGGAAGGCCTGGAAGGTGGTCATGTCACTACCTTTGGAGTTTTTCAATCCAACGAACATGCCCGGCTTCAATCGCCCAAGTCCCTGCACTGGTGGTGACATAGTGCGGTCGCTGATAACTGAGGCTCGTGAAGACATCGAACTCCGTAGGCGTTTCAGAAGTGATGAGGGTCATCACGAAAGTCTCGCCTGCCCGGGTGGTGTCGTTGAGGCAACTTCGCGTTTGGGCGAAATGCTCAACTGTCGTATCCCCGGCCAATGGAACCCGAAAGCGATGAAAGCCGCCCATTGGACGGACGTTTGCGTCCACTGATGCGGGCAACATGCGCACTACAACGTACTCCTTGCCTTCATCGATGAATATCTGTGCCGATGTGTTGTACGTCGCCGAGCATCGCAGCCACTCCTTGCCGCGAAAGCCATCGCGCCCCGCGGCCAGTACTTCTTCAATTGCGGACAACTTCCGCTCCGGGGAGTTTTCGCTGATCGATGTGACGGGGTTTTTTTCGCGGAAATCCACCGTGACGTCCGCGTAGGCGAAGTCGTGTCCGTCGGCCGAGCCCGTGAATGCCACGTTCCACACGTCTCCGGCAGGGGTCAGCTGCGTGGCGAGCCAGCCCGATGCGTGAGCGCGGTTACGTTCCAAAATCCCTTGCGCGACGATAGCATCGGTTGCGATCCATGCCGCTTGGTCTTCGCGGAACAATACCGATCCTTCGATCTGCGCAAGTTCGATGGCTTTTCGAAATTCGCCTGGAATGGATGGATCGACGTCCGTGGTCAGCGGATAGGTCTGGTCATCGGAATGCCTCAAGCTTGGCGTGGCTCGTGTTTCGGCTGTATGGCCGGGCTCCCTGGGGTGTGGTGCAGACGCGCATGCCGCGAGCACAAGGACCGAGCATGCGATCAGAGAGCGAGCGATTGACATCCGTTCAATTCGCCTTGTGAATCGCCCGCTTGTCCACCGACAGCGCCGCTTCGTGGACGGCTTCCGACAGCGTCGGGTGTGCGTGCACGATGCGCGCGAGATCCTCGGAGGAGCCCTTGAACTCCATCGCGACGACGCATTCGGCGACCAGCTCCGACACGCAGGCGCCGACGAGGTGCACGCCGAGGATGCGGTCGGTTTCGGCATGGGCGATCATCTTCACGAAGCCGGCCGGCTCGTTCATGGCGACGGCGCGACCGATCGCGGCGAACGGGAAGCTGCCGGTGCGGTAGGGAATGCCTTCCGCCTTGCACTGCGCTTCGGTCTTGCCGACCCAGGCGATTTCGGGCTCGGTGTAGATGACCCACGGAATGGTGTCCATGTTGATGTGGCCGGCCTTGCCGGCGATCAGCTCGGCGACCATCACGCCTTCCTCGGAACCCTTGTGAGCGAGCATCGGGCCGCGCACGCAGTCACCGATCGCCCACACGCCCTCGACTCCGGTCCAGCAGTGCTCGTCGACGGCGATGCGGCCGCGTTCGTCGGTGTTCACGCCGGTGCCGTCGGCAAGCACGCCTTCGGTGTAGGCACGGCGGCCGACCGCGACCAGCAGCTTGTCGACGACCAGCGACTTCTCGCCGTCCTTCGCGGAGTAGGTGAGGTGGACTTCGTTGCCCTTGACCTCGGCCTTGGACAACTTGGCACCGGTCTCGATCTTGAGCCCCTGCTTGGCAAACTCGCGCGCGGCGGTCTTGGCGATGTCCGCATCAGCGGCGGCGAGGAAGTCCGGCAGTGCCTCGATGATGGTGACGTCGGCGCCGAGGCGCTTCCACACGCTGCCCAGTTCGAGGCCGATCACGCCGGCGCCGATCACGCCGAGGCGCTTGGGCGTTTCGCTGAAATCGAGGGCACCGGCGTTGTCGACGATGTGCTTGCCGTCGAACTTGGCGAACGGCAGCTCGATCGGCACCGAGCCGGTGGCAAGGATCACGTTGGTCGCGGCCAGCGTCTGCTTGCTGCCATCGGCGGCGGTCACCTCGACCTGGCGATTCGCCAGCAGGCGGCCCTTGCCGAAGAACGGCGTGACCTTGTTCTGCTTGAACAGCATGGCGATGCCGCCGGTGAACTGCTTGACGATCTTGTCCTTGCGGCCAACCATCGTGCCGACGTCGATGGCGGCGTCCTTCGCGCTGATGCCGTGCACGGCGAAGGTGTGCGTCAGGTTGTGGAACTGCTTGGACGAGTCGAGCAGCGCCTTCGACGGGATGCAGCCGACATTGAGGCAGGTGCCGCCCAGCGCGGCCTTGCCGTCCTTGCCGGTGAACATGTCCACGCAGGCGGTCCGGAGTCCGAGCTGCGCGGCGCGGATCGCGGCCACATAGCCGGCCGGGCCGGCACCGATGACGACGACGTCGAAGTTCTGTTCGCTCATTTCATTTGCTCACACGGGAATGGGAAATCGGGACCGGGACAGGGAGGGCGTGCAGGCGACGGCGTGCGCGGCTCCCCGCTGGAACGAAGGGCTGATGGCGCATGCCTGCGTGGCGCGGCCCCCCATTCGTGGTTCCCGGTT
>Ga0206103_100886_pt1 | contig 12146 bp, 12 predicted proteins | sample 1B5Ametagenome_FD_148638 | JGI IMG/M metagenome (GOLD analysis project Ga0206103, IMG submission 148638) | Enriched microbial communities from leaf-cutter ant dump, University of Wisconsin, Madison, United States - 1B5A | ecosystem: Environmental > Terrestrial > Nest > Insects nest > Nest dump... | reverse complement strand
CATTCGAGACTCCCTCGGGCGCGGTGATGAGCGGCATCGGCGTCATCTGTTCGCGCACTCGCTTGGTGGCGTATTCGCTCGGCGGCACAAAACGCATGTCCCGGTTCGTGATGATGCCCACGAGTGTGCCCGATTCATCCACCACGGGTAGGCCGGACACCCGGTACCGAGCACACAGCGCGTCGAGCTCCTGAAGCGTTGCATCGGGCCCCACCGTGACCGGGTCCGTGATCATGCCGGACTCGGAACGCTTGACGGTGACCACCTGCTGGGCCTGATCGTGGATCGAGAGGTTGCGGTGCAACACTCCGATGCCGCCAAGGCGTGCCAGCGCAATTGCCATGCGCGCCTCGGTGACAGTGTCCATCGCGGCACTGAGGAGCGGGATATCAATCTCGATCTCTCGCGTGAGACGCGTTCGCGTCGAGACTTCGGACGGGATGACGTCACTTTCGCCCGGCAAAAGCAACACGTCATCGTAGGTGAGTCCTGTGAAACCGAAGGGGTCGTGCTCGCTGGCGGCCATTGTCCAATTCTAGGCCGGGGCCGAATCCTCGGGCGCACGCCGGACGTTTCGCCCATTCCGGACATGCCGTGTGGACTGCCCCCAAGAGCGGTGCCCCCACAAATAGGGGATTCCCAAGCGGCGATTTCAAGGGTAGAAACGTAACTAGCGAGCGTGTTTTCGGGTGTCGTGGCCGTCCCGCCCACCCGACGACGTGTGAGCGAATCCCGCTAGTGAGGGCTACGGGGGGAAGACCCGGCCACATCGGTCGGTTCGGACGCCGAACATGCGAGGAGACTCATGGACACTGTTGCCCAGCTACCCGCCCCGACTCAGGCGCAGTGGGAGTGGCAATACGAAGGGGCATGCCGCGAGGCCGACCCCAACCTGTTCTTTCACCCGGAAGGCGAGCGCGGAGCTGCGCGCCGCCGCCGTGCGGAGGCCGCGAAGCAATACTGCGCACGCTGCCCCGTGCTCGAGTTGTGCCGGGAACGCTCTCTCGCCGCACGCGAACCCTTCGGCGTGTGGGGAGGTCTCAGCGAGGACGAGCGGCACGCAATTCTCGCTGGGCGGCTCAAGCAGGCAAGTTGACCACCTGCTCGGGCTACCACCGCAGCCCCCGTCGGTAACCCCCTGCAATCGACGGCAGCGGCGCGGAGCACAGAAGGCCCCAGAGACTTCACAGTCTCTGGGGCCTTCTGTCGCTTCAGCGAAAACCGAGCGGCGTCGTCTTATTCGACAACCGCAAGCAGGTCACGCACCGACAGGATGAGGTACTCCTCGCCCGCGTACTTGACCTCGGTGCCGCCGTACTTGCTGTACATGACACGGTCGCCCACCTTGACGTCGAGCGGGACGCGGTTGCCATTGTCGTCAACACGACCAGGGCCTACCGCGACAATCTCGCCCTCCTGGGGCTTTTCCTTGGCGGTGTCAGGGATCACGAGGCCGGAGGCCGTGGTCTGCTCGGCAGCCGCCGGCTTCACCACAACCTTGTCCTCGAGAGGCTTGATAGAGACCGACACTGCGGACCTCACCTTCCTTGAACGTAACGTTTTGTGAGCGGTTCGGGCCCGCCGTCGCGGGGGTCGGGCTACGTCCGCACTCCAAGTGGAGCACTAGCAATTTAGCACTCACAGGCCCTGAGTGCTAACCGCACATCGCCATGATTCGCGTACCGAGAACATGGAACGTGCCAGGATCAAGCCATGGACGCCAACGCTGCTCGCCTGGCCACGAGCCCCACGGCATTGGCTCTTCTTGATGCCCTGCCACCGTACGTGGCCGCCCAGTCGCTGGCGCGGGCCGAACACCTCCGCGCACAGGGGGTCAGCCCCGAACTCGTAGCGGTGGTGTTGACGCAGGCGCGCCTGCGCGCAGCGGCCGCGGCAAAGTTCGGTGACTTCGCACGCGGCATGCTCTTCACCCAGGACGGACTGGAGCAAGCGACGCGGCTCACGGTCGCGGCGCTACACGGCCAGCGCTTTCGCGATGCGGGCATTGCGCGGATTGCCGACCTCACGTGTGGGATCGGTGCCGACGCCATGGCGGCGGCAAGTCTGGGCGTGGGAGTCGTCGCCTTCGAGCGTGACGAGGCAACGGCGCACATCGCAGATTTCAATATGCGGCACTGGGACCACGCGCAGGTTGTTCACGCCGATGCGATGACGACGATCGCCGCCGGAGATCTCGATGTCGAGGCGATCTACGCGGACCCAGCGCGGCGGGATGCGCGCGGGCGGCGCCACCACGCTGCGGACTATTCACCTCCCCTTGACGAGGTCTTCGCGCTCCGGTCGCGATGGCCCGACGTGGGCATCAAGGTGGGCCCGGCACTGCCCCATGAGGCGGTTCCCGCTGGCTGGGAGGCGCAATGGGTGAGCGTCGACGGCGACGTGGTGGAACTTGGACTGTGGTCGGGCCGCCTCGCCCGCCGCTCGGGACACAGTGCACTCGTCATTACCCAAGGCGGTGCCCACGTCTTTGACGCCGATCCCGTCCCGGGCGAGACGGGTGCGCTGAGCGAGTACCTCTACGAACCGGACGGCGCGATCATTCGGGCCGGCCTTGTGGGCCCCCTCGCTGAGCAGCTTGGCGCGTGGCTCGTGTCCCCCACGATCGCCTATCTCACGGCCGACGCCGCACTTGACTCTCCCTTTGTGCGCGGCTACCGCGTGGTCGAGAACCTCCCGCTCAAGACAAAGCTCATCGCTGGCGCCCTACGCGAGCGCGGCGTCGGCATTGTCGACATCAAGAAGCGCGGGGTTGACATCACGCCAGAGACGCTTCGCCCCCAACTGAAGCTTCACGGAGACAGCTCGGCTACGGTCATCCTCACGCGCGTGGGTGATCAGCGCCGCGCGCTCATCGCGCAGCCACTCGGCTGAGCACTCACCTCAACCTCCCAGCAGGGCGCAAGGGCCCTTCCAGCAGGGCATAAGGGTCGATCGGGGAGGTGAAATCAACCATTGCGCCCTGCTAGGGCATTGTCAGCACAGGCGGGGGGCATCCCGGGGATTGCCCACGTGCCGCCTGGAGCGACGGCGCCCGCGAGGACGTCCGCAAGGCCGCGGAGAGCGTCGGCCGACCGTCCATACAGCCCCACGTACGTCGTTGCCGTCGATGCTGGCAGTCCCCACGGCGCATCCATCGCGACCACAACGTCGGCCGTACCGGATCCCTGCCCGGAGCCAAGCAGCAGGACCGAGGTTCCCCCACCCTCACCGATCCCGTGCTCCGCGAGCGCCTGGGCAAGAATCTCCCTCTCTGCTGGCCAACCACCTCGCAATGTGACGGAGTCCGCCACCAGGCGACCACCACAAGAAGGAGAGGACACCGTGGCCCACGTCGCTGCGGCTGTGCGCGCGTACCCCGCATCCACGGGCGCGCGATCCGCCTGTACGGACAGGGCCTCCTGCCACTCCATCATGAGTGCCACGCGACCCACCGCCTCATCGAGACGCGAGCGCGGCAAGGTGCCGTCTGTGACGGCCGTGATGATCGCCTGCCGCGCGAGTGCGGGGTCGCGGGGCATGAGGATGAGGTCCGCTCCCGCTGCGAGCGCGGCGACCTCGGCAGCACCGGGACCATAGAGATCGGTGACGCCTGCCATGTTCATCGCATCGGTCACCGCGACGCCCGTGAAGTCGAGGTTGTGGCGCAGGTAGTCATACGCGGCGGGCGCGGTGGTCGCCGGTGCTGAACCCCACTCGCTGACGGCGATGTGGCCGGTCATCACCATGGGGATGCCGTGGTCAATTGCGGCCGCAAAGGGAGCGAAGTCCCGCGCCGCGAGCGTATCGAGCGACGCCGTCTGCACCGGCAAGGCCACATGGGAATCGGCTGCAACTGAACCGTGTCCCGGGAAGTGCTTGGCGGACGGCATCACCCCGGCGCTAAGGAAGCCCTCCATCGCAGCAACCACTGTCTGCCCCACCTGCGTGGGATCGGTGCCTGCGGAGCGCACGCCGATCGTCGCGTCGCTCGCCCCCACCGTGACATCGGCGATCGGTGCCCACACCACGGTGAAGCCCAGCTGCGCCATGTCCCGCGCTTGAGCGGCATATGCCGCGGTCACCGATTCCGCATCCGTCGCAGAGCCCGCCGCCATGAAGGCCGGCAGATCGGGGCCCAATCCGCGCAGGCGAGCAACCGGCCCACCTTCTTGATCAGTCGAGATGATGGCGGGCCACCACCGGTGATCCGCCGCTGCGGCCGTCGCGATGGCCGAGGTCGTCGCCATCACCTGCTCGCGGCTGTCAATGGCGTCACCCATGAGGATGACGCCCGCAAGGTGTTCATTCGCTACGAGCGCTGCCGCGCCGGCCGGGTCCGTTGAGTTCCACGCGGCCACGAGCACCATTCCGGCCGCTTGCTCGAGGGGAAGCGCCGACGCTCGTACCCGTGCGTGCGCCGCCTCCACCACGGATGGTCCCCACGCGAGATGAGCCACCGTGGGGCTCCCCACGTCAAAGGCAGGTCCGCGAATTGTCACCTCGGCGGGTGCTGGTGGCTGCGTGTCCTCATCGCCTCCCGAGCACGCCGTCACCGCAAGCGCTGCAATGGCGAGCGGGGTGAGGGGGCGCGCCCAGAACCCCGTCACGCCGTGACCCGCTCCAACGGCATGGAGGAGTCGACGCCAAGGTCCATCCCGCTCGGTGCGACGCCGCGCTCAACAACCGCGCTGCCGAGCGCCGCAATCATCGCGCCGTTGTCGGTGCAGTACCGCAACGGTGGGATGCGTACCGTGATGCCACGTTCGGCTCCCCGCGCTTGAGCTAGGTCACGCAACTGGCTATTGGCGGAGAAGCCGCCACCGATCACCACGGTGCTCACCTCATGGCGTTCACATGCGTCGAGCGTCTTGGACACAAGCACATCTGCCACCGCGGCCGCAAATGACGCGGCAACGTCAGCAACCGGCACAGCGCGACCGGCATCCTCACACGCCTCGACCCAGCGCGCCACCGCGGTCTTCAAGCCCGAGAACGAGAAGTCATATGCATGGCGCTCGCGATCCTTGGGCGCCGTCAATGCCCGTGGAAAGGCAATCGCCTCCGGGTCACCTTCGCGCGCCATACGGTCAACATGCGGCCCGCCGGGATACGGCAGTCCAAGGAGCCTGCCCACTTTGTCGAAGGCCTCGCCAGCGGCGTCGTCAAGAGTGTGGCCAAGCTCAGTCACGGACGTGGCGATGTCGTCAACGAGGAGCAGCGACGTGTGCCCACCAGAGACAACGAGTGCCATGGTGCGCTCTGGGAATGCGCCGTTGACGAGTTCATCAACCGCGGCGTGACCGATGACGTGGTTGACGCCGTAGAGCGGCCGGTCGAGTGCAAGTGACAGCGCCTTCGCGGCGGCCACTCCCACCGTGAGTGAGCCAACGAGTCCAGGACCTGAGGCCACCGCAATGGCATCGACATCAGAGAGGGAAGCCCCGGCGCGAGACAGGGCCTCGTGGACGGTGGGAACGAAGGCTTCGAGGTGGGCGCGTGAGGCAACCTCGGGAACGATGCCCCCAAAGCGCGCGTGCTCATCGACGGAGGAGGCGACAACGTCGGCAATGAGCTCGCGTCCGCGCACAAGAGCGACGCCCGTCTCATCGCAGGTCGACTCGATGCCCAACACCAGTTCCATGCACGTCACTCTAGAACGTTGTCCCCCTCGCCGAAGATCGCCCTCGCTTCACGCGCCTGCGTACGCGCCGCAGGGAATAAATCAGGCGTTTTTGTTGTCATGTCAACGTGACCATGTTGACCGATGTTCTCCACCTCGACGCCGACACCCAAAGGCTGCTCTTTGTGGACGCCCGCTCCCCTTACGTATTCGCCGACACCCCGGTCGACGTGGACGTCATTCGCGCCGCCTACGAGTTCGTCAAGTGGGGTCCGACCGCGAACAACTCGATGCCCCTACGCATTGCCATTGCGGACTCGGCGGACGCGCGTGGAGTGGTGCTCAGCGCAGCAACGCCGGGCAATCGCGTCAAGATCGAGACCGCCCCGATGGTCCTTGTGATCGCCGCCGACACCAACTATCACCGCCTGTCGCACATCACCTCACCGTCAGTGGTGGGGCTCGAAGAAAAGCTTGAGGCCACACCCGAGCGCCGGGCCACGGTCGCGGCCGCGAACACGTGGCTCCAACTTGGGTACGTCATTGTGGGACTGCGGGCCGCGGGTCTCGCCGTGCGCCCCATGGACGGCTTTGACATGGCCGCTATCACCAAGCAGCTCTTCCCCTCCTCCGGGTGGAGCGCTCAGGCCGTCCTCACCGTCGGCTACCCCGCACCCGAAGGCCACGACGGCACGGCGCCGCGCGCTGGCCGGCCGTCCTGGGAGGATGCGGCAACGGTTCTCTAGGACGCCGACGCTGGTGCCGGGGGCGGCTGTGGCGTGAACGGGCGCATCACCTTGCGCATGACGAGCGCGTCAATGTCACCAGGCTGGTAGTACCGCCGCCGTACCCGCACCTGCTCAAAGCCGTACTCCTCGTACAGCGCCCGTGCAGCGTTGTTGTTGATCGCGACTTCAAGCCATACATCCGTGGCGCCGAGGCGTTGCGCTTCCACGAGGAACTCGGTGAGGAGCAATCTGCCAAGTCCGGCCCGCCGATGCGGTGGCAAGACCGCAAGGTTGAGGAGGTGAAAGGCATCGCCCTCAAAGCCATAGATCGCATAAGCGACGAGCTCGCCGTCCACCTCCACGCCGCGGTAGCGGTTGCTGCCCCAGCGGTAGTCATCACGGATGAGCGCCTCGGACCACGCACCGGCCCCGAACATGTCGCGTTCCGCTCGCGCCAGCCAATCGAGGTCCGCCTCCGTGAGGTCCCGCAGCGTTGGCTCGGTCATGCCTGGTGAACGTCTGGCCGCCGCAGGTACAGCGGATCGCTCGGCAAGTCCTCTCCCACCGCGCGGCGTCGCACCGCCTCGCGCGCGAGCCACAAGGGATCGGGATCGGTCTCAATGGCACCTGGAAAGGACTCGGCGTACAGCACGCCGCCGCGTCCCACCACACTCTCACCCGGTTCCACCACCACGTCCACGGGAGCGGCAACAGCGGGTCCGGCGATGCGCTCGCCAGCGCGGTAGCGCGCCCAATACACCTCGCGACGCCGCGCATCACCAAGCACCAGGACGTCACGGTGCGCAGCGCCTAAGGCGTCAAGCGAACACACGCCAAGCAGCGGCACCTCCCACGCCAGCGCGAGCATGCGGGCGGTGACAAGTCCCACCCTCAAGCCCGTGAAGGGGGCGGGCCCCGTCCCCACCACCACGGCCGTCACATCTGCGCGCTCGCAACCCGCTTCGCCCATGGCCTCGCGCACCAGCCCACCGAGCAATTCCGCATGACCGCGCGGTGAGAACACCGACCGGGCGGCGAGAGCGTCGGCCGCCGCGGCGTCTGTCACCGTCACCGAGATCGCGGATGACGTGTCGATCGCGATGATCATGCGCTCTCCTCCTTGCCTGCCGGGGGCCACGAACGGTCATGCCACTGCAAACCATGAGCGGTGAGGGTGATGGTGCGCTCGCCAGCGGCGGGATCTTCCCCGTCGATGATCGCACCCCGCGGGCGTTCGATCTCGATGAGGAGGTGACCCTCCGCGAGCGCCTCTGCTTTGCCTTCTCCCCATTCGACCACGGTGACGGCCTCGTCTGTTGATGCGTCGAGGTCGAGGTGGTCGAGCTCGGCAAGCGAGGTGAGCCGGTAGGCGTCAACATGAACGAGCCATGGACCGTCAGCGAGCGGTGCATGCGTGCGCGAGATGATGAACGTGGGGCTCGCTACTTGGCCGCGCACTCCCAGGCCAGCGCCGATGCCCTGGACCAGCGTCGTCTTTCCCGCACCCAGACCTCCCGAGAGAATGACAAGGTCACCGGCGCGTAGCACCCTCGCCACGCGCTCACCCAGCGCGCGCATCTCCTCGCCGCTTGCCGCGGTGTAGCGTGCCACCTGCGTCACGCGATCGCCTTGTTCCGGCCGCTGCCAAAGCGGCACACCACCTCGTAATCGATGGTGCCCGCGACGTCCGCCCATTCCGTTGCGCTTGGACCGTCAATGCCGATGAGCACCACCTCATCACCCACCGCAACATCAGCGTCGGGCCCCACGTCCACCACAAACTGATCCATGCAGACGCGCCCGGACACCGTGTAGCGCTGCCCACGAATCGCGACCGGTCCCGCATTGCTCGCGCTCCGGAACACGCCGTCGGCATAACCGGCACTCACGAGCGCAAGGGTGGTGGCCCGCGTGGTCACGTAGGTGTGTCCGTAACTGACGCCCTGGCCCGCCTCCACCGCCTTGACGGCGATGACATGCGAACTCACGCGCATGGCGGGGCGCAAACCCCAGTTGGCGCCTGCGGGGTCCGGCACGGGGGGCAGGCCGTACAGAGCGATGCCGGGTCGCACCACGTCAAAGTGAAGGTCGGGCCGGGTGAGGGTGCAGGCCGAGTTCGCAAGGTGGCGCACGGCGATGGTGAGTCCCGCGGCCGACGCTTGGGCAAGTGCCGTACGAAAGGTCGCCGCTTGCGCATCGATCGTGGGGTGCCCCGGCTGATCCGCCCACGTGAGGTGCGACCACATGCCGATGGCGGCAATCGCCCCGTCACGTTGCGCCTGGGCAACCGCGTCGAGAAGCTCCGGCAGCTGCGTCATCGCACAGCCCTCGCGCCCGAGCCCCGTGTCAACGCCCACATGAACCCGTGCGGTGCGACCGGTGGTGCGGGCGGCATCCACCACCACGGCGAGCACCTCCGGCGAGGCCACGGAGACATCCACATCAGCTGCCACGAGGTCACAGGCCGGGATGTCGTCCGGGCCATATAGCCATGTGAAGATCAGGCCAGTGTCGCCCGCTGCACGCAAGTCAAGCGCCTCGTGCGGCTGCGCTACGCCCAGCCAGACGGCGCCGCCCGCTCGGGCTGCGGCGGCTGCCGCCACGAGGCCGTGGCCATAAGCGTCGGCCTTCACCACCGCCATGACGTCGGCCGGTGACCGAGCACCGAGAGCGGCGACGTTGGCGGTGATGGCCGTGTAATCGACAGAAACATTGAGGCGGCTCATCGCGACTCCGCAATGACAACGGCCGATGCGATGCCCGCGTCGTGCGACAAGGACACGTGCAGCGTCTCGATGCCGAGTTCCGCTGCCCGCGCCGCAACCGAGCCGCGCACCTCGAAATGCGGCCGTCCAGCGGCGTCCTTCACCACTTCGGCATCGTGCCACACGAGCCCCGACGGTGCGCCCAGCGCCTTTGCGAGGGCCTCCTTGGCCGCCCACCGCGCCGCAAGGGAACTGCGGCCGAGTTCGCGTTCCGCCGGTGTGAAAACGCGCTCGAGGAACGTGGCGGATCGCTCCACCGCGCGGTCGAAGCGCTCAAGCTCGACCACGTCGATGCCCACGCCCACCACGGCCACTCTTACTCCACAGTGACGGACTTGGCGAGGTTGCGCGGCTGGTCCACGTCGTAGCCCTTGGCGGCTGCGAGTTCGTGGGCAAAGATCTGCAGCGGCACCACCGTCACCAGCGGCATGAGCAGAGTTGGGGTCTCCGGCACCGTGATGAGGTGATCGGCGAACTGGCCTGCCTCTTCGTCACCCTCCTCGGCGATCACCACGGTGTGGGCACCCCGAGCGCGGACCTCCTGAATATTCGAGATCACCTTGGAGTGGAGCACTTCGCGACCGCGCGGACTTGGCAACACGATGAACACGGGCTGGCCTTCTTCGATGAGCGCGATGGGGCCATGCTTCAACTCGCCTGCGGCAAAGCCTTCGGCGTGGATGTAGGCGAGCTCTTTGAGCTTGAGGGCACCCTCAAGCGCCACCGGGTAGCCGATGTGGCGGCCAAGGAACAGCACCGTCTTCTCGGCTGCCATCGAGCGCCCGATCTCGCGGATGGGCTCGGCTTCGTCAAGCACCCGCTGGATCTTTGCTGGCATCTGGTCAAGCTGAGCAAGCAATGCGGTGATCTCATCGGGGAACTTGTTGCCGCGCAACTGGGCAAGGTAAATGCCAAGGACGTACGAGGCGGTGATTTGCGCGAGGAAGGCCTTGGTGGAGGCGACGGCGATCTCCGGCCCGGCGCGCGTGTACAACACCGCATCGGCCTCGCGAGCAATCGTTGACCCTTGGACGTTCACAATGGCGACCACGGGCGAACCCTGTTGCTGTGCGTGGCGCACCGCCATGATCGTGTCCATCGTCTCGCCCGATTGACTAATCGCAACAACGAGCGTCTTCACCGACAACACGGGGTCGCGGTAACGGAACTCGTGCGCAAGCTCGACCTCAACCGGTACCCGGGTCCAGTGTTCAATTGCGTACTTGGCAACCATGCCGGCATACGCCGCGGTCCCGCACGCGATGATGATGATCTTGTCGATGGCCGCGAGCACTGACTCGGCAACGATTCCCTCATCAAGAGTGAGGTGACCTTGCTCATCGAGACGGCCACGCAGCGTGTCTGCCACAGCGGCGGGCTGATCGTGGATCTCCTTGTCCATGAAGGTCGCGAAGCCACCCTTTTGTGCAGCCGAGGCATCCCACGTCACTTCGTAGGGCTCGCGCGTGATTGCCTCACCAGCGAGGTTCGTCACCCGCACGCCGTGCGGAGTGATCTCAACGACCTCGTCCTGATCAAGTTCGAGCGCGGTACGCGTGTGCTCGATAAACGCGACCACATCCGAACCCAAGAAGTTCTCCCCCTCACCAAGACCAACAACCAGCGGAGAGTTACGGCGAGTGCCAACGACCACATGCGGCTCACGGGCATCGACCGCGAGCAAGGTGAAAGCGCCCTCAAGCCTGCCCGCAACGGCGCGCATCGCCTCGGCGAGGCTCAGGCCGTCCTCCACGTAGCGCGCCAAGAGGTGACCGGCGACCTCGGTGTCCGTCTCCGAGTAGAAGATGACGCCCTGCGCCGCGAGCTCTTTGCGCAGCGCCGCGAAGTTTTCGATGATGCCGTTGTGGATGATCGCAATGCGGCCACCGGCGGCAATATGGGGGTGCGCGTTCGAATCGGTGGGACCGCCATGAGTCGCCCACCGGGTGTGCCCGATTGCCGCAGTTCCGTGCGGCAGCGGGGCCTCGGCAAGCAGTTTGGCGAGGTTGTTCAGCTTGCCCGCCTTCTTAGCAACGGAGAGCTTGTCCCTGTCTTCCGTCACCACCGCGATGCCAGCCGAGTCGTACCCCCGGTACTCAAGGCGCTCAAGGCCCCCCATGACGACGCCCTCTGCGCGCGCACTCGAATCACCCGCGCCGACGTATCCCACGATTCCACACATGTAACGCAGTCTAGTTGTCGCCTTGCCACGACCGTGTCCGCACGGATCACGAGTGCGTGTGCGCGACAATAGCGAGGTGACGAGTACGGACGAACAGGCGGCAACGCCGTTCAGAACGTTCACCCGCGCGGCGTGGTCAGCGCTCGCAGATACGACGCCCTTGCCGCTCACGGCTGACGATGTGAGGCGGGTACGCGGTCTTGGTGACCCCATTGATCTCACCGAGGTCGATCAGATCTACCGGCCTCTCGCGCGCCTGCTCACGCTGTACTCGGAAGCCGTTGGCGGACTCCACGAGGCCACGAGCGCCTTTCTGCAGGAGCGTGCGACCCGCACACCATTCGTTGTGGGCATTGCTGGCTCAGTGGCCGTTGGCAAATCAACCACGGCGCGGGTGCTGCGCGAGATGTTGGCACGGGGGCCCGCCTCCCCGCGAGTGGAGCTTGTGACAACCGATGGCTTCCTCTTCCCCAATGCCGTTCTCGAACAGCGTGGGCTCATGTCCCGCAAGGGCTTCCCTGAGTCATACGACCGGCGCGCGCTTCGCGAGTTCATTGCGGCGGTGAAGTCTGGCGTTGATGAGGTCCGTGCTCCCGTGTACTCACACGTGACCTACGACATCGTCCCCGACGAGTCGATCAGTGTGCGCAAGCCCGATGTGCTGATCGTCGAAGGCCTCAACGTGCTCCAGCCCGCGGGAGTGCGCGGTCTCGATGCCACGGAACCGGCGGTATCTGACTACTTCGATATGTCGATCTACGTTGACGCAGACAAGGCAGCGGTACGCCAGTGGTACATCGAGCGCTTCTTGTCACTGCGCGCGGGCGCGTTCTCACGTCCCGACAGCTACT
>Ga0206103_100883_pt1 | contig 12162 bp, 10 predicted proteins | sample 1B5Ametagenome_FD_148638 | JGI IMG/M metagenome (GOLD analysis project Ga0206103, IMG submission 148638) | Enriched microbial communities from leaf-cutter ant dump, University of Wisconsin, Madison, United States - 1B5A | ecosystem: Environmental > Terrestrial > Nest > Insects nest > Nest dump... | reverse complement strand
GATCACGCTGACGCGGCGCCACATCGAGGCGCTCGCGCGCATCAAGAAGGCAGCCGCTCGCGCAAACGCTGAGTTGGGAGTGATCGACGACGCCGTGGCCGCCGCCATCGTCACAGCGGCCGACGAGGTGGCTGGCGGGGCGCATGACGCTCACTTCCCCGTGGACGTGTTCCAGACGGGTTCCGGGACTTCGTCGAACATGAACATGAACGAGGTGGTCGCCACCCTCGCGACCCGCGTTCTGGGCGCAGATGTCCACCCGAACGACCACGTCAACGCCTCCCAGTCGAGCAATGACGTGTTTCCCACATCGGTGCACGTGGCCGCGACCTCGGCACTCGTCAATGACGTGATCCCGGCACTGACGCACCTCGCGAGCGCGCTTGAGGCGAAGGCCACCGAGTTTGCGGATGTCGTGAAGTCAGGTCGCACGCACCTCATGGACGCGACGCCGGTGACCTTGGGCCAGGAGTTCGGCGGCTACGCGGCCGCCATCAGGCTCGGGGTTGAGCGCCTTGAGGTCGCACTGCCCCGCCTTGCCGAGGTTCCGCTCGGTGGCACGGCCGTTGGCACCGGTATCAACACCCCCGCTGGTTTCCCCCAGCGCGTGATCGCCCTGCTTGCCGAGGACACCGGCCTGCCCATCACCGAGGCCCGCGATCACTTCGAGGCGCAGTCCGCACGGGACGGGCTCGTTGAGGTCTCCGGCGCACTGCGAACCATCGCCGTGAGTCTCACCAAGATCTGCAATGACCTCCGCTGGATGGGCTCTGGGCCTAACACCGGTCTTGGTGAGATTGCGCTGCCCGATCTCCAGCCCGGCTCGTCGATCATGCCGGGCAAGGTCAACCCCGTGATCCCCGAGGCCGTACTCATGGTGTGCGCGCGCATCGTGGGCAACGACGCCACGGTGGCGTGGGCTGGAGCCTCCGGCTCATTTGAGCTCAACGTACAGATTCCCGTCATGGCGCTCGGCGTGCTCGAGTCCATGAGCCTCCTTGCCAACGCCTCACGGGCGCTTGCGGACAAGACGGTGACGGGGATCACCGCGAACGTGGACAAGGCCCGCAGGTACGCCGAGGCCAGCCCCAGCATCGTCACACCCCTCAACCGGGTCATCGGCTACGAGAATGCGGCAAAGATCGCCAAGCATGCCGTCGCGCACGGACTCACGGTGCGGGAGGCGGTTGAGGCACTCGGCTATGTGGAAAGAGGCGATGTCACGCCCGAGCAGCTCGACGCCCTTCTTGACGTCACGACGATGACCGGACGCGACTGACAGGACCCAACTACCGGGGAACAGGTCGTCAGCACATTCGGTTGACCATTGCGGGAGGTACACCTCATGGCACGCACTCGCGTCCTCATCATTGGCGGCGGCTACGTAGGGCTCTACGCGGCACTCACGCTCCAGCGCAAGGCAAAGCACCTTGTTGATGTCACCGTGCTCGACCGGCGCCCGTACATGACGTACCAGCCGTTCTTGCCGGAGGCCGCGGCTGGGTCGATTGAGCCTCGCCACGCAGTGGTGCCACTGCGCAAGGAGTTGAAGGGCGTCAAGATCCTCCAGGCGCGAGTGGCCTCGATCGATCACGCGGCGCGCGCCGTGCGCGCCACCACCGACTTTGGCGATGAGCTCACCGTCACGTATGACGAGATCGTCATCGCGCTTGGCTCGGTCTCGCGCACACTGCCCATCCCTGGGCTCAAAGAGTTCGCGATTGGTTTCAAGTACGTTGAGGAAGCGATCAACCTGCGCAACAAGGTGCTTGGTTGCATTGCCCGGGCCGCCACCACGGATGATCCCGAATTACGCCGACGCCTCCTCACCTTCGTCTTTGTGGGCGGCGGCTTTGCGGGGGTCGAGGCCTTCGCGGAGACGGAGGACATGGCGCGCGCGGCCCTGCGCTATTACCCCGAGATCGACCCCGCCGAACTGCACTTTGTCATGGTCGAGGCGATGGGGCGCATCCTGCCCGAGCTCGGGCCAGACATGGGCGACTATGCGCGCAAGCAGATGCGCTCGCGCGGCATGAACGTCCTCCTTGAAACACGCCTTGAATCCTGCGAGGACGGGCACATCGCGTTGTCAGATGGCCAGACCTTTGAGGCAGACACCGTGGTGTGGACGGCCGGAGTGAAGCCTGCACCCATTCTTGCGGAGTCTGACCTTCCGCTCGGCCCCAAGGGTCACGTCATCGCATTGCCGACGCTGCAGGTCGCCACGGAGACCGGCACGGTAGTGCCAGGGGCGTGGGCTGCGGGCGACTGCGCCCAGGTTCCCGATCTCACCAAGGACCAGCCCGCCTACTGTGCCCCGAGCGCTCAGCATGCCGTGCGTCAGGCGCGGCGCCTGGGCACAAACCTCGCGCTTCACCTCAAGGGACGCGCCCCGCGCGAGTACAAGCACCGCCACTTGGGGCTCGTCGCTTCGCTCGGGCTCAACAAGGGCGTCGCTGACGTAATGGGGATCAAATTGCGTGGTTGGCCTGCCTGGTTCATGCACCGCACCTACCACCTCATGCAGATCCCAACGTTCAACCGCAAGGCCCGCATCGCGCTCGATTGGGCCGCCGCGGTGTTCTTCCGTCGCGACCTCGTGTCGATGGGACGGCTTCACCAGCCCCGTAGGGCCTTCACAGAGGCCGCGTCCAGCACATCCGAATAGCGTGCCTAATTGCGTTGGTTCGCAGTCCGATGACCCTGCGAAGTGCAAATTTTGCACGGAGATCGGCGATTAGCCACATGTAGGATCAAGCACCGTGGAGCAGGAAACAAATGAACTCCTGACGGAAGACCTCGTCGATCTTGCGGGCGCGGTGCGCGAACTGACAACCGATGATTGGCCCCCGGGCTATATCTATGGCGCCACCCGCTACGCCGATGTCATCCTCCGCGAGTCCTTTCCCGAGCGAGCTCGCGACCTGGAAGTCGCCCTTGCCAATTTCTCGCCCACCTTGCAGGAGTTACGGTCTGGCGGTGGCGGGCGCACCGTGTTCGTCAAGCGCTTCGATGACTCCTTAGCTGCAATGACTGCGGATCACGGTGAGCAAGTCTGGGGCAAACAGAACATCACTATCACCAAATCCATCGCGCTCGATGGGACCACTTTGCGCACCACACGTACTCGGGGACATGAGATCGACATGTTCGGCAAAGGGTCGCTTGACTCTCCCATCCCTGGCGTCGCGGTTGAAATGGAGTGGAACAACAAGGATCCCTTTTACGACCGCGACTTGATCAACTTCCAAGCACTTCATCGCGAGGGGGCCATCGCGGTAGGCGTCATCATCACACGCGGTCCCTCGCTCCAGGCGCTCATCGGCCCGACGGTGCGGAGCAAGGATGGCGGCTTCAAATTTGGTCAGTCGACCACACACTGGGAGAAGCTGATTCCCAAAGTCAACCTCGGTGGCGGCGGGGAGTGCCCTCTCTTGCTTATCGGCATCGAACCCGAACGTGTGGCCGGAATCGATTTGGCGTTCGAGACCATGACTGCACTACAACAAGCGGAGGATTTCAAGGCGAACTGGCGTGACTCATACGCAAGTTGGGTAGAAGCAAAGCCGACTTACGACGAGATGATCGCTAGTGCGCGCGACCTCATGCCACCCCTCAAAGAGGAGCGGAGTTCGGAAGACATCTCGGACTGACGCGTATTACGCGCTCACCTTCTCGAGTAGCTTCCGCGGGCGGCCACGGCGGCGGAAGCCTGCGCCTCCTTTGACGAGCAGGGCCCTAACCCGGGTGATTGAGTACCCAGAGGCGTCAGCCAATTGCTGAACTGAAGCACCTGCCTCGTACTCCTCCGTCAATATGCGTGCGACGCGCTCCGACAGCCAACTACTCATGCGCTCGTTGGGCTCAAGGGCCGGGAACGTCTCGATCTTGCCGCCCTCGTAGCCACGATGGGTCCGGCCTCGCGGCTCGACATCCTCCGCAGCCTCGTTGCCCCATGCGTGCCAGCCGGGACGCGCATAACGTGCAAACATCTCGAGATAGGGGCCCGGCGAGCAGGATTCGATGAGATCGTATTGTTCGTCTGGCTTGCGGCTGTGCTCGCGCTTACGCGTCTCGATCATATTGACGGTCGAACGAGCTGGCGCCAACGTACGCATCGATCCTTTGACGCCGAACAAGATCGGCTCGGTCACGTTCCGAAAATAGAACCCCACGCCGCGACCATCCGGTCCGCCATCTTTCCGACGCTTCGCCCAAATCACATTGCTCACGTATCGAAATCCCCACGCTTGGAGGACCTCTATGCCCTCAACAAGTAAAGCGTTTGGCACCCAGAGGTAGAGGTGGGCATTTTTGGCGGTCACCTGACCTACAGGAAGGTCCTTGATCTCGTCGAGGCTCATCGTGCTGTAGCGGTCCAAGCGGCGGTGTTCGGGGGCGACCTTCCCGGTTCGATTCGAGAATCGCCAAGGAGGGTCCGCCAAAACCGTCTTAAAGCCACCGTCGATCATTGGGAGCGGAAGCGCCTGGGAATGAGTGGAGCCTGGTTGGGATGGTGCCGCCATGCACCCATCATATTCGAAAAGATCTAATATCTCCGTCTTGGATCTTTTATTAGGGCGTGTCGCTCCACTCATGGACGGGTCCTCCTCGAAGCCGTGGACTTCACCATCATGACTGAGACCTCAGACACTCAGCGTGGATATGCACAGGAGGCATGAGCCCGCACGTAACTACGGCCGCAGGGCCTTCACGGAGGCCGCGTCGAGTTAGTCGCGCTGGCGCTGCGCCTCCGCCTCAGCACGGGCGACGTCGTAGCGGGCGGCGAGGTCGGCGTCGTCCCATTGCGTGGCAAGGCCATCATTCGCGCCAAAGCGCTCAAGATGGCTTTGCAGGACCCCCATGAGGCGGAACAACGTCGGCTCTGCATTGGCCGTCACGGTGATCGTCAATTCGGTGGCCGTGGCGGTCAAGCTGGCCGTCGCGTCGGCCATCACCACCGTGCCCGACGCGTCCTCAAGGGACGTCTCAAGCTTGCGGCCAAGGTGCGACACGAGTTGTTTCATGTAGCGGCCCGCGCGGTCGGTGGGCGTGTGTCCGGTGATGGTGAGCATGAGAGTCCTTACGCGTTTGCGATGGTGGGCTTTGCGGCGCGGCCAAGACAGCAGTCCGCCGGGCATACGTCCTGCCACGGCCCGTACGCGGTGAGGGCGACGCGTTCGCGCGTGACCTCGCCGTCCCGTGCGTGCCGCTCCTCCACCAGGTCGATGAGTCCGGACACAAATGCCGGGTCAACTCCAACAGACGGCACACGCACGGCCGCAAGGCCGCGTTCGGCACATGTTTCAAGCGCCTCATTGTCGAGGTCCCACGCCACTTCCATGTGGTCCGAGACAAAGCCGAGCGGCGAGATGACCAGGCCGGACACGTTGGCGTCCAGGGCGTTGATGGCGTCGTTGATATCAGGCTCCAGCCACGGCACCCGTGGATCTCCCGATCGCGATTGGTAGACAAGAGACCACGCGACGCCGGGAAACTCATCGCTGATGCGATCCATGATGAGCGCGGCGACTGCACGCTGCTGTTCGGCGTACCAGCCACCGCCGGTGTACCACTCGTCTCCCCCACCCGTTGGCACCGCAGTCCCATTGGGGAGCGCTTCACGAGGGCCCGAAGCATCGGCGGCTGCGGACGGGATCGAATGCGTCGCGAACATTACGTGCGGCGTGGTCCCGTTGCCCTGCGCGGCGAGAGAGCGCAAGCCTTCGCGCACATAGGTGATATTCGGCTCGACGAAGCCCGGGTGGTCAAAGTACTGGCGCACCTTGTCGAGCACGATCTCGCCATCAAGACCCGTCTCCGCGAGCGCGGTGGCAAGGTCCTCCCGGTACGCGCGGCAACCCGAATAGCTCGAGAAGGCCGTTGTCACAATGACGAGGACGCGTCGGTGACCGTCGGCGTGAAGCTCGCGCAGAGCGTCGGCGAAGTAAGGCGCCCAAAAGCGATTGCCCCAGTACACCGGCAAGCCAAGGTCGCGCTTTGCGATCTCTGCCTCCAGTGCCGCCTTCAGCTCGCGGTTTTGCTGATTGATCGGGCTGATCCCGCCAAAGTGGCGGTAGTGGTGAGAGACCTCTTCGAGGCGCTCATCCGGCACACCCCGCCCCCGCGTCACATTGCGCAAGTAGGGGATGACATCGTCTTGACCCTCGGGACCACCAAAGCCCGCAAGGAGAATCGCGTCGTAACGGGCCGGCTCGGCCACCCGCGAGGAAGCGGCAAGTGGGGGCAGCGTCTCGGTCATGAGGAGAGCACGTCCACTGCCTCGGCGGTGTCAATGCGCCGGCCGGTGTAGAACGGCAACTCGTGACGCACATGGCGGCGCGCCTCGGTGTAGCGCAGGTCGCGCATCATGTCGACAAGCTCAGTGACGTCATCCGCTTCCATGGGCAACAGCCACTCGTAGTCACCCAGCGCAAAAGCGGCAACGGTATTGGCGATGACACCCTTGAACGCCGCGCCCTTCATACCGTGCTCGCGGAGCATCTGGGAGCGCTCGTCCTCGGGCAGCAGGTACCACTCGTGAGAGCGCACAAAGGGGTAGACGGTGAGCCAATTGCGCGGACGCTCGCCACGCAAGAATCCCGGCACATGGGCACGGTTGAACTCCGCCGCGCGATGCACGCCCGCCGCCGACCACGTGAGGTCCGCGTCCTCCAGCAGGTGAGTCGCACGCAATTCCCGCAGCGCGAGTTGGAGGTCCTCAAGGCGCGGGCCATGCAGCCACAGCATCACCGAACCGTCGGCTCGCAATCCCGACACGTCATAAATGCCGCGCAGCACCACCTGCCGCTCACCGACGTGCGCGACAACCGCGTCGAACTCCTCGACAACCTCATACATGTGGTCATCGTCGACGTCGAGGAAGCCATCAAGAACCGAAAACAGGGTGAAGCCCTCAGGCTGATCAGTCATGCTCCCAGTCTCACCCCTGAACAGGCCCTAAACGAAATCCGCGCTGCTCACTTGCTGGGCAATCGCCGCAAGGCCCGTGAGACCGGCCCCCGCCCCCATCACATGAAGGCCATGCGGGAGACCGACCGGCGGTGCGCTTGGTGCGGCATCGAGCCATACGTGAGTGCTCTGCGCCACCACCGAGCCGGGGTCGAGGTCAACACCCAGCAGGGCCGACGCGTCACTCACCGCGAAGCTCGACACCTCCTCGTCCGCGTGGCTGAGGGTGTAAGAGAGGCGGACAACGTGACGCCCCGCCGGGAGATGCTGCGCGAGCCATTCCCACTTCGCACTTGCGTGAGTCAACGCCTTGGCGCGGGTGAGGCCCGGCTGGGCAAGGACGCCCGTGCCACGCGGCGTCGCATCGAGAGCGGGCGCATCGAGCACGAGGGACGTGATGGCCACATAGCGAGCCCGACTCGTGTCAGCGCCCACAGCAGTAGCGGTGCGGCCAATGAGTTCATCGACTCGGTGAGGTGGAATCGCGACCACCACGCGCTGCGCATCGATGCGCTGCGCTGCCGTGGTGACCTCCCAGCCATCGCTCGTGGGCAACAGCGCCGACACGAGGCTCTGTGTTTCGATCCGCGCGCCCTGTGCCACGGCGTCGGCCGCGACCGCGTCGATGAGCCGGTGCAAGCCGCCCCGCAAGGACCGCACGGCGGCGCCCGGAGGACTCGCCGCCCGGCGCACGCGAGCGGTCCGAATGAGACCCCTCTGCCCCACGTCCTTGCGAAGACCAGGAGCGAGCGCATCAAGGGCAAGGGAGTCGAGATCGCGGGTGTACACACCAGTGACCACGGGAGCGACGAGCCGCTCGGTGGCGCGCGTACCTAAGCGGTCGCGGGATACAGAACCGACCGTCGCATCGGCGGCGGGGGCACGTCCCGGGCGCAGGAGGTCTGTTGCCGCGCGGGCAGCACCGCTCCAGCCAAGCACCCGGCGCACGTCCCGCGCCCAGGGATAGGCGGGAATGCCGAGCCACGAGGTGGCGGGCAGGGGGTACGCAGCGCGCGGACCGACTACCCACGCGGGCTCGCGACGCGGCTCCACCACGTCTGCACTCAGACCAAGTTCTTCGCACAATCGCTGCACATGGCCGCCGCGCGTGGCAAATGACTCCGCCCCCGCATCGAGAGTCACTCCCTCAAGCGTGACGGACGCCAGCCGCCCGCCCAGCCGCTCGCCTGCTTCCACCAGTACAACGCCGAGACCTGCGTGTGCGGCGCGGCGAGCCGCCAGCAGACCCGTGATTCCACCGCCAATCACCACCACATCGGTGGAGCTATGAGCGAGCGGTTCAGAGCCCATGAATCAACTCCACCACACGCGTGAGCACAGCGGGGTCGGTGTCCGGCGGCACGCCATGTCCCAGGTTGACCACATGCGCAGGAGCGGCGCGGCCCGCCGCCACCACCTCGCGCACGTGGGCTTCGATGACGCTCCACGGCGCCGTCAGCACGGCAGGGTCGATATTGCCTTGCAGCGGCATACCCGGCAGGCGCTGGGCCGCCACGTCAAGCGGGGTTTCGGTGTCAATGCCCATGACGGTGGCGCCAATTGCGGCGAGTTCTTCGAGCAGGTGGCCGGTGTGGGTTCCAAAGTGGATCCGCGGGACGTCGAGGTCAACGACGTGCGCCACAGCAGCGGCCGACGCCGGGGCACAGTACGTCCGGTAGAGCTCGGCCGAGAGGGACCCCACCCAGGAATCGAACAGTTGGACGGCGACGGCACCCGCGAGCACTTGGGTGCGCAAAAAGCGCCCGCTCGCTGCGGCCGTCCACGCCATGAGACGGTTCCACGTCTCGGGGTCCGACCGCATGAGGCGGCGGGCCGCGAGGTGATCTCGTGATGGCCTGCCCTCCACCATGTAGGCGGCAAGAGTGAAAGGTGCTCCCGCAAAGCCGATGAGCGGTGTTCCGTCCAAGGCGGTCACCGCGGCCGCGGCGGATTCCGCGATCACGGTGAGGGCAGCGTCGTACGCTCCTCCATCGCCTTCGGCACCCAGGTCCGGCAGCGCGGCAACATCCTCAGGCGTTCGGATCGCCTTCGCAAAGACGGGGCCCACGCCGGGTTCGATCGTGACGCTCACGCCCGCGAGCATGAGCGGCACCACGATGTCAGAGAAGAAGATGCCACCGTCGACGCCGTGGCGGCGGACCGGCTGCGCGGTGATCTCTGCCACGAGCGAGGGGGTGGTGCACGCTTCCAGCATCGTCGTATCGCCACGCACCTCGCGGTACTCCGGCAGGGATCGGCCCGCCTGCCGCATGAACCACACGGGGGTGGTGTGGGGACGGTCGCCGCGCAATGCGCGCACCAAGTGAGAAGCCGCCGCGTTGCCTGCAACGAGCGGGTGATGTGAGGGCAAGGCCATGCCTTGATTCTGACCTACTCCGCGCCCGTGTCAGAATCGTTCAATGCCGCTCTTGTCGTTTGCTGCGAGCCATCTCAACAGAGATCTCGCGACCGTCGAGCAATTGAGCGTCGGGGCAGACCGCCTCGGCAGCGCGCTCGTGGGCCCGTCCATTAGAGGCGTGGTCGTCCTTCCCACCTGCAATCGCTTCGAGGTCTACCTCGATGTGGAGGACACGGAACAGGCGCGATCGAACGTCGTTGCCGCTCTGTCCCGCTTCACGGCGCTTGATGATGAGGCGATCAATGGAGCCCTCATTTCCTATGAAGGGGACGACGCCGTCCACCACTTGATGGCGGTGACGTCCGGCCTCGAGTCGATGGTGGTGGGCGAGCGCGAGATCTCAGGTCAGGTGCGCCGGGCACACCTTGAGGCACGCGAGTCGGGCCACTTGTCACCCTCCCTTGACCGGCTCTTCCAGTCCGCTCTGCGCACGGCGCGTGTGGTGGGCGCCTCGACGGGCATCGGCACCTCTGGACGTTCCGTGCTGTCGGTTGCCTTCGACCTCGCGGACGAGCTTGTCGAGTGGCGGGAGGCCAAAGCACTCGTCGTGGGCACCGGTGGGCTCGCCGAAAGCGGTATTGCGGTGCTGCGCGGCAAGGGTGCGCACATCGTCGGCGTGTATTCGCCGTCTGGTCGCGGCCCCGAGTTTGGTGCGCGCCACCACCTTGACGTGGTGGAGCGTGAGGACCTTGCCACTGTTTTGCGGAATGTTGACGTGGTGCTCGCCTGCTCGGGAGGCGAGTCGATCGTGCTCACTCCCACCCTCGTTGCCCAAGCGATGGAAGACCGCCCGCACCAGCTCACCCTCATCGACCTCGCTCTTCACCGCGACGTCGCAGCCGGTGTTGAGAATCTTCGCGATGTTGCCGTCATCCGCCTCGATGACGTGAAGGAGCACGCACCAGAAGAATCGGCAGCCGCCATTGAATCGGCCCGTGCAATCGTCGCTCATGCCGTCGCGCGCTATGCGGGAGACAGCGACGCCCGGGTTGTCGACCCTGCAATCGTTACTCTCCGCGAGCACGTCTTTGGCCTGCTTGAGCGCGAGATCGCCCGCATTCGCCCCGAGGCGGGCGCGGCTGTCGCACATGTGGAGCAGGCAAACCAGACCGAGCAGGCGCTGCGCCGCTTTGCCAAGGCGCTGCTCCACGTCCCCACCGTGCGTGCGCGCGAACTCGCCCAGGCGGGCATGGCGGATCAGTACCTCAAGGCATTGGAGACGTTGTACGGACTCGACGTTGCCATCCCTGCCGACGCCTGCCCGGCAGACTCCATCGACTCCTCAATCCCGGCGGTCTCGGAAGAGACCGCCCGCTAGCGAGCAGCGCGCTACAGGTCGAGCCGCTCGAGCATGTCCGTGACAAGTGCCGCCACTGCCGAACGCTCAGACCGTTCGAGGGTCACATGCGCGAAGAGGTCGTGGCCCTTCAGCGCCTCAATGACTGCCGCGATGCCGTCATGGCGGCCCACCCGCAGGTTGTCTCGCTGAGCGACATCGTGGGTGAGAACCACACGTGAGTCCTGGCCAATGCGGCTCAGCATGGTGAGGAGCACATTGCGTTCAAGTGATTGCGCCTCGTCCACAATGACGAATGCATCGTGGAGTGAGCGGCCGCGAATGTGGGTGAGGGGAAGCACCTCAAGCATTCCCCTGCCGAGCACCTCCTCGACCACCTCGGTGCTCACCATCGCGCCCAGGGTGTCAAAGACGGCCTGCGCCCACGGGTTCATCTTCTCTGCCTCGGAGCCAGGCAGGTAGCCCAAGTCTTGGCCGCCCACCGCGTAGAGCGGACGGAACACCATGATCTTCTTGTGCTGACGGCGCTCCATCACCGCTTCAAGACCCGCACACAGCGCGAGTGCGCTCTTGCCGGTTCCCGCACGGCCACCCATCGACACAATGCCGATCGATTCGTCAAGCAAGAGGTCGATTGCAATCCGCTGCTCCGCGCTGCGACCGTGCACACCGAACACCTCGAGGTCGCCGCGCACCAAGCGAATCTCACCATCAGTGCCAACCCGGCCAAGCGCCGAACCGCGTCCCGAGTGAATGACGAGCCCCGTGTGAATGGGGAGAGCGCGAAGGTCTTCGCCGCATTCGTCAGCGGGCGGCGCCGCAAGGCGTTCCTCCTCCCACAGTGCCGCCATGTGTTCACCGCTCAGCTCGATCTCCCGCATGCCGGTCCAGCCGGATTCCACGGCAAGTTCGGCTCGGTACTCCTCTGCCTCGATGCCAAGGGCTGAGGCCTTGACCCGCATCGGCAGGTCCTTCGACACCACGGTGACCGCGTGACCTTCGGCGCGCAGGTTCGCTGCGACGGCAAGAATCCGGGTGTCGTTGTCACCAAGGCGAAAGCCGCTGGGAAGCACCTCTTGATCGGTGTGGTTGAGTTCCACGCGCACGGTGCCGCCTGCCTCGTTGACCGGCACCGGTTGGTCGAGTGTGCCGTGCTGGACACGCATGTCGTCGAGCATGCGGAGCGCCGAACGTGCAAAGTAACCAAGTTCGGGATGGTGGCGCTTTGCTTCGAGTTCCGTGATCACCACCACGGGCAGCACCACCGAATGCTCCGCAAAGCGCTTGAGCGCACGTGGATCCGACAGCAATACCGACGTATCGAGCACGTAGGTCTTCACGGTGGTGTCACGAGTCGAATCAACCGCGGTGGTAGTGGTGGTCTGAGTCACGAGCGCTCCAGCGTGTCAGGCCGCAGGGCGCCCATCGCCCGGCGGCGATGGATCAGGACGGTTCGGGGACAAACCGCCTTACG
>Ga0206103_100882_pt1 | contig 12167 bp, 11 predicted proteins | sample 1B5Ametagenome_FD_148638 | JGI IMG/M metagenome (GOLD analysis project Ga0206103, IMG submission 148638) | Enriched microbial communities from leaf-cutter ant dump, University of Wisconsin, Madison, United States - 1B5A | ecosystem: Environmental > Terrestrial > Nest > Insects nest > Nest dump... | reverse complement strand
GACGTACTCGGCGAACGTCCCGCCCGACAGCCAGTCCTTGCGCACGTACCCGTACACCTCGTCGCCGACCGCGAGCTCGGGCGCGTCCAGCCCGACCCGCTCGACGACGCCCGCGACGTCCCAGCCCGGGACCACGGGGAAGGTCACGTCCATGAGGGCGTCGAGGTAGCCCTCGCGGACCTTCCAGTCGACCGGGTTGACGGACGCGGCGTGCACGCGGACGAGCACGGAGTCGGGCCCGACCTTCGGCACGGGGAGCTCGGTGAGCTCGAGGACGTCGCTGTGGCCGTACCGGCTGTAGGTGATCGCACGCATGCTCGTGCCAACCGCGCGGCGACGCACCCTCTTCCCGGCCCTACGCTCGGCGCCGTGGACTGGCTGCGCGACACCTGGACCGACGTCACGACCGCGAGCGCCGTACCGCCGACGTGGGTGGTCGCGGCGACGGCGGCGGGTGTGCTCGTCGTGCTCGCGACGCCCGTGCTGTGGCACGTCGCGCGGCACGCGCTGACGATCGTGCACGAGGCGGGGCACGCGACGGTCGCGGTGCTCGTCGGCCGGTCCGTCTCGGGCATCCGCGTGCACTCGGACACGTCGGGCCTGACGCTGTCCCGCGGCAGGCCACGTGGGCCGGGAATGGTCGCCACCGCGTCCGCGGGCTACCCGGCGCCGACGATCGTCGGGCTGGGTGCGGCGTGGCTCCTCGCGCGCGGGTACGACCTCGCGGTGCTGTGGGCGCTGCTCGTGCTCGTCGTCCTCGTGCTCGTCGCGATCCGCAACTGGTACGGGCTGTGGGCGGTCGCCGTGACGCTCGCGGTGCTCGTCGGGGTGACGCTGTGGGCACCGCCGCACGTGCAGGCCGCGGTGGCGTACGCGGCCTGCTGGTTCTTCCTCCTGGGCGCACCGCGTGCGGTCGTCGAGATGCAGGTGGGACGACGATCGTCGCGGCGACGCGGTGCGCGCGACACGTCCGACGCGGGGCTGCTCGGCGGTCTCACGCACACGCCCGGGGCCCTGTGGGTCGCCCTGCTCGGGCTCGTCACGGTCGCGGGCCTCGCGCTCGGGGCCGCGTGGCTCGTCGCACCGCTCGTCTGACCGGCGCCTGCGCAACGTTCCGCACGATCCCTGTGCCGACCGGCGGTCAGAGCGTCGTGGTCAGGACGCCGCCGTCGGCGCGCAGCGCGGCGCCGTTGGTCGCCGCGGACAGCGGGCTCGCGAGGTAGACGACGAGGTGCGCGAGCTCGTCGGGCGTGAGGAAGCGTCCGACGAGCGACGTCGGGCGACCGGCCTCGATCCCGCGCCTCACGTCCGCGGCGGGCACGCCCTGCTCCTCGGCGATCGCGTCGACGACGCCCGCGACGCCGGTCGAGTACGTCGGGCCGCCGAGGATCGTGTTGACGGTCACCCGGGTGCCGCGGGTGAGCTTGGCGAGCCCGTTGCCGAGCGCGATCAGCCCGGCCTTCGCGACGCCGTAGGGGATCATGTCGGCCGGGACGTCGACACCCGACTCGCTCGCGACCGACACGATGCGGCCCCACCCGCGCTCGAGCATCCCGGGCAGCAGGCCGCGGCTGAGGCGCACGGCGCTCAGGAGGTCGACGTCGAGGTAGCGCTGCCACGTCGCGTCGTCGGCGTCGACGAAGCTCACCAGGTCGAAGACCCCGACGTTGTTGACGAGGACGTCGACGTCACCGAGCTCGGCGAGCAGCGCCGCGACCTGCTGCGGGACCGCGAGGTCGGCCGCGATCGCGGTGACGTCGGCGCCGGGCACGTCCGCGCGGAGCCGTGCGGCCGCCGCCTCGCTGCGCTCGCGGGTCCGTCCGTTGAGGACGACCGCCGCGCCCTCGCGCGCCAGGTGCTCGGCGACCGCGTACCCGATGCCCTGCGTCGAACCGCTCACGAACGCGCGCCGACCGGTCAGCTGGAGATCCATGACGTCCTCTCGAATTACTTGCTCCGTCAAGTGAACCGTAGGCGGATTCACTTGACCGCGCAAGTAAGCCCTAGGCTGTCTCCATGGCCTCGACGGACCGTCCGGAAGCCGACGCACTCGCCGGCGACGACCTCGCGACCTGGTCCGCGCTCGCCACCGTGCTCGAGTGGCTCCCGCCCGCGCTCGACGCCGAGCTCATGAGCACGGTCGGCCTCACCCACTTCGAGTACGGCGTCCTCTACGCGCTCGCCTCCGCCCCGGACCGCACGCTGCGCATGAGCACGCTCGCCGGCTACGCCAACAGCTCGCTGTCACGGCTGTCACGCGCCGTGACCCGGCTCGAACGCCGTGGGCTGGTGCGTCGCACGCCGGACCCCACCGACGGCCGCACCACGCTCGCCACCCTGACCGACGACGGCGCCGCAACCGTCCGGCTCGCGACCCCCGGCCACGCCGCCCAGGTCCACCGCCTCGTCCTCGACCGCCTCACGGCCGCGCAGCGCCGTCAGCTCCGTGACATCAGCGTCCGCATCCAGGACGGCATCCGCGAGGACGGCGCCTGGCGCCCCTGACCCGTGCGGCCCGCCGGGTGGTGACCTGGCGGCAGAGCCGCCCATGATGAGGGATGACCTTGCGCGGACGGCTGCTCGTGGCATCGCCCCTGATGCTCGACCCCCACTTCACGCGCACCGTCGTGCTGCTGCTCGACCACGGCGACGAGGGTGCGTTCGGCGTCGTGCTCAACCGTCCGCTGCCCGTCGGGGTCGACGCGGTGCTGCCCGGGTGGCAGGGCGTCGTGAGCCATCCCGACGGATTGTTCCAGGGCGGCCCGGTCGGGCTCGACGGTGCGATCGGGCTCGCGGTCGACCCGTCGGGGTCACCCGTGGTCGACCGGCTGACCGGCACGTTCGGTCTCGTCGACCTCGACGCGGACCCCGCCACGGTCGCGGGCCGGTTCGCGGGGCTGCGGATCTTCGCCGGGCACTCCGGGTGGGGCGGCGGGCAGCTCGAGGAGGAGATCGGCGAGGGCGCGTGGTTCGTCGTCCCGGCGGACCCCGGCGACGCGTTCACCGCCACGCCCGAGTCCCTGTGGTCCCGGGTCCTGCGCCGCCAGGGCGGCGACCTGGCGCTCCTGTCCCACTACCCCGCGGACGTCCGGCTCAACTGATCGTGACCCACGCGAGCGTGCGCGAGTGAGAGGGTGCCGTCGTGGCTGACGCGACTGCCGGACGGTACCTGCTCGACGGGACGTGGTTCCCGGTCACGCACGGCATCACCTTTCTCGAGGCGGATGCCGAGACGTGCGCCCGGGTGCTGGTCGCGTGGCGTGGTGAGGCGACGATGCGCCGCACCGGAGGGGTGCTGCGCGCGCGCCGCGTCGAGGGCGCGCTGCCCGACCTGTTGACGACGCTGCTCCCGCTCAAGCTGACGAGCGTCACGCGCTACCTCCTGCTGCCGACGGCCGAGGGTCGGTGGACCGCGCTGCTCGACAACGCGTGGCGGGGCAGCGAGCCGGTCGCTTACGCGGGCGCGTTCCCGGCACAGCCGGGCGGGATGCGTGCCGTGGGCGTCGTGGACGTCCCGCACACGTTCGACGCACGGACCCGGTCGGGATGGTTCGGATCAAGAGCCGTGGCGGTCTACGAGCCGGATCCCGGGAGCCGGTGGGGCGTGCGCGGGTCGAGCGTGAGCGTGAGCGTGGTGGACACCGGTCGTCGTTGGGAGCTCGACGAGCCCGGCGAGGGCTGGCCGCTGCCCGACCCGGTCGACCGGACCGCCCGGCGCGTGCAGGACCGGCTGTCCCGGAGCGCGGTGCTCGACCTCGTCGGCGCGCTCGGCATCCGGGCGCAGGACGACGCGTTCTACGCGCCCGACGGGTGGGCGATCCTCGTCGACGAGGTCGGTGGTCACGATGTCGCCGGCAATGCCGACCGGTCGCTCCGGCAGGCGCAGGAGCACGACTCCGGGGCGTAGCGGCAGCGGTCAGCGAGCGAGGGTCTTGGCGAGGTGGGCTGCTGGCAGGAGACCGAGGCGCGGCTCGACCTTGCGCAGGGCTGCGACGACACGCACCTGGTCCGAGGGCGCGATGCCCTGCTCGTCGATGATGCCGCGCGCCCAGGCGGTCGCGAGCGCGAGCGGGTCGTCGCCACCGAACAGCATCCGGTACTGGTCGACAGGGTCGCGGTCGTCCCCCAGGAACAGTCGCTTCAGGCTCATCGTGATGGTCCCCCTCGAGTCGGTGGTGTGCTGGCTCGGGCCCACCATGACACGGGCTCGGGCGTCGTGGGGAGCCCCGTCCACGGACTGTCCGACGACGCGACGGCCTTCCGAGGCACGTAATCGATTTGCCCCGTTCGCCTGTCGAAGCGCTTCGACTAGCGTCGCGCGTGCCCTGCCCTCGTCGACGGCCCCGCCAGGTGCCAGCGGGCTCGGGCAGCCCGTCGCGACCTCCCGCCGACGGGCACACCAACGCCACGAAGGAGTGAGCGGATGCGTGTTCCGTCCTTGGCGACGGCCCGGCCGACGACCGTCGCGAGACGAGCCGCGGCCTGCCTCGCCGCAGCAGCCCTCGCGACCGCCGGAGTCGCGGTCGTCACCACCGGCAGCGCCGGCCCGGCTCGAGCAGCCTCCGGGCCGGGCTACACGTGGGGCAACGTCGAGATCGTCGGCGGCGGCTTCGTCCCCGGCATCATCTACAACCAGGGTGAGCCGGGCCTCGTCTACGCCCGGACCGACATCGGCGGCGCCTACCGCCTCGACACGGCGACCCAGCGCTGGGTCCCGCTGCTCGACCACGTCGGCTGGGACGACTGGTCCCACACCGGCGTGCTGTCCCTCGCGACCGACGCGCGCGACCCCGACCGCGTCTACGCGGCCGTCGGCACCTACACCAACGACTGGGACCCGCAGAACGGCGCGATCCTGCGCTCGACGGACCGCGGTGAGACCTGGCAGCAGTACGACCTGCCGTTCAAGGTCGGCGGCAACATGCCGGGCCGCGGCATGGGCGAGCGCCTGCAGATCGACCCGAACGACAACCGCGTCCTGTACTTCGGCACCGAGGGCGGCAACGGCCTGTGGCGCTCGACCGACTACGGCGCCACGTGGGCGAAGGTCACGAGCTTCCCGAACGCGGGCAACTACGCGCAGGACCCCACGTCCGACAACGCGTACCTCACGTCCAACCAGGGTGTCGTGTGGGTGACGTTCGACCCGACGTCGGGCTCGGCCGGGCACCGCAGCCAGACGATCTACGTCGGCGTCGCCGACAAGGAGAACAACATCTACCGCTCGACCGACGGCGGCACGACGTGGTCGCGCGTGCCCGGTCAGCCCACGGGCTTCCTGCCGCACAAGGGCGTGTTCGACGCGGTCGGCAAGCAGCTCTACATCGCGACGAGCGACACCGGCGGCCCGTACGACGGCGCCAAGGGTGACGTGTGGCGCCTCGACCAGGCGACGGGCACGTGGACGCAGATCTCGCCGGTGCCCTCGTCGTCGGCCGACGACTACTTCGGCTACTCGGGCCTGACGATCGACCGCCAGGACCCCGACACGATCATGGTGACCACGCAGGTCTCCTGGTGGCCGGACATCATCGTGTTCCGCTCGACCGACCGCGGCGCGCACTGGACGCGCATCTGGGACTGGAACGGCTACCCGGACCGCACGCTGCGCTACACGCAGGACATCAGCGGCGCCCCGTGGCTCGGCTTCGGCGCGACGACGCCGCAGCCCCCCGAGCCCGCGGTCAAGCTCGGCTGGATGACGGAGTCGTTCGAGATCGACCCGTTCGACTCGGACCGCTTCCTCTACGGCACGGGGGCGACCGTGTACGGCGGCGACAACCTCACCGACTGGGACACCGGCGGCAAGGTGGACATCTCCGTCAAGGCCCAGGGCATCGAGGAGACCGCGGTGCTCGACCTCGCGGCCCCGCCCGGAGCCGTCGAGCTCGTGTCGGGGCTCGGTGACCTCGGCGGCTTCGTGCACACCGACATCACCAAGGTCCCCGCGAAGGTCTTCACGCAGCCGTACCACGGCTCGACCTCGTCCCTGGACTTCGCGGAGAAGAACCCCGCGACGATGGTGCGCGTCGGCTACGCGGTCGACGGCACGGTCGACTCCCACATCGGCGTCTCGACGTCGTCGGGCTCGTCGTGGTGGGCCGGACAGGAGCCGGCGGGAGTCACCAGCTCCGGCACGGTCGCGATCTCCGCGGACGGTACGACGATCGTGTGGTCGCCCGAGGGGACGGGCGTGCACCGCTCGACCACCTTCGGCTCCGGCTGGACCGCCGCGAGCGGCGTGCCCGCGCAGGCCCAGGTCGAGTCCGACCGTGAGGACGCGAAGGCGTTCTACGCGTTCTCGAAGGGCGCGTTCTACACGTCGCGCGACGGCGGGGCGACGTTCACGAAGTCGGCCGCGACCGGCTTCCCCGTCGACGGCAACGTGCGGTTCCGCGCGGTGCCCGGCCACGCCGGCGACGTGTGGCTGGCCGCCGAGAACGGCATGTACCACTCGACGAACTACGGCACGACGTTCACCAAGGTCGCCGGGTTCACCGACGGCGGCGCCGTGGGCTTCGGCAAGGCGGCCCCGGGCGCGAGCTACCCTGCGATCTACTCGACGTCCCAGTACCAGGGAGTGCGCGGGTTCTTCCGGTCGATCGACGGCGGCACCACGTGGACGCGCATCAACGACGACGAGCACCAGTTCGCGTGGACGGGTTCCGTCATCACGGGTGACCCGGACGTGTTCGGGCGCGTGTACGTCGGGACCAACGGGCGCGGCATCGTCGTCGGGAACACGGGAACCACCCCGACCGTCCCGCCGACCCCCACCCCCACGCCCACCCCGACCGTGACGCCGACGCCGACGCCCACCCCGACGCCGACACCCACGCCCACGCCCACGCCCACCGTGACCCCGACGCCCACCCCGACGCCGACGGCCACCCCGACGACACCCCCGTCGGGCCGGTGCACCGTGGCCTACTCGACCAACGACTGGCCGAACGGCTTCACCGCGTCGCTCAAGGTGACGAGCGCGACCGCGCTGTCGTCGTGGTCGCTGCAGTTCTCGTTCCCGGGTGACCAGCAGGTCACGAACGGCTGGTCGGGCGAGTACGCGCAGTCCGGCCACGCCGTGACGATCACGAACGCGCCGTGGAACGGCACGATCGCGGCGGGCGGCTCGGTCGACATCGGGTTCAACGGCGGCTTCACGGCCGGCAACCCCCGGCCGACGAGCTTCATGCTCAACGGCACCGCCTGCACCGTGTCCTGACGCGGCGCACGACGGACCGGCCGGGTCGGGCAGCACGTCCGACCCGGCCCGCACGACCCGCACCGGGCGGGGCCCGGCCGCACCCGCGGCCCCGCCCGGTGCACGGATCCCGGCCGGGACGCAGCCCGTCCCGACCAGGTGGCCGGACCGTGTCCCGGCCACGGCGGGGGTGCGAGGGGAGCGGACACCCCTCGCACCCCCGCCCTCGTGCATCACTGGCATGTCGCGGGAGCGCCGTGTCGGTGGGGTGCTGACCAGCGCCGCGACGACCGCGTGAACACCCACGATCAGGCCGTGCTCACGAGGAACCGTCATGGGCCGACGAAACGGCGCACGCGGCCCGGTGGTGCGTGGCTAGGTTGTTGCCATGCAGAGATCGAGAGGCCGAACCCTCGCTCTCGCGTCAGCGGTGTTCCTCCTCGCTGCCTGCTCTTCCGGACTCTCGAACGCCGAGGTCGATGCCTGCAACGGCATCAGCGCGTGGTACACAGGCGGGCAGGTGCCGGACAAGTTCGCGGGCGCGGTCACCACTGCGCAGGCCGCTCTCGGCGACGCCGAGGGAAGTCCGCTCGCGGAGCTCGCTCGCAGCGCCGAGGACGAGCAGGCCGCCGATGCCGAGGTGTTCCTGACCACGTGTGAAGGCGAAGGCTGGGATCTGCCCGAGGGCTGACGGCCTCGACGTCCCGGCGATGACGGTGCTCGCACGCGGCTGGCGGCAGCCCGCCTCGGTACCTCCTGCGGTGTCACGCCCTGGGGTCTGCGAGCGCAAGCCCTCGGTCGGCGAGCTCGGTGACCGTCAGGCCGGGCCACCCGTGGACCAGCTCGGTCCATTCCTGAGGCAGTGACGCATAGCCGTACGCGGCGCCTGCGAGCGCGCCGGCGATCGCGGCGACGGTGTCGGTGTCAGCACCGCCCCGGACGCCACCCTCGACGGCCTGCGCGATCGTGGACCCCCGCACGATCGCTGACCAGGCTGCTCGGAACGCTGACACGACCCACCCGTTGTCCGAGTGGAACGCGACCGGGGCGTCCCGCTCGGCGTCGTCGATGTAGCCCAGCCATGCGTCCCGGCGCTCAGCGGGCACCAGGTCCACTCCGCCTCGCACGTCCGGGACACCCGTGAAGACCGCCCGTGCGATCGCGTCACACCACAGCACGCACGCGTCACCCGCAGACGGATCGGGGTGGGTCAGGTCGCTCACCGCTCGCGCGGCGTCGGCGCGCCCGTCCCGGTCGTACAGGTAGGCCAGCGCCACGGGGGCGGTACGCATCAGTGAACCGTTACCGCCTGCGCGGCCCGTCCGGGCCAGGTGCTCACGGGCCGCCTGGGCGACATCGGCCGCCGAGGTCGACCTGGCTGAGCGCAGCACCGACTTCGTCTGCATGCCGACGTCAGGGGCGTGCTGCGACCACGCCGACCATGCCGTGGTCACCTGGTCCAGGTTCTCCAGCAGGTGCCCGCCGCGGTCCGCCGCGGTCAGCGCGGCGTCGAGGATGACGGTCGCCATCTGCGTGTCGTCCGTCCACTCCCCAGGCTCCCAGCCGAACGTCCCACCCCCGACCATCCCGACCGGCTCGTCAGCCGCCAAGGGCGGCCCGAACTCGTAGCCGGCACCGAGCGCGTCGCCGCACGCCATGCCGGCGAGCGCTCCGCGAACGCGGTCGACCTGCGCGGGGTCGAGGGCGGGCCTCGTCATGGGCATCTCCTTGCCTGGGGTGTGCTGCATCGTTGCTGACGACGCCCACATCCTGCCCGGGTGCCCACCCGGCGAGCGGAGCCGTCAGCCCGTGGCGGCGGCGATGCCGACGACGACGAGCACCACGACGAGGTTCGCCACGAGCAGGGGCCAGACGAACCTCAGGTAGCGGTCGTAGCCGACCTTCGCCATCGCGAGACCACCGACGACGACCGCGTTGGTCGGGGCGAGCAGCAGCATGAGCCCGTGGCCCATCTGGAACGCGGTGATGACCAGCGCGCGCGAGACGCCCGCGAAGTCACCCAGCGGCGCGAGCAACGGCATCGCGAGCGTCGCGTGACCGGACGACGACGGCACGAGGAACGCGAGCGGGATGTTCACGATCGTGACGAGGACCGCGAACACGGCGCTCGAGGCGCCGTCGACGGCCCGTTCCATCGCGTGCAGCACGGTGTCGAGCGTCTCGGTGTTCGTCATGATGACGGACACGCCGCGCGCCAGCAGGATGACGATCGCGGGGCCGATCATGTCGGCCGCCCCGCGGCCGATGAGCGACACGATCTTCGCCTCGCCCATGCGCGCGACGACCCCGACCACGACGGCCGCGAGCACGAACAGCATCGTGAGCTGCGGGAACCACCAGCCGAGCTCGAACCAGTAGGGCTCGCCGGACGCGGTGTGCACCAGCTCGTCGTCGGCCGGCCCGCCGACGGAGCCGAAGATCGACGACCACGGGATGACCGAGAAGATCATGAGCGCGAACGTCACGCCGGTGATGACGAGCACCCACGTCTGCGTCCGGCTCAGGCGCGTGCCCGGCGCGACGGGCGAGGCCTCCTCCTCGTCGTCGCTCACCTCGACGTGCCCGACGAGCGACGCGGCCGGGTCCTTGCGCACGCGCGCGGCGTAGCGCAGGACGAACGCCACGGCCATCGCTGTGAGCACGACCCACAGCACGACGCGCAGCACGATGCCGTCACCGATCGACACGCCTGCCTCGCCCGACGCGACGCCGATGGAGAACGGGTTCACGGTCGACGCCATCGACCCGGTGAGCGCGCCGAGGATGATCGCGGCCGCGGCGACCATCCGGTCGTAGCCGAGCGCGAGGAACAGCGGGATGAGCAGCGGGTAGAAGCCGAACGTCTCGACCGAGAAGCCCATGGTCGAGCCGAGCAGCGAGAACAGGACCATGACGCCCGCGACGAGCAGCCAGCCGCGCGAGCCGACGCGCGTCGCCATCGAGGACACCGCGACCTCGAGCGACCGCGTCGAGAAGCTCACGGAGATGAACGCGCCGAGCGCCATGATGAACATGACGACGCCGATCGAGCCGAACATCCGCCCGAGGTTCTCGGTGCTCACCGAGCCGCCGTCGTCCTGGATCCCGTAGAGCCCGTTGACGGGCGACAGGATCAGCTCACGGACGCGGTCCCAGCCGTCGAGCGGCGAGTCCACGTTCTCGAACGTGCCGGGCACGGGGGCGCCGTCGGCGTCGACCTGGTACTGGCCCGACGGGATGAAGATCGCCGCGACCCACACGGCGACCGTGACGATCGCAAGCGTCGTGATCGCGGTCGGGAACCGCAGCCGACGCCGCGGCCGGGCGGGGGCTGTCGCCTCGGCCGTCTCCGTCGTGCTCATCGGCCCGTCTCCTTCGTCGTCGTCGCGAGCTCGCGCCAGAACGTCGCCATCGCGACGACCGTGCGCTCGAGCTCGTCGATCAGCAGCCGCTCGTTCGGCCCGTGCATGTTGCTGTAGCCGTCGGCGGCGCCGAACATCACCTTCTCGGCGGCGGGCTGCGCCTCGTGGAACGCCATGACGATGGGGATCGACCCGCCGAGCGCCATGGTCCCGGCGTCCGCGCCCCACGCGGTGCGCAGCGCGCGCTCGGCCGCCCGGAACGCGGGTCCGCCGGTCTCGGTGAGGATCCCGTCGCCGGCCTCGCCGACCGTCACGTCGAGCTCGATCCCGAACGGCTTGACTGCCCGCAGGAACTCGGCGAGCGCGGCACCGGCCTGCGCGGCGGGCTGCGCGGGGTGCACGCGCAGGTTGAGCACGGCCTTCGCGGTCGACGCGACCGCATTGAGCGGCGCGCTCGTCGGCGGCGCGTCGAACCCGATGATCGTGACCGCCGGCCCGGACCAGATGCGCGAGCCGAGGTCGCCGTCGCCGACGAGCGGCACCCCGGGCAGCACCTCGGCGAGCTCGCGGAACTCGTCGTCGGTGTAGGAGGTGCCGGTCCACGGCTCGCGCCGCAGCCCCGGCACGACGAGCGCACCGTGCTCGTCGTGCAGCGCCGCGAGCGCCCGCACCAGCGCGGTCCGCGCATCGGGCGCCGCGCCGCCGAACTGGCCGGAGTGCTTGTCCGACGAGAGCGTGCGCGCCTCGACGGTGACCGTCACCGAGCCGCGCAGGCCGATCGTGAGCGTCGGCTGCCCCGGGCGGACGTTGCCGACGTCGGCGACGACGATCGCGTCCGCCGCGTACGTCTCGGGCGACGCGGGCGGGTGCTCCTCGAAGACGCTCCCGAACTCCTCGTGCCCCTCGAGCACGAACCGCACGTGCACGGGCGGCCGACCCTCGTACAGCTCGAGCGCCGCGACCATCGCGACGATGTTCGCCTTCGAGTCCGCGACGCCGCGCCCGACCACGCGGTCGTCGGACACGTGCGGCTCGAACGGCGGCGACGTCCACAGCGCGTCGTCGCCCGCGGGCACGACGTCGTAGTGCGTGTACATGAGGACGGTCGGTGCCCCCGGCGGCCCCGGGACGTCCGCGACGATCGTCGGCGCCGTCATGCCGTCGAGCAGCACCTCGTCGAACGACGTGACCCCCGCGCGGCGCAGCAGCGCGACCACCTCGTCGTGCGCCTCGAGCAGCGGGCCCGGGGGTGACCCCGGTGCCGCCACGGACGGGATGCGCGCCAGGCGCACCACGTCCTCCACCAGCCGGGGCAGGAGTCGGGCCGCGCCTGCGACGATCGCGTCGTCGCTCAAGGACGTGCTGCTCATACCGGGGAACGTAGCGGGCAGGTCGGACATCGCAAGCCCTGCGACACGCCATGACCTGGACGGACGCCCGCGCGCAGCGCCCACCGGCGCGGCAGACTGCCCCCGGACGGGTCACACGGACGGCGGGAGGCGACCTCGTGAGCGATGCGACGACGAGCCTCGTCGTGCTCGGCGCGACCGTCGCGCTGCTCGTGTGGAACCGGCTCCCGGTCGGCGCGGTCGCGGTCCTGTGCT
>Ga0206103_100878_pt1 | contig 12202 bp, 9 predicted proteins | sample 1B5Ametagenome_FD_148638 | JGI IMG/M metagenome (GOLD analysis project Ga0206103, IMG submission 148638) | Enriched microbial communities from leaf-cutter ant dump, University of Wisconsin, Madison, United States - 1B5A | ecosystem: Environmental > Terrestrial > Nest > Insects nest > Nest dump... | reverse complement strand
CGCCACCCCGCCGAACAGCACGGCGAGCACCGAGAGCGCCGGGCTGAACAGGCGGATGACGAGAAACAGCGCGACCAGCGGCAGCACCAGCGCCGGGTCGCCGACCATGCTTCTGGCCGCCCCCACGGCGAAGGAGAAGACGATGCCGGCGAGCATGGCCGACGAGATCGAGGCCGGGATCTTCGCCACCAGCCGCGTCAGCGGGCGCAGCAGGCCGGTGGCGACCAGCATGATGGCCGTCATGATGAAGGCGCCGACGGCGTCGGGCATGGTGTAGCCGCTCGTCGCGCCGAGCAGCGCCAGCCCGGGCGTCGACCAGGCCGCGACCACCGGCATGCGGGTGCGCCAGGACAGCCACGCCGTCTCGACCGCGAGCGCGAGGCACACGGCCGTCACCCAGCTAGCGGTCTGGCCCTGCGTGGCGCCGAGCGCGTTTGCCGCGGCGATGATGAGGGCGAGCGTGCCGCCGAAGCCGACGATCGCCGCCACGAAGGCGGAGGCGGGGATGGACAGGCGCAAGCGTCTACCCCGCCAGCTCGACGAGGCCTTCGGCCGCGCGGATCATCATGGCGATGTCCTGCGGCCGCGACAGGCGGTGGTCGCCGTCGCGCACCAGCGACAAGGTGACGTCGTCGGCCGGCAGGTGCTCGGTCAGCCGCATCGCGTGGCGGTAGGGCACGTCGGGGTCCTGCATGCCCTGCAGGATGTGGACCGGGCAGTGCGTGTCGATCAGGCCGGTGAGCACGCGGTTCCTTTCGCCGTCCTCGAACAGCGCGCGCGTATAGACGTAAGGGTCGTCGGAATATTGCGACGGCTCGCCGAACCAGCCCTTCCCGGCCAGATCCCGGCGCTGCGCGTCGGAAAGCTGCGGCTCGACCAGCTCGGTGGTGAAATCGGGCGCCGGCGCGATCAGCAGCAGGCCGGCCAGGTGATCGCCCTCGCCCGCCCTGTGCAGCTCCTGCACCATCCTCAGCGCAATCCAGCCGCCCATCGAGGAGCCGACGAGGATCTGCCGGCCGGTGGTGAAGGTGCGGAAGACGGCCAGGCTCTCCTCCAGCCAGCGCGAGATCGTGCCTTGCGCGAAGTCGCCGCCCGACTCGCCGTGGCCGGAATAGTCGAAGCGGACGAAGGCGCGGCCGGTGCGCTGGGCCCACTCGTCGAGGGCGGCGGCCTTGGTGCCCTTCATGTCGGAGCGGTAGCCGCCCAGCCAGACGAAGCCCGGCTCGCTGCCGGAGCGGCGGCGCAGGGCGATGCGCCGGTCGCCCACCATCGTGAATTGCGGTTCGGTGTCGGTCATGGCGGGCATGGGTAGGCAATCGCGGCGAGGCAGGCAAGCCGCAGTCGAGCGGGAAAGCATAGCGGGGTGATTCATCGTCGCGTCTGTGCTATTGACAGCACCGGGCCGGACACCACATTGCGCGTCCGGGTTTTCCCGCGAGCATACGGTCATCAACTGCAGAAGGAGTGAACGACCATTCGCAGACCATTCAAAGCCGCGGCGCCGACGAAGGAAGGGCCGCGCTCCAACCGCGAGATCCGGGTTCCCCGGGTCCAGCTCATCGACGCGGACGGCAACAATCGCGGCAACGTTTCCATCAACGAAGCGCTGCTCGCCGCAGAGGAAGCGGGGCTCGACCTCGTCGAGATTTCCCCCAACGCCGAACCGCCGGTGTGCAAGCTCACCGATCTCGGCAAGCTGAAATACCAGAGCCAGAAGAAGGCCGCCGAGGCGCGCAAGAAGCAGAAGGTCATCGAGATCAAGGAGATCAAGATGCGCCCGAACATCGACACCCACGACTACGAGGTGAAGATGAAGGCCGTGCGCCGCTTCTTCGACGAGGGCGACAAGGTCAAGCTGACGCTGCGCTTCCGCGGCCGCGAGATGGCGCATCTCGAGCTCGGCATGCAGCTCCTCAACAAGGTGCGCGAGGAAGTCACCGAGATCGCCAAGGTCGAGGCCGAGCCGAAGCTCGAAGGCCGTCAGATGATGATGGTGCTGGCGCCGAAATAAGGCGCCGCGCCCGTTCCCCCGACCCGCGTCGCACCGGGACGTGTCGCGCCCTGTTGCGGATTCCCCGGCGCTTCTGTATAGAGCGCGCGTTCAGAGCCGCCCGGCAGGGCATGCCGTGGCGGTTTCTCATGCTTTCCGGACGAATGGTCTCGTTCCGGAGCACAACAAGCCCAATGGTGGGCAGCCCGACCGCGGGCACCAAGAAGGAAGAAGCAAAATGCCCAAGATGAAGACCAAGTCCGCTGCCAAGAAGCGGTTCAAGGTCACCGGAACCGGCAAGGTGAAGGTGCAGGCCGCCGGCAAGCGCCACGGCATGATCAAGCGCTCGAACAAGTTCATCCGCGATGCCCGCGGAATGACCACGATGGCCGAACCCGACGCCAAGAAGGTCATCAAGAACTTCCTGCCCAATGGCGGCGGGCTCTGAGAGCGGCAAGATAAGGAGATCATGACATGGCACGCGTGAAGAGGGGCGTCACCGCCCACGCCAAGCACAAGAAGGTGCTGAAGGCCGCCAAGGGTTTCTACGGCCGCCGCAAGAACACGATCCGCATCGCCAAGCAGGCGGTGGAGAAGTCGCTGCAGTACGCCTACCGCGACCGCAAGGCGCGCAAGCGCAACTTCCGCGCGCTGTGGATCCAGCGCATCAACGCCGCGGTTCGCGAGCACGGCCTGACCTATGGCCGCTTCGTCGACGGTCTCAACAAGGCCGGCATCGAGATCGACCGCAAGGTGCTGTCCGACATGGCCATCCACGAGCCGGCGGCGTTCGCCGCGCTGGTGGTCAAGTCGAAGGAAGCGCTGGTCTACCTGAAAGACACCACTCCGAACGCCTTTGAGAGCGCAGTCGCCTAAGGCCGCCGCGCTTCCCAAGCTTTCGAAAATCTGATTTGGGAAACCCGCGCCGGCACGGCTGGCGCGGGTTTTTCTATGACGCCACGAACCGCACCCGACGGATTGCACGATGAGTGAACTCGATACGCTCGAAAAGACATTGATGGCCGAGATCGTCTCGGCAGGCGACGAGGCCGCGATCGAGGCTGTCCGGGTCTCCGCGCTCGGCAAGAAGGGCTCGATCTCCGAGCGGCTGAAGACGCTGGGTGCGATGAGCCCGGAGGAACGGCAGACCGCAGGCCCGGCGATCAACGGCCTGAAGAACCGCGTCACCGAGGCGCTGACGGCGCGCCGGGCGGAGCTGCGCGACGTCGCCATCCAGGCGCGGCTGGCGGCGGAGCGGCTGGACGTGACGTTGCCGGTGCGGCAGGCGCCGGCCGAGCGCGGCCGCATCCACCCGATCAGCCAGGTCACCGACGAGATCGCGGCGATCTTCGGCGACCTCGGCTTCTCGATCGCCGAGGGGCCGGACATCGAGACAGACCACTACAACTTCACCGCGCTGAACTTCCCGGAAGGGCATCCGGCGCGCGAGATGCACGACACCTTCTTCTTCAACCCCAAGGACGACGGCCTGCCGCCGCGGCTGCTGCGCACGCACACCTCGCCCGTCCAGATCCGGACGATGGAGGCGCAGAAGCCGCCGATCCGCATCGTCATCCCCGGCAAGACCTACCGGCAGGACAGCGACGCCACGCACTCGCCGATGTTCCACCAGCTCGAGGGGCTGGTGATCGACAGGACGGCGAACGTCGCCAACATGAAGTGGGTGCTTTCGGAGTTCTGCAAGGCCTTCTTCGAGGTGCCGAACGTCAACATGCGCTTCCGGCCGAGCTTCTTCCCGTTCACCGAGCCGAGCCTCGAGGTCGACATCCAGTGCGACCGCTCGCGGCCGGGCGAGGTGCGCTTCGGCGAGGGCAGCGACTGGATGGAGATCCTCGGCTGCGGCATGGTGCATCCCAACGTGCTGCGCTTCGGCGGGCTCGACCCGGACGAGTACCAGGGCTTCGCCTGGGGCATGGGCATCGACCGCATCGCCATGCTGAAATACGGCATGCCGGATCTGCGCGCCTTCTTCGACGCCGACGTCCGCTGGCTCTCGCATTACGGCTTCCGCCCGCTCGACCTGCCGACGCTGTTCGGCGGGCTGAGCAGCTAGAGCGGAAAGGGGACAGACACATGAAATTCACTCTCTCCTGGCTGAAGGACCATCTCGAGACCGACGCCTCGCTCGACGAGATCGTCGACAGGCTCACCATGATCGGGCTCGAGGTCGAGGCGGTCGACGACAAGGCGGCGCTGAAGCCGTTCGTCATCGCCCGCGTGCTGACGGCGCAAAAGCATCCCGAGGCCGACCGGCTGCAGGTGCTGACGGTCGACGCAGGCCCCAACGTCAACGGCGGCAAGCCGGTGCAGGTGGTCTGCGGCGCGCCGAACGCGCGCGCGGGCCTGATCGGCGCCTTCGCCACGCCCGGCACCTACGTGCCCGGCATCGACGTGACGCTGTCGGTCGGCAAGATCCGCGGCGTCGAGAGCCACGGCATGATGTGCTCGGAGCGCGAGCTGCAGCTCTCCGACGAGCACACCGGCATCATCGATCTGCCGGCCGACGCGCCGGTGGGCACGCCGTTCGCGGCCTACGCCCATCTCGACGACCCCGTCATCGAGATCAACCTGACGCCGAACCGGCCGGACGCGGCGAGCGTCTACGGCATCGCGCGCGACCTCGCGGCCGCCGGCCTCGGGCGGCTGGTCAACGGCCATGTCGGCGCGGTCCCCGGAACGGGCGAGACGCCGGTCAAGGTCGTGATCGAGGCGCCGGAGCTGTGCCCCGGCTTCGCGCTGCGGCTGGTCCGCGGGGTGAAGAACGGCCCCTCGCCGAAATGGCTGCAGCAGCGGCTGATCGCGATCGGCCAGCGCCCGATCAACGCGCTGGTCGACATCACCAACTACGTCACCTTCGACCGCGGCCGGCCGCTGCATGTCTACGATGCGAAGAAGGTCGCCGGCGACCTCGTCGTGCGCCGCGCCCGCGACGGCGAGACGGTGCTGGCGCTGAACGAGCGCGAATACACGCTGACCCCGGACATGTGCGCGATCGCCGACGCCAACGGCGCCGATTCGATCGCCGGCGTGATGGGCGGCGAGCGCACCGGCAGCGACGAAGGCACGACCGACGTGCTGATCGAATCGGCGCTGTGGGAGCCGCTCAACATCGCACGCACCGGCCGCACGCTCGGCATCGTCACCGACGCGCGCTACCGCTTCGAGCGCGGCGTCGATCCCGAGTTCATGGTGCCGGGGCTGGAACTCGCCACGAAGCTGGTGCTCGAACTGTGCGGCGGCGAGCCGACCCGGATCGAGGTCGCCGGCTATGCCGGCTACACGCCGAGGATCGTCTCCTTCCCGGTCGCCGAGGTGAAGCGGCTGACCGGCCTCGACGTGCCGGCGCAGGCGAGCCTCGACATCCTGTCGCGCCTCGGCTTCACGCCGAAGGGCTCGGGCGCGACGGTCGACGTCGCGGTGCCGTCCTGGCGGCCTGACGTCGAGGGCAAGGCCGATCTCGTCGAAGAAGTGATGCGCATCCACGGCGTCGAGAAGATCGCGCCGCAGCCGCTGCCGAGCTTCGGCGCGGTCAACGGCAGGATCCTGACGACGCTGCAGGTGCGCACCCGCAACGCCAAGCGGGCGCTCGCCGTGCGCGGCATGATGGAGGCGGTGACCTGGTCGTTCATCCCCGAGGCGCATGCGAAGCTGTTCGGCGGCGGCCAGCCGGAGCTGAAGCTCGCCAACCCGATCGCCGCCGACATGTCGGACATGCGGCCCTCGCTGCTGCCGGGCCTGATCGCGGCCGCGCAGCGCAATGCCGACCGCGGCTTTTCCGACGTCGCGCTGTTCGAGGTGTCGGGCACCTATGAAGGCGACACGCCCGAGGCGCAGCGCCGGGTCGCGGCGGGCGTGCGCAGGGGAACCGCCCGCGCCGACGGCCAGGGCCGCCACTGGGCCGGCAACGCCGCCGCCGTCGGCGTGTTCGACGCCAAGGCCGACGCGCTCGCCGCGCTGGAGGCCTGCGGCGCCCCGGTCGACAAGCTGACGATCGAGGCGGGCGGGCCGGCCTGGTACCATCCCGGCCGCTCCGGCACGATCAGGCTCGGCCCGAAGGCCGTGCTCGGCACGTTCGGCGAGTTCCACCCGAAGACGCTGGAAGCGCTCGATGCGAGCGGGCCGCTCTGCGGCTTCGAGGTGTTCGTCGACGCCATCCCCGAGCCGAAGGCGAAGCCGACGCGGACCAAGCCGCGGCTCGACCTGTCGCCCTTCCAGCAGGTGAAGCGCGACTTCGCCTTCGTGGTCGACCGCGCGGTCGAGGCCGGCGCGCTGACGCGCGCTGCGGCGGCCGCCGACCGCAAGCTGATCACCGGCGTGCGCGTCTTCGACGTCTTTGAGGGTGCATCGGTGGGCTCGGGAAACAAGTCGATCGCCATCGAGGTCGCGATCCAGCCGGTCGAGCGCACGCTGACCGACGAGGATTTCGAGGCGCTGGCCACCCGCATCGTCGACAACGTCGCCAAGCAGACCGGCGGCACGCTGCGGAGCTGAACTCCCGGGCCGCCGGAAGCCTTGCCGGCTGCCCGATTCGCACCCGAGGGAACCGACGGGCCGGTCGGCAGTTCGGGGCCGCAGACGGTGGCCGGCCGCGCGAATGGCGGGCCGCCGGATGCGGGTGCGGCAAAATTATCGGTTTGCCAGTCCCCACCGCATGTGCAAAACGCGATTCAAAAAGGGGAAGAATCGCTGAGCAAGAAGATCTGGCCGTTGGTAGGGCTCGCGGCGGTCGCAGTGTCGATCTGGCTGCTCTATCACGAGTTGCGCGGCATCTCGTTCGCGGAGCTCGAGCGCAGCCTTTCCGCGATCAGGGGCCGGCACTGGGCGCTGGCGGTGGGCTGCACGCTGGTGGCGTATGCGGCGCTCGCCGGCTACGACCACATCGCGCTGATGCATCTGAGGCGCAGGGTGAGCTGGGTGTTCGTCACGCTCGCCTCGTTCACAGCCTATGCGCTGTCGCACAATATCGGCGCCTCGGTGTTTTCCGGCGCGGTGGTGCGTTACCGCGCCTATTCCTCGCGCGGGCTGACCGGCAGCGAGATCGGCGTGCTGGTCGCCTTCTGCTCCTTCACCTTCGCGCTGGGCACGCTGCTGCTGGCCGGGCTGGTGCTGGTGTTCGAGCCGGAGGTGACGGAGCGCTTCGTCGGCCTGCTGCCGGTCGAGGCCTCGGCCGCGACGGGCTTCCTGCTGCTCGCCTTCGTCGCGCTCTACGTCGCCGGAAGCTGGCTCGGGCTCAAGCCGCTGAAGCTCGGCCGCTTCGAGCTGCAATATCCGCGCCTGCCGATCGTGGCGCGGCAGCTCCTTATCGGGCCGCTGGAGATCGCGGCCGCCGCGGGCATCGTCTATTTCGCGCTGCCGGCGGTGGGAAATCCCGGCTACCCGATGGTGCTCGGCATCTTCCTCGTCTCGTTCTCGATCGCGCTCATCTCTCACGCGCCGGGCGGCATCGGCGTGCTGGAGCTCGCCTTCCTGACCGGTCTGCCGGACATGGACCAGGCCGACGTGCTGGCGGCGCTGATCGTGTTCCGCCTGCTCTACCTGATCATCCCGTTCGTTCTGTCGCTGTTCACGATCCTGCTGTTCGAGCGGGCGCAGTACGGCCGCAAGGACGGCTGAGCGCGCCCGGTCAGGCGGCCGCGAGGGTCAGCCGGTAGGACAGGCCGCCGGCGCCGTCGAGCCTGTAGTCGCCGCCCAACTGCTCGGAGAAGCTGCGGACGAGCCGCAGGCCGAGGCTGCGCGACGCAGCGTTGGGGTCGAAGCCGACGCCCCTGTCGGCGAGCGTCAGCACGGCCTTGCCGTCCTCGCCGCGCTCCAGCTCGATCAGGATCTCGCCGGGCCCTCCGTCCGGAAAGGCATGCTTGATGGAGTTGGAGACCAGCTCCGTGACGATCAGGCCGAGGATCATCGCGCGGTCGGGATCGATGGCGACGTCATGCCCGCGGAAGACGATTTCGACCTTGCTGTCGTAGCCGGAGGCGACGCTGCGCGCGATGTTTTCGAGGTAGCCGTCGAGCTGGACGTCGCCGAACCGGTTCGAGCGGTAGATCTGCTCGTGCACGGCGGCCATCGCCGCGATGCGGTCGGAGAGGTCGCGCCTGGCCTCCGGCGCCATCGGCTGCAGGCGCACCAGCGAGGCCACCGTCTGCAGATTGTTCTTCACGCGGTGGTGCACCTCGCGCAGCAGGAGCCTGTTCTGCTCCAGCGCCTGCTCGATCTCGGTGCGCCGGCGCTCGTCGGTGGCCAGCAGCCGCGCCACCCACCAGGCGAAGCCGAGCAGTCCGAGCAGCAGCGGCACCCCGGCGATCGCCGAGCGGCGCAGGCGCGTCCTGAACTCGGCGAGCGTCGTGTAGGTCGAGACGGAGGCGATCGCCACCAGCGGCGCATGCGGCACGCGGTAGTAGCCGACCAGCCGGGCCATCCCGTCGGCCGGCGAGGCCGGCGAGCGGTAGGAACCGGCCGGCGCCTTCGGAAGCAGTCGCGTGAACAGGGGGCTGTTGGCGATGTTGATGGATTCACCGAGGGCGGGGTGGCGCGCGACGATCCAGCCGTCGTCGCGGATGATGCTGGCGGTGGAATCCTGCCCCAGCCCCAGCGAGGCCCAGAACCCCGAGATCAGGTCTGACGGGATGACGATCGCAGCGATGCCTGCGAAGGCGCGGTTGCGCTCCAGCCGCTGCGCGACGACGAAGCTGTGCCTGCCGGTGACGCGGTCGACCAGAAGCGGCGAGATCACGAAGGACTGGCCGTCGCGCAGCTCCATGAAATAACTGCGGTCGCCGACGCTGAGCTCGCCGGCGCTGGGATTGGTGGTCAGCACCTCCTGCCCCTGCGCGTCGAAGACGCGGACCTCCACCGTGTCGGGAAGGCCGGCGATGGCGCCGCTTATGTCGCCGATGCCGCTGGTGTTCCAGAGCGCGGGGCGGAAATCCAGCGTGTCGTCGATGCGCCGCAGGGCCTGGCGGCTCGCCTCGACGATCCACTGGAAGTGCGCGGCGACCGTATGGGCGGCCACCGCGGCGCGCTGCTCGCCGCGCTCGAGCGAATCACGGTAGCCCTGCCAGACCGACAGGCCGCCGATCACGAAGATCAGCAGGAAGAGCGCGAGGGCCAGCCCCAGCGCCGCAACCGGTGTCCTTACCTTCACGCCCGCCACGCAGGTTTCCGCCGCTCCGCACGGCAGCGAGACTAGAGGCTTTCTGTGCCGTACGGAAGCGGCCCGGATCGCGCCTGCCGCGCCGCGGAGAATCGCGGAACGCCGCCTCGCGCCGACTTGCGCGGCAAAATGGTGCTTCTTATATACGCCGCGACACCGCGATCCGGCCGAAGCAGGCCGGTGAGGCGGAATTTCGTGTGAACGGGGGCTTTCGCCGGAACGCCGGGATCGGGTCCTTGAAAGCCTGCCTAGACGGAGAGAAGACAATGGCAAAAGTAATCGGCATCGACCTTGGAACGACCAATTCCTGCGTCGCCGTGATGGACGGCAAGGACGCGCGGGTCATCGAGAATTCGGAAGGCGCCCGCACCACGCCGTCGATCGTGGCCTTCAGCGATTCGGACGAGCGTCTCGTCGGCCAGCCGGCCAAGCGCCAGGCGGTCACCAACCCGGAAAACACCTTCTTCGCCATCAAGCGCCTGATCGGCCGGCGCTACGACGACCCGGTGACCGAGAAGGACAAGAAGCTCGTCCCCTACAACATCACCAAGGGCCCCAACGGGGATGCCTGGGTCGAGGCGCAGGGCAAGTCCTATTCGCCCTCGCAGATCTCGGCCATGATCCTGCAGAAGATGAAGGAGACGGCGGAGAGCTATCTCGGCGAGAAGGTCGAGAAGGCGGTCATCACCGTTCCCGCCTACTTCAACGACGCCCAGCGCCAGGCCACCAAGGACGCCGGCAAGATCGCCGGCCTCGAAGTGCTGCGCATCATCAACGAGCCGACGGCCGCAGCCCTTGCCTACGGCCTCGACAAGAAGACGGCCGGCACGATCGCGGTCTACGACCTCGGCGGCGGCACGTTCGACATCTCGGTGCTGGAGATCGGCGACGGCGTGTTCGAGGTGAAGTCGACCAACGGCGACACCTTCCTCGGCGGCGAGGACTTCGACATGCGTCTGGTCGGCTACCTGGCCGACGAGTTCAAGAAGGAGCAGGGCATCGACCTGCGCAACGACAAGCTCGCCCTGCAGCGGCTGAAGGAAGCCGCCGAGAAGGCCAAGATCGAGCTGTCGTCCTCGACGCAGACCGAGATCAACCTGCCCTTCATCACCGCCGACGCCTCCGGGCCGAAGCACCTGACCATGAAGCTGTCGCGCGCCAAGCTCGAGCAGCTCGTCGACGACCTCGTGCAGCGCACCATCGCGCCCTGCGCGGCGGCCCTCAAGGATGCGGGCGTCAAGGCCGGCGAGATCGACGAGGTGGTGCTGGTCGGCGGCATGACCCGCATGCCGAAGGTCCAGGAAGTCGTGAAGCAGTTCTTCGGCAAGGAGCCGCACAAGGGCGTCAACCCTGACGAGGTCGTGGCCATCGGCGCGGCCATCCAGGCCGGCGTGCTGCAGGGCGACGTCAAGGACGTGCTGCTGCTCGACGTGACCCCGCTGTCGCTGGGCATCGAGACGCTGGGCGGCGTGTTCACCCGGCTGATCGAGCGCAACACGACGATCCCGACCAAGAAGGGCCAGGTCTTCTCGACCGCCGAGGATTCGCAGTCGGCGGTGACGATCCGGGTCTTCCAGGGCGAGCGCGAGATGGCGGCCGACAACAAGCTGCTCGGCCAGTTCGACCTGGTCGGCATCCCGCCCGCACCGCGCGGCGTGCCGCAGATCGAGGTCACCTTCGACATCGACGCCAATGGCATCGTCAACGTCTCGGCCAAGGACAAGGGCACCGGCAAGGAGCAGCAGATCCGCATCCAGGCCTCCGGCGGCCTGTCCGACGCCGACATCGAGAAGATGGTGAAGGACGCCGAGTCCAACGCCGAGGCCGACAAGAAGCGGCGCGAGAGCGCGGAAGCCCGCAACCAGGGCGAGGCGCTGGTGCATTCTGCCGAGAAGTCGCTGAAGGAATATGGCGACAAGGTCTCGGCCGACGACCGCAAGGCGATCGAGGACGCCATCGCCGACCTCAAGACCGCGATCGCGGGCGACGACGTCGAGGCGATGAAGGCCAAGACCAACACGCTCGCCGAAGCCTCGATGAAGCTCGGCCAGGCGATGTACGAGGCGAGCCAGGCGGAGGCCGCTCAGGCCGATGCCAAGGCCGACGCCGCGAAGGCCGGCGAGGACGTGGTCGACGCCGATTTCGAGGAAATCGACGACGACGACAAGAAGAAGTCCGCCTGACGAGAACGCGCAGCAGGAACACAGGAAGGCCCGGAGCGATCCGGGCCTTTTCCTTTTCGGGGGCCTTGCCGGCCCTCGCCCGCCGTCATTCGCGTGTCATGGGCGCCTGTTCAAAGGCTGCGCATGACGACAGGACAGACCAGCGATTCGAGCGAGCCAGCCGGGACCCGGCGCTACCGCAGCCTGTTCATCTCGGACCTGCATCTCGGCACGCGCGGCGCGCAGGCCGACGCGCTGCTGGAGTTCCTGCGCGAATGCGAGGCACAGACCATCTACCTCGTCGGCGACATCGTCGACGGCTGGCGGCTGCGCTCGGCCTGGTACTGGCCGCAATCCCACAACGACGTGGTTCAGAAGCTGCTGCGCAAGGCGCGCAAGGGCACCCGCGTCGTCTACGTGCCCGGCAACCACGACGAGTTCCTGCGCGGCTTCTACGGCACCCATTTCGGCGGCATCGAGGTCTGCGAGACGGCGGTGCACGAGGCCGCCGACGGCCGGCGCTACCTCGTCATCCACGGCGACGTGTTCGACATGGTGGTGCGCCACGCCAAGTGGCTCGCCTATCTCGGCGACTGGGCCTACGAGATCGCGCTGGCGCTGTCGATCCGCATCAACTGGGTGCGCCGCAGGCTCGGCTTCACCTACTGGTCGCTGTCGGCCTGGGCCAAGCTGAAGATCAAGAACGCCGTCAGCTATATCGGCCGCTACGAGGAAGTGCTGGCCGCCGAGGCCGCGCGCCACGCGGTCGACGGCGTCATCTGCGGCCACATCCATTGCGCCGCCATGCGCAACTTCGACGGCTTCACCTACATCAACACCGGCGACTGGGTCGAAAGCTGCACGGCCGTCGCCGAGCAC
>Ga0206103_100873_pt1 | contig 12275 bp, 9 predicted proteins | sample 1B5Ametagenome_FD_148638 | JGI IMG/M metagenome (GOLD analysis project Ga0206103, IMG submission 148638) | Enriched microbial communities from leaf-cutter ant dump, University of Wisconsin, Madison, United States - 1B5A | ecosystem: Environmental > Terrestrial > Nest > Insects nest > Nest dump... | reverse complement strand
TCCCGCGGAGGGGGAGGCTTTCTTGACTTCGGCGATCAGGCCGAGCGCCTCCGGGCCACGGTCGATCGCCGAGGCGAACCCCCGGTAATCGTTGCGCAGGAGCGCGGCGGAACGGAGATGCTCCTGCCGGGGGAGAATACGGTCGATCTCGATGCGTTTGCGGTCGAGGATGGCTTGCAGGCGGTTCATCGGAGGCGGGGATTAGAGCATTCCGGCCGGGGAATGACCACCAAAAGATGTGTGTCCCGGCGGGCGGCCCGGAAGCGCGGTGAAAATCCGAAATTTTTTCGCAAAAGCGCTTGCATCTCCGGGCGCTTCTTCCTAACTTGCAAATCCGCTGCCGACCCGGGTTCACCCGGTGATCGTCCAGCCTCCTGTTAAGGGGATCGGGGGAGTATTGAAGAGACTTGAAGCCTTCCGGGGTTTGCGAGACTCAAGAGAAAAAGATCCTGATCCGGTTTAACGCGGGTGTAGCTCAGTGGTAGAGCACTTCCTTGCCAAGGAAGACGTCGCGAGTTCGAGTCTCGTCACCCGCTCCAGCCCGGCGGCCCGACTCGGAGCAGCGCCAGCTTTTGGGTTTTCACCAACTGGGTCTCCACCAATTTTTTTTGATGGGATTGATCTGCGTTGACACGGCAATTCGCGGGGTGATACGCGTGGTTGGTCCCCCCTTTCATGGAAGAGTATGCCGCCCATATAAGGTCTTCTGATGGCGCCGTCCAGAGTCTCGCGGATCATTTGACTCAAACCGCCGCGCTGGCTTCGCTCTTTTGTGAAGCGATTTCGTTGCCGTTATGCGGGCGCCTGCTGGGATTGATCCACGATCTCGGAAAGGCGTCCGGGGAGTTTCAGCTTTATCTCAAGCGGATCTGCGGCCTGCTCGGGGAGGAGGCTCGTTTGCAGGCCGTGGCGCAACAGGGGAAGATCGACCACGCCACTTCAGGAGCGCAGTTGATCTGCGAGCGGCTCGGGCATGACCCACGGCGTCTGGTCCAGATGGTCGCTCAAATGCTGGCCGTGGTGGTCATGTCGCATCACAGCCGGACCGGCATGGCCGATTTTATCTCTCTCGAAGGGCGTTCTCCTTATCTGGCGCGATTGGGAAAACCGGTGGAAAAGACCGGGCTTCACGAAGCGCGATGCCATGCGGACCCGGAAATCCTGGCCGGGATCGACACCCTGCTCGCCTCCCCCGATCTGGTCGAAGAAGTTGAAAGGCTTTGCCGGATGATGGTCCGACGGACCCGCCATGCCATTCCTCTTTTCTGTGGTTACGCGTTCCTGACCCGGTTCCTTTTCAGTGCCTTGCTTGATGCCGACCGGCTCGACACCGCTGATTTTGAGAATGAAACGGCGGCCCGGTTCCGGTCCCGGGGAAAACGTCCCGATTGGGATCAACTCCGCGACCGGCTCGAAGCTCACCTCGCCGGGTTCTCCGGCACCCCGGCGATTCACGCCACCCGGGCCGCCGTGTCAGAAGCGTGTCGGAAAGCCGCCTCTTCCCCGGAGCGGTTGATGATCCTGACGGTTCCGACCGGGGGCGGGAAAACCCTTGCCAGCCTGCGATTTGCCCTTCACCGGGCGGCGAACGGAACGCCGGACCGGGTTGATCGGATTTTCTACATTCTTCCTTACACCTCCATTATTGACCAGAACGCCGCCGAGGTCAGCCGTATTCTTGGAGAAGAGGTCGTTCTCGAACATCATTCCAACCTCGCCCCCGAGCGCGACACCTGGCAGGCGCGTGTGTTATCCGAGAATTGGGATGCGCCCGTGGTCTTTACCACGCTGGTTCAGTTCCTGGACGCCCTGTTCAACCAAAGCACCCGTTCGGCCCGAAGAATGCACCAGTTGGCGCACGCGATCATCATCTTTGATGAAATCCAGACGTTGCCGGTTCGGATGGTTCACCTCTTTAACAACGCGCTCGATTTTCTCACGGCCTACGGTCGCACCACCGCCCTCCTTTGCACCGCGACCATGCCGCTGCTCAACCGGGTGCGCGTGGAATACGGTTGTCTCGCCTTCACTCCGGAACAGGAGGTGATCGCCGACAAGGCTACCTTGTTCCGCCGGTTGAAACGCACGCGGATCATCGACCGGTGCCGCCCGGAGGGATGGAGCAATGCGGCGGTGTCCGCCTTCGCTCTGGAGCAGGTGGCCCGGCATGGCAGCGTCCTCATTGTCTGCAATACCAAAGCGACCGCCCGGGCCATCTACGATCAGCTCTCCGTTTTTCAAGGCGATGCGCCGGTCATTCATCTGAGCACCAACCTCTGCCCCGCCCATCGCAAGGATCGCATCCGGGAGATCGCCAGGCGGCTTGAAGGGGAACCGGCGCGCCCGGTGATCTGTGTGAGCACCCAGTTGATTGAAGCCGGGGTGGATCTCGACTTCGGTTGTGTGATCCGTTCGCTTGCCGGGTTTGACTCGATTGTGCAGGCCGGGGGGCGATGCAACCGGCATCAGAAAAGGCCCGAGGGGCCGGTGTATATTCTCAATTTTTCGGAAGAAGCGCTTTGTCGGGCTCTGGCCGAGATCAAACAGGCTCAATCCATCACCCAGCGGGTGCTTCGTGATTTTCGCGACGATCCCGCTTCCCTTGGGGGCGATCTTCTCTCCGAGGCGGTGATGCGCCGGTTTTATTTCTACCAGTTTCATCAGCGTCAGGCGGAGATGCTCTACCCGATCAAGGCGGGGAAACATGGCGACGTGATGATCCCCCAAGATACCACCTTGCTGGAGTTGTTGAGCACCAATGGGCAGGGCGTCGTGGAAGCCCGGCGGGAAAACGCTTCCATCCTGCCTCACCTCTTTCTCCAACAAGCGTTTTCCACCGCGGCGCAACTCTTCCAGGTGATTGACGCACCGACAACCGGCATCATTGTCCCTTATGTCAACACGGAGACCGGGCGGGACGGACGCGCATTGATCGCCGATCTGGTCGCGGCGATGACCAATGAAGGGGTTCCTCCGGCCCGGCAGGTGCGGCTCCTCCGGCAAGCCCAGCAATACACCGTCAACACCTTTCCCCATCTCATCGACAAGCTGCGGGATGAAGGGGCGCTGCATGAAATCGCCCCGGGGAAAGGGATCTTTTATCTCGATGAACGGTATTATCACCCCGCGCTTGGCGTGACCCCGGAAGCCTTCTCCGAGCAACATTATCTCGAAGTTTCCTGAAAAAACCATGATCCATTCAACCCCCAAGAATACCCTCACCTTTGAAGTGTGGGGCCGTTACGCCCTCTTCACCGATCCGCTCACCCGGATCGGTGGCGAAAAATGCAGCTACCACCTGCCCACGTATGAGGCGATCAAAGGGCTCACCGAATCAATTTATTGGAAACCGACCCTGATCTGGGTTGTCGATCGAGTGCGGCTGATGAAACCGATCCGCACCGAGGCCAAAAACATGAAGCCGATCAACCTGTCGGGAGGGAACACACTGGCGACTTACACCTATCTGGCGGATGTTCATTATCAGGTGACGGTTCACTTTGAATGGAACCTCCACAGGGAGGATCTCAGGCACGACCGGGACGACGGAAAGCATTTCAACGTGGCCCGGCGGATGTTGGGGAAAGGAGGTCGCCGCGATATTTTTCTTGGCACCAGGGAGTGTCAGGCTTACGTCGCCCCGTGTCCGTTTGGCGAAGGAGAAAGCGCCCATCGGCAGACCGGCGAGCTGGCTTACGGCCTGATGTTCCACGGGTTCGATTATCCCGACCAGACCGGCAGGGACGAACTGGTCGCGCGGTTCTGGCAGGCGAAACTCAACGCGGAAGGAATCATCGAATATCCCCGGCCCGATGATCCCCGATTGATCCGCCGGACCTTGCGCAAAATGGACGCGAACCCGCCACGGACCAGTGGCCTTGCCGAGGAGGGGTTGCTGCCATGAACTGGATCGAAGCCCTCTACCGGACTTATGTCAACTGTGAAGCCCGTGTCGGCAGCGAGGAAGACAAGGAGCCGTTGCTGCCGATCGCCCACACGACGCAGAACGCGCATATCGAGGTCGTCCTTGATGGGGAAGGCCGTTTCCGCCGGGCCTCTGTCCTTGAGAAAGAGGCTCAACGGACCGTGATCCCGTGTACCGAAGGCTCCGGCGGGCGTTCCGGTTCCAAGCCGGTCAATCACCCGCTTTGCGACAAGCTCCAGTACCTCGCCGGAGATTATCTCCGGTATGGAGGAGAGGTGACCAGCGGTTTTGCCGCCAATCCGCAGGAGCCGCACCAGGGCTATCTTGCCGATCTGGATGCATGGTGCCAATCGCCTCACGGACACCCGAAGGCCAAAGCCGTTCTCGAATACATCAAACAGGGGCGACTGGTGGAAGACCTGATCACCGCCGGGCTCCTGCCGGTGGAAGGCAACGGACTGGTCAAGGAATGGAAAGGCGCGGGAAACGACGCACCGGCCATCTTCAAGGCGCTGCCTTCCGGCAATGCTCCGGAAGATGCTTTCATCCGGTGGGTTGTCGAGGTGCCCGGAGAGGCGGAATCCCGTCTTTGGCTGGATCGGAGCGTCTGGCAATCGTGGGGCGGCTATTATGAGAGCATTCAGCAGGATGTCGGCCTTTGCTATGTATTGGCGGAGCAGCTTCCGTTGGCCATCCAGCACCCGGCCAAGCTGCGTCATGCGGCGGACAAGGCAAAGTTGATCTCCTCCAATGATAGCAGCGGCTTCACTTTTCGGGGCCGGTTCACCGATCCGGGAGGAGGGCAAGTCTGCGGCGTGAGTTTCGTGGTGACCCAGAAAGCCCATAATGCCTTACGATGGCTCATCGCCCGCCAGGGATGGCGGAATGGGGATCAGGCCATTGTCGCTTGGGCCTTGTCCGGGGAAGCCATTCCGAACTGGGTTGGCAACACACTTGCTCTTTTTGACGACGAACCGCCCTTGATCGCGGAGCCGACCCCCGTCGATACCGCGCAGGCTTATGCGCTGAAGCTCAAGGCCCGGATTCAGGGTTACCGTGCCCATCTTGGCAACGCAGAGAATATCTTTGTCATCGCGCTCGACTCAGCCACCCCGGGCCGTATGGCGATCACCTGTTTCCGACAGATCGCCTCTTCGGAGTTTCTCGCCCGGATCGAGCGTTGGCATGAAGAATGTGCCTGGCATCAGAACTTCGGGAAAGAAGCCCGTTTCATCGGCGCCCCTTCCCCTGCCGATATTGCCGATTGCGCCTATGGGAGCCGTCTTGACGAAAAACTCCGCAAGGCAACCGTCCTCCGGCTGCTTCCGTGCATCCTCGACTCCGCTCCCGTCCCGCACGACCTCGTGAAAAGCTGCCTGCGCCGTGCCTGTGCCCGGCAGGCGATGGAGCCGTGGGAGTGGGAACGAACCCTGGGCATCGCCTGCGCCCTTTACCGCAAACAACAAACCGACCTGAACCGACACCAACACGCCATGTCCCTGGAACGAAACCGAACCACCCGAAGTTACCTCTACGGAAGGCTGCTTGCCGTCGCGGATCAACTCGAACGCGCCGCCCTTGCCGACTCCGAATCCAAACGCGAAACCAACGCCGCCCGCTTCATGCAGGCGTTTGCGGACCGGCCTTGCCAGACCTGGCTGGTCATTGCGAAATCCCTCAACTCTTACAGCGCGCGCCTCCAGGCCAACAAGCCGGGGTTGCTCCGCCGTTTTGAGAAAGAGATCGAAGAGATCAAGGAAGCCTTCAGTGCAGAACTTTTCTGCGACAACAGTCCGCTGGAAGGCGAGTTCCTCCTCGCCTACTACTGCCAGCGCACCGCCCTTTACCAGAAACCCAACCCGTCTGAATCAACCTCTGAAACCCCAGCCTGACCAACCATGAGCCTCCAACACAAATACGACTTCGCCGTCATCCTCAGCGTCAAAAATGCCAACCCGAACGGCGATCCCCTCAACGGCAACCGCCCCCGCACCAACTATGACGGGTTCGGGGAAATCTCCGATGTCTGCATCAAACGCAAAATTCGCAACCGGCTCATGCAGATGGGGGAGGCGATCCTGATCCAGTCCGACGACAATCGGAACGATGACTGCGGGAGCATCAAGGCGCGCATCGACGTCTCAGGGCTCAAGACCGACGACAAGGAGTTCAAGCGCAAGGCGTGCAAGACCTGGTACGATGTTCGTGCCTTCGGACAGATCTTTCCGTTCAAGGGTAAGGCCAAGGGCGACGGCGTTTCCATTCCGGTCCGCGGCCCGGTTTCCATTCATCCCGCGTTCAGCCTTGAGCCGGTGCAGGTCACCAGCACACAGATCACCAAGAGTATCAACCTTGAGGAAAGCGACAAGGGCAAGCGCGGCTCCGATACCATGGGGATGAAACACCGGGTCGATCGTGGCATCTACGTTTTTTACGGGAGCATCAACGCCCAACTCGCGGACGACGCCTGTGGCACCGGTTTCAGCGATGAGGATGCGGGGAAACTCAAGGAAGCCTTGAGAACGCTTTTCGAGAACGACGCCTCCTCCGCCCGACCCGAAGGGAGCATGGCGGTGGAAAAGCTGATCTGGTGGAAGCACAGCAGCGCGTCGGGCGATCTTTCTTCAGCCAAGGTGCATCGGAGCATCGAAGTCGATCCAGGGACCGGCGCGGTCAAAACGGGGCCGCTGTGCTTCTCGAAAGACGGAAAGGAATCCAGGCTGGAGCCCGAAGCCATCGACGGCTTCTGACCTTCCGGCCCGATCACTACGAGAGATCGTGGACGAATACGCCCCCATTTCCGCATTGCAACACCTGCTTTACTGCGAACGGCAATGCGCCCTGATCCACCTCGACCGGGAATGGAGTGAGAACCGGTTTACGGCGGAAGGGCGGGTGTTGCATGAAAACGCTCATAGCGGTGTTCACGAACGGCGGCCCGGTGTGCGAATCACACGCGGGCTGGCCGTCGTCAATCGCCATCTCCGGTTGACAGGACAATGCGACATCGTGGAGTTCCACGCTGATGGACGGATCATTCCGGTGGAATATAAACGGGGCAGACCGAAGGAACACAAGGCGGATGAAGTCCAGCTCTGCGCGCAAGCGATGGCTCTGGAAGAGATGATGGAAAGGGAGATCAACGTTGGTTACCTTTATTATGGCGAGAAGCGGCGACGAACCGAAATCGTGTTCAACCCCTCACTGCGGACCTTGACCTGCCAGACCGCCGACCGCCTGCATGCCTTGTTGGCGCAGGGCAACCTTCCACAAGCGCGGTATATCGCGGCCAGGTGCCGGAACTGCTCGCTCATCGAGCGCTGCCAGCCGAGGGTGCCGCGGAATGCTGGCGAATGGTTTGAAACCAGCTTGAGAGCGCAACCGTAACAAAAGATGAAATGCCACCTGAACACCCTGTACGTCACCCTCGACGGAGCGTTCCTGCGGAAAGACGGGGCGGCGATTGAGATTCGGCATCAGGGAGAGAGCAAACTGCGGGTTCCCCTGCACAATCTGGACGGCGTCGTCTGCTTTGGCTGGGACATCTGTGCATCGGCCGCCTTGATGGCCGCCTGTGCGGAAGCCAACGTGGCGCTTTCGTTTCATACTCCCCACGGACGGTTTCTGGCTTCGACCCACGGGTGCACATCCGGTAATATCATTCTGCGAAGACAGCAGCATCGGATCGCCGATTGCGAGGAGAAGAGCACCGCCATTGCCTCCCGGATCATTGCCGCAAAGATCGCCAATTGCCGCACCGTCCTGCAACGGACCAGCCGGGACAACCCCGAACGGAGCGCTTTGCTGGAGCCGGCAATCGCGGCGCTCAACGTCAGGAAAACCCATCCGCTCAATGTCCGGAAGCTGGAACCGTTGCGAGGAATCGAGGGTGATGCGGCAGCCATCTACTTTGGAGTCTTTCCTCACCTTCTCACCAATGCCTCGCCCGGCATCTCCGTGAGTGGGCGCAGCCGTCGTCCCCCCCTTGATCCGGTGAATGCCTTGCTCTCGTTTCTCTATGTGCTGTTGATGCACGACTGCCGGTCGGCCCTGGAAGGATGCGGTCTGGATCCCCAGTGCGGCTTTTTGCATCGGGACCGACCGGGGCGGCCGTCATTGGCATTGGACCTGATGGAAGAGTTCCGGCCGGTATTGGCGGACCGGCTGGCCTTGAGTCTGTTCAATCGACGCCAGTTGACGCAGGACGATTTTCGCGCGGAGGAATCGGGAGCCGTTCTTCTGCGGGAAGAGGCACGGAAGAAAGTTCTGATTGCCTGGCAGGAGCGCAAACAGGACACGTTGATCCATCCGTTTCTGGAAGAGAAGATGACCATCGGGCTTTTGCCTCACATGCAGGCGCGGTTGCTGGCCCGTCATCTACGGGGTGACCTTGATGCCTACCCCGGTTATCTTTCCCGGTAAGTTTTCGATACCATGATACCATGCTCGTCTTGATCACATACGACGTTTCGACATCGACAGAGGGAGGACCACGGAGACTGAGGCGGGTTGCCAAAGCTTGTCTCGATTATGGCCAACGGGTGCAGAACTCGGTGTTCGAATGCAAAGTCGATCCAAGCCAACTCATTTTTTTGCAGAAGCGGCTGTTGAAGCTGATTGATCCCGCGCACGATTCCCTCCGTTTCTATCATTTGGGAGTGGAATGGAAACGCAAGGTGGAACACTATGGTGCGAAGCCGTCGCTCGACATTGACGGGCCTCTTATTTTATAAGAAACGACCACGCTGGGGAAGAGAAGAGTAACGGGATGGCGGGGATAGCGCCGGGTCCGCGAACATGAAGCGGACACTGATTCCGGAGGGGGTTCGCGCGGGTTGTAACCATCTGGAACCAAGGATCTTTGACAATCTGGCTTCATCGCCGTGGTCTTCGCCATGATGAAGGCAAATGAGTTCGCGGAAATTGCCTCTGGAACACCGGCGGGAGTGTGAGTTATAAATTGACTGTCGCGCCTCGCGTGGGCGCGTGGATTGAAACGCCTTTTGGGTGAAGAAGGTTCCCGGCTGGAACTGTCGCGCCTCGCGTGGGCGCGTGGATTGAAACCGACGCTAGTCGTCACTGTTGGCCGAACCAGAAAGTCGCGCCTCGCGTGGGCGCGTGGATTGAAACATGCGGACTTACCACGGGTGTGAGATCAAGCTCGGTCGCGCCTCGCGTGGGCGCGTGGATTGAAACGCATAATAAAAAAAGGGGCAGGAAGATAACCCCGTCGCGCCTCGCGTGGGCGCGTGGATTGAAACCTCTGGGACGCGGCGGAGAACGTCACCGTCGAGTCGCGCCTCGCGTGGGCGCGTGGATTGAAACGTTTTGCGTTAGCGTCTGCACGGTAGGCCGTGGGGCGGTCGCGCCTCGCGTGGGCGCGTGGATTGAAACCGCAGATCGGAGCGTGTTTGTTATGGTCTTTCGTCGCGCCTCGCGTGGGCGCGTGGATTGAAACATCAAGGCATGAAGATTCGATGAAAATATGCTTGTCGCGCCTCGCGTGGGCGCGTGGATTGAAACGGCTTTGAATGAATCATTGGAAACGCGCTTGATGGTCGCGCCTCGCGTGGGCGCGTGGATTGAAACGCACAGAAGGCAGGTTTCGTAGGAGTCGCTTTTGTCGCGCCTCGCGTGGGCGCGTGGATTGAAACACGCGCCCCGGCATCCGTCAGCGCGGCACGCGGAGTCGCGCCTCGCGTGGGCGCGTGGATTGAAACTCAAAATTTGCTCCTGCCGAACCGCCAGCGGCGGTCGCGCCTCGCGTGGGCGCGTGGATTGAAACAAGAGGCTCGCGGGTGCGGAAGCACCCAGACAACGTCGCGCCTCGCGTGGGCGCGTGGATTGAAACTGCGAAATGCGCAGGATGCCAACCTTCAGCATCAGGTCGCGCCTCGCGTGGGCGCGTGGATTGAAACGCCTCCTCGGTGAGGAGGGTTCCCGGCTCGATCAGGTCGCGCCTCGCGTGGGCGCGTGGATTGAAACACGCGCCCCGGCATCCGTCAGCGCGGCACGCGGAGTCGCGCCTCGCGTGGGCGCGTGGATTGAAACGAGCAGATCGGGCGGCTTGACAAGCGCAACGCGAGTCGCGCCTCGCGTGGGCGCGTGGATTGAAACTTCCTCTCCCCCTTTGAGTGAAGCGGAATGGAGGCGTCGCGCCTCGCGTGGGCGCGTGGATTGAAACTCAAAATTTGCTCCTGCCGAACCGCCAGCGGCGCGTCGCGCCTCGCGTGGGCGCGTGGATTGAAACCGCAGCTCCCCGCAGGAAGTGCAGGACACCGTTAGTCGCGCCTCGCGTGGGCGCGTGGATTGAAACCGCTACGCCAACAGCTCCACCAACGCCCTCACCGGTCGCGCCTCGCGTGGGCGCGTGGATTGAAACTCATTGCCCCGAAAGCCTTTAATGCACCTGCTCGGTCGCGCCTCGCGTGGGCGCGTGGATTGAAACGAGGAAAAGCCGGGCAAGCAGTACAAGCTCAACAGTCGCGCCTCGCGTGGGCGCGTGGATTGAAACCAGCGGTCGGTGGAAAAGAGCCTTGATCGGGTGGGTCGCGCCTCGCGTGGGCGCGTGGATTGAAACGGGTCGCCGTAAAAAACAGACGCCCAGTTGTGGGTCGCGCCTCGCGTGGGCGCGTGGATTGAAACGGGTTGTCACCAAGCGGGGTGACGGCGGAACAGGTCGCGCCTCGCGTGGGCGCGTGGATTGAAACGCCGACGTGTGCATGGAGGATGAAGACCTTTATAGTCGCGCCTCGCGTGGGCGCGTGGATTGAAACCCGGGAATTGCAGGATTGCAGCACATCCATCATGGTCGCGCCTCGCGTGGGCGCGTGGATTGAAACGATGCTGACAGTCACTTATCCGCGTGAGTTTCGTCGCGCCTCGCGTGGGCGCGTGGATTGAAACGCTATATGGCGCAGATGTTCCGAATCGTTGCAGAGTCGCGCCTCGCGTGGGCGCGTGGATTGAAACCCATCTGGAGCCCGAGACCGAAGACCAAGTCGTAACGTCGCGCCTCGCGTGGGCGCGTGGATTGAAACAAACCGTTGAGGGACGGAAGATCAAAACCCGCGAGGTCGCGCCTCGCGTGGGCGCGTGGATTGAAACACAAAGCGTCCGGCTTGTCCGGCGCAGGTAGCGGCGTCGCGCCTCGCGTGGGCGCGTGGATTGAAACTCCCGGATGCGGTCGAGTTGAGACAGAAGGGAAGGTCGCGCCTCGCGTGGGCGCGTGGATTGAAACGATCAGGTCCAGCACGGCGTTGTAACCACGATCCGTCGCGCCTCGCGTGGGCGCGTGGATTGAAACTGGCTCTCGGGTCACTCCGACACCGGTCGAGCCCGTCGCGCCTCGCGTGGGCGCGTGGATTGAAACAAGCCGATTGACGGCTCCACTCCTGCCACCCACGCGTCGCGCCTCGCGTGGGCGCGTGGATTGAAACCAGTCGGGATCGTCGATTTCGACGCGGCGCAGGGTCGCGCCTCGCGTGGGCGCGTGGATTGAAACTGGGTGAAATTCGGTGAATTTGAAATCCCGCCAGTCGCGCCTCGCGTGGGCGCGTGGATTGAAACAAAGCCGCCCTGTGAAACCCAGAGAGCTACGCGAGTCGCGCCTCGCGTAGGCGCGTGGATTGAAACTTCTGTGCCAGCATGGCTGACTGGCTTGACGAGTCGCGCCTCGCGTAGGCGCGTGGACTGAAGCTACGCCCAGCCGGGGAACAAGCTAGTGCAGGCGGCTATGCCTTGCGGTGGCGTTTGGAATTGAGTTGGCAACGGAGTTGAGAGCAGGTGATCTCGTTCTACGGTACCAGCGCGGCATCCTTAATCTCCTGCGAATGAACCCCAAACCGGTCCGGAATCCAAAACCCACTTCAAAACCAACCTAACTCACGAAAACCAATCACTTAACGTCGTCCTCGCCCACAAAAGTTGGTGGAGACCCAAACGTTTGCACTTTTTCCCTTCACTTTGAACCGGAAAAGTGTCCAAGAACTGTCCAAGCGTGAATTTCTGGCAGGGCTTGAATCTTGCGTAACTCCCTGATTCTGAGGGAGAGCCAGCAGCCGGGTTCGAACCGGCGACCTGCTGATTACAAATCAGCTGCTCTACCAACTGAGCTATACTGGCGTAAGGAGGAGAAGTCCTTCTCCGGGAGGGTATTTGGAGCCTTCGCTGTTCTTCGCAGAGGTAAAGGCATTGATCCGGTAAAGCAAGTGAATTCTCCGGGTGTGTCGGCGATGGTTCAAAACTGGAATTTTTGCCGGTTCAAAATTTGACAGGGATTCAGAGGCTAAAAGCCCCTAAAATAGGGGGCCAAACGTCCTTTGGAGGGTGGTCGACGACCCAGAATTTC
>Ga0206103_100871_pt1 | contig 12313 bp, 12 predicted proteins | sample 1B5Ametagenome_FD_148638 | JGI IMG/M metagenome (GOLD analysis project Ga0206103, IMG submission 148638) | Enriched microbial communities from leaf-cutter ant dump, University of Wisconsin, Madison, United States - 1B5A | ecosystem: Environmental > Terrestrial > Nest > Insects nest > Nest dump... | reverse complement strand
TCGACCTCGGGCAGCGCAGCTTCGCGCCCGGGCAGACGTATGTGGCGCTCAGCCGGCTGACCGCGCTCGACGGGCTCTACCTGACCCGGCCGCTGCGGCCATCCGACATCATCGTCGACGAGAACGTGAAGCGGTTCATGGGGCGGGCGAAGCCCATCCCCGGGATCGACGCGTAGCGGCAGCCTCGCGCCCGCAAGCGCCGCGTCCGCCCGCCCGCCGTCCGCCCGCCGTGCGTTCGCAACTCAGGAGTTTGCTCCCGTTTCGCGGAATGTCGGCCGTGTCGGGGCGATCACTCCTGACTTGCGATCACGTGAAGTTTCGCAACTCAGGAGAAGTTCCACGGATGAGCCCGGGGCGGCCCTTGATGCGCGTCGTTCCTGAGTTACGAAGAAGCCCAGAGTCCTGGCGGGCGGGAGCACGCGGGGTTCTGGTGCGGGCGCGGGGTGCGGGGTTCTGGCGCGGGGTTCTGGCGCGGGGTTCTGGCGGGGTGCGGGGTGCGGCCGCGGGATGCGGGGACGCAGGGGCTGGATGCGGCGGCCCTGGCCGCAACGAGGTGGGCAATGAGTGCCGCGGGCGCATCCCAAAACCGCGAATGAGCGCTACGCCGCAGCCTTTGCTGCCGCAAGGTCGTCGAACAGCTCGGTGTTGAACCGGTAGGCGAGCAGCACCTCATCGATCACGCGCTCGCGCTCATCCGCGCCCCAGTCGACCCGGTCGAGCTCGTCGCGGTAGGTCTGCTTGAAAGCGTTCGGGTCGGCGATCTCGTCGAAGAGGTAAAAGCCGACACCGTTCGTCTCGAATCCGAATCGACGCTGCATGACGCGGCCGATGAACTGGCCGCCCGAGAGGTCGCCGAGGTAGCGCGTGTAGTGGTGCGCCACGAAGCCCCCCGCCCAGCGATCTGCCTCGATCTGACGGATGCGCTCGGCGTATGCCACGGTGGTGGGCAGTGGCGCGATCTGCTCGCGCCATCCGTCCCCGAGCAGGTACGCGAGGTCGGCTTCGAGGGCGGGCAGCCGCGTGAGACGCGCGGTGGCGAACTGTTGGACGATCGGGTCACCCGCGAAGCTCGTCTCTGCCGATTCCAGCGCCTCGTAGATGAAGTAGTGCTGCACGACGAGCGCGATGTAGTCCTCGCGGGTGCCGTCGCCCTTCATGAGGTCGGCCATGAAGCCGGCGTGCTCGCTATCCGAGTGTCCGGACCAGGTGCGCTCACGGAGGGCCTGGGAGAAGGGCAGCACGGACACGGGAACTCCTTGAGGTGAGGTTAGCCTTAGTTTATGGCTACCTGAAGGTCGGCGCCAGTCGAATCCCGCCAGCTCAACCGTGCGGGCGCGGCTCGACGCCGAGTCGTGCGCACGCGGAGTCGTACAGCGCGACGATCTCACGGCGGATCTGGGGTCGCTCGGTGAGCTCCTCCGACCACGGGAGGCGCAGCTCGCCAGCCACCCCGCCAGCGACGTATCGCCAGGTACCCCCCAGCTGGTCGAGATCGGCCATCGCGGCGGACTCGGGCTCCACGCCCGCGAAGGCGCGCACGATGAGCGTGTTGTCATCGATGTGGTCGTCGTTCATGTGGTGTAGCACGGCGGCCACCACCTCGGGCGAGAATGCGGTCACGCCCTCACCGTAATCCACCCGGAGGGGCGCGGGTAGCGTGAAGGGATGACCCTCCCCACCGAGGACACCCGCGTCTCATACCCCGTTGGAGAAACCGTCTCTGCCGGTGTCGTGATGCACCTCGCGCCGATGGATGATGGCCGCACTGCTGTGCTGCTCGACCGCACCGCCGCACATCCGATCGACACCGCGTGGCCCGACCAGCCCGGCGACCGCGGCCGGATGCGATGGACCGGTGGCGAGGCTGCCTTCGTCGATACTGTGACCGGTGGCATCCATGACGGCGAGCTGTTCCTCGGCGCCGAACTGCCGGTGCGGGGCGGCACGGAGGGCTGGGTGTTCGTGGTGGGGCACGTGCTCGAGGCGGGCCCGGTGCCCGCGGTCGGCGATGAGGTCGAGGTCGAGGTGGATGCCGCCCACCGGCACGCACTCTCGGCAGGCCATACCGCATGCCACCTGGCCTCGCTTGCGCTCGACGCGGCCCTCGCGGAGGCGTGGACGAAGGAGGTGCGCGGCGACGCGCTGGGCAACCCCGACTTCGAGGGCACCGCGAGCCAGAGTTCCCGCATCGAGCCGTTCGGCGCGGATGACAGCTATCGCGTCGGCAAATCGGCGCGGCGCGCGGGCTTCAGCCCCGCCGCGCTGGACGACCCGGATGCCGTGGCGGCACGCGCGAACGCCCTCCTTGAGGCGTGGGTCGCCTCCGGCGCCGCCGTGCGCATCGAGCGCGACGGCGAGGCGATCTCCGATCGCCGCACCTGGGTGTGCGCCCTGCCGGAGGGCGAGGCTCGCATCCCGTGCGGCGGCACGCACCTCACGAGCCTCGCCGAACTCGCCGTGATCACGGTCGCGCTCGCGACGGCCGAGGTGCCGGGTGGCCTCGAGCTGCGGATGCGCACGACGGCGGTGCCGCGGGGGTGAGTTCACGGCCCGCCGCCGTGCCGTCTCCATGCCCGAGCGACACACTCGGGGGTTTACGGCGCCGAACATGCCACTTCGCCATGTAGTTGGCACGTTGCAGCCGGGAAACGACGAACGGGCCGCCCGGCGGGCGACCCGTTCTCCACGTCGAGGCATCGGAGGGGCTGACGGGAATCGAACCCGCGCTGTCTGCTTGGGAAGCAGAAGTTCTGCCATTGAACTACAGCCCCGTGGGCCGCTGACGGCCACAGGGAGAGCCTATACGAGAGCGGCCCCCGCCTCGCCTCGCGCACCTCGTAGGCTTCGGGCATGCCCACCGTCGTGTTCGCGCCCGACTCGTTCAAGGGCACGCTCGACGCAGCCGCCGCCTCCAGGGCCCTCGCCGACGGCTGGCTCTCGGCCCGCCCGGAGGATGTAGCGGTGCTGCGCCCGATGGCCGACGGCGGGGAGGGCACGCTGGCCGCATTCGCGACGGTGCCGGGCGCCGTCCGGATGCCGGTGACGGTGCGTGGACCCCACGACCGCGATATCGACGCGGCCTGGCTGCTGCTGCCGCCGACCGCCGAGTCTCCGCGCGGGACGGGCGTGGTCGAGCTCGCCTCCACCTCGGGCGTTGAGCTGCTCGAGGAGCTGCGCCCCAACACGGCTCACACGGTCGGCTTCGGCCAGGCGATCGCCGCCGCGCTCGACCACGAGGTCTCGCGCCTCGTGCTCGGCATCGGGTCGAGCGCATCCACCGACGCCGGGCTCGGGATGCTGACCGCCCTCGGTGCGCGCGCCGTCGACGCCAACGGGGTCGCTCTCACGGGCGGGCTGCGCGAGCTCGCCGCGCTCGCCGGGCTCGACCTCTCCCTGCTGCGCCCGCTGCCGCCGACTCTCGTCGTCACGGATGTGACCAACCCGCTCGTCGGCCCGCGGGGTGCAGCGCACGTATTCGGCCCGCAGAAGGGCCTCGACGCGGCCGACGTCGCGCGCGCCGAGACTGCCCTTCGCAGTTTCGCGGCGTGGTTCCCGGATGCCGACCCCGCCACTCAGGGATCGGGAGCGGCGGGAGGTGTCGGCTTCACCCTCCATGCCCTCGGCGCGTGCCTCGGATCGGGCGCCGCCGAGGTCGCCGAACTCGTCGGGCTCGACGCAGCGCTCGCGGGGGCCGCCGCGGTCGTCACGGGCGAGGGTGCGTACGACGCGCAGTCGGCGGACGGTAAGGTTCCCGCGTTCGTCGCGGCGGCAGCATCCGCCCACCGCCTGCCCGCGCTGCTCGCGGCGGGCCGTATCGCCCCCGATGCCGCCCTCGGCGCGTTCGCGGATGCCGTGTCGCTCGTCGAATCGGCCGGTAGCCCGGATGCCGCCATGGCCGACCCCACGCGCTGGCTGCGTGCGGCGGGTGAGCGTCTCGCCGCGGCTTTCACGGCTTCCTGAGCCGACGACCCCCACCCGCTACGCTCGATCCATGCTGCTGAGCGACCGCGACATCGCCGCCGAACTCGACGCCGGACGCATCGGGCTCTCGCCGTTGGATCGGGAGATGATCCAGCCATCGAGCATCGACGTGCGTCTCGACCGCTACTTTCGCCTGTTCGACAACCACAAGTACCCCTTCATCGACCCGGCCGAGGAGCAGCCCGAGCTGACCCGGCTGATCGAGACCAAGCCCGGGGAGCCGTTTGTGCTGCACCCGGGCGAGTTCGTGCTCGGCTCCACATACGAGCTCGTCAGCCTGCCAGACGACCTCGCCGCGCGCCTCGAGGGCAAGAGTTCGCTCGGGCGGCTCGGCCTGCTCACCCACTCGACCGCGGGCTTCGTCGACCCCGGGTTCTCGGGCCACGTCACGCTCGAGCTCTCCAACGTCGCCACCCTGCCGATCAAGCTTTGGCCGGGCATGAAGATCGGCCAGCTGTGCTTCATCCGCACGAGCTCGCCCGTCGTCAACGCCTACGGCTCTGGCGCATACGCCAACCGCTACCAGGGGCAGCGCGGCCCGACCGCCTCGCGCTCGTGGCAGAACTTTCATCGCACCGACGTCACGGTGACGGATGCCGGGGCGCCCGGGGCGTGACGCTCGCCCGGGGGTGCGTACTCACGCCGGGAAGGTGTCGGGCGGTGCGCTCCGCCCCTTCAGCGGCCGATCGGCCAGGCCGCCAGTTGCAGGGTGAACCACGGGCTGAACGCGAACGGTGCCGCGGACACCGCCATCCGCAGTGATGCCGGGTCGGCCCACACCCACTCGGCGACCTCGCTGCGTGACGGCTTCGGGTCGCCGTCGACGACCGCGCGGAACACCGGACAGATCTCGTTCTCGACGATGCCGTTCGCATCGGCCGCCCGGTAGCGGAAATGCGGCAGAACGAGCTCGACGCCGCGGACGGCCACACCGAGCTCTGCCTGCGCGCGCCGCTGCACGGCATCCAGTGCCGTCTCCCCCGGGGCCGGGTGGCCGCAGAACGCGTTCGACCACACACCCGCGAAGGTGTCCTTGCTGAGAGCGCGGCGGGTGATCAGCATCCGACCGTTCGTGCCGTACACGTGGCACGAGAACGCGAAATGCAGGGGTGTGTTGGTGGTGTGAACCGTGGTCTTGGGAGCTGTGCCGATCGGTTTGCCGTCGTCGTCGAGCAGCAGCACGAGCTCGGAGGTGTCGGACGCGTCGGGCATGCTCGCAGCCTATCCGCCGTCGATCTCAGTCCACGCGCACGTGCTTCGGCAGCTTCACGAGCAGCAGCAGGGCGAGGCCGACTAGCAGGATCAGCCCGATTCCGAGCACGCCGTAGATGATCGCCCCGAACGCGCCGATGAAGAGGGCCCATGCGGCGGGTGAGAGGAAGGATGCGACGCGTCCGGTGGTCGCGTACAGCCCGAAGATCTCGCCCTGCATGCCCGCGGGGGTGACCCGGGCGAGCAGGCCGCGACTCGACGCCTGGGCGGGTCCGACGAACGCCGAGAGCACGAGGCCGCCGATCCAGAACACGATCGTGCCCATGTCGCGGGCGAAGAAGATGAACAGCGCCATCACGACGAGGCCGGCGAGCGCGGTGACGATGACCGAGCGGGAGCCGAAGCGGTCGTCGAAGCGCCCCGCGACGAGGGTCGAGACGCCCGCCACGATGTTCGCGGCGAGCCCGAAGATCATCACCTCGAGCGTCGTGAAGCCGAAGCCCTGGGCGGCGAGCACCGCACCGAAGGCGAAGACGCCGGCCAGGCCGTCGCGGTAGACGGCGCTCGCGAGCAGGAACCAGAAGGTGGGCCGCGAGGTGCGGAAGAGCTTCACGAGGTCGTGCACGAGCACCTTGTAGGAGGCGAAGAAGCTCGCGCGTCGCGTCTCGGACGGCACCGTCGTCTCGGGCACATTGCGGAACAGCGGGATGGCGAACACGATCGTCCACACGGCGCACACGAGTGCGACGAGCTTGTAGGCGAGCGAGCCGGTGGGGAGCCCCAGCACAAGCGGGATGCACACGATCAGCGAGACGACGCCGCCGAGGTAGCCGAGCCCCCATCCGAGCCCCGACACTCGCCCGATGGTTGCCGGGGTGGAGACCTCGACGAGCATCGCGTTGTAGTTGACGCCGCCGATCTCGTTGACGACCGCGCCGAGGGCGACCGCGAAGGCGCCGTACCAGAAGAAGGCGGGGTCGGCCTCGACGAAGAACAGCAAGAACTGGATGAGTGCGAGGGTGAAGGTCGCGCCAACGAGCCACTTCTTCTTGTTGCCGCGCGCGTCGGCCTGCTGGCCGAGCACGGGGGCGAGCAGCAGGATGAGGATGCCTGCCGCGAAGTTGGCCCAGCCCCACCATGCCGAGAGCTCGGCGAGTCCGCCGCAGTAGGCGCTGCCGATGTACGCGCTGTCGACACAGCTCATCCGGCTGCCGTCTTCGAGCACGCCCTGCGCGGCGAGCTCGGGGTCGAGGAACTGCCACGAGGTCAGGTAGAGCGCGACCCACACGAAGGTGAGCACGGTGGTGTTGAAGGGCTGGGTGGCCCAGTCCCACATGGCCCAGCTCACGACGCGTTTGCGCGGGATATCGCGCTCGGCGCCGCCCTCGCGGCCGAAGGCGCCGACGGCGCCCGTGTTCGCGGTGGTCGGGGGTGCGGGCACGGATGCGGGGGCCGTGGCGTCGTCGCCGGTCGGGTCGGTCATGCGGCAACCGTAGCGCCGGGAGGTGAACGGCCGGTATCGCCCACACGGGGGATACCGCATCGCCTGGTTGAGTCGAGGCGGCTCAACCCTGTTTGACATCGAAAACCTCCTGATGCAAACTTGATACCGCGCGACTCAACTCCGCGCATCCTGACACCCCCAAGGAGCAACACACATGGCACGAGCAGTCGGCATCGACCTCGGAACCACCAACTCCGTCGTCTCGGTCCTCGAGGGCGGCGAGCCCACCGTTATCGCCAACGCCGAGGGCTTCCGCACGACTCCCTCGATCGTGGCCTTCACCAAGGACGGCGAGGTGCTCGTCGGCGAGACCGCCAAGCGCCAGGCCGTCACCAACGTCGATCGCACCATCGCATCCGTCAAGCGCCACATGGGCACCGACTGGAAGACCGAGATCGACGGCAAGAAGTACACGCCGCAGGAGATCTCGGCCCGCATCCTTCAGAAGCTCAAGCGTGACGCCGAGCAGTACCTCGGCGAAGACGTGACGGATGCCGTCATCACCGTGCCCGCGTACTTCAACGACGCCGAGCGCCAGGCCACCAAGGAGGCGGGCGAGATCGCGGGCCTCAACGTACTGCGCATCATCAACGAGCCGACCGCAGCGGCGCTCGCCTACGGTCTCGACAAGGGCAAGGAAGACGAGCTCATCCTCGTCTTCGACCTCGGCGGGGGCACCTTCGACGTCTCCCTGCTCGAGGTGGGCAAGGACGAGGACTTCTCCACCATCCAGGTGCGCGCCACCTCCGGTGACAACCGACTCGGCGGCGACGACTGGGACCAGCGCGTCGTCGAGCACCTCATCAAGCGCTTCAAGGAGACATCGGGGGTCGACGTCTCGAAGGACAAGATCGCCCTGCAGCGCCTCAAGGAGGCCGCAGAGCAGGCCAAGAAGGAGCTCTCGTCGAACATGTCGACGAGCATCCAGCTGCCGTACCTCTCGCTCACCGAGAACGGCCCGGCGAACCTCGACGAGACCCTCACTCGCGCCCAGTTCGAGCAGATGACCGCCGACCTGCTTGACCGCACCAAGAAGCCGTTCCAGGACGTCGTGAAGGAGGCGGGCGTCAAGGTCTCCGACATCGCGCACGTTGTGCTCGTCGGCGGCTCGACCCGCATGCCTGCGGTCAGCGACCTGGTCAAGAAGGAGACCGGCGGTCGCGAGCCCAACAAGGGTGTCAACCCGGATGAGGTGGTCGCCGTCGGCGCCGCCCTCCAGGCCGGTGTGCTGAAGGGTGAGCGCAAGGACGTCCTCCTCATCGACGTCACCCCGCTGAGCCTCGGTATCGAGACCAAGGGCGGCATCATGACGAAGCTCATCGAGCGCAACACCGCGATCCCGACCAAGCGCAGCGAGACCTTCACGACGGCCGACGACAACCAGCCCTCTGTCGCCATCCAGGTCTTCCAGGGTGAGCGTGACTTCACGCGCGACAACAAGGCGCTCGGCACCTTCGAGCTCACCGGCATCGCCCCGGCACCCCGCGGCGTACCGCAGATCGAGGTCACCTTCGACATCGACGCGAACGGCATCGTGCACGTGTCCGCCAAGGACAAGGGCACGGGCAAGGAGCAGTCGATGACGATCACCGGTGGCTCCTCGCTGCCGAAGGACGACATCGAGCGGATGGTGCGCGAGGCCGAGGAGCACGCGGCAGAAGACAAGGCGCGTCGTGAGGCCGCCGAGGTGCGCAACAACGGCGAGCAGCTGGTCTACTCGCTCGAGAAGCTCATCTCCGAGAACGAGGACAAGATCGCCGACTCCGTCAAGAACGAGGTGAAGGCCGACATCGAGGCGCTCAAGACCGCCCTCCAAGGGGAGGACGAGGCCGCGATCAAGTCGGCGTTCGACACACTGAACGCGTCGCAGACGAAGCTGGGCGAGGCCATCTACCAGGCGAGCGCCGAAGCGGCGGAGGGTGCGAGCCCGACGAGCGGCACCACCGCATCCGATGAGGACGTGGTCGACGCCGAGATCGTCGACGACGAGGACGAGAAGAAGTAGGCATGGCCGACGAGACCCGCGAGCCCGCAGCCGAGGGCGAGGAGCCTCGGATCGAGGACAAGCGGAAGATCGACCCGACGACCGGCGAGCCGCGGGCCCAGGTGCCCGCGGCCGACCGGCCGGATGAGGACGGAGGCGGCTTGAGCGACGAGGATCTCGCGCTGCTGGCCGACGCCGAGCGCGACCTGGTCGCCGAGTACCGTGAGATCGCGGCGCGCGCCCAGGCCGACCTCAAGAACTTCCGCACCCGCGTCGAGCGCGACCGCGCGGCGAATCGCGAGGCGGTCATCGCCGAGGTGATCCGCTCGCTGCTTCCCGTGATCGACGACCTCGATCGCGCGGATGCCCACGGCGACCTCGTCGAGGGCGCCCCGCTCACGCTCGTGTCGCAGAAACTGCGTGCCGGCTTCGAGCGGTATGGGCTGCGCCGCGTCGGCGAGGTCGGCGAGGCCTTCGACCCCACGATCCACGAGGCGGTCGTGCACCTGCCCGACCCGGACGCGACATCCGAGACCGTGAAGGACGTCATCCAGGTCGGGTACGCCCTCGGCGAGCGACTCATCCGCGCCGCCAAGGTCGCGGTCGCCGCACCCCCCGCCAGCTGACACACCCGAGAGGAGTCCGATGGCCAGTCAGGACTGGTTCGACAAGGACTTCTATGCCGTGCTCGGCGTCGCGAAGGACATCTCCGACGCCGAGCTGAAGAAGACCTACCGCAAGCTCGCTCGGCAGTACCACCCCGACTCGAATCCCGGGGATGCGAAGGCCGAGGCGCGCTTCAAGGAGATCAGCGAGGCGTACGCCGTGCTCTCCGACCCCCAGGAGCGCGCCGAGTACGACCAGTTGCGTGCCATGGGGTCCGGCGCCCGGTTCACCCCGGGCGGGCAGGGCTTCGAGGACGTCTTCGGGGGGATGTTCGGCGGCGGCCGTGGAGGCTACAGCTCGGCCGGATTCGAGGACCTGCTGGGGGGGATGTTCGGTTCCGGCCGGTTCGGGCAGACATCGGGGGGCTACCGTGGCTTCGGCGGTCCGACCCCAGGGGCCGACCTCACGGCGACGACGACCCTCGACTTCGTCACCGCGATTCACGGCGACACCGTCACCTTGCAATTGCCTGGAGGCGTCGTCACGAAGGTCAAGATCCCGGCAGGGGTGAAGGACGGCCAGAAGGTCAAGCTGCGCGGTAAGGGTCAGCCGAGCCCGGATGGCGGCGCCGCGGGCGACCTCGTGTTGACGGTCAGCGTGCGGCCGCATCCGGTGTTCGAGCGCGACGGCGCCAACCTGCGCATCGACGTGCCCGTGACCTTCGCGGAGGCGGCGCTCGGGGCGACGGTCGAGGTGCCGACGCTCGACGGAGACCCGGTGCGGCTGCGCATCGCCCCGGGAACACCCGGCGGACGCGTGCTGCGGGTCAAGGGGCGCGGCGTCGCGACGGCGGGGTCGACGGGTGACCTGCTCGCAACCGTGCAGGTCGTCGTGCCGAGCCACCTGTCGGGTGAGGCCAAGAAGAAGCTCGAGGAGTTCGCGGCAGCACTGCCCGACGAGAATCCCCGCGACGAGCTGATCGCACGGGCGCGCGGCTGATGGACGAGTCGACGCCGCTCTTCGCGATCGCGGTCGCGGCCGAGCTTTCGGGAATGCACCCGCAGACCCTGCGTCAGTACGACCGGATGGGTCTCGTGAGCCCTCAGCGCACGGCGGGCAAGTCTCGTCGTTACTCCATGCGGGACGTCGTGCAGCTGCGGGAGATCGCGCGACTGTCGGCAGAGGGGCTCAACCTCGAGGGCATCCGGCGCATCCTCGAGCTCGAGAATCAGGTGACCGCTCTCACCACCCGCGTGCGCGAGCTCGAGGCGGCGCTCGCCGACGAGCTTCTCGCGCGCCCCGGCCGTCGCGTCTTCGCGGCAGGCGCGGAGGGCGAGGTAGTCTCGTTGCGCGCCGGCGAGCGGCTCAAGCGGAATCAGGTGGTGGTGTGGCGACCGTTGGGGCCCGGCCGGTAGTCGGCGATGCGTCCGGACCGTCTGTGCGGTTCCCCGAGGCGCGATACCTTATCGCCGCGAGCCGTCTGCGCCCCGGCCTCGACGGTGGGTACACCGTCGCGACGCTGCAGCGGGCGATGCAGTTCGAACAGATCGCGGGCGTCGTCCCGACCCTGCTGACCTTCGACGTGCCGCAGATGGATGGCGTGCTCGAGTCGTTCCGTAGCTTGGGGTTGGCGACCCCGAACACGCGCTTCCGCAACCTGTTCGAGGAGCTGCGTGCCCGCCCGGAACTCGTGCGCGCGGCAGCGCTGCATGCCTACGACCCGGCGGACGACGATCTAGAGGGCGGCACGGCTGTCGTGGCGCACGACGGAACCACCGTGCTGCGATTGCCTTTCATCCGGCAGGTCGACTGGTTCCGGGTGCCGGCGCCCCTCCCCGTGTACGCGGCGGACGGCACCGTGCTCGGCGCGCTGCACGGCTTCGGAGAGCTCTACCGCTTGTGGGTCGATGCGATCGTGGCGGAGGGTGAAGCGACGCGCACCGTCGTCATCTCTGAGGCCAAGCAGGTGGGAGAGTTGCTCGTGGGGGGGCCGCGGGATTATGCGCTCGTGCACACCGTGCACAACGCACACACCCGCGCTCCGCACTCCTGGGACTCTGCCATGGACCCCCTCTGGTCCGGGTGGTTCGAGGTGATCGACGATTTCGACGGGGTCATCTGGCTCACGCATGCGCAGCGCGCGGATGCCGTCCGCCGCTTTGGTGCGCATGAGGGCTGGGCGGTGATTCCGCATCCGGCGCTCCCGCCCGTTTCGGTGGCGGATGCCGCGGTGCGTGATCCGCTCCGTGCGGTCATGATCGCGCGCCTCGCCGAGCAAAAGCGGGTAGAGGACGCCATCCGGGCGTGGCCGGCCGTGCGGGTCGCGCATCCGGGCGCGCGCCTCGAGGTCTTCGGCGACGGGCCCCTCCGCGGCGAGCTCGAGGCGCTCATCACCGAACTCGATCTCGCGCACGCGGTGACGCTGCACGGCTATGTGCCCCGCGCATCCGAGAACCTTGCGACGGCGGGCCTGCTCGTGCTGACGAGTCGCTACGAGGGCTGGGGGCTCGCGGTGTCGGAGGCGCTTGCGGCGGGCTGCCCGGTGGTGAGCTATGACATCCCGTATGGGCCGGCGGAGATGATCCGCTCGGGTGTCGAGGGCGAACTCGTGTCGGCGGGGGACGTGCCTGCTCTTGCCGCGTCGATCGCGCGGGTGCTGGGGAACCCGGAGCGCATCGCGGAGTACTCGGATGCTGCGCGGGCATGGGCGTCGTCGCATGGGCCGGAGCGCGCGATGGCCGCGACCGCGGAGCTGATGACGGGTGCCCTCGAGCGGGCTCGGGTGCGGCGAACGGGTCGCGTCTGAGTCGATGACGTCGGGGCGAGTTCGCGTCATGGCCGTGCATTCGCGCCGACGTCACGCTAAACTTGAGTCACCGCAACTCAACTCTTCGACGGAGAACCATGGCCAACATGCAGGGCGCCCCCTCCAGCCAGGAGGAGCCGAAGAGCGCTCTTGAGCAGTACGGGATCGACCTCACCGAGATTGCCAAGAGCGGCAAGCTTGACCCGGTGATCGGGCGGGA
>Ga0206103_100869_pt1 | contig 12355 bp, 11 predicted proteins | sample 1B5Ametagenome_FD_148638 | JGI IMG/M metagenome (GOLD analysis project Ga0206103, IMG submission 148638) | Enriched microbial communities from leaf-cutter ant dump, University of Wisconsin, Madison, United States - 1B5A | ecosystem: Environmental > Terrestrial > Nest > Insects nest > Nest dump... | reverse complement strand
ACCTGACCCGCAGTGAAATTCTGCTTCACGCCCGAACCCAACGGACCCGTAAACGAACCCACCTCAGCAATCGGGGTTCCCCACGGGCCTCTCACACCTCCAGACGCCTTATACGCGTCGAACATGTCGCCAGTCACACGCACGACACCACCGTCAACCGACGACAGAACCCCGTATTCAAAGGTTTGTACGCACGCGATCCCAGAACATGCGCCCGACTCGACCGGCCACCCGAGTTCGCCGCGTACCCAGAGCATGCTCGCGTATTCATCAAAGAGGACTCGCGGGATGGCGTACACACCTTCTGGGCGCGCCACGACTTGAACGTGCTGAAAGTTCTGCCTGTGTGCACCAGCCACTGTTTCTACTACGGGATCGTCGAGGGAAGTTGGTTGCCCCCACCAACCAGAAGGACCTCCTGCCGACATGTAGGCGTCGTAAATGTCGCCTTTGTACACCGCCCAAGCTCCATCGGCCTGACTCCAACCGATGAGCCCACCCTCATATTCTTGCCAGCACTTCGAGGCACCCGGAGCACAAGGACGAGTGGCGAGCTTCGCGCCGAGCGCGCTCGATGCTCCACCAAGAGAGTTGTAGTAATTGGTAATCTCTGCGGAGCCATTGGCACCCGTGGGATTTCCGAACCACTCCCAGTAGTACATCCAGAAGTTGCGGTTGCCATACGACGAGCAACTATTGCCAGTTCCGGGCATATTCGCGAGGGCGGGCCCGTTGGGCACGTACGGCGTGTAGTTGTAGAGCCCCGCCGTGGCCGCATTGCGGATGTATACGGACTGGTACCCACACGCAGCATTGGGGTTGTACTGGATCAGGTTGGTCACGCCTGCCCGGTAGTTGTAGTTGTTGGGCAGGAGGCGGTAACGCTGGAACTGGCGCGCTGCCATCCATATCTGGTACTGGAATCCGTAGTAGTCAGACGAACACCCGGTGCCGTCATCAGGACAGGCATAACCCATCGCCGTCGTGTAGCGGTAAGGACTCGGCCAGGTGTGGGTAACTAGGCCTTGCTCCTTCTGGAGCGTGACTAGTAAGACCTTGGGGTTGATGTTGCACGCCCTGGAGACCTTGTAAATGATCGTCGCCGCCGACTCATTCGCAGCACCCACATACGTGCCAGGGCAGTACGCGTCTGCGGGCCGTGTGGCGGTCGTCTGCTTATAGTCCTTCAAGCACACGATCGGGTCATGGGGGCCAGCGGTCCTCCACGTCTCACACACCGAGACCTTTGAGTTGAGGAATGCCTGAATCTCGGCAACGGTCATCGCGTTCCCGTCGTACATCTGCGCATCGCTGATGATGTATCCGGGATCCCACAGGTCCGGCGAGACCCACGCCTCGGCGCTTGGAGTCGACAAGGCGAATAGGGTGACGCTCGTCGCGATAGCGGCGAGCAGTGCCACCACCTTTGACATCACACGGCTCATGGCACCCTCACAGATACGGCGTCAGAACGCGCTTCCCCTCGATCGCTTACGTAGCGAAGGACAATTGAGTATTCGCCTGACGGTACGTCCGCCGCGGGAATCGCAGTGGAGCCACAAGACGTGGTTCCAACATTCTCAACCCCCACCGTCTGAGCGACGAACTCACTACCATCTGCTCCCGTCACAGTGAACATGCACTCACCGCCGTCCTCAACCACACCACTAACGAAGCCACCGACGAGCCAGCCCCCCGCAGAGGTGTCATATGTCGCGATGGTGAGCCGCGGGCTCAGATCAACGTGAGGAGCCGGAGCATCGTCCGACGGCGGAACGGGGTCTGCCGTCGGAATCCCTGCCGGGAACGACGGATGCGGGTCCTGCGTAACCGGCGGCGTCGGGAACGTAGAACCGCCTGTCGGCACGACCGCAGACGGCGATAACTCGTCCGTGTCGGCCGAAGTCGTGCACGCTGACAATCCCAGCACCAACGGAATGAGAGGGCAGGCTAGGCTCAAGCGTACAAGTCTCGACACATCACGAGAATAGGCAGACATTCTGCAAACCTCGGGGACCTCTTCGGATAGTCGTGCACGAAGTGTGACAAAAACAGAACTCCGACATCGCTTGTATCGGCCGAGATAGCGTATGACTTGAGCGAGCCGTACTCCACCTCCTCCCCTCCGACAACAACCAGAGACTTGAGGCCGGTAGGGTGTCCGGGTACACCCCCCGACGACATGTTCCCGAAGTGGAGGGCCGTTGATGGCGGACCACGGACGCCCCGAGGAAAAGCCCTCTGCCAATGATTCCGACTCGGCGATGAAGCGTGTCGTACTTACTTGGCGCAGGTCCTCGTCGCTGTGGCTCGCGCCGCTCTTGGCAATGATCGCCCTCGGCTCTTGGTCCCTTGCCTCCCCAATCGCGTCGTCACCAGACGATGACTTTCATCTCACGAGCATCTGGTGTGCCTATGAGTCTTCCGACACATGCCTGCCGGGAGACTCCCCCACCACCCGCATGGTGCCGAGCGAGTTGATCGACGCGCGGTGTTTCTCATCGAAGCCATATGTGAGCGCCTCCTGCCAGTCAGACCTCTTCGACCAGAAGGTGTATCCCAACACGATCTCCAAACGTGGCAACTTCAATGGGGGATACCCCCCGGTTTACTACTCGGTCATGGGAGCTTTCGCGGGGCCCGATGTCGCGGTTGCTGTGCTCATGATGCGTGCAATCAACGTCTTGCTGTTCGTCGGCTGCGCCTCGGCATTGTTCGTCCTGCTTCCCGCGGCGCGTCGGCCAACCTTGATTTGGGGCTGGCTACTCACAACAGTTCCGCTCGGCACCTTTCTTATCGCTTCAAACAACCCGAGCGCGTGGGCAATCACCGGGGTGGGATCGGCGTTTCTCGCAACCCTTGGCTACTTGGAAAGCCAAGGCCGCCGCCGAGCCATACTTGCTGGACTCATCTTCCTCGCAACCCTCATGGCCGCAGGCTCACGTGGAGACGCCGCCCTCTACGTCGCCGTTGCGATCGGTTCCGCGATGCTTCTGCGGGCGAGCTGGTCTAAGCAGCTAGTTGTCACGTGCATCGCACCGTTCACTGCCACGATTCTCGCCTTTGCCTTGTTTCTCACGTCTCGGCAAGCCACTGCCAGTGTGACCGGCATCCAGGGTGGCGCTGCACCAGGCGAGTCCGGAGGCGGCACCGGGCTTCAATTGCTCTTTCATAACGCGCTCCACATCACGAGCTTGTGGACGGGTGTCCTCGGTGACTGGGGACTCGGATGGCTCGACACGACAATGCCCGATATCGTGCCCGCGGCCTCGACCGCGGCGTTCGTTGCTGTCGGGTTCAAAGGTCTTCAACTGATGTCAAGAAGGAAGGCCGTCGTTGTTGGAGGTTTGGTCGTATTGCTCGCCGGCATCCCGCTCTTTGTCTTGCAACAAGGCGGAGATGCGGTCGGCGCCGATGTTCAACCGCGGTACATCCTCCCGCTCATTTGCATCCTTGGCTTCGTCCTCGTCTTCGAGCCACAAAGGCAATCGCTCACGCTCAGCCGGGCGCAGCGTTGGGCCGTAGTCATCGCTCTCTCGACAGCCAACGCCGTTGCACTTTTTGCGAACATCCGTCGCTACGTGACAGGTGTTGATAACCCCGGTCTGAACCTCAGCAATGGCGCTGAATGGTGGTGGGACGTGCCGGTGCCTCCGATGGCGTTGTGGGTCATCGGCTCGGTCACCTTCGCGTTGCTTGTCACGATCGTGGTGCGCGCGGCTCACCGCGACGTACTAAGCCACTCCTGAAAGCGTTCAACGGCCCTAGGCGCCCACATCTCATCGCCGGACACTCCCGAAGGCTCCGTCGCGAGTTCCCCTGTGTTGATCAGTCTGGCTATGTGTGCGACGTCAGCTTCGCTGCGGATTGTCTTGCCAAAGACATCACCGACGTAGTACGGCGCCATGGGGCTGTCGCGAACAAAGACGTGGCATCCAAAAGCAAGCGCCTCAAACAGCACGGTACTCGCTACGCCGATGACTGCGGTCGCAGTACGGAGTGAGTCGTAGACATCTCCGCCCGTATCGACACGTACTCCGTCGACTGCCAAAAGGTTGGCATACCTTTCCGAGAGAACCTTCCTCTCCGATGGATGCGGCCGGAAGACGACGGTCCAACGCGAGTCAAGCCGTTCTCTGAGAGACAGGACGAGACGTCCAGTCTGTTCAGTGTCTGTGGTACTCGACACCACAAGAATGTCGGTACGCCGGTCGAGTGGAATGCGTTCGCGCGCGACCGCCTCCTCCATATGCGGCTTGCCGATCGGGGTAATCCGGCCAGGAAACCGAAGTCCCCGCCCCCAGTACTCACCAAAGGTGAGAATCTCCTCTGGAAGAGTCCGTCTCAACAGTGGCTCTGCCATTGCAGCACCGAAGTTGTACGCCGCGTGAGTTGGGCCGATCCAACCATGTTGCGGTTCAATCACCCGGATCGCTCGATCTTTCATCGCGCAAATGAGGCGCGCCCAGCCACCGTAGCTCGCGTTCTCCATAACAACGATCTCGGGAGTGAGCCGATCAAGCACACGCTCAACGCCGTGCTGCACATACGGCCCCAAGGCCTGACGGTAGCCAGCCGCTTTAGCGATCGCTTCAACCTGATCGTCGCGCAACGGTGCATCGATGAGACGCGCGAATTCTCGGACCAGGCGCGTCACCGCCGGCCGCGGATCGCTGTGCGGAAGCCGAGTCCACAGGGCTGCACGTCGCACAATCCCGTCGAGCGTCCATGTCGGGCAGAAAGAAAACGACTCACGCCCTCGGCCCCCGGAGTTCCACTGGAGTACGGCAGATCCGAGCGCGTTAGCATCAGCAAAATCGCCAATGAGCCAGTTGTGCTGCTTGCCATCCACCGAGTGAACCGTGGTGCCTCCTACGAGGAAGCAGAGTGGCGCATGCCCGCGTGCGAACATCGCGTCCGTGCGAGAAGGCAATAGTGACCGCGCGGCGCCAACGCGTACTCGCGTTGGTGCCGGAGCCTCGACTTTGGCGAACCCATAGTCCAACTCGTTGAGAGCCAGAGAGAACTGATTTCGCACCTGAGGCCATAGCGGCACACTTGAACCGGCGACTGTCGCAAAGAGGACGTCAGGCGCACGGTTCTCAAGGTCGAGGAGCGCCTGGGTACCGGGTGCGGTCTTGAGCATAGTCATCGTGACGAACTCGCGAGCGCGCGGATCTGGGCGGGCGTCGGGTAAGAGATAAGTACCGCTCGGTGTCTGCCATTGAAGACGAACATGCTCCCTGCGGCAACGGCGGAGGCGCCCGCTCGAAGCGCCTGCGCAAAGTCACCAATCCCGCTTGCTCCCCCCAGCGCGATGATCGGCAGACTCACCGCTCGCGACACCGACTCAATGAGAGGCAAGTCGTAACCAGAGAATGTACCCTCGCGATCGATCGATGACAGAAGAATCTCTCCGGCACCTAGGTTCTGAACACGTCGAGCCAACTCCGCGGCCGACATACCCACCCTGCGCGAGCCACGGCGAAAATACGCGTCCCAGCCACCCAGGCGCCGCCGCTTCGCATCGATACTGACGACCGTGCTCGAGGCTCCGAGAGCATCGGAGATCTCCGTCAAGGCGTCGGGCCGCTCGATTGCCGACGTGTTGATCACGACCTTTTCGATCCCGATCCCTGTAACGCGTTTTGCATCCTCGGCTGTGGCGACGGCCCCTCCGTATCCAACGGGCATGAACGCCTCACTCGCGATCTCTTCGATGAGGGTGTAGTTGACGCCCGAGCCCTTGATCGTCGCATCAATGTCACAGATGACGAGCTCGTCTACCTGCTTCTCGTTGAAGATCCGCACAGCGTTGATTGGGTCACCGATGTACGTGTCGCCCTTGAACTTGATTGGCTTGACGAGGTATCCGTCGCTGACTAGTAGTACGGGGATCACCCTGGGGAAGGCACTCATAAGTTCGCAAAACTCTTGAAAATTTGCTTGCCAAACGCGTGAGACTTCTCAGGATGAAACTGAGCGCCCATCACATTTCCACAGCGCACCATCGACACGATTGGGACACCGTATTGCGTGATCCCAAGGACATCATCGTCATTCTGAGGAACTACGCGGTAACTGTGAACAAAGTAGAAGCGACTTTCCTCTGGAAGATCGGCGACCAGCGGGTCATGCTTCTGCATGGTCACATGGTTCCACCCCATATGGGGAACCCGCAGTCCAGGCAAATCGGGCAGTCGCACAGAACTGCCCGGAATGAGCCCAAGCCCTGTCAGCACGCCCTCCTCCGATGAGTCGAGAAGGAGTTGCATCCCCAGACAGATACCCAATATGGGCTTTCCCGACGTAGCAAACTCTTTGATCGCGGGGGTCAACTCCTGCTGATCGAGAAGACCCATTCCCATGTCGAAGGCGCCAATGCCGGGCAGCAGCAGGCGGTCAGAGTTGAGAACCTCATCAGGAGTGCTGACGAGACGCACCTCCGAACCAACCCGTTTCAGCATGTTCACTACGGAGCCCAGATTCCCGAGACCGTAGTTGACGACCGACACAGTCATCGCAACACTCTCAGCCGACGGAGCAGGCGTCCAACCTTCGCGGTGACGCCATAGACCGCCCTCGTCTGCGACTCGTTCGTCGGATAATCCGAGTAGTGGTGAGGGGGCGCAGACACGATTTCATCGAGCTCGGACACAGACACACCAAGCTTCTTCGCGATGAATTCGTGATCCTGGGCTCGCAAATCCTCGGGATAATTGCTTATCTCAAGTGCAGTCAGAGCTGCATCGCGACTCATCTCCCCCGAAAGAATGAGAGAGGAGTAGTGAGCAAGGCGCTTATCGAATCCGAAACGCGTGGGCAAGTAGTACCCCTGAAACCAACGCGTGAACACCGATTCATAGTGCTTTCCGCCGTAGTCGCGCCAGCCGACCTCAGCCGCGATCTCAGCTTTTGCGCTCTCATAGTGATACGGCATGAGGTTAAGCAACCGATGTGTCTTGATGCCCCGGACGAGCGGATACCAGAAGGACCGCGTGAATGAAGACATCACCGGATATGACTTCAACCGCACACTGCCGAACTGCCGATGGATCGCCTTGAGATGCCTGTCATCAAAGGACGAGTATCCCCACGCGGTGGGCAGGATCGACTCACTCACATAGTTGGAGCCAGACAGGATGTGCTTGACGCCGTACTTCCGCGCCTGGCGGTACGCGACGTATCCAAAGGCATGATCAGTGGGGGTGTCAGCATTGGCGACACCAGCCCGAAGGAACGCGAGTTGGAGGTCGCGCATCTCGCGCCAGTCAACCACATGCGTATACAGATCCAGCCCAAGGATCCCGACGAGGTTATGAATGTTGTCGACCGCGAGTTCTGAGTTCCAGCCGCTATCGAAATGGACGCACAAAGGGCGCAGGCCGAGGCGAACTGCAGCCAATGTGAGATAGGTGCTATCCACGCCACCCGACACCCCAATGACAACGTCGTAAGCCTTGCCCCTGCCGTCGTTCTTGATCCGCTCGACAAGCGACTTCAGTTCGGGCTCACGCGCGCCTGACTGTGCGGCATCGACGGTCTCGGCAAACCTGCGGTCGTAACGGTGCACCCACGAAGACGCCCCATCCGCGTCAAAGGTGATGTCGGGGTCGCTCGTGTCCATCACAGTGATCGTGCATCGCTGGTACGTACGCGAGGCATCGGAGGTCAAAGGCGGGCTCCTTCTTGTCTCGAAGTGATCAACACATGTGGTGCTCCAGCCTACCGTCCGGGTCGAGCCATAAGATGGGACGCCGATGCCCGGTGCCGGTGATGTGCAGGATGAGGAGTCACCTTGAAGATTCTTAGTGTTGTAGGTGCTCGACCGCAGTTTGTGAAACTTGCTCCCATCGCCGTTGCCCTCGAAGGGCGCGCCGAGCACGTCATCGTGCATACCGGTCAGCACTACGACAACCTTATGAGCGATGCGTTCTTCCGCGACCTCAATATCGCGGCTCCGGACGTCAACCTTGCCATTGGCTCGGGCAAGCATGGCGCACAGACAGGCGCGATGATCGCGGGACTCGAGCCTGTGTTCGAGGAGTATGCGCCGGATTGGGTCCTGGCCTACGGCGACACGAACTCGACACTTGCTGCGGCAGTTACCGCAACCAAACTCCACCTCCCCCTCGCGCATCTCGAAGCAGGGCTGCGTTCGTTCAACCGGCGCATGCCAGAGGAGCACAACCGCGTTCTCACTGACCACGCGTCTGACCTGCTCCTTGCGCCCACCGCGGTGGCCATGACTCATCTCGAGAAGGAAGGCCTTGCAGGACGCTCGGTTCTCGTGGGCGACGTGATGACCGACGTGCTGTTCGCGACGCGTGACCGAGTGGTCGTGAATGGTGATATTGGCATCGCGTCGCTGCCAACCGGCGAGTATCTTGTCGCCACAATTCACAGACCCGACAACACTGACGATCCAGATCGGCTACGCGACATCATTGAGACTCTCGGTACGTTGGGAGCCCCCGTCGCTCTACTAACCCACCCGCGATTGCGTGCATTCGCGGCGATGCACCGTATCGACCTCAACCAAGGCGGCCTCCACCCGATCGATCCGCTCCCGTATCCGCAACTCGTGGCGGCGGTAATGGGCAGCGCTGGCGTGGTGACCGACTCGGGCGGCCTTCAAAAGGAGGCCTTCCTTCTACGCATACCAGTGACGACAATCCGTCCCGAAACCGAGTGGGTCGAAACGGTCGAACTCGGATGGAACGTGTTGGCGAACGACGTCGCCATGATTGCCGATGCGGTCAACCGCCCCACTCCGTCCCCGACGGACTTGGAGCCTTACGGCGACGGTCATGCGGCAGAGCGGGCAGTCCGCGCGATGATCGACTTCGCCTTCTGACTCCTCTCGCGCCAGCCGCACAGCCTTCACGCGGGGCTTTCGTTGGGCATGCTCACCTAGGATTGCCACATGAAGATTGCCGTCATCGCCCTTGGAAAGATCGGCCTCCCGCTCGCGGTTCAATTCGCAAACAAGGGACACGAGGTGGTGGGCGTTGACGTCAACCAGAACGTGGTGGACCTCGTCAATGCTGGCAAGGAGCCATTCCCGGGCGAGGCGCACCTTCAGGAGCACCTGAGTGAACTTGTGCCAGCAGGCAAGCTGCGCGCCACCACGGATTACGCCGACGCTGTCCCAGGGGCCGACGCCGTGGTCCTGGTGGTCCCGTTGTTTGTTGACAACGAGGCTCGCCCCGACTTTGGCTGGATGGACTCGGCCACCGAATCGCTCGCTCAGCACCTCACTGCAGGCACTTTGGTGTCCTACGAGACCACCTTGCCCGTGGGCACCACGCGCACCCGCTGGAAGCCGGTCCTTGAGAAGATCTCGGGCCTCACCGAAGGCGAGGACTTCCACCTGGTGTTCTCCCCCGAGCGCGTTCTGACCGGGCGTGTGTTCGAGGACCTGCGCAAGTACCCCAAGCTCGTGGGTGGCCTGTCCGAGGCCGGTGCCGCGCGTGCCGTCGACTTCTACAACGCCGTGCTCGACTTTGACGAGCGCCCGGACCTCAAGCGAGCCAATGGGGTGTGGGACCTTGGCTCCGCTGAGGCTGCCGAGCTTGCAAAGCTTGCCGAGACTACGTACCGCGACGTCAACATTGGCCTTGCCAACCAGTTCGCGCGCTTTGCCGCTGACAACGGCATTGACGTGTACCAGGTGATCGAAGCGTCCAACTCCCAGCCGTACAGCCACATCCACCAGCCCGGCATTGCCGTGGGCGGTCACTGCATCCCGGTGTACCCCCGCCTCTACTTGTGGAACGACCCTGCCGCAACGGTGGTGGCGGCTGCCCGTGCAGCGAATGCCGGTATGCCCGACTACACGATCGGCCTGCTCGAAGGCGCGTACGGAGACCTCACCGGTGCCCGCGTTGTTGTGCTGGGCGCCTCATACCGCGGTGGCGTGAAGGAGACGGCCTTCTCCGGCGTCTTCGCAGCCGTCGAGGCCATCAGGGCGCGGGGTGCACAGGCGCTCGTTCACGACCCGATGTACACGGACGAGGAACTGGTCCAGCTGGGCTTCACGCCATACCACCTGGGCGAAGAGGCCCACGCCGCGGTGGTCCAGGCCGACCACGCCGAGTACCGGAACCTCACGCCAGCCGATCTCCCCGGAATCAAGGCCTTCATTGATGGCCGGCGCGTCTCGAGCGCGGACGTATGGCCCGGGATCGCCTACCGCGTCATTGGTAAGGCACTAGAGTCTGCTTCCTAAGCTTGTGAGCGCGTCAGCGATTTTGTGCTGAGGTATCGTGACGGCATGAGTATTCGGGTCGCACCGACCGCCGATGTGTCCTCTGACGCCGTTATCGGGGACGGCTCAGCCGTCTGGCATTTGGCCCAGGTACGCGAGCACGCTGTCCTTGGCGAGAACTGCATTGTGGGACGTGGCGCGTACATCGGCTCGGGCGTCACGATGGGTGACGGCTGCAAGGTTCAGAACTACGCGCTCGTGTACGAGCCTGCTGTTCTCGAAGCAGGTGTCTTCATCGGCCCAAGCGTCGTTCTGACGAATGACCACTTCCCGCGCGCAATTAACGTAGACGGATCGCCCAAGAGCGCTCACGACTGGACACCCGTGGGAGTGACAATCCGCATGGGCGCCTCGATCGGTGCCCGCGCTGTCTGTGTCGCCCCGGTGACGATCGGCCGTTGGGCCACCGTGGCGGCAGGCGCGGTCGTCACAAAGGACGTGCCGGACCATGCACTCATGGTGGGCGTGCCTGCCCGACGCGTCGGATGGGTAGGCGAGGCTGGAGTCCCCCTCACCCAAGACGGACTCGGGGGTTGGACTTGTCCCGTGACGGGCGCTCGCTATCGCCAAACTGGCGAGACCCTTAGCCGCGAGGTCTAGGATCATCGCCCGGATACTGACGTGACGCGCACATGGGTGGTGGTCCCCATGTACAACGAAGCCGCAGTGGTGGGCGACGTTGTCCGGGACCTGGTGACGGAGTTCACGTACGTGGTCTGTGTGGACGATGGATCACGTGACCACAGTGCACAGGCGGCTCTAGATGCGGGCGCCCACGTCATCACGCACCCCATCAACCTAGGCCAGGGCGCAAGTCTGCAAACCGGCTTTGACTACGCGTTGAGCGACCCCGAGATGACCGAGGTGCTGACGTTCGATGCTGATGGCCAGCACCAGATCGATGACGCTCGCGCGATGATCGAACTTCTCCACGCCGAGAACCTCGCGATTGTCACCGGCTCGCGCTTTCTCGACAATCGCACCACGCTGGGTCTTCTCAAACGTATGACCCTGCGCACCGCCGCCCGCGTTAGTCGGTTCACAACCGGCAAAGCTCTCACGGACGCGCACAATGGTTTGCGGGTGCTCCGTCGCGATGTGCTCGAGCGAGTCCGCATTACGCAGAACCGCATGGCGCACGCCTCGGAGTTGGTGGACCTGCTCGCGGCGACGGGTTTGCCGTGGAAGGAACACCCGACGCATATCGTCTACACCGATTACTCTCGCTCCAAGGGCCAATCGCTCCTGAACGGCGTCAATATCCTCGTCGAACTTCTCTTCAAGTGAGTGACATGACCATCATTTTGCAGATCACCACCGTCGTCGTGATTGGCGTCGCCACCTTTATGCTGACGCGTTCACGCGGCGCTCGACACCAAGCGATTAGACGTGTGCTCTTGTTGATGTTCGTCATCGCTGCGGCGTCCTCCGTCTTTGTCCCGGAGTGGTGGACCAAGGCCGCGAACCTCGTCGGCGTGGGCCGTGGCACCGACCTCTTGCTCTATCTGCTCGTGCTGGTCTTCCTCACGCACGTCGCGACAACGTACCGACGCTTCCGGCACATAGAAGAGCAGAACACTGAGCTGGCTCGCGGTCTTGCTCTTCTCCAAGCGCGACAGCCACGCCCAGACCAGCCTGCAGCTGGCGATGACGCCTCTCGGACCTAGCCCCAAGTTCTCCTACGCCGCCTTTCGTATGCGAGACCGCGCTTCGATCTGTTCGCACGCTGACACAACACGTTCGCATGTCGCGGCGAGGCTGTGGTGCTCGTGGGTCCACTCACTGAGGCGACGGCGAGCATCCGCGGAGGAAGGTAAGTCGGCAATGCGGCACATCGCTGCACTGACCTGGTCCGCGTCATAATCGACGGCTACCCCAACGCCAACTTCGATGGCGGCTTCCCGCATAAAGGGCGCCGTGGGTCCTACGCCAGAGAAGATGACGGGACAACCTGCGGCAAGGGCCGTGAATATCTTGCTTGGGAATGCATAGTCGTAGCCCATGCCCGGCCGCAAACTTGCAACCGACGCAACCGCCTGATTAAGCAACACATTGAGTGCGGGCCCTGGCACCGGCTCACGAAAC
>Ga0206103_100866_pt1 | contig 12406 bp, 13 predicted proteins | sample 1B5Ametagenome_FD_148638 | JGI IMG/M metagenome (GOLD analysis project Ga0206103, IMG submission 148638) | Enriched microbial communities from leaf-cutter ant dump, University of Wisconsin, Madison, United States - 1B5A | ecosystem: Environmental > Terrestrial > Nest > Insects nest > Nest dump... | reverse complement strand
ACCCCGCTTTCACCCACTCAGCGCCTCCAGCCGGACACTCACACCTCAGTCGCTAGGGTGTTCCCGTGACTCGACTCAAACGTGCCGGCCTCGTGGGCGTCGCCTTGACAACGCTGGTCGTGTTTGGACTCCTGATCCCGCTCGTGGCAGATCAGGGCCCCACCACGCAGCGGCTCACCGCAGACACGGTCATCGGCACCACCTATGGCGCAGCGACATTGCCCGCAGGCTGGGACCTCAACATCGCTGCTGCGGCGTCGAGCAGCCCGGTGGTGACCAAAGGGGATGTCACCATTGGCGTGGGCGATGGCGTGTGGTTCGAAGGATCGGCCGGGCTCCTCGAGAACATCGCAGACCTCATCTACAACACTCCCGCCATCCTGCCTCCCGCCCCCGAGGACGACGGCCCCTTTAGCAACCTCGCGGGCTCCGTCACCGAGGACCCGGAAGAGTATGAGCCCGTGCGTCAGGTGTTCCGCATCAGCGCCGGCCTCAACGCGGCATCGAGTGAACCGCGCTTCATTGATGTGGTGCGCTATGGCGAGTCGGTGATCTACGTGATCGTTCGCGGTGACGACGCTGCGGTCGCGCGCGAGCTCGATACGGTCCAGGCGATCGTTGACTCGGTGACCTTTGCAAGCGCCGAGCCCGGTCTGGAGCCGCGCCCATGAAAGAACTGACGCGGCGCCGTTTTGCCGTTCCCGCCTTTGCCTTCACCCGTGTCTCGTGGTGGCTCCTCATCGTCATTCTCACGCTCGGTCTCGCGATGTACGTGGGCGCGCTGTGGGACGGGATCGTCACCTTCCCCGCCGCCGGCGTTGTTGGCGTCATGCCCGCAGCGGTGGTGGGGCTTGTCTGGTGGTGGCTGTTGCGCTTCCCGCAGTTGTGGGGACGCGTCCGACGCTCGGGCAGCTGGGTTGCGCTCGGTTGGGGTGCGGTGGTTGCCACCGGCATCTATGCGCTGCCGTCGAACAGCGCGCTCATCACGATTCTGGGTCAGCATGTCGGAATCGACTTTGCGCAGGAGTGGGGGCCTGCGCTCGCTGCTCCGCTGACCGAAGAAGTGGGCAAGGCCTTTGCGATCGCGATGATCCTTGCCGTCGCGCGCGAGCAGCTGCGCACCCCGATGGACGGGGCACTCATCGCAGGCTTTGCTGGGCTTGGATTCACCCTCACCGAGGACATTTTGTACGGCTTCAACATGGCCTACATCAGCTTTGGTGAGAACCCCGTGATCTCAACTCTGCTCGTCTTCTTCTTGCGCGCCGTCTTGTTTGGTGCCGTCTCCCACGTCATCTTCTCCGCCTTTGTGGGCGCCGGCGTCGGCTGGTTTGCGACGGGTGTGGGACCACGACGCTTCGTGTACGGCGCCGTGTTCGTCGCCATCGGCGTCTTCATGCACTTCGCTTGGAACTCGCCGATGCTCCTTGAACTCGCGGCGCGTGCTGTCTACGTCCTCGTGGTGCCGTTCCTCGTGTGGTGGGGCATTCACGTGGTGCGCCGTGAGGAACACCGCTGGTTCCGCCGCACTCTCGAAGCACCGGGGGCGCTTGGCGCGATTCCGCCTGCTTACCTCGATTCGGTGCGGCCCACGTGGCGCCAACGTCGCATCTACCGCAAGGACGTGGTGCGGGCGTTTGGCCCCCGTGCTCTCGTATCGCAGCGTCGTTTGGAGGCCGAGCTCACCGATCTCGCCGACGCTGTGGCGATGGGTGATGAGGCCGACGCTGGGAGGTTGCGGGCCGCGCTGGAAGCCCGGTTGGCTCCCCCTAGCCCTAGTACGTCCTAGCCCTAGTACGTCCTAGTACGTCCCCCGCATGATCGATGCGTCGAACGCCCTTTCAGCATCGCCAACGAGGTCCGCGATGAACTCGTTGTACTCGGGGCTCTGTTTGGCGACCGCATCGCCGAAGTTGAGATTCGGATCGTTGTACATCTGATCCACAAAGGTCTCGACCGTGCTTCGCACCTGACTTGATTCAACAAGTACGGCGTCGACTGTAGTGCCCTCGCTTCCCGTAGTGACGCCCTCGAAGCCGATCCAGCCAACTTCTACGAGCGCGTTGAGGGGGATCTCCACGGCGGTGGGCAACCCCGGTACGGGGATCAGGCCGCCAGCGGCAGAGATTGCGCTGATGCGCTGCTGCATGAGCTCGTCTTGGAAGCGTGCTTCCATGATCGCGACGCCTCCGACCGAACCCGACAACGCTCCGTTCAGTTCAAAGTGCTGTTCGAAGGCATCGCTCCATGCGCTGAGCTCACCACTTGCGTGGGCTTGTGCGAAGTTCAGTTCGGAAATGTCAGAAATTGCCGTGTAAAGGTGAGCGAAGCCCGCATCGGTCCCGCCCACGATGCCAAACATCGACTCGATGAGGCCAGCGGGAATGTCAGGCACAAATGCGGTGCCACCGAGCGCGTCGACCTCCCGCAGCGCCCACATGCGACCGTCGCTTAGGTACGTGCTCTCGCTCGAGACGAGCGGGGAGGTGATGTCTTCGGCAAGGATCGGCATGAGATGGGCGAGGCTTTGCCCCATCGCAGTCGCGCCCGCTTCCGATATCGCGTCAACGGAGAACGTCCCGGGGCTCGTGCTGTCGAGTCCCTCCATGATGCGCAACGCGACTGACGTGTGGTCTTGCATCGACGCGGCCGTGCGACCCTCGCCGGCAAAGCCACCCTCCGCGTGCATCGACCCTTCCCACAGTGAACCGAAGCCGTCCCACCCGTCGGCGCTCCAGTCACGGCGCGAGAGGTAGTCGACGCGGTCCCCGGCAACCGACGTGGAACCGTCATGCAATGTCGCAGAGTTGTCGTTGAGCCACTCCCAGGCAGCATCAGGATTGGTCCCGAGGGTGTCGAGCACGCGGCCAAAGGGGTCACGCACCCCGGCACCGTAGCGGCCTTCGCCCACGTTCGAGTCGTAAAGCCCACCGCGATCGATCTGGTCTTCAATGGCGATGCTGTCAAAGACGCCGTATGCATCGAGCGGATCCATCCGGGATGAGCCCCACGGCTCACCACCCGTCCGCTCGCCGCGCTCCCAGGTGTCGAAAATGTCTGCCACCGCCACTGTCACGGATAGTCCCATGGGGTGGCGGGCGGCGTCGTCGAACAAGAAGCCGACGCCGGCGAGCCCACTCATCCGGCGGCCGCTATCCCCGGGCCAGGCGGCGCCGGTGAGCATGCGAGCCGCAAAGTCCTCGCCCTGCTCGGTGTTCCACAACTGTGAACCGTTCGCAAGAGACTCGCGCACACCCCTCGCGAAGGCGAGCGCCGCATCGCGATCCTCGTCATACGGGTATCCCATCCCACCCGGATTTGTGTACGTGAGGAGCCCCGACTCGAGCAGGGGCAATGCGCCGTCGCCGCCCACCTCGAGCCAGAACTGCGAGGACAAGCTGGCGTCTGCCGAGGCATTGCGAAGTGCGACCGCAAGGGCCGCGACGTCGTCGGGATGAGCGGGTCGCTTGGCAACGGCGGCCGCGAGGTCGAGCGCTTCCTTGAGCAGAGCGGCCCTGCGGTCGAGGATGTCTTGCGCACTTCTCGCGCCCTCGTACATGGTGGTCAACCGCGTCCACTGGATGGTGAGACTGGTCCCGTACGCATAGGTGAGGGAGCGCGCAAACTCACCGTCCACGCCAGTGCGCTCGTAATGGAGGCTGCCCAGCACCATGTTCCCGTGGTTGATGAGGTCCTCTGCCGCCTCCATCCGCCGCGCCCATTGGCCGTCCGGCAACATGTCGGGAGGGACGTGTGACAGGCCCTGGCGTTGCGATATCCCGCTCTCGATGTCGGATTCCGCTTGTTGGCCGCGCGTTGCCAGTGACTCGAGTCGGTCCGCGTAGGTCCCTGCGGAACCAGCCCAATTGTTCGAGACGGTGGTGACGTCCGCAGTCAATTGGATGATGCGCGCAAGGCGAATTCGGAAGGTTTCCCCGGCGGCCGTCTGCCATTGCGTGACGTCGCTACTGCCGCTGAGCTGGGTGATGCCATCGCGCATCTGAGACAGGGCAGTGCTCCGCGATGACTGTGCGTCCGCGTAGTGGTGGACGTTGCTGATATTGACCGACGAAGGGTAAGAGGTCATCGTTACCAGCCACCCCCGCCGCCACCGCCGGCGCCGCCACCCGCAAATCCACTGTTCGTCGCACCGTTGCGGTCAATCTGCTCAAAGGCATCCGCCGTGATCTGCGTAGCGTCCGCGAGTTCGAGCAACTCCGCCTCAATGATGAGGCGCTGCACGCGGAACTGATCCTCAGTGGTACTCGCAGCATTCGACACAAGCGACGACCCACAGGACGCGAGCGAGGGACGGTTACTCACCGGGCTCCCGCTAATGACAGGGATCCAGTTGCCTAGTTGTGTGCCGACGTTGCGGATGCCGTCGGTGTCGAGCGAGATTCTTGTTCGCAAAGAGCACCCCTCTGTGGCACGTGGGACAACGTGCCTTCGCTCACTGTAGTGAGCAAGACCGCGCGCACGGAATCATTTCCGCGAATATGGGGAATTGTCCCCACTGCTCTACGACAGCGCCATGAACATCTTCTCGAGGCGTTCGCGCGCCGCGGTGTCCTCTTCGTTGGAGCGGATGCACTGTTGGAGCCCTGCGGCAATCATCGTGAAGCCCGCTCGGTCAATCGCTTTGGACACAGCCGCGATCTGCGTCACCACGTCTGCACAGTCGCGTCCCTCGTCAATCATGGTGAGCACGCCGGCAAGTTGGCCCTGGGCGCGGCGTAGCCGCTTCACAACGGGATCGAGGGCGTCAGCATCAAGGTGCACAGCGGACATGACGTTCTCCTGTGATCGTGCGGGGCGGGCTCAAGCACGCCGTGCTCAGGATACCCCCTCCGGTACCCGGCGGGTCGGATCACATGGCACCTCCAGCGTCGGCCGCCGCGCCTGCGCCACAATGAGGGCGTGACTCATCCCGAGAACCTGCCACAGCATGCCCCGCTCGACGCACCGTGGCTTGCCGACGTTGTTCGCCGCGCGCTCGACGAAGATTTGGGCGGCTATCCGGGCCGGGATGTGACGACCTTTGCCACGATTCCGGCCGACGCCGTGGTCACCGGATCGCTCGTCATGCGGCAGGAGGGCGTGGTTGCCGGTCTGGCGATTGCGCGGGAAGTTGTCGCCCAGGTCGCGCACCGCTTTGACCTGCCGGAGCCCACCGTGACCGAGCGGGTTGCGGACGGTGCGCACGTGGAGCCGGGGACCGTGCTCGCCCACATTGCAGGCGTGGGCCACGTGGTCCTCGTCGCCGAACGCACCATTCTCAACCTCATGTCCCGCGCATGCGGCGTCGCTACCCACACCCGGCTGTGGGTGGATGCGTTGGAGGGGACCGGCGCGCGCGTCCTCGACACGCGCAAGACCACGCCCACGTTGCGCGAACTCGATAAGTACGCGGTGCGGTGCGGGGGTGGTACGAACAAGCGCTTTGGTCTCAACGACGTCGCGATGGTGAAGGACAATCACATCGTGGCGGCGGGATCGGTCGCGGGTGCAATCGATGCGATCCGCCAGCGCTTCCCTGAGGTGCCCATCCAGGTGGAGGTCGAGAACACGGATCAGGCCTTTGACGCCCTCGATGCTGGCGTGGACTTCCTCATGATTGACAACATGGCACCGGGTGCAATGGCGGAGTTGGTGAGTGCGATCCGCGCGGCCGAGCCGCGTTATGGCCGCGTGTGGCTCGAGGCGACCGGTGGCCTCACCGTCAATTCGGTGCGCGCCGTCGCGGAGGCGGGCGTGGACTTCATGTCGGTGGGGGCGCTCACGCACAGTTCGCCCATCATCGATATTGGCCTCGACCTCTCCTGATCTGCCTTCCCCCGGCCGACGCTGCCAGGGCCGGGCGCGCACGTCGCCACGGCGGCGGCATGCGGAGGCGGCGGTACCCTTGAGCGCGTGAGTGATCAGCCCGCCCCCGCCATTGCCGATGACCTTCCCGAGCAGATGCGGATTCGCCGTGAGAAGCGTGATCGAATCCTAGAGTCCGGGACGCAGGCGTACCCCGTTTCGGTTCCGCTCACCCACACGATCGCCGGGGTTGGCACCACGTACGCCTCCGTGGAAGCGGGTGAGGAGACTGAGGACGTCGTCGCAGTTGCGGGCCGCGTGGTCTTTGTGCGCAACACGGGCAAGCTGTGTTTTGCGGCAATCCAGGACGGTGAGGGCAATCGCCTTCAGATCATGCTGAGCTTGGACGCGGTGGGCGAGGAGTCTCTCGCCTCCTTCAAGGCGGATGTCGACCTGGGCGACCATCTCTTTGCCAAGGGCCGCGCCGGCAAGTCGCGTCGCGGCGAGGTGAGTGTGTTCGCCACCGAGTGGGCCATCGCGGCGAAGGCGCTGCGTCCGCTGCCCGTTCTCCATAAGGACCTGGCAGAAGACACCCGTGTGCGCCAGCGTTACGTTGACCTCATTGTGCGTCCGCTCGCACGCGAGACCGTTCGCAACCGGGCGGCGCTCATGCGATCACTGCGCGAATCACTCCACTCCCGAGGATTCATTGAGATTGAGACCCCTATGTTGCAGACGCAGCACGGTGGCGCCGCGGCGCGGCCGTTCGTCACGCACATGAATGCCTTCGATATTGACCTCTACCTGCGAATTGCGCCGGAGCTTTTCCTCAAGCGCGCGGTGGTAGGCGGCATTGAGAAGGTCTTCGAAATCAACCGGAATTTCCGCAATGAGGGAGTCGATTCCTCGCACTCGCCCGAGTTCTCGATGCTCGAGGCCTACGAGGCATATGGCGACTACATGACGATGGCGACGCTCACGCGCGAGATCGTGCAAGCGTCGGCCATTGATCTTTTTGGCACCACCACTGTCACTCATGCTGACGGGAGCGAATACGAACTTGGCGGCGAGTGGACCTCGCTTTCCTTGTACGGCTCCCTGTCCGAGGCGCTTGACAAGGAGATCACTCCGCAAACGCCGGTGAGCGTGCTCCAGCAGTTGTGCGATGCGGCGGAGATTTCCGTGGACCCCAAGCGCGTCAATCACGGCAAGCTCGTTGAGGAGCTGTGGGAGCACCACGTGGGCCACGGCCTCACCGCCCCCACGTTTGTCATGGACTTCCCCGTGGAGACGAGCCCTCTCACCCGTGATCACCGTCAGATCGCGGGCGTGGTCGAAAAGTGGGACCTCTACGTCAAGGGCTTTGAGCTTGCCACCGCCTATTCGGAGCTTGTTGACCCGGTCATTCAGCGTGAGCGCTTTGAGCAGCAGGCGCGCATGGCGGCACAGGGTGATGACGAGGCCATGCGGGTGGATGAGGACTTCCTTGCGGCGATGGAGTACGGCATGCCGCCCGCGGGCGGCATGGGCATGGGAATGGATCGCCTCCTCATGGCGCTGACAGGTCTAGGTATTCGGGAAACGATTTTGTTCCCCCTGGTGAAGCCGGAGGAGAACCGATGAACTGGACCGGTGTGGCGATGGGAATTCTGCCGTCGCTAGGTCTGCTGTGGTTGTTCTGGTTCACCTTTCGTGGCATCATTCGCGCCGACCGTCGCGAGCGTGAAGCCCTCGCCCAACTTGATCGCGAGGAAGCAGAAAAAGCCGCGCGTTTGACGGCCGAGCATAGGTCGGCCGAACCAACGGATTAGCGCTTGTCGCTAGATGGTGCACGCTGCCGTTGCGGATTGTGCCCATTTTTCGGGGAACGATTTCGTTCGAATTGACGTTCTCCATTCGCGGTCTTTATCGTGTACGAGAACGGTTCATTCAATCGAAAGGGAAGCGCATGGCGCAGAAGGTACAGGTCGTGCTTGTCGATGACATCGACGGCGGCCACGCTGATGAGACGGTTCGGTTCGGTCTCGACGGCACCACCTATGAGATCGACCTTTCTTCCGCTCACGCTCGCGAACTTCGCGATGCGCTTGCGCAGTGGGTTGCCGCCGGTCGTAAGGTGACCGGTCGCACTGCTGGCCGGCCGCGCACGTCGAACGACACAAGCAAGATTCGCGCGTGGGCAAAGTCCAACGGCTATGCCGTGTCTGAGCGTGGTCGCATTTCCGCTGACATTCGTGCGGCATACAACGCGGCGCACTAACTCACGTCTTACGCGTTTGCGGCCCCGATCCCGTGTGGATCGGGGCCGCTTTCATGACATGGTGTAGCCATGAGCGAGATCTGGATCGGGACGTACCCAAAGGCGGGACTCGGGACACCTGTCGGCACCGGCGAAGGCTTGTGGCGAGCGCACCTCAGTGATGAGGGCACGCTGACCGCCACGCAAGTGACAACTCAAGCAGCACCATCCTTTGTGGTGCGTCACCCGCGCCTCGCACTTCTGTACACCCTGGAGGAGTCTCCGGCCTCAGTGGTGCGCGTCATCTCCACCGAGGATGCGACGCAAGTAGCGCGCGTAGCCGTGGGCGTGGAGAGCGGCTGTCACCTCTTGCTGTCGGCCGACGCTCGCACGCTTTACGTGAGCGCCTACGGTTCCGGCGAACTTGCGGTCATCCTCCTCGATGCGGCTGGGCTGCCACTCGACGAAGCGCCCCAGCAACTGTGGCGCCACGAGGGAACAGGTCCCAACGCGGAGCGTCAAGAGGGTCCGCACGCTCACTTCGCCAGTATCAGCCCGGATGGGGCGTACGTGCTCGTGTGCGACCTTGGCACGGATGAGATTCGCCGTTACCGCATTGGCGCGGAAGGTCTGCTGGGCGAAGCGGCGATTGCGGCTACGCTGCCGCCGGGGACGGGTCCACGTCACTTCGCGGTCCGAGGTTATCTGCTCTATGTGGTGTGCGAGCTTGACCACCGCATCCGCACGTTGCGCTGGGACAGGGGGGCAGGGGAGGCGACTCTCATTGCGGAGGCACCTCTCACTCTCGCCCCGCACCGCACCGGCGAACGGATGCATGGCGCACACGTCGAGGTCATTGAGCGCCCCATTGGTGATGTGCTCCTCATCTCGGTGCGTGGAGCGGATGTGCTGTCCGTCTTCGATATCGCGCCGGAAGGCGAGCTCACCTACCGGTGCGCCCTCGACGTCGGTGAGTGGCCCCGGCACTTCGCGGTGGTGGGCGATTACCTCGTCATCGGCGCGGAGCGCGGCCATGAGGTCCGCGCCTACTCACTCGACGCGGTGTTGTCGCTACCGCCCGAGCCGGAGGTGGGCGCCCTCGCCGCCCTCGCGTCGGCGTCGGCACCGGTCGTCAGCCCTGCCTGCATCTGCCCGTAAGGGGCAGCAGGACGTAGGCCGTGCGCAGTCTGCCCGCCAATAAGGAAAGATGAAGCCATGACGTACACACTGATCCTGCTCCGCCACGGCGAGAGCGACTGGAACGCGAAGAACTTGTTCACCGGGTGGGTGGACGTGCCGCTGAACGACAAGGGCTGGGAAGAAGCCAAGCGTGGTGGCGTGCTCCTCAAGGACGAGGGTGTGTTGCCTGACGTCGTTCACACGTCATTGCTGCGCCGCGCCATCATGACCGCCAATCTTGCTCTCGACGCTGCGGACCGCCACTGGATTCCCGTTAAGCGCAATTGGCGTCTCAACGAGCGCCACTACGGTGACCTCCAGGGCAAGAACAAGGCCGAGACGCTTGAGCAGTTCGGCGAAGAGCAGTTCATGACGTGGCGCCGCTCGTACGACGTGCCGCCGCCGCCGATCTCTGCCGACAACCCGTGGGGACAGGCCGGTGACCCGCGTTACGCCGGTGAGCCGATCCCTCAGACCGAGTGCCTCAAGGACGTGCTTGAGCGTGCGCTCCCGTACTGGGAGTCCGAGATTGTGCCGGACCTCAAGGCGGGCAAGACGGTGCTCGTTGCCGCGCACGGCAACTCCTTGCGCGCGATCATCAAGTACCTCGATGGCATCGCGGATGACGACATCGTGGGCGTCAACGTCCCCACCGGCATCCCGCTCGTGTACCACCTTGACGAGGACTTGAAGCCCACCAACCCTGGTGGCACCTACCTTGACGCCGACGCTGCCGCCGCAGCCATCCAAGCGGTAGCGAACCAAGGGAAGAAGTAGTAGAACAGAAGTACTGAAGTCGGACGGTCAGCCTCTCATCGTCTGGCCGACGCAGCGGGGCCCCGACCATGTGGTCGGGGCCCCGTGTTGCGTCGTAGTAGAACTGCCTAGATGAGGCCGCCCGCGCGCTGGTAATCGCCGGTCACCAAGTAGACGATGCGGCGTGACACGCCGACAGCGTGGTCACCAAAGCGCTCGTAATAGCGGGCGAGCAGCGACACATTGAGCACCTCCTGCGGCGTCCCGTCATAACCCTCCGCAAGGAGCGTCTGGTACGCCTGGGCGTGGAGTTCGTCGAGAGTGTCGTCATCGCTCACGATGCCGGCAGCCACATTGAGATCGCGCGTCTCGATGAGTTGGGCGACCTCAATCGCAGCCTTCTTGGCAGCCTCTGCCATTCCGGCGAAGAGCTCAAGGTGCGACTGGGGCAGGGCGCTGTCTGGGTACGACCGGCGGGCCGTCTCCGCAATGTGCTGAGCAAGGTCACCCATGCGCTCAAGGCCAGCGGAGATGCGCAGGCTCACCACAATGGTGCGCAGGTCAAGGCCCACTGGCTGCTGCTGTGCAATGAGGAGGACGCACCGGGTGTCCACGGTCTCCTCAAGCTCGTCAAGCTTCTGGTCCTCGGCAATGACCTTTTGTGCGAGCTCGACATTGCGGGTCAGCAAAGCCTCGCTCGCGCGGTCGATGGCCGTCGACACGTGGCGTGCCATCGCGGCGAGATCGTCGGCAAGTTCTGACATCTCGGCGGTAAAGAGCGTGCGCATGAAACTCCCTCGTCGTGAAGATGTCCCCAGTCTCGCACCCTTGAGTGGCGAAAGGGCCCTGGCGCCCCACGATTGAGGTGAACTTCCGGTGACCTTGGTGAACATTGGGTGAAGCCGCGTTCCCGTGGTTACTGTGGCGACATGGATCCAGGTGCGTGGGCCGTTGCAGCGGCTGCATTCGGCGTCGGCGTGCTCGTGGGCGCCGTGGCATTGCGTCGGCGCGCCCGGCAAGAAGTCGTCGCGCGCACTCTTGTTCCCCATCGCACGCGCCAAGTGATGTCAGCGTTACAGGCGGGGGCCATTGTGGTCCGCCGCGATGGCAGGGCCGCGTACTCGAATCACACGTCCTCTGCACTTGGCATTGCGCGCCCCGACGGCGCTCTCGACCCTGCGATTGCTGATGTGGCGCATCGGGCGTGGAAGGCCGGGCACGTCATTGAGGACGAGATCTCGGTGCGGCGGGGGGTGCTCGCCACCGATGCTGTGGTGCATGTGCGGGTGACACCGCTTGACGATGAACTCGCGCTTGCGATCGTCAATGACAACACCGAGCAGCGCGCCGCCGAACAAACCCGCCGCGAGTTTGCCGTCAACGTGTCGCATGAGTTGAAGACTCCCATTGGCGCGCTGTCACTGCTTGCCGAGAGCATCGAGGACTCGGCCGAGGACGCGGAACTGGTACGCAGCTTTGCCGTCAAGATGCGCCGTGAGTCCCGCCGTCTCACCAAGCTCATTCAAGAGATCATCGACATCTCACGCCTCCAAGGTGGGGAGTCAGTGGTCGATCACGAAGCCATTGACGTGGCCGGGATTGTCCATGAGGCCCTCGAAGGCGCTCGCCTTGCGGCCGAGACACGGCGCATCGGGCTCGTGAGCGATCTACGTGACCGCCCTCACGTCCTTGGCGATCGGGACCTGCTCGTCATGGCCATTCGCAACCTCATCGACAACGCCGTTGCCTACTCGGACGAAGGCTCCCGCGTCACAGTCTCGGTCAGCGCACATGACGAGGTGGTCGCAATCGATGTGCTCGACCAGGGCATCGGGATCGAAGAAAAGGACCAAGACCGCATCTTCGAACGCTTCTACCGCACCGATCCAGCACGTGCGCGCGAGACAGGCGGCACGGGTCTTGGGCTCAGCATCGTCAAGCACGTGGCAATCCAGCACGGTGGTGCCGTGACCGTATGGTCACGGCCGCAGGTGGGCTCCACCTTCACCTTTTCCCTTCCCGCGTACACGGAGGCGTCATGAGCGAGCATGTGCTCGTTGTCGAGGATGAGGAGTCGTATCGCGACTCGCTGCGGCACATTTTTGAACGGGAGGGCTTCCGCGTCACCCTGGCGGAGACCGGCAAGCAGGGCATCGACGCCTTTGAACGTCACGGGGCCGACATCGTGCTGCTCGACCTCATGCTCCCGGAGGTATCGGGCACCGAGGTGTTCCGCACGATCCGCGCGCAGTCCACGGTGCCGATCATCATGGTGACAGCGCGCGATGATCAGATCGACCGCATCATTGGCCTCGAACTTGGCGCCGACGACTATGTCACCAAGCCCTACAGCGGCCGGGAGCTCGTGGCGAGGGTGCGCAACGTCTTGCGCCGGTCTGCGGCTCGCCCGGAGGAGGCCGACGCTGA
>Ga0206103_100862_pt1 | contig 12482 bp, 11 predicted proteins | sample 1B5Ametagenome_FD_148638 | JGI IMG/M metagenome (GOLD analysis project Ga0206103, IMG submission 148638) | Enriched microbial communities from leaf-cutter ant dump, University of Wisconsin, Madison, United States - 1B5A | ecosystem: Environmental > Terrestrial > Nest > Insects nest > Nest dump... | reverse complement strand
AACTACGACTCGCTGCGCTGGGTGGGCGACCAGCTCGTACTGCGGTTGCGCCGCGAGCCGACGGATGCCGAGGCCGCCGAGCTGACGGCGCGCTTCGGCGAGCTGCTCCTGCACGGCGCGATCGAGCGCTCCGAGCCGCTCGCCCCCGAGGTCGCCGACGACGACCAGCTCGAGCTGCCGCGGCTCGTGCTCACGCTCGACCAGTTCCAGGTGGGCTCGCTGCACCGCCTCATCCGCGCGATCAACGGACTGCCATCGGCCGTCGCATCCTGACTCCCTGCGAATCGTGGGTGCGGGCGGATTACGGGGTCGCGTCCGCGGGCATCGGCTCGATCGTCGCATCTGTCGCGGCGTCGAACGGCTCGGGCAGCTGGATGACGCCCTCCACGAGCGAGACCACCGCGGCCCAGAAGCCGTGGTCGGGCTGCGTGAAGGCGTAGCCGGGGACGAGCCAGGCGTTGCCGTCGACGTCCCACAGCATGAGGAGCGTCGCCTCGGCGTGTTCGAGCGTCACGGTGACGGTCTCGGGCGACGGCATGGGGTCGGGCTCTGGCAGCGGCTCTGGCAGCGGCGCGGGCGCCGGGTCGAGGGGTGCCGGGTCGCTCGACGAGGGGGTGTCGGGGTCGGACACGGCCGGTGCACTATCCAGCACCGGCTCGCCCTCTGGCGTGCGGAGCGGCGACTCGACCGCGTCGACGCCCGTGCCGGGCTGCGCACCGTGCGCCACGTCGCTCGCCGCGTCGCTTGCCGCGAAGGCGACCGCGCCGCCGCCGTAACCCGGGCCGGCGGCGCCGAACCAGCGCCCGTCGTCGAGGCGCTCGACCGCCTCGACGGGTGACACCGTGTCGAAGGCGCCCCGCTCGACGACTTCGACCGCGTGCCCGCTCGCCCACGAGATCATGCCAAGCGGCGACCACGAGACGCTCCACTCGAGCGCCGTCACGACACCGCCCACCTCGAGGTTCGCCGAGGCGAGGGTCTGCCACTCGTCGACGGTCACGCGGATGTCGCCCTCCGCCACGTCGAGGCCCGTCGCGGCGAACAGGGCCGCGGCGCGCTCCCGCGCCTCCGCCGCATCCGGAGCCTGCGACCGCGCGGCCGGCACGGTGGGGATCTGGCAGTCCTGGTAGCTGCCGTCGGTGCCGTCTTCGTTCGTGACTGTCATGTTCGGGCAGTCCGGCTCGGGGTATGCCGCCGGGTCGGAGTACCACCAGTCGCCCGCGCCCGACCAGCTGAGGCTCAGCATGGCGGCGCTGCCGTCCTCCGGCCCGATGACATAGCTCGGATAGTCATTGCTCGAGTACTGCGACGTGGTCGCCGCCCCCGGCAGACCGAGTGCAGCGGCGATGTCGGAGAGGACGGAATGCGGCGTACCCTGGCGCGTCAGCTCGTAGACGTTGCCGCTGCCACCCGACGTCGCAAGGGTGTCACCCGCGAGGTAGCGGTAATCGACCCAGACGCCGATCTGTGCCGCCGAGGCCGCTTCGCTGTCGGCGGGACCGTTCGTGCCACCCCCCACCGCGAAGAGCGGGGCGCGGGGCGCCACGATCCCCGGGATGACGAGCGCTCCGACCGAGACCGCGGCGACGGCGGCCATCGAGATGCTTGCCGCCCGTATGGCGTGCCCGTGGCGGACGAGGCGCGGCGCACGCCGTTCGGGGGCGCCCGTGACGAGGGCCGCGTCGAGTTCAGGAGCAGCAGGCGCGGATGCGGTGCGACGGAGTCGGGGCTCGACGTCGTCGAGGGATGCGTCGTTCATACCCTGTCTATGTCGCGGGAGCTGCAGATCTTTCGCGAGCGGATGCGGCATCCGACTCCACCTCGGCCAGTGCGGCGGCGCACGCCTTCTTCGCGCGGTGCAGGCGGATGCTGGCGGCGTTGGGTGTGACACCGAGCGCGACGGCGGCCTCGGCCACCGCGAGCCCGTCGAGCACCACGAGCGCGAGCACTTCGCGGTGCGACCCGGTGAGCATGCGCCACGTCTGCGCGAGTTGCGGGTCGCCGTCGAAGACGGTGTCGGCGGCGGGCGCCGCATCCGGTGCCGTGAACAGGGCGAGAGCCCTCGCGCGCATCGTGTGACGTCGGCGGTGGTTCGCGACCTGGTAGGACGCGATCCGGTACAGCCACGGCAGCTCTTCACCGGCGGTGACGGATGCGCGCTTGCGCCACGCGATCGCGAAGACGTCAGCGGCGAGGTCCTCGACCGCTTCGCGCTCGACCCGGCGCGCGAGATAGGCGCTCACCGCCGCCAGATGCTGGCGGTAAACGGCGGTGAACTCGGCGCGCGCGTCGGGCATGCCCCCAGTGTGCGGCATCGGGCGGGTGATGTCCGCCCAACGATTCGCACCGGGTGGTCGTCCCGTGCCCTCGTGGTCCGTGCTCGGGTAGAGTTGTCGGTCGCGACGCACACCGGGCGTCGCCTCGAGATCTGAATATCGGAGGCTGACGTGGATATCGACCTCGCCGTGTTGCGGCTCATGGAACGGGAGCGCGAGATCCCCTTCGATGAACTGGTTCAGATCATCGAGCAGGCGATCCTCACCGCCTACCTCAAGCACACCGACAAGACCGCCGACTCCGGGGCACGCGCCGAACTCGACCGCAAGACCGGCCACGTCACGATCTACGTGCCCGAGCACGACGAGGACGGCGAGGTGATCGGCGAGGCCGTCGACAGCCCCGACGACTTCGGGCGCATCGCGGCGTTCGCAGCCAAGCAGGTCATCAACCAGCGGCTGCGTGACATCGGCGACGACAAAGTGCTCGGCGAATTCCGTGGCAAGGAGGGCGACATCGTCGCCGGCGTCATCCAGCAGGGGCCGAACCCGCGGATGGTGCACATCGACCTCGGCAGCGTCGAGGCGATTCTGCCGCCAGAGGAGCAGGTGCCTGGCGAGGAGTACCCGCATGGCAGCCGCATCCGCGTCTACGTGACGAGCGTGGCGAAGGGACTCAAGGGGCCATCGATCACGGTGAGCCGCACCCACCCGGGGCTCGTGCGCAAGCTGTTCGCGCTCGAGGTGCCCGAGATCGCATCCGGCGTCGTCGAGATCGCCTCGCTCGCCCGGGAGGCCGGTCACCGCACCAAGATCGCGGTGCGCGCGACGCAGCCCGGCATCAACGCCAAGGGTGCGTGCATCGGTGAGCTCGGGGCCCGTGTGCGAGCGGTCACGACCGAGCTCGGCGAGGAGAAGATCGACATCGTCGACTTCTCGGATGACCTGGTCACCTTCGTCTCCAACGCGCTGAGCCCTGCGAAGGTCACGAGCGCGTTCGTCGTCGACCCCGCACTCAAGGCGGTTCGCGCACTCGTGCCCGACTACCAGCTCTCGCTCGCGATCGGCAAGGAGGGCCAGAATGCTCGCCTTGCCGCCAAGCTCACGGGTGCCCGCATCGACATCCAGCCCGACTCCGTGATGGAGTCCTGAACCTCCTGCGCAAGAACCCGGAGAGGGGAGGGGGTAGAGTGGAGCCTGTCAGAACCTGCCTGGGCTGTCGGCAGCGTGCTCCCCGGTCCTCACTCGTGAGGGTCGTCGCGCGTGACGGTCGGGTCGTGGCGGATGCCGCGGCACGGCTCCCAGGTCGTGGCGCGTGGGTCCACCCGGACCCCGGATGCGTCGCGGACGCCATTCGGAGACGCGCTTTCGGGCGTGCGCTCCGCCAGGAGGGGCCGCTCGATGCGGGCGGGCTGACGAACCTCTATCCAGTCCCTGAAGAACAGGCTGAACGGCACATGGACAACTAATGAGCGGCTCGAAATGAGACCCCTCCACCGATAATGTCCGCTCCTGCCTGGAGCGGAACCAGACAGGAGAATTGTGGCCAACCCCCGCGTGCACGAGATCGCAGCAGAGCTCGGCATCGAATCCAACATCGCCCTTGAGAAGCTCAAGGAGATGGGCGAGTACGTGAAGTCAGCGTCCTCGTCGATCGCGCCGCCCGTGGCGCGGCGCCTCAAGCAGCAGCTGGAGGCGGACGGCGTCGCCGCACCGGCGGACGCCAAGCCGACCTCACCCAAGCCGACGCCGAAGCCCGCCGCCGCGAAGCGGACCCCGGCCCCCGCCCCCTCGGCCGACGAGACCGCCGCCCCGGCGCCCGCGGCTCCTCCGGCTGAGCGTTCGGCGACGCCGAGCGCGCCGGCGCCGGCGGCCCCGCGTCCCGCGGGCCCCCGACCGGGGGCCCCACGTCCAGGCAACAACCCGTACGCACCCAGCCAGGGCATGCAGCGCCCCGGTGTTCCTCGTCCGGGCAACAACCCGTTCTCGTCGACGCAGGGCATGCCGCGTCCGGGTGGCGGCGCCATCCCGCGTCCGGGAGCTCCGCGTCCGGGTGCGCCGCGTCCCGGCGCCCCACGTCCGGGTGCGCCGCGTCCTGGCGCCCCGTTCCAGCAGCGTCCCGGCGGCCCCGGCCGTCCGGGTGGTGGCGGCGGCTTCCAGCGTCCCGGTGGCGGCCCCGGCGGCTACGCGGGACGTCCCGGTGGCGGTGGTCGCGGTCGCGGCCCCGGTGGCGGCACGGCGGGCGCCTTCGGAAAGGGTGGCGGCAAGTCGCGCGCCCGGAAGTCGAAGCGGACCAAGCGCGCCGAGTTCGAGATGCGGGAGGCCCCGCAGCTCGGCGGAGTCGCGATCCCGCGCGGCGATGGGAACACCGTCATCCGCCTGCGTCGTGGCGCATCCATCTCGGATCTCGCCGACAAGCTCGAGACGCTGACCAAGTACTCGGTGCAGCCGGGCGCACTTGTCACCGCGCTTTTCCACCTCGGAGAGATGGCGACAGCGACCGAGTCGCTCGATGAGGCCACTTTCCAGATCCTCGGCGAGGAGCTGGGTTACAAGATCCAGATCGTCAGCCCCGAAGACGAAGACAAGGAACTCCTCGAGGGCTTTGGTCTCGACCTCGAGCAGGAGCGTGAGGACGAAGACGACGACGACCTCGAGATCCGTCCCCCCGTGGTCACCGTCATGGGCCACGTCGACCACGGAAAGACCCGCCTACTCGACGCGATCCGTCGCGCAGATGTGGGCGGCGGCGAGGCCGGCGGCATCACCCAGCACATCGGTGCCTACCAGGTGTGGACCGAGCACGAGGGCATCGAGCGTGCCATCACCTTCATCGACACTCCGGGTCACGAGGCGTTCACAGCCATGCGTGCCCGCGGTGCCCAGGTGACCGACATCGCGATCCTTGTGGTGGCCGCCGACGACGGCATCATGCCGCAGACGGTGGAGGCGCTCAACCACGCCCAGGCCGCCGGTGTGCCGATCGTGGTCGCGGTCAACAAGATCGACAAGGAGGGGGCCAACCCCGCAAAGGTGCGCCAGCAGCTCACCGAGTTCGGTCTCGTGGCAGAGGAGTACGGCGGCGACACGATGTTCATGGACGTCTCGGCGCTCAACAACGTCGGTATCACCGAACTGCTGGATGCCGTGCTGCTGACCGCGGATGCCGGGCTCGACCTGCGTGCGAACCCCAACAAGGACGCCCGCGGTGTCGCGATCGAGGCCAAGCTCGACAAGGGTCGAGGTGCCGTGGCAACCGTGCTCATCGAGTCCGGAACGCTGCGTGTCGGTGACGCGATCGTCGCGGGCACCGCCTACGGCCGGGTGCGTGCCATGCACGACGAGAACGGTGAGCCGGTGGAGGAGGCCGCGCCCTCGCGTCCCGTGCAGGTGCAGGGTCTCTCCTCGGTGCCGCGCGCCGGTGACACCTTCCTCGTCACCGATGAGGATCGCACCGCACGTCAGATCGCCGAGAAGCGTGAAGCCGTCGAGCGCAACGCCCAGCTGGCCAAGGCCCGCAAGCGCATCAGCCTCGAAGACTTCACCCGCGCACTCGAAGAGGGCAAGGTCGACTCGCTCAACCTCATCATCAAGGGTGACGTCTCTGGTGCCGTCGAGGCGCTCGAAGAGTCGCTGCTCAAGATCGAGGTCGACGACTCGGTTCAGCTGCGCATCCTGCACCGCGGTGTGGGTGCCATCACCGAGTCCGACATCGACCTCGCAACGATCGACAACGCCATCGTCATCGGCTTCAACGTGCGCCCGGATGTCAAGGCGCGCGAGCGCGCCGCACGCGAGGGCATCGACGTGCGGTTCTACTCCGTCATCTACACCGCGCTCGACGATATCGAGTCCTCGCTCAAGGGCATGCTCAAGCCCGAGTACGAGGAGGTGCAGTCGGGTGTCGCCGAGATCCGCGAGGTGTTCCGCTCCTCGAAGTTCGGCAACATCGCCGGTGTGCTGGTGCGTTCGGGGACGATCACACGCAACGCGAAGGCGCGCGTCATCCGCGACGGTGTCGTGGTCGGCGACGGCCTCGCGATCGAGTCTCTGCGTCGCTTCAAGGACGACGTCACCGAGGTCAAGACGGACTTCGAAGCCGGTATCGGGCTCGGCAAGTTCAATGACATCCAGGTGGGCGACGAGATCGAGACGATCGAGATGGTCGAGAAGCCGCGCGGCTAGTCTGCAGGGGTGACGGGAGCTCGGGGAAGGACATCCGACCCCGGCTCCCTGAGCCGTCAGAGGGGCCGCGCGTGTGACCACCTCGTCTGGCAAGGAGGAAGAGACCATGGGGGAGAACCCTCGGGCGGCGAAGATCGCCGTTCGCATTCGCGAGATCATCGCGCAGCGGCTGGAGCGCGGCATCCGCGACCCCCGGCTCGGCTTCGTGACGATCACGGATGTGCGGGTCACGGGCGATCTGCAGCACGCGAGCGTCTTCTACACGGTGTATGGCACCGACGAGGAGCGCACCGATTCGGCGGCTGCCCTCACGGCGGCGACCGGGATGCTGCGCACCGAGGTCGGCAGGAACCTGAAGCTGCGGCTGACCCCGAGCCTTGAGTTCGTCGCGGATGCAGTGCCCGAGAACGCGGCCGCGATCGACGCCCTGCTGCGCGAGGCGAACGAGCGCGACAACGAGGCGCGGGCAATGGCCTCCAACGCCCAGTACGCGGGCGCAGAAGACCCATACGTGAAACCACGTGATCTCGAGGGCGACGACTGACACCCGGTGTTCCGTAACTCAGGAGAAAGCGGTGGCCGCGCGGTTGATTCGCGTCCCCTGGCCACTCGTTCCTGAGTTGCGGTGAACAGAGCCTTCGTTATTCAGGAGTTTGGGCGCTTCCGCATCGGTTTGCCGGTGAGGGATCGCGCCCTCCTGAGTTGCGAAGTCTGGTCGGGAATCGCGGAGGGCGACGAGGCGTTGGGGTCAGGGTGACCCTCGCCCTCTCCGTGCTCGACCTCGTCCCCGTTCGCACCGGCCAGAGCACTGCGGATGCCGTGGCTGCTTCGCTTGCACTCGCGCAGCGTGCCGACGAACTCGGTTACACGCGCTACTGGTTCGCCGAGCACCACAACATGCCTGCCGTGGCATCGACGTCGCCTCCCGTGTTCATCGCGGCGACCGCTGCCCGCACTCGTCGCATCCGCGTCGGCTCGGGCGGGGTCATGCTGCCCAACCATGCACCGTTCACCGTCGCAGAGCAGTTCGCGGCGCTCGAGGCGATCGCGCCGGGGCGCATCGACCTCGGCGTCGGCCGCGCGCCGGGCTCCGACCGGGTGATCACGGCGTTGCTGCGCTCGAGCGGCCCCACGAGCGACGTGGACCGCTTCGAGGAGAACCTGCGCGACATCCGGGCCCTCGCGGGCGAGGGCGCCGTGCTCTCGCTCACCACCCCCGACGGGCCCCGCGACTACGAGGTGAAGGCGACCCCGGCGGCGGGCGGCGTGCCCGAGACGTGGTTGCTCGGCTCGAGCGACTACTCGGCGCATCTCGCGGCGAAGCTCGGCCTGCCCTATGTGTTCGCGCACCACTTCTCGGGGGAGGGCACCGAGCGGGCGCTCGACATCTACCGGCGGGAGTTCCAGGCATCCGAGACGCTCGCCGCCCCGCGCACGTTCCTGACGCTCAACGCCGTCATCGCAGAGACGGCCGAGGAGGCGTACGCCCGTGCGCTGCCGAGCCTGCAGAACATGGTGCGGCTGCGCACGGGCAGGCCGCTGCGGCCGATCGACACGGTCGAGCAGGCCGAACGCGAAGGGCTCGACGCGGCCTCGCGCCACGTGATCGACGAGATGCTCGCGCGCTGGGTCGTCGACGCGCCGGATGCTGCGGCAGCCCGCATCCGCGAGCTCGCCGCGCGCTTCGGTGTCGACGAGGTCATGCTCTCACCCGGCGCCGGTGCGCGCGAGGGTGAGCCCGCCGACCGCGCGCTCGGGCGGGAGGCGACGCTCGAGCTTCTGGCGCCGCTGATCGCCGACTGAGCGGCCGCTCAGGCAGAGGGGAGGGCGTAGCCGTCGCCGACCCGCTCGACGAGGCCGTCGGCGAGGAGACCTGCGAGAGACCGCTCGCGCTGAACGGCATCCGGCCACAGCGACTCGACACGTGCCACCGGAACGGGCAGTTCGCTCGCCCGCAACTCGCGCAGGATGCGTCCCCGCACCTCGCGGTCGGACCCCGCGTAGGGCTTCTGCTTGGGCGCCGCCGGGCCCGTGTAGGCGGGGTAGCCGGCCGCACGCCAGGTGCACAGCTCCGCGAGCGGGCACGCGTCGCACCGCGGCGTGCGGGCCGTGCACACGGTCTGGCCGAGCTCCATGGCGCCCGCGTTCGTCAGCTGCGCCCGCGTCGCATCCGCAGGCAGCAGCGACTCCATGAGCTCGTGATCCTCGCGCGTGCGCGCCGGGCCCGGCTCTCCGACGCCGCGCACCGCGCGCGCGAGCACGCGTCGCACGTTCACATCGACGACGGGCACGCGGATGCCGTAGGCGAACGCCGCGACGGCCCGCGCCGTGTACGGCCCCACCCCCGGCAGCGCGATCAGCACATCCACGTCGGAGGGCACGACCCCGCCGTGCCGCTCGGTGATCGCGACGGATGCCGCGTGCAGCATGAGCGCTCGTCGCGGGTAGCCGAGGCGGTCCCAGGCGCGAACGGCCTCACCGGGCGGCACGGCGGCGAGGTCCGCGGGCGTCGGCCAGCGTGCCAGCCAGGCCTCGATTCGCGGGATCACACGGGCGACGGGCGTCTGCTGCAGCATGAACTCCGACACGAGCACACCCCACGCGGGGAATCCGGGTGCGCGCCAGGGGAGGGGGCGATGGCCCGCGGCGAACCAGTCGGCGATGTGCTCGCCGATGTCGGCCTCCGCGCGCTCACCCATCCGTCCAGGGTACGGCCGGGCAGGGGCGGGCGTAGGCTCGCGATATGGCGAGATGGGCACCACTGCGAACGGATGTGATGGCGGCGACGGCGGAGGAGATCCTCGGCAACTACCCACGGGGGCGCATCCTCATCGGAGTCGACGGCTTGCCGGGCTCGGGGCGCGCGGCGTTCGCCGACGACCTCGCGGCCGAGTTCGCGCGCCGCGGCCACGACGTCGCGCGCGTCTCGCTTGACGGCTTCGCGGATGCGGAGGCAGTGGACGCATACCGAGACGGTGCGATCGAGGAGGGTTTCCGCCATACGGTGCTCGAGCCATTCCGCCGCGGGGCCGCGTTCGCGACCGAGGCGTCGGGCGCCGAGCTGCACACGGGCGCGGAGGACGTGTTCCTCTTCGCCGACGGCGGCTTCCTCAATCGATCATCCCTGCGCGGCGTGTGGCACTACACGATCTGGCTCGATGTGGATGAGGCGGTGCGCGCCGAGCGGAACCCGGGTGCCGACACCGCGTCGGCCGCTGCCTACCTGAGGGACGCGAACCCGCGGGGCGCGGCGATTGCGATCATCGACAACACGGATGCGGCGCATCCACGGCGGCAGTTCGCCGACGCCTGCTGAGGCGGCGGTCTCGATACGCCCGCTGTGCGGGCTACTCGACCGGCGGGGTGGGGGTGCTGTGCGGGCTACTCGACCGGCGGGGTGGGGGTGCGCGCGGCGACGCGCCGCACGACCTCGGACGGCGTGAGAAACGACCCCGAACGCTCCACCTCGTGTACGAGCGCGACGATTGTCGCGTTCACGGGGGCGGTGAACCCGTGAGCGGCAGCGGCGGTGACGACGGCGCCGTTGAGGTAGTCGATCTCGGTGAGCTGCCCGCGGCGGATCGACTGCAACGTGGAACCGGGATTCGGCACCGTGCCCATCCGACGCGCCAGAAGGCGCGGGAATAGTTCACCGAGCGCGAGGGGAAGCACGCCGATGAGGTTCAGCACTCCGCCCACGACGCCCTGGACCCGCCCGAACCGCACGCCGATCCTGCGCGCCACCCGCACGGTTTCCCGCATGCTGGCGGTCATGACGCGACGCAGACCGCGGTCGGCGATGACTTCCTGCACGCTGAGCCCGGTGATCGCGGGCAGCGCGTTGACGTGATTGATCAGCAGCTTGGTCCACTGGGCACCGCGGATGTCGTTGCTCACCTCGACCGGCAGTACCGCCCCGACGATCTCCGCGACACGCGCGAGCTGGGATGCGTCGCATCCGGGGCCCGCCCCGATCACGACGGGATTCGGTCCCGTCACGGTGATATGGCCCGGCTCGAGGTAGGAGGCGGCGAAGAGGGCGAGCGCACCGATCACGGGGGAGTTGGGCAGTTCGTGCCGCGCGACGTCGAGCCCGCCGAGCCCGTTCTGAACGACGAGCACGGGCACACCGTCCAGGCGGGTGGCGTTCGCGGCGAGCGCGGTTGCCGCATCCTGAGCCTTGGTCGCCAGGATCGCCAGCTCGGGGCGCGTCTCAAGCGTCGGGTGCGCAGCGACGTGCGCGCGATGCTCGCCCCATCCGCCGTCGAGCAGCAGGCCGTCGGCCTGCACCGCGTCGAGCTGCGCGCCGCGTGCGGCGACCTCGACGTCGTGTCCATGTGCGGCGAGCAGGCCAGCGAAGACCCCGCCAACGGCGCCGACCCCGATCACCCCGATCCGCATGCCTCGAGCCTATGCCGAGTCGGCAGACCTGTCGGCGTGGCACTTGGTAGCATGCCCCGGTGACCTCTGGCCTGCTCCTCGCCGACAAGCCGCGGGGCATCACGAGTCACGACGTCGTCGCCCGCGCACGCCGACTGCTCGGCATCCGCAAGGTGGGCCACGCGGGAACCCTCGACCCCATGGCGACCGGCCTTCTGCTGCTCGGTGTCGGCAGTGCGACCCGATTGCTGAGTTATCTGGTCGGGCTCGACAAGGAGTACACGGCCACCATCACGCTGGGCGCCACAACCGACACGGACGACGCCGAGGGCGAGACCGTCGCCACCTCGGATGCCTCGGGGGTGACGGATGCGGAGATCGCCGACGGCATCCACGCTCTCACCGGCCCCATCCAGCAGGTGCCCTCGAGCTTCAGCGCGATCAAGGTCGATGGCCGCCGTGCCTACGAACTGGCCCGTGCGGGCGAAGCGGTCGAGCTCGCCGCCCGCCCGGTCACGATCCACGCCTTCGAGCTGCTCGGCATGCGGCGGGAGGGCGCGACGGTCGACCTCGACGTGCGCGTGGAGTGCAGCTCGGGCACCTACATCCGCTCGCTCGCCCGCGACCTCGGCGCCGCGCTCGGTGTTGGCGGCCACCTCACGGTGCTGCGGCGCACCAGGGTCGGTCCGTTCGCGGTTGCGGATGCCGTGACGCTGCCCGACCCGCGCACCGACCCCGACGCGTCGGCGCCCGCGCTGCTTGACCCCGCCGAGGTCGCCTCCCGCCTGTTCCCCGTCGTGCGGCTCGACGCCGATGCCACCCGCGACATCGCCAATGGCAAGCGCGTCGAGCTCGACGCGCCGGATGCGGAGCTCGCCGCCGCGCTCACTCCCGAGGGTCGCCTCGCGGCCCTCGTCGAGCTGCGCAGGGGTCGGGCACGGGTGCTGCTCGGGGTGCCGACCGCGGAGGTCCTTCGATGATCCTCGTCTTCACGATCGTGCAGCTGGTGCTCGCGTGCGTCGCCGGGCTGCTCGCTGTGGTGCTGGGGCTCGCGGGGCGCAAGCCAACGGACCTCACGGTGCTCTCGGTGTGCCTCGTCGAGCTGCTGCTTGTGGCACAGCTCGTGGTGGCGATCGTCGCACCGTTCGTCGGGAACTCACCAACCGGCAACCCGCTCGAGTTTTGGATGTATCTGATCGCGGCGCTCGTCATCCCGCCGCTCGCCGTCATCTGGGCGCTCGTCGAGCGCACCCGCTGGTCCAACGTCGTGTTGGGAGCGGCGGCGTTCGCCGTGGCCGTGATGGTGTGGCGGATGGAGCAGATCTGGAGCGTGCAGCTGGCCTGAACGCGGATGTGACCCCCGTCCCCGCCGACTAGTCTGGAGGGCGATGTCCGCCTCCTCCCGTTCCCACGCGACCGGCATCGGGCGTGTGCTCGTGGCCGTGTACGCCGTGCTCGCGATCGCCGCGCTCGGCCGCTCGACCTTCCAGATCATCGATCGCTTCGACGAGGCGCCTGTTGCATTCTCGCTCTCGGCGGTCGCCGCGGTCGTCTACCTCGTGGCCACGGTCGCGCTCGCCGCAGGCTGGCACCGCGTCGCCTGGGTCACCATCACCTTCGAGCTCGCGGGCGTGCTCGTCG
>Ga0206103_100860_pt1 | contig 12516 bp, 10 predicted proteins | sample 1B5Ametagenome_FD_148638 | JGI IMG/M metagenome (GOLD analysis project Ga0206103, IMG submission 148638) | Enriched microbial communities from leaf-cutter ant dump, University of Wisconsin, Madison, United States - 1B5A | ecosystem: Environmental > Terrestrial > Nest > Insects nest > Nest dump... | reverse complement strand
TAAAAATCACATGAATACTATCTTTCATAAAAGATTCGGGCAATGAACAAGGCCATAGCTCTCCTGTGGGAATGAGCACATCAAGATTCGTAATTTCAAAGACACCCGTTTGATATGCATGTTTTACGATTAATCCCTTACAATCGGTAAGCGTTAGCAACTCCGGCCATTCACAAGGTGTCTTATAGGATGGATAAACCAGATCTGCGGGTTCTTCTGTTTCAGCTTTTACTTCTGAAAGTGTATTTTTACAACTACTAAACCATACGAGAGCCATGCAAAGAATGCTTAGCTTAGCATAATAATATTTACCTGAAAGGTTCATACTTGTCTGTAGATAAATCTTCAAATACTAGAGTTTTGATGGGATAAAGATTGAGTGTACAGGTTTTGTTTTTCCAATTTTTCTCTCCTTCTATTCAAACAATAAACGTACTACCACTGTTTCTCGCCCTTTTTTCATCGCATGCAGATACCACACTCCCCGCTCAAATCTACTGATATCAAGGTGATAGGTATTTCTCTCTCGATTCTTGGTATCCTTCAATAAATCATCTATTTGTAATGTTAATTCTTTTTTAGTACTTTTCTCATTAATTAACTCTATAGCATCAGGAAGGTCCTGTTTGTCAGAAAGATTATTAAACTCCAGGCTCAGGTAGTCTTTTGCCGGGTTAGGGTAAACGGCTTTAAAGAAACTAAGAATGTAAAACACAAAGTCTTCGTGCTTAGTTCCGCAGGCATTCATCGCTGTTAACCTTACTTTACGGTGGCCGTAAGTGGAACTCGCCCACACAGACATACTAGTGGAATGCGAATTAGGACTATAGAGCGTAAGTGTAATATCTCCATTACCGTCATAATCATTATAATTATAGAGTGTAGAAAATCTGCTACTAGAAATTGCTTCAAGCTGGTTCAATGAACCGGGAACTACATCAATAGTACCAGCTTCAACTCCGTTTAACATTTTAATAAAGCCCGATGACAAACATGCACTATATGAACTCAGGTGTGAATTAATTTCACCCTGCGAAAAAGATGAAAATGTCATAATTTTGGGAGTATTTTCACACATAATTGTATTCGATGCGGAACACTCACTGGATGATGGATGGTCTGCCCCGAAATTATGACCGATTTCATGAGCTGTGGTCTCAAACTCAGATGGCCGCATAACCGTAAGGCCATAAGACCTGTATGAAGGGTCGCAGAGTGTAGCATAAGAAGCAACACCAAATGATGAACCAAAATTCCTTCCTGTAAACAGATGCGCAAGATCTCTATGTATTGACGTCCGGTTTGTGTTCCAATAATTTCTAAACTCGTTTAAGAGATCTGATGTAGTACTTCCTGAATAAGGATCAGCGCTTGTGGTATAATAATTTTGAAAAGTTATTACCATTCTGGTATTAAAAGTACTACTATAAACACCATCAACAATATTTATTATTGAAAGTATATATGCGTTGGAGAAAGATCCATAGGTTTGATACCATTCATAATCTGCATCTGTGGCGACCTCTGCAATAAGACAAGCAGATGATTTAATCCTGGCGTTATTATTTTTTGCGTCATTAATTGCCTTTTTTACATGAGTTACATCACATTTTTCATTGTTAGTCTTTAAGTCATTGTGTTTGAATAACACAAATTTATTCTTTGCCTCCTCTGAATTAATAAATTTTGATAAAGGATATATTTCAATGTATCCTACATTTTTTTCAAATATTACACCGCTTATCGTATTATAATCTATATAAAGTCTAACAAACTGACTTGGGTCATTATTTACAAACCCTTTATAAGTATTACATTTACCATTCATTACAGTTAAATCATCTTCCACATAACCATCAGTAGTTTTAACCGCTCTGAAATTATTTGAACGTATCTCATTCTCAGATAAAGTAAGCCTTAGCTTATCATAGAAGGGAATGGAAAAAAATATCTCAAAATTATGTGGATGTGCAATCAGATGCCTTTTGAGTTCTTCCACATTGATTGAGATTATTGAATAAGTCGAAATACTATTATTAAGCTTTTCTTCAATTTCCTTTGAATAAGTCTCTGTTGTTGTTGTTGATATTTCAACTTGCCCGAAACAATGAATCCAGCAAAGGCATAGCAATACTTTAGTACATAAAATTTTTCTCATATCTATATCAGGTTTATTTACAAAAATTCTCAATAAACACGTATATCGGTTAACTCTACAGGTAAAGCATCGTTGTCTCCTATAGTTCTACCATCTTTTGTTACATAATCTTTAATATATTTTACCTTTCCGCTAAAAATCACATGAATACTATCTTTCATAAAAGATTCGGGCAATGAACAAGGCCATAGCTCTCCTGTGGGAATGAGCACATCAAGATTCGTAATTTCAAAGACACCCGTTTGATATGCATGTTTTACTATTAATCCCTTACAATCGGTAAGCGTTAGCAACTCCGGCCATTCACAAGGCGTCTTATAGGATGGATAAACAAGATCTGCGGGTTCTTCTGCTTCAGCTTTTACTTCTGAAAGTGTATTTTTACAACTACTAAACCATACGAGAGCCATGCAAAGAATGCTTAGCTTAGCATAATAATATTTGCCTGAAAGGTTCATAAATAATAAAGTTTAGTTACAAGAATGTGACCAAAAAATTGGTAGTTTTATCAATTTCTTTATTTACTAAGTAGGTGAAAGTTAAGAATAATATTTTGAAACATCCTGTAAGCTCATACCAAAAACTTAGTTAACGGTATTTTTTTTCTCCTGATCATAACAGAATGTGTCGTAGGCACTATAGTTTGCCAGAAAACTCCTCTGTAATTGAAGAGCGGCTATGATAACAGAGTAACAGCTTCGTTATAAGACAATTGACACCCGGTCAGAGTCTCTAAAACAAAAAACTCCCGTTTCCGGGAGTTTTCCGGGCCCCTTCCGGGAACCTCTCATCTCTTTTAATTCGCCGCCACAATTAACCGCAGCTTGGCATTCAACTCTTTCAGCTCGGCCTCGCCTTTGTCTATTTTCTTCTGGTATTCTGCCCTGAGCTTATCTGCATTTTTGGAATAGCCGAAGAATTCCAGGTTATTTTTAGTCAGTGATATTTCATCTTCCAGGCTCTTGATCTTCCTGCGGAGGTCACTTTCGGTTTTGTTCAGGTTGCCGCCCGACTTCAGCACCACCTCGGCCTCATTCTGCATCATCAGCTTTTCTTTCTCTGACTTCTCCAGTCCGCTGGCAGCTTTTACATACGAGTTGATAGCCTTGATAAACCGGTCCTGGATGGTCTTCATATCCTTTCTCGGCACAAAACCGATGGCGTTAAAGCTCTTCTTGAATTCAGGTAGCCGGTTGAGATTGGTTTCCCCTTCCGCCACCAGCTTCTCTATCTCTTCACAGATAGCGGTTTTGGCAGCCAGGTTCTTGTCGTATTCCGAATCCTGGGCTTTGCTTTCGTCGCGTTTATGATTGAAATAGGTATCACACACTGACTTAAACTCTTCAAACAGGCTGTCTTTATACTTTTCAGGCACATGCCCTATGGTCTTCCACTTTTTCTGAAGATCAATGATGCGGTTGGTATTGGGCGCAGAGTAATCTCCTGCTTCCAGGATCTCCTTCGCCTGCTGTACCAGCTCGCTTTTGGCTTTGTAGTTGGCCTCCCGTTTGGCTTCCAGCTTGGCAAAGAACTCACTTTTGTGCCTGAAAAACTGCTTAAGTGTGCTCCAGAAGTTTTTGCTGACCTCTTTGCCTTTCTCCCGGGGCATTCCGCCTTTAATGGCGTTCCACTGATCCTGGATGGCCTGTACCTCCCGGGTTTTGGCGTTCCATTCGTTGATAGAGTCGCTGTTAAATTCCAGGTAGGCCTGCAGGTTAGCCAGCAGCTGACTCTTGGCCTTCAGCACTTCTTCCGAAAGCTCCGAGCTTTCTTTCTGAAGCTCCCGCTTCTTATCGTAAATCACATCAAATGCCTTCTTCAGGCGGTCCCAAAGCGCATCCTGCTCCTCTCTGGGCCCCGGGCCGATATGCTTGTACTCCTGCAGCAGCTCATTGGCTTTCTTCAGGGTGACGTTATTGATGGGGGTGGTTGCCAGCGACTGCGCGATCTCTTCAATTTTCACCACTACCGCCTCTTTTGCTTCGATATTCTTCTTGCGGTCCAGGTCTTTGAGTTCATTCTGGATACTCCGGATATCAAAATACCGGTCTACCAGGGCATTGTAGGCCGACCACAGCGAACCGTTATGCGGTGAATTGATATTCCCGGCATTTTTCCATTCGGTTTGCAGGTTCTTGAAGGCTTCCCAGTTATTTTTTGACTCGCCTTTCTCCTCTATATCCACAATCTCCCGCAGCCTTTGCAGCAGGCGGGTTTTCACCTCAAAGTAATCTTCTTTTTCCCGCTCCAGCTTCTGGAAAAAGGCATGCCGTTTCTCACGCACCTGGATCAGGATACCTTCAAAACGGATCGAGAAATTGTCATTCCTGAACTCAAAACCTTCATCTGATCCGTTTTCGGCTTTATACGCTGCTAAGGCCTCATTTTTCTCCTGCTGATGAATTTCATCAAAAGCACTGCGTATCACCTTCAGGGCATTGTCAATATTCTTCACATCCGCCACCGAGAGGGTGCGGGAATTCATGGCTTCCAGCAAACGGTCTGCGAGGTCAACAAAGTCTTTTTTGGAATAATTGGAAAAGTCTTCGTCAAACTCAAGAATAGATTCCGATTCTTCTTCTATCTCTTCAATAGCTTCCAAATCTGCAGAGGTACCTTCGGCAGGCTCTTCTGCCGGGGCCGGCGTTTCGCCTTCAGGAGAAGGGAGCTGCTCTACAGACGTGTCAGAAACTTTTTTACCGTCATTATTTTCTTCCATGTTGTTCGGTTCTAAACTTGACTCGCTCATTAATCGAAATAGATAATTACTTTTGTGAAAAAGCAAAATTAATAATAATATTCAAACACCTATAGAAAATTTACATGAACAGCAAAGATATTTCAAATCTTCGGATTCACTATGAAAAATCCGAACTCTCAGAGGTCAGTGCACCTGCTTCGCCTCTGACCCTCTTTCAAACCTGGTTTGCTGAAGCCCTGGAAGGAGGTATCCGGGAGCCCAATGCCATGGTGCTATCAACCGTCTCCGGAAACCGGCCGCACGCCCGGGTGGTACTGCTTAAAGGAGCCTCTGAAGAAGGCTTTGAATTTTACACCAATTATAACAGCCACAAAGGAGTCCAGCTGACCGGAAACCCCTTTGCCTGCCTGACCTTTTTCTACGACCTCATGGAACGGCAGATCCGGGTAGAGGGCGAAGTACGCAAGCTCACGGCGGCGCAGTCGGATGCCTATTTCCACTCCCGCCCGAGAGGGAGCCGGATCGGTGCCTGGGTAAGCCACCAGAGTGAACAGATCACGTCTCAGCAGGTGCTGAACGATAAGCTGAAATTCTACGAAGAAAAATTCAAAGACCTGGAGGTCATTCCCCGGCCTGAGCACTGGGGCGGCTACCTCCTGCTGCCCGGATCCATTGAGTTTTGGCAGGGAAGACCCAACCGCCTGCATGACCGGCTGCTGTATAGCCGTGAAGGGGGCGGGTGGGGAGTTTCCAGGCTTTCGCCGTGAAATGAAAAATGAAAAATGAAAAATGAAAAAATATGGAAAACTCCTCTATTATTTTTCATTTTTCATTTTTAACTTTTCACTTACTGTATTCTCCAGCAACTTCCCGTGCTTCAGCGCCAGGATACTCTCTTTGGAGGGTTTCTCGGAAATGCGGTAATTAAAATCTTCAAAACGCGACTCCGCCTGCGTGATCTCACCGGGGGGTACCAGCCGGGAGTCCACGTCCCCGTAGAAATAGATATCTTCCAGCTCTTCATTGACAAATATGAATTTCATGGAAGAGCATTGCGACAGATCCAGCCCCACAATTTTGTTCTTATCATCCAGGATAAAATATTTGGATTCCGCATTTCCGTGAATGTGAATCTGCTCCAGCCGGGAGCTGTCGGAGAAATAAGCATTCATGTTCCGGCCTTTGATCTGGTTAAAATTAAGCAGGCTGTCCTGCTCGATAATAAAGCTGTTTCGCACCATTTCCATCCGGTTTATCCGGTTATTCTTCAGGAAAACGTCTATGGAATCCGCTTTGATCTGGTTCCGTTTATGCCAGAGCACCGGCTCCTTGTAATAACCTATGGTAGAATCCGGGGCACTGTAGATCAGTGAATCGGAAACACTCTGCATATCCTCCCGGTACACCTTCACGTTACCGGTGGCAATGATAAACTGCACATCTTCGCGCGACGGGGCTTTTTTCGGGGTATTCTGAAGGGTATCGGGGGCCAGGCTAACGGTATCTGTAACCGTCACCGCAGGGAGCACTTTCAAGGTGTCGGCAGCGGTGTTCAGGGTATCCGGCAGCCCTCTCCCCGGCCGGGTCAGCAGTTTTGGTTTTTCAATGATCTGCTCAGTACCGGCATCCAGGGTATCGGCCATCGCACTTCCGGACCGTACCGGCAGTTTCGGTTTTTCAACAATCCGTAAGGAGTCTCCCGCTATCAGCGCCGGCTGGTTCCCGGAAATATACCGGGTAATGGTAGCGCCATTCACTTTGGTAATGCCCTGGCTTCCTACCCGTATGGCTTCATCGCCCACGGTAATCAGGCTGTCAGTCTTAGATACAAAGACCACATTGCCGCGGGCCCAGCCAAAGTCCTTTTCGCTGTCGTAATTGAGGGTATCCCCTATCAGCACATACTTTTCATTGTCTACCGTTGACCGGCCGCTGAAATAAGATTCTTTGGTCTGGATATTATACCAGCCTTTTTCAGCGATCATGTTGCCGTCCTGTCCTCTGATGGTGGTCAGCGCCTTAAAAATAGCTTTTTTAGTGTGGGTGTCGTAGTCCATGGTATCGGTGCACAGCACAAATTTGGGGTGCATCACCTCCACATCGCCGATGTAGTTAAAATACTTGGTATTGGTATTGTAATATCCGGTATTGCTGGTCAGCCGGCTGGAGTCCTGCATGATCTCTCCCGGCACGGGATAGTACGCCATGCCGCTGGCCATATTGTAGATCACCTTTTGGGTTCTCAGGGTTACTTTCTTATCCCTGAGCACCACACTTTTTCCCCAGATGGTGGCCACACGGGTATTGCCTTCGTAATACAGGGTATCGCCTACAATGGTCAGGGTATCACCCTGGTTGATCTTGATATTCCCGAACGCCTCCATGATATTGGTGCTGGTATTCTGAATGGCTTTATCGGTCCCCATAAGTACGCCCTGGTGCCGGAAAATCACGTTTCCGGTAAAGGTCGTCACCTGCATATTGGTAAGGTTCACCCCTTCCTGGATATCAGAATTCAGCACCTCCACAATGCTCTGGGGGCCGGTGGGCGGAGGTGGATTAAGCGGTTTCTGGGCCAGTACCCCGGCGGGCATTATCCCCAGAAATATCCCGCAGAAATATCGGAACACACTTTTCATCAGGCAAAAATAACGCTAAATTTGATGGAAATTATTCTTTATGCTGCGCAAAGTTTTCCGGAACACCGTTAATCTTCTCTGTGAAAAGAGCCACCGGATCCTGGTAACGGTCAGCGGGGGGAAAGATTCCATGGCTCTGCTGCATCTTTTTCATTCGGAAGGGTACAAGACAGAGGCGGCTCATGTGAATTTTAAACTGCGGGGGGCCGATGCCGATGCGGATGAAAAACTGGTGGCCGGCTTTTGCCGGCAACATCACATCCCTTTCCACAGCCGGTCTTTTGATACCAAAGTCTACGCGGCAGAAAAGGGTATATCTACCCAGATGGCCGCCCGTGAGCTTCGCTATACCTGGTTTGAGGAGCTGGCAACCCACCATAAACTGGACCGGATCGCTACGGCCCACCACCTGCATGACAACCTGGAAACCCTGCTCCTGAATTTCACCAAAGGAACGGGCCCGAAGGGGCTTACCGGCATCCCGGTAAAAACCGGCCGGGTGATCCGCCCCCTGCTTCATGCTACTCCTGAGCAGATCCTGGCTTACCTGGACGAGAACGGTATCCCCTGGCGCGAAGACCTGTCCAACCGCGAAGACCACTATCACCGCAACCGTATCCGTAACCGGGTCATCCCCCTGTTACAGGTGATCAACCCCGGCCTGGAGCATACCTTTGAAGTAAACCTGGAACGTTTTCAGGATCTGCAGGCCGTTTTTGAGGAAAGCCTGAAAAATTTTGAGGCCACTCATGTGATCGTTAACGGAGAAACCCGGATCCCGCAGGAAGTGCTGAACCGCACGCCCGGCATTGCCCTTATTCTCGAAGAATTCCTGAAAAAATACGGGTTTAACCGCCAGGATGCATTGCTGGTGTTGAACGTGTCAGAAACCGGCAAAAAGGTATACTCTCCTACCCATGTCGTGATTTGTGAAAGAGATTACCGGTTGTTAAAAGAAAGGAAGGAAGCTGCTGTGGCGGAAACAGAGATCAAGGGAGAAGGTGTTTATCCGGTAGGAGAACACTGTCTATCCGTAAAACGGCTGGATGCTTCTGATATAACCCCGGATTATGCCAACCCGGCCACGGCGTGGCTGGATGCGAAGAAAGTCACCTGGCCTTTACGGATCCGGCCCTGGAAAAACGGCGACCGCTTCATTCCCTACGGCATGAAAGGCAGTAAATTGGTCTCCGATTACCTGAAAGATTGCAAAGTCGGTGCTTCAGAAAAGAAGTCACAGTGGGTAGTGGAAGATGCTTCGGGCATTCTGTGGCTGGCGGGCCACCGCATCGCGGAGCCGTTTAAAATTACGGAGGCTACGTGGGAAATCCTGTACCTGGAATTAGGTTTATTAAAACATGAAGGAATGAAGGTACATTAAGTCTTAATTTATCTTCACTTCTTCATGTTAAAAGTAAATAGATAAGAAATATAAGTTTCTACCCTTATTTTTGTATTTCACTTAGACTTTTACGGATGCTGAAGAATCTGACCATTAAAAATTACGCCCTGATCAAAGAACTGGAGATCAGCCCGGATCCGGGCCTGAACATCATTACCGGTGAAACAGGTGCGGGGAAGTCGATCATGCTGGGAGCCCTGGGCCTGCTGATGGGAAACCGGGCCGATGTAAAAGCCCTGTTCAGTGAAGATGAAAAATGCGTGGTAGAAGGCACTTTTGACCTTTCCGGCCGTGCCCTGGAGAAGTTTTTTGAGGAAAATGATGTTGATTACGATACCACCACACTTATCCGCCGGGAAGTAGCCCCCACCGGAAAATCACGGGCATTTGTGAACGACCAGCCGGTAACGCTCGACATCCTGAAAGAGTTAGGCGATCAGCTGATGGACATCCACTCCCAGCACGATACCCTCCTGCTGGCAGCTAATACATACCAGCTGAACCTGCTGGACCTTTATGCGCAGAACCTGGCGGTTTTCCGGGAGTTTTCCGGGCGTTATTCCGCCTTCCGGAAAGTAGAGAAACAATACCACGAGCTGATCAGCCGTGCAGAGCAGCTCCGGAAAGAATTTGATTACAATTCTTTCCTCCTCTCCGAGCTCACCGCACTGGCCCCGGAGAATATAGACCAGGCCGAACTGGAAAATGAGCAGCAGGTACTGGAAAATGCTGAAGAGATCAAACGCAGGCTGGCCCAGACCTACGAAAGCCTGAATCATCCTGAAATGCCGGCCCTGCAGTTGCTCAAAGACGGTATCCAGGCGCTGACTTCCATTTCAGAGCTCTCTCCGCGCTACCAGGTGCTGCGTGACCGCCTGACCAGCTCCCTGATTGAGCTGCAGGATATCTCGCAGGAACTGGAGGTGGAGAATACCCGGGTAGAGACCGACGATGCCCGCCTGGAAGTGGTTCAGGATACCCTGGGGAACCTCTACAAGCTGCAGAAAAAACACCAGGTGGAGACCACGGCTGCCCTGACAGCGCTGAAAAATGAGCTCACTGCAAAAGTAGATACCGTACTGAACCTCTCGGAAGAAATTGAAAAGCTGGAAAGTGAGCGCAAAGCCGCCGAAGAGTTGGCAGTGGAAGCTGCGGCCCGGCTGTCAGCCACCCGTAAAATACACGGGGTGCGTTTGCAGGACGAAATCACCTTACTGCTCACCGATCTGGGCATTCCCAATGCCGTTTTTGAGATTGACCTGAAAGAAAAACCGCTGTCGGCTGACGGAGCAGACGCGGTGGCCTTCCGGTTCTCCGCCAACAAAGGGGGCGCCCCCAAGCCCCTGAAGGAGGTAGCCTCAGGTGGCGAGTTTTCACGGGTGATGCTGGCTTTGAAATATATCCTGGCCCAGAAAACGCAGCTTCCTACCATTATCTTTGACGAAATTGATACGGGTATATCCGGGGAAGTGGCCGTGAAGGTGGGCAACCTGCTCCGCGACATGGCCCGCTCCTTACAGGTACTGGCCATTACCCACCTGCCGCAGATTGCCGGCAAAGGATCCAGCCATTTCTTTGTCTATAAAGACGATGCCGAAGAAAAAACCGTGAGCCGCATGAAAAAACTCACGGAAGAAGAGCGGGTGAATGAAATAGCCGTCATGATCGGCGGACAAAATCCGTCGACCAGTGCAATGAATAGCGCCCGGGAATTGTTAACCTTATAGAATCAAATACAAAAGCTATAAGCAATTAGCTGTTAGCCGTTAGAAATTAGTACCTCAGCCAAAATCTAACTGCTAATTTCTAACGGCTGACAGCTAAAAACCAACAGCCAAAATTTTATTCATAATGAAAAACTTAAATTTTTTAAAAGGTGCTTTAGCTGCCCTCGTGGTTTTGATGTTCTCCTGCTCCAAATCCTCCTCCGAAGTGGATCAGCTGTATGATGTTCTGGTGAAAGGACATGATGAGGTAATGCCCAAATCCATGGCCATCCCCTCTATCCGGGAAAGCATGATCAAAGCCGTGGAAAATGCGCCGGAAGAAAAGAAAAACCAGGCACTGGATATTTCCACCCGGCTGCTGAAAGCCGAAGAAGGAATGAACGAGTGGATGGTGGAATTTGGTAATGCCATTAATTCAGAGGCAGAAGACAATAAGCTGGCCACCTACAAAAGACTGCATGAAGAGATTATGCAGCTGAAAGCCGATACCGACGCTTCTATCAGCGATGCCAAGAAACTAACTGCCGAATTTCAATGAAAAAAGCCTGCATTTTTATCCTGGGGGTATTTGTGCTGGCCTGCGGCAGGCAGAACAAAGAGCTCCCCTACCTGGGCCCGCATGATGTAAGTGCCGCCGGGGATACGGTCTATCACCGCATTCCTGATTTCAGCTTTGTAAACCAGGACGGCGACACCCTTACACAGCAAGATGTGAAAGGAAAGGTATACGTGGCCGACTTCTTCTTTTCTACCTGCCCCACCATCTGCCCTTTGATGAAAACCCAGATGCTGCGGATATACGAGCGGTACAAAGACAATGACTCGCTCATGATCCTGTCGCATTCCATTAACCCGCGCTATGACACCCCTGAGGTGCTGAAGCAATACAGGGAAAAGCTGGGAGTACATTCTACTCAATGGCAGTTTCTTACCGGTACACAAACGGATGTGTATAAGCTGGCCCAGAACAGCTACCTTACCTCTGCCCTGGAAGACTCTTCTGCGGTAGACGAAGGCGGTTTTATTCACAGCGGGGCATTTGTATTGATTGACAAAGACAGGCATATACGCGCTATTTATGACGGTACCAAAGAGAAAGAAGTGGATAAGCTTATGGCTGATATTGACCGGCTTCTGCCTGTACGCTGAGTCCTGTAAATCAGATCAGCAGATACGGCATGAACAATACGTTATAGCCGGGAAAAACCTGTACGAGAGCCATTGTGCCAACTGCCACGGTAAAAACGGGGAAGGACTCCGCAACCTCTACCCTTCACTGGACCGGTCTGCACGGCTGAAAGACACGGAGTATCTTACCTGCCTGATCCGGAACGGCACTACGGATAAAGATATCAATATGCCCGGCAATAAAGACCTGTATGCCATTGATATTGCCCAGATCATTACCTATCTGAATGAGCGGTGGGGGGAGAAGAAAATGACGGAGACGGAGGAAGTAGCCCGGGTGGGGTGCTAGCTCCGGGTTAAGAGTTCCGGGTGAGGTACCTCCTGTCACCCTGACTAGGCGTCCCCGAGCTTGTCGAAGGGCGAGTGAATTTCAAAGAGCAGGAAGTCCTATTGTGACTAATCAGCTGGGAGGGGCTTGGTCTGGGCCTAAAGAATGTTGCTTAAACACAACAAATCCACTCGCCCTTCGACAAGCTCGGGGACGCCTAGTCAGGGTGACAGGAGGTACCCCACCCCGGAACTTTCTACCTGGAACTCTCTAATTGGAACTATCCACCGGAACTATAGTCCGTATAGAATCCACCACCACCGTTCCCCTCGACTTCCGGAGTGTATATTTGGAAAAATCCTGCTCGGCATCCATACCGCCAAGCGCCGTAAAGTTTTCTTTCGGGGTTTTTATCACCACTTTTTTCTCGGAA
>Ga0206103_100855_pt1 | contig 12568 bp, 7 predicted proteins | sample 1B5Ametagenome_FD_148638 | JGI IMG/M metagenome (GOLD analysis project Ga0206103, IMG submission 148638) | Enriched microbial communities from leaf-cutter ant dump, University of Wisconsin, Madison, United States - 1B5A | ecosystem: Environmental > Terrestrial > Nest > Insects nest > Nest dump... | reverse complement strand
ACTGATGGACCTCGAGTGCGTTGTCTACATGGGCGAAGAGGACACCGAACGGCAGTCGCTCAACGTGGCCCGGATGCGCCTTCTTGGTGCCGAGGTGGTCCCCGTCACCGCGGGCTCACGCACCCTTCGCGACGCGATCAACGAGGCCTACCGCGACTGGGTGACGAACGTTGAGACAACGAACTACATCTTTGGCACTGCAGCAGGACCCCATCCGTTCCCGGAGATGGTCCGCGACTTCCAGCGAGTGATCGGTGCCGAGGCGCGGGAGCAGATGCTTGCCCTCGGGGGACTCCCTGACGCCGTAATTGCCTGCGTTGGCGGCGGTTCTAATGCGATCGGGATCTTTGACGCATTCCTCGATGACGTGGGCGTTCGGTTGATCGGTTGTGAAGCCGCTGGCGACGGAATTGACACAGGCCGTCATGCGTCGTCGATTACCGGTGGCCGTCCGGGAGTGCTCCACGGTTCAAAGACGTATGTCCTCCAAGACGAGGATGGCCAGACCCAGCCCTCGCACTCGATTTCGGCGGGTCTCGACTACCCCGGCGTCGGCCCCCAGCACTCCTTCCTTGCCGACATCGGTCGTGCCGAGTATTGGCCCGTGACGGATGCTGAGGCGATGGAGGCTTTTCGGCTCCTCAGCCGCACCGAGGGGATTCTTCCCGCCATCGAGTCCTCGCATGCGCTTGCCGGTGCGATGCGCCTTGGCCGCGAGATCGGTGCGGGACACACGATCGTCGTCAACCTCTCTGGACGCGGCGACAAGGACGTTGAACAGGCTGCCAGATGGTTTGGCATGTTGCCGGGGGAGGAATCATGAGCGCCCTCACCGACCGCCTCGACGCTATCAAGGCAGAGGGGCGCGCGGCGCTCATCGGGTACCTTCCCGTTGGGTTCCCCACTGTCGAAGGCTCAGCGCGCGCGATGCAGGCGATCGTGGATGCGGGCGTTGACATCGTCGAGGTTGGCCTTCCGTATTCGGATCCCGTCATGGACGGCGCGACGATTCAGCTGGCTGCCGGGCGTGCGCTCGAGAACGGCACACGGGTTGCGGACACCTTCACCGCGATTAAGGCCGTTGTTGACGCTGGTGCGCCCGCTGTGGTCATGAGTTACTTCAACCCGATGCTGCAATACGGGCTTGAGCGCTTTGCCGATGACTTGGTCGCTGCGGGCGGTTCGGGCGTCATCACCCCTGATCTCACGCCAGATGCTGCCGGCGAGTGGATCGAGATTGCACGCGAACGTCAACTCGACACCATCTTTCTGGTCGCCATCAGCTCCACGCGCGAACGGCTGCACCTCACCGTCGAGCACACCACCGGATTCGTCTACGCCGCATCTCTTATGGGAGTGACGGGTGAGCGGGCAACGGTCGGTGGGGGAGCGGAAGAGCTCGTCGCCCGCACCCGTGAGGCGGGTGCAGAACGCGTGTGCGTGGGACTCGGTGTCTCGACCGGTGAGCAAGCGGCCCAAGTCGCCCGTTACGCGGACGGTGTCATCGTGGGCTCTGCGCTTGTGCGTTGCTTGCTTGACCACCGCGATGAGGCGGAGGCACTCGCGGCGCTGAAGGACAAAGCGGCCGAGTTGGCGCACGGGGTGAGGTCAGGGCGATGACTCCGGTCTCGATTCCGAGCCCGCCGGTCGACTGGGCACAGGTCTCGGTGGGCCCACTCACAATTCACGCCTATTCGCTCTGGATCCTCGTCGGCATCTTCTTTGCGCTGTGGCTTGCCACACGGCGATGGGTTGAGCGCGGTGGCAATGCCGAGGTCATCGGGGACATCGGCATGTGGGCCATTCCCTTTGGCATCATCGGCGGGCGCATCTATCACGTCATCTCAACGCCTGGGCCGTACTTTGGCGACGGTGGGCGCCCTCTCGACGCTCTCAAGATTTGGGAAGGCGGCCTGGGGATTTGGGGTGCGATCGCCCTTGGCTTCCTGGGCGCGTACATCGGGTGCCGACGCGCGGGCGTGTCCTTCTGGGCCTTCGCCGACGCTGCCGCACCCGGGATTCTCATCGCCCAAGCAATTGGGCGCATGGGCAATTACTTCAACCAGGAACTCTTTGGGCGCCCCACCGAACTGCCGTGGGCGCTTGAGATCGACCCGGGGTTCCGTCCCGTCGGTTTCGAGGAGTTCGCCACCTTTCACCCGACGTTCCTTTACGAGTTGTTGTGGAACCTCGCTGGCGCCGCACTGATTATTTACCTGGACAAACGCCTCGACTTGCGTGGGGGCCGGGTGTTCTGGCTCTACGTCATCGTGTACGTCGCTGGCCGCCTGTGGATCGAGACCGTCCGCATTGACACCGCAGTGCTCATTGGTGGCGTCCGGGTCAATGTGTTCGTGTCCGTATTTATTCTCACGCTGGGAACCGTTATGTTTGTCCTCGTGGGGCGCCGCCAACAAGGTGCTGATCGTCCCGCGCGGAGTGAGCTAGCGGCTACGACCTCGGAACATTCGGAAGCCGTTTCAGACGTGTAAGGCTCCCTTTTCGGGACCCTGTAATCTTTCTCTCCGGCAAACCCCGGGACGATGGCGACCCACAACAACGATGGTTGCAGTTGAATGCTGCGACGGTGAGGAACGATGTGATGGGGAGACATCACGGCGACGACTGGTCAACTCCTGGTCTATATGACCCCACGTACGAGCACGACGCGTGCGGAGTGGCATTTATTGCCACACTACGTGGATCAGCAGGGCGTGACATCGTCGATCTGGGTCTCACCGCACTGAAGAACCTCGAACACCGTGGCGCTGTGGGCGCCGAGACCGAAACCGGTGACGGCGCAGGCATCCTCACCCAGGTGCCTCACGAATTCCTCCAGGACGTCACTGCCTTCACGCTTCCCGAACCCGGTGCTTACGGCGTCGGCCTCGTGTTCTTGACGCCGGGCGCTGAATCGGCGGAGATCGCCGCTCTTGAGACTGCGGCGCGCATTGAGAACGTCAATGTGATCGGATGGCGCGACGTCCCCGTCAACCTGGAACCGCTCGGCCCTTCCGCGCGCGCTACCGCGCCGTCGTTCCGCCAGGTGTTCATGGAATCGGAGCGCCTCACGGGCATTGACCTCGATCGCAGGCTCTTCCGGGTGCGCAAGCGCGCCGAAAAGAATGGCGGCCCCTTCGTCGTCTCGCTGTCATCGCGCACGCTCACGTACAAGGGCATGCTGACGACGTATCAACTCGAGCAGGTCTTTCCTGACGTCCTGCACCCGCTTTTTGCCTCTGAGTTAGCGCTTGTCCACTCGCGCTTCTCGACCAATACCTTCCCGTCGTGGCCGCTCGCGCAGCCTTTGCGTCTCATTGCCCACAACGGGGAGATCAACACGGTGCGCGGCAACCGCAACTGGATGGCGGCGCGTGAGGGCAAGCTCGAGTCAGACCTGTTGGGCGAGATGTCATCGCTCACCCCGATCTGCACGGCATCGGCCTCGGACACGGCGTCCTTTGACGAGGTGCTCGAGCTTCTCCACCTCGCCGGTCGTTCTTTGCCGCACGCGGTGCTCATGATGATCCCTGAGGCATGGCAGAACCACACCGAGATGGACCCAGCTCGCCGCGCCTTCTACGAGTACCACTCGAACCTCATCGAGCCGTGGGATGGTCCTGCCGCGCTCCACTTCACCGACGGCACCCTTGTGGGTGCCACTCTTGACCGTAATGGTTTACGACCGGGTCGTTATTGGGTGACCGAGGACGGCCTCGTCATGTGCGGTTCGGAGGCCGGACTGCTGGACATCGACCCGGCGAAGGTGGTGCGTAAAGGCCGTCTTCAGCCGGGTCGCATGTTTTTAGTGGACACTGCGGCCGGCCGGATCGTCGAGGACGATGAGATCAAGGCGCGGTTGGCTGCGGAACATCCGTACAAGGAGTGGATCGACGAGCACTCCGTTCGTCTTGCGGATCTTCCTGAACGCGAACATGTGAGCCACTCGCGGTCGTCCGTGGTGCGCCGTCAGCGGACCTTTGGTTACACCGAAGAGGAACTGAAGGTCCTGCTCGAGCCCATGGCAACCACGGGTGTTGAGCCCATTGGGGCGATGGGCTCTGATACGCCAATCGCAGTTCTGTCGAAGCGACCCAAGTTGCTCTTCGATTACTTCACCCAAATGTTCGCGCAGGTGACCAACCCGCCTCTCGATGCCATTCGCGAAGAGATCGTCACCGCAATCGGTGGCGCGATCGGTCCCGAGCCCAACCTCCTCGCGAACCTGCCGGAGCACGCCCGTAAGGTCGTCATCGACTTCCCGGTGATCGACAACGATGACCTCGCCAAGATCATCCACATTGACACCAACCCCGAGCTCAAAGGGGTGTTCTCCACTCGTCGCATCCAGGGTCTGTACCGCGTGAGTGAGGGCGGTCGGGGCCTCGAAGAGCGACTTGGGGAGATCTTCGCTGAGGTCGACCAGGCAATCGAGGAGGGCGTGTCCTTCCTGGTCTTGTCCGATCGCGACTCGGATGCAGACAACGCACCGATCCCGTCGCTCTTGCTCACCGCCGCCGTCCATCATCACCTGGTGCGGCATCAAAAGCGCACCCAGGTGTCGCTTGTGGTGGAAGCGGGCGATGTGCGCGAAGTGCACCACGTCGCACTGCTCATTGGTTATGGCGCCGGTTCGGTCAACCCGTACCTCGCGATGGAGTCCGTCGAGGACCTCGTTCGCCGGGGTTACATCAAGGGCATCACTGCCGAGCAGGCGGTGATGAACCTCATCAAGGCACTCGGCAAGGGTGTGCTCAAGATCATGTCGAAGATGGGCATTTCGACGATGTCGTCCTACCGGGGTGCGCAGATCTTTGAGGCGATCGGCTTGTCACGTGACCTCATCTCTCGTCACTTTGCGGGCACGCCGAGCCAGATCGATGGAGTTGGCATTGGCGTCATCGCTGAGGAGGTGGCGAAGCGCCACGCCGACGCTTACCCCATTTCTGGCCAACCGCCCGCCCATCGTCGTCTCAACGTGGGTGGCGAGTACCAGTGGCGCAGGGAAGGCGAGGAGCACCTCTTTGACCCGGAGACGGTGTTCAAGCTGCAACACTCGACTCGGACGCGCCAGTATGCGGTCTTCAACGAGTACACCGACCGTGTCAACAACCAGGCGAAGCGTCTCATGACGTTGCGTGGATTGCTTGACATTAAGTCGGACCGTGAGCCGGTGCCGATCGAAGAAGTCGAACATATCCGTGACATCATCAAGCGTTTCAGCACGGGCGCGATGTCCTATGGCTCGATCTCCCAAGAAGCGCACGAGACTCTTGCTATCGCGATGAACCGTCTTGGCGGCAAGTCAAATACCGGTGAAGGTGGTGAGGCGCCGGATCGCCTCTACGACCCGCAAAGGCGTAGCGCCATCAAGCAGGTTGCATCCGGCCGCTTTGGGGTGACGAGTGAGTACCTCGTCAATGCTGATGACCTCCAAATCAAGCTTGCACAAGGTGCGAAGCCTGGCGAAGGTGGGCAACTGCCGGGAGCGAAGGTGTACCCGTGGGTGGCGGCGACACGTCACTCAACCCCCGGCGTCGGCCTCATTTCTCCGCCTCCACACCATGACATCTACTCGATCGAAGACCTCAAGCAACTCATTCACGACTTGAAGAATGCCAACCCTGCGGCGCGCATTCACACCAAGCTCGTCTCTGAAGTGGGGGTCGGCACAATCGCGGCGGGCGTCGCGAAGTGTAAGTCCGACGTTGTGCTCATCTCGGGCTCCGATGGCGGGACGGGTGCGTCACCGCTGAACTCGCTCAAGCACGCAGGCGCTCCATGGGAGATTGGGCTCGCAGATACACAGCAGACTCTAGTGCGCAACCAGTTGCGCGACCGTGTCGTTGTGCAGGTCGACGGCCAGTTGAAGACGGGTCGAGACGTCATCATCGCGGCGCTGCTCGGCGCGGAGGAGTTCGGCTTCGCGACGGCTCCGCTGGTGGTGTCCGGCTGCATCATGATGCGTGTGTGTCATAAGGACACGTGCCCGGTGGGTGTGGCGACCCAAAACCCCGAACTGCGTGCGCGCTTTAACGGCAGGCCGGAGTTTGTCGAGGCCTTCTTCGAGTTCATTGCGCAACAGGTACGCGAACAACTCGCTGCTCTTGGCTTCCGCTCGATCGAAGAAGCGGTGGGACACGTTGAGTTGCTTGACACGCGCGCGGCAGTCGCGCATTGGAAGGCACAAGGGCTCGATCTGTCTCCGGTGCTCGCCGTACCGCCTGCAGGGGCGCCGCTGCACCACTCAGTGGCTCAAGATCATGGGCTCGACGACACCCTCGACCGTGACCTCATTGAGCATGCACGCGAGGCCCTCGAGACAGGTAAGCCAGTCGTGATCGAGCGCGCGGTGCGCAACACCAACCGCACCGTTGGCACGATGCTCGGCTACGAGGTGACACAGCGCTACCGCGGCGATGGGCTGCCGGACAACACGATCTCAGTGGTGTGCACGGGCTCGGCGGGACAGTCATTCGGGGCATTTGTACCGCGCGGCATCACGCTCACGTTGTTTGGTGATGCGAATGATTACGTGGCCAAGGGACTGTCAGGCGGGCGCGTCATTGTGCGCCCAGATCGCGCGGCCACTCTCAATGACGCCCTCGACGTCATTGCGGGAAACGTCATCGGCTATGGCGCCACCAGCGGTCAAATTCTGTTGCGTGGTCAGGTAGGCGAGCGCTTCCTTGTGCGCAACTCGGGTGCGACTGCGGTCGTCGAAGGTGTGGGGGACCACGCTCTTGAGTACATGACCGGTGGTACGGCAGTCATCCTGGGCCGCACCGGGCGCAACCTTGCGGCGGGGATGTCGGGTGGTACGGCCTACGTCCTTGACCTTCGCCCTGAGCGGGTGAACAAGGAAGCGCGGGCCTCTGGTGAGATTTCGCTCGGGCCTCTCGACTCGGAAGACGCCGTGATTGTCAGGTCGCTCATTGAGACTCACGTGACCGAGACCGGTTCGCCGCTTGGCAAGGAGCTGCTCGCGAATTGGGAAGAAGCAGTGGGGCGCTTCACGCGAGTTCTTCCCGCGCAGTACGCGCGGGTCCGTGCGGTGCTAGCGGAGTACGAGGCGACGGGGCACGATCTCAATGGCCCTGGAGCATGGGAAGAGTTCTTGGAGGTGACCGGTGGCTGATCCGCGCGGATTTCTCAAGCATCGCGAACGCGAGTTGCCTCCAAGCCGGCCCGTGCCGGTGCGCCTGCTCGACTGGAAGTACGTCAAGGACGAACTCGCCCGTGACCCGCAGGCTCTCAATCGTCAAGCGTCGCGCTGCATGGACTGTGGCGTGCCCTTCTGCCACCAGGGATGCCCACTCGGAAACCTCATTCCCGAATGGAACGACCTCGTGTGGCGGGACCAGTGGGAGGACGCGCTCGCTCGCCTTCATGCGACGAACAACTTCCCTGAGTTCACTGGGCGCATCTGCCCTGCACCCTGCGAGACGAGCTGTGTGCTTGGCATCAATCAGCCAGCAGTGACGATCAAGGACATTGAGGTCTCGATCATCGATGAGGGCTTCCGGCGTGGCCTCGTGACACCCGTGGAGCCGACGCGGCAAACGGGTAAGACGGTTGCCGTCGTTGGTTCGGGTCCGGCTGGACTAGCCGCTGCCCAGCAGCTGACCCGTGCAGGGCACACTGTCGCCGTGTTCGAGCGTGACGATCGCATTGGCGGGCTGCTGCGTTATGGCGTGCCGGACTTCAAGATGGAGAAGTCGCACATCGACCGCCGGGTTGCCCAGATGGAGGCCGAGGGCACGCGGTTCCGTACCGGCATCGACATTGGCACGGACATCACGTGGGACAACCTGCGCGCGCGTTATGACGCCGTGCTGATCGCGACCGGGTCCACCGTCCCACGGGACTTGCCAATTCCTGGGCGAGGATACCGGGGCATTCATTTTGCGATGCCATACCTCACGCAAGGCAACAAGGTGGCGGCGGGTGACATCATCGAGCGCCAGATCACCGCAAAGGACAAGCACGTGATCATCATCGGCGGTGGCGACACTGGCTCCGACTGCCTGGGCACCGCTCTGCGCCAAGGAGCAAAGTCGGTGACGACGCTGGCCATCGGCGTGCAGCCCCCTGAGCAGCGGGATCCGAAGTCTCAGCCGTGGCCAACTCACCCCCTCTTGTTCGAGGTCTCGTCGTCACACGAAGAAGGCGGCGAACGACGCTTCCTCGCCTCGACCGTCGAGTTCTTGGGTGATGAGGATGAGCACGTGCGGGCACTGCGCGTTGCGAAGACGCAGATCATGCCTGACGGCACTCGTGGTCCCGCCCCTGGCACGGAGGAGGAGCTCCCGGCTGATCTCATCCTCATCTCGATGGGATTCACAGGCCCGGAGCGTGCCACACTGGGACAGCTTGAACACATCGGCTTCACTCCGCGCGGTACGGTCTCTCGTAATGACCAATATGCTTCTGCGGTGGACGGCGTGTTCGTTGCAGGGGACGCCGGTCGCGGCCAGTCGCTTATTGTGTGGGCGATCGCAGAGGGACGCTCTGCGGCGGCAGCAATCGACACATATCTCACCGGCAGCACGGAGTTGCCGGCGCCTGTCACCGCGAGGACACTCGCGCTAAAGGCCTGATACACCTAGGTTGGAGAACATGCGTAACGCGAAGATCGTCTGCACCATTGGCCCGGCGACGGCGTCTCTGGACCAAATGCGCCTCCTTGTGGGCGCCGGTATGGACGTCGCCCGTATTAACCGCAGCCATGGCTCGGCGGAGGAGCACGAACAGGTTTACCGCAACGTCCGCCAGGCGGCGAGCGAGTCTGGGCGCAATGTCGCCGTACTCGTTGACCTCCAGGGTCCCAAGATTCGCCTTGGCCGCTTTGTTGACGGACCCCATGATCTTGAGGTGGGTGACATCTTCACCATCACCACTCGTGAGGTTGAGGGCACGAAGGAAATCTGCTCGACCACGTTCAAGGGTCTTGCAGGTGACTGCAACCCCGGTGACCCGTTGCTCATCGACGACGGCAAGGTCCGCCTTGAGGTACTCGAGGTCAAGGACGGCACCGACGTGGTGACGAAGGTCGTGGTGCCCGGTCCGGTCTCCAACAACAAGGGCATCAACTTGCCCGGCGTAGCGGTGTCAGTGCCCGCGCTGTCGGACAAGGACGAGGATGACTTGCGCTGGGGACTCAAGCTGGGCGCCGACTTCATCGCTTTGTCCTTTGTGCGCAGCGCGAAGGACTACGCCGACGTTGCGCGCATCATGTCCGAAGAGGGGCGCACCATTCCTGTCATCGCCAAGGTGGAGAAGCCGCAGGCGGTGGACAACCTTGAAGAGATCGTCGACGCCTTTGACGGCGTGATGGTCGCGCGTGGTGACCTCGGCGTCGAGCTCCCTCTCGAAGAGGTGCCGCTCGTGCAGAAGCGTGCCATCGAGCTCTGCCGCTCGCAGGCCAAGCCGGTGATTGTGGCGACACAGGTGCTCGAGTCGATGACGCACTCGCCAGTGCCAACTCGCGCCGAGACCTCTGACTGCGCGAACGCGATTCTCGATGGTGCGGACGCTGTCATGCTCTCCGGCGAGACGTCGGTTGGTGACTATCCGATCGTCACGGTGGAGACGATGGCCCGCATCATCAAGAACACCGAGGTGAAGGGGCGCGACCGCTTCGCGCCGTATACGTCGATTCCGAAGACGCGTGGTGGCGCGGTGACGCAGGCCGCGGCTGACATCGCAGAGAAGCTCGGTGTCAACTACATCGTCACCTTCACCCAGTCGGGTGACTCGGCCCAGCGCATGGCACGCCTGCGCCCCGAGACCAAGATGATTGCCCTCACTCCGCGTGAGGAGACGCAGCGTCGTCTTGCGCTGTCGTGGGGCGTGCAGGTCGAGGTTGTCGACCACGCAGACACCACCGACGAGATGGTGGCGATCGTTGACCGGCTCCTGAAGGAGACTGGCCGTGCAAAGGACGGGGATTACGTGGTGGTCGTCAGTGGTACGCCCATCGGCGTTCCCGGCACCACGAACTCGATCTTTGTCCACAAGGTGGGCCAGGTTCGTTCCTAAGCCGTAAAAGCAGAATGAGGGCCCGCAGGCAATGCGCCTGCGGGCCCTCATTGTTCGTATTCACGTCGTCCACGCACCTCATGGCGCTGGGTGGGCAGACGCGTCACATCTTCATCGGTGCCCCGAGTGGGATTCGAACCCACACTGGTACGGGTTTGAGCCGTATGCCTCTGCCGGTTGGGCTATCGGGGCGCGCCCACTAGGCTAGCGCTTGTGAACGATACCGTTGGACAAGACAACGCTGATGCCACTGCGAGCGGCCCGGTAAAGCGCCGCGCGATCGTCGCCGAGGACGAAGCCCTCATCCGCATGGACATCGTCGAGACGCTTCGCGAAGGCGGCTATGACGTGGTGGGGGAAGGTGCCAATGGCGAAGAAGCCATTGCCCTCGCCACCGAACACAAGCCTGACGTCGTGGTGATGGACGTGAAGATGCCGGTGATGGATGGCATCACGGCTGCTGAACAGATCGCGAAGGCGCGGCTCGCACCTGTCGTGCTCCTCACGGCCTTTTCGCAGACGGAGCTTGTCGAAAGGGCGCGCGACGCCGGTGCTATGGCGTATGTCGTGAAGCCCTTCACCCCCGCAGACCTTCTGCCTGCCGTTGAGATCGCGGCGTCTCGCTTTGTGGAGATCCGGGCCCTCGAGTCCGAAATCGCGGACATCACGGAGCGCATGGAAACCCGAAAGCGTGTGGAGCGCGCCAAGGGGCTGCTCATGGAGAAGATGCAACTGAATGAACCGGAAGCATTCCGGTGGATTCAGAAGACGTCGATGGACCGACGGCTCACCATGCGGGAAGTGGCAGAAGCCGTGATCGACCAAATGGGTTCGTCCAAGTAGCCGGGTATCGCTCCTGGTACAGGCCCTCCGCTGGCCGCTTTCTTGGGTACAACGTCACAAAATTGTGATCAACGTGACGCACGAAAGAAACGCCATGCCGCTACGGTGAGGTCAGTTACTGTTGGGACCGTCCCAACAGTGGCGCCGGAGGCTTTGCCACCGGAACTATCTGGAGGGAAAAACATGGCTCGATGGAACCCCATCGCACGCGGTGCCGCTTTGACCGCGGTCGCGTCGCTGGCCCTCGCCGCTTGTGCATCAAGCAGTGACTCTGACAGCCCCGCATCGGGTGGATCAGGGTCGGGCGGCGACGGTGATGTCCTGAAGATCGGTACGCTCCTGCCGCTGACCGGCTCGCTCGCATTCCTCGGCCCGCCGGAGATCGCGGGTGTACACCTCGCCGTCAACGAGATCAACGAGGCGGGTGGACTCTTTGGCAATGACGTCGTCGTCATCGACAAGGACTCGTCCGACACGACCAACCCGCAAATCGCAACGCAGTCGGTTGCTGACCTCGTCTCCGACGGCGTCGGTGCGATCATCGGTGCGGCTTCCTCGTCCGTCTCGCTCAACGTGATCGATGACATCACTGCTGCTGGCATCGTGCAGATTTCGCCCGCGAACACCGCAACGGCGCTTTCTGGATACAGCGAGTTCTACTTCCGTACCGCTCCGCCGGACTCGGTTCAGGGCGACGCTCTCGCCAACCTCATCGTTGCGGACGGCCACAAGAACGTGGGCATCTTGGTGTTCAACGACGACTACGGCACGGGTCTGCGTGATGTGGTCCAGTCGGTGATTGAGGCCAATGGCGGCACCATCACCTACGGCTCTGAGGGTCAGGAGTTCGACCCGAACGCGGGCAACTTCTCCTCGGACGTGCAGGCAATTCTTGCAACGAACCCCGAGGCGATCGCCCTCATCTCCTTCGACCAGGCCAAGCAGATCATCCCTGAACTCGCGGCCAACGGCTTTGACATGTCGAAGCTGTACTTGGTCGACGGCAACACGTCTGACTTCTCGGCCGACTTTGAGGCAGGCACCCTCACGGGTGCAAAGGGCACCATTCCCGGTGCGAACCCGACCGACGACTTCAAGGCACTCCTCGAGGGCGTCAACGGTGGCCCGCTTGAGTCCTACGCGTATGGCCCTGAGTCGTACGACGCCACGATGCTGGTTGCCCTCGCGGCGTTGCGTGGTGGCGCTCCGGATGGAGCAACGATTCAGGAGAACATGGCGGCTGTGTCCGGCGCCAACGGCGGCACCGAGTGCAGCGGCTGGGTTGAGTGCTCGGAGCTGATCAACGCTGGTGAGGAGATCGTCTACAAGGCGATTGCTGGAACCGGCGCGTTCAACGCTGACAACGACCCGGCGAGCGCTTACGTGGGTTTGTACACCTACGGTGACGACAACATCCCGATGTGGATCGAGGCCGTGTACGGCGAGATCAAGTAGTACTCGCGGCGTTAGCCCATACACAGAGGGCCCCCGGCAATTGCCGGGGGCCCTCTTACGTTGTCGACGCGGCACTATGGGCCGCTGTTGTGGCGATGCAGAGGCGTAGCCCGCTAAGCGCCGAGGGTGCCGAGGTACAACTCGATGACCTTCGGGTCCTTGAGGAGCTCCTGGCCCGATGCGGTGTAGGCGGTTGCCCCCTGATCGAGGACGTACCCGCGGTCCGCGA
>Ga0206103_100853_pt1 | contig 12586 bp, 5 predicted proteins | sample 1B5Ametagenome_FD_148638 | JGI IMG/M metagenome (GOLD analysis project Ga0206103, IMG submission 148638) | Enriched microbial communities from leaf-cutter ant dump, University of Wisconsin, Madison, United States - 1B5A | ecosystem: Environmental > Terrestrial > Nest > Insects nest > Nest dump... | reverse complement strand
CACTCTTGAGGAGCACTACGCCCTCACCTACTACGCCGCAGACGACAGGCTCACCGACCTCGCGGTCATTGTCGATGGCCGGTGGCCGGACCAGCAGGCAGTGGGCGTGACCGAGATCGCGGTGCCACGCGTCATGATCGAGAACCTCGATATGCAGATCGGGGATGTCGTCGAGATCCGCGCGCGCTCTTACGACGACGACCAAGCAACGACCGCCCGCATCGTGGGCGTGTACTTGCCACTCGATCCCGACGGCCCGCTGTGGCTTCCCGACACCCTCAAGAGTGATGGATTCCGGCCCACCGTACCGGTCCCCGGCACCAATGGCGGGCTCGCTGCTCCCGCCTATGGACCGCTCATCACCACAAGCAATCGCGTTGAGACACTCCCCCTCGACACCGTGACAGTGGTGTACGAACCGGACTTCTCCGCCACCTCGGTCGAGGAGTTGAGCGCCATCCTCGACACACTCACCAAAGCCGAGACTGACGCGAAGCTCCAACTCGGAAACCTCGCCTCGCGAGTGGCGGTCTTCGCCCCTGTGCAGAACACCGCCGGCAACGTTGTCGGATCCCTCGCCATGACCCGCTCGACGGTGCTCGTCACCGCACTGTTGCTCCTCGTGGTGGCGACGGCTGCGCTCGTCCAGGCGGCGCGGCTGGTGAGTGAGCGTCGGCATGACGAAAGGCACCTCGTCGCGGCGCGTGGAGCGTCCGCCCGTCAGGTATTCAACGTGGGCGCGATTGAAACCGGCATGATTGGCCTCGTCACTGTCGCGGCCTCCGCGCCGCTTGCCCGCCTCGCCTACCTGCACTTGGGGGAGCTGGCGCTCCTACGCGATGCTGGCTTCGATCAGGATCCAGGCCTGCCGGTGGGGGCATGGATTGCGGGCGCGGTGGTGGCCTTGGTGCTCATCGCGATTGTGCTTGCGCCACTCACCCGACGCTCGGCGCTCATCGTTGAAGCGGAGGCGGACCGTGCCCGGCCGGGCAAGCGGGCGGCGTTCCAGCGCACCGGCATCGATGCCGCGGTGATCGTGCTCGCGGGCCTTGCCTTCTGGCAGTTGAGCCTGTACCGCTCCCCCGTGGTCAGTGGCGAAGGCCCGCCGCGCCTCGACCCACTCCTCGCGGCGGGGCCGGCACTTGCACTGCTTGCCGGGGCCCTGCTCGCGGCACGCATCGTGCCACTTGCGGCTCGGGCGATGGAGGCTCTCGCCACATCGGCGCGGCGCGCCGTGACGCCGCTGGCCGCCTGGGAAGTCGCTCGCCGCCCAGTGCGCGCCTTGTCAGCCGTCCTCTTGCTGACCTTGTCCTTGTCTGTGGGCGTCTTTGCCGCGGGGTTCATGTCCACGTGGACGCAGTCGCAAAGGGATCAGGCGCTCTATCGCCACCCAGTGGACGCCGTGGTCAGCGCGCCGTCCACGCCGTGGATGCGCCAAGCATCCATTGTCGATACTCCTGGCGCACAGGCCGAGCCCGTGGTCGCAGATCAGATTCAGATTTCGGACCGTAGCCTTGGCGAGCTGAGAGCCGGGTACCAGCCATTTACCGGCAGTGGCGCCTACTTGCGTGCCACCACGCGTCAGGGCTGGGAAGCCTTTGGTCAGGACCGGCTGTCCGAGGTGCGCGGCGAGCGCCTTGCTCTGGGCTTGAGTGGCACCGAGGTTGCCGAGGCCAGCGGGGTCTCGATTCCTGCAGGTACGCAGGCACTGCAGATGGATGTGACGGTGAAACCTCCGCGCGAAGGATTCGATGACACTCTCGTCTCAATCCGCGCCCTCCTCCGCTCGGACGAAGGACTGTTCCACACATTCGATATGGGCTTTGCAACCTCGGACGGCAGCCGACAACAATTGATCGGCTCGATTGGAGATGGCTCGACGGGGTCGACGCTCGTGGGCCTGCAAGCGATCATTGCCGCCCCGGGTACCGGCATCGCTGAGGGCAACTTCGATCAGTACGAGCGCATCCGGGTCAACATCTCCATCGAGAATGTCGCTGCGCTCACTCCCCTGCCGGGGTGGTCGATCGCCAACGAGGCCGATCCTTTCGAGGCGCACGCCCTCGACACCAGTGTGATCGGACCGTGGACGCCCACGGCCACCGCAGGCCTCGTCACGGATATTCACGCACGTGGCGGCGTCGTCTCATTCACGATCCTCGCAAGCCCCGATGACCTCGTGAGCCGCCCCGTCATCGGCGTCCTCACTGCTCCTGAACTCGTGGGAGACGTGCCGATCGTTGTCACCGACACCTTGCTGCGCATGGCTCGCATGTCCGTGGGTGACAACGTGACGATGCGCGTTGGCAGCGGGCTCGTACGTGCCAACGTCGTCGCCGCCGTGCCGCGCATCGACCCCGAGTCGAGCTACGTGGTAGCCGCCCCCATTGACACCGTGCAACTGGCGACCTTCCAAAGCGGCGGCTCAACAACGGACGTCACCACATGGTGGGTCACTACTGACGACATCGACGCCTTGGCCGCGTCACTCCCGTCCGACGCCACCATCACCACTCGTCACGCGGTAGTTGATGACCTCACCCGCAGCCCCTTGCGCGTCGCGATCATCGTGTCAATGTGGCTCGTCGCTGGTGCTGCCGCATTGCTAGCGGCCGTGGGATTCGCGGTGCACGTGGTCGTGTCCACTCGCGCACGCGCCCTTGAGCTTGCTCAATTACGAGCCGTGGGCCTGAGTTCCGGAGCCACCGTGCGCATGGTGGGGGTGGAAGCCGCGCTGTTGGCCGCGCTTGGCACTGTGTGCGGCATTGGCCTGGGGCTCTGGCTTGTCACGCTCACCGCACCGCTCGTGTCCTTTGGCCCCGATGGCCAGCCGCCGGTTCCGGAGGTGCTTGTTCACGTGCCGTGGCCGTTCGTGGGTGCGCTCGTACTCGAAGCCGTCGCCGTGGTCATTCTGGCCCTCGCGATTGCGGCGGTACTCGTGCGCCGCATTCGCCCCGCCGATCTTTTGCGCCAAGGTGATGCCCGATGAGCGTACAGATTGCTGTCACCCGCATTGCTGACCACTCCGCCGCTCCTGGCGGAGCGGGACCCATGTGGTTGCTTGCGCGGCGCAGGGCGTGGCGTGACCGCTGGATCTTCCTTGCCGCGTTGTTTGTTGTCGCGCTGTCCGCTTTCCTCGCGTACGCCGGTCCACAGCTCATTCTTGGCACCCTGGACGACGGCGCGGCCGACGCTGTGCGCGCCCAGTCAAGCGGCGACACCGTCACCGTCACCTTCCCGCTTGGCAATCCGAGCGGCAATAACGTCGACTCTGTGCGCGGCGCGCGGATGAGCGAATTTGCAGAGTCGGCGGCAACGGTCCGCGCGAATGTGCCGGCCGATACGTCGAGTGTCATCACTTCGCAGACGGTGAGCGCGGTCTCCGTGCCGTATACCCTCATGTCCGTCACCCCAGCGGCGGAACGGGAGGCGGCCCAGGCGGCGCACCGGGAAGCCGACGCCACCACGCGTACCGATGCCGACGTCATCATCGCCTTTGTGCCCTCGGCTTCGAACGCGGTGGTCGAAGGAGAGGCCCCGGTGCTCGTGAGGGGCGCGCCCACGGCCGCCGGTGAGGACGAGGCGGAGCCGCCACCGCTGCAGGTGGCAATGACGCACATGACCTTGGACGCACTCGACGTGTCGCTCGGGGACAGACTGACGCTTGGCCGGCCAAACGGTTCGCGCGTTGCCCTCGAAATCACAGCAGTGGCGACGATCGACGATCCCGAGGGTGAAGCGGCAGCAACGGTGCCGGGCCTGTTCGAAGCGCAGAGCCGCCTTGGCGGAACCGGCGTCGAGCGCCCCATCGGTACGGTGCTGATGTCTGCGGATATCGCCGAGGAGTTCACATCCCGGCTCACGATGCCGCTCACCGCTTCGGTTGCAATGCGCGTGGACCCCAATCTGCTCACCCTCGATCTTGCCCGCTCGATCCCTCCTGAGCTCGAAAAGCTCGAGACGAATACCGAAGTCCTCCTGCCGGACAGCAGTGTGCGGCCGCGCGTCAACACGGGACTCGGTGACGCCCTCGCCGATTACCCGGTGCGGGCGCGGGCGGCGCTCGCACAAATGTCAGTCCTCATCGCTGGTGTGACCGCTACTGCCGCCGCCGTCATCGCCCTCATGGCGCACTTGCTCATCCGGGGCCGTGCCCGCGACATTCAACTTGAGCGGGCGCGTGGTGCCGCCGTCGGTTCAACGATGGGCGCGCTCTTCATCGAGAGCGCGATGTTCACTCTTGGGGGGCTTGCACTGGGCTACGGCGCCGCGGCAATCGTCACCCCGGGAGCCACTCCCGTCGACCCCCTTGCCCTTCTCGTTGCCCTTGTCGCTTTGGTGTCCACACCCCTGCTTGGTGCGGCAACCGCGCACGCCTCGTGGGCGGGAAAGCGCGAGCCCGCCAACCGCAGGGACCGCGCAAAGCTGGCGCGCGCACGGTCGGCCCGCGCTGTCACGCGCGATGCGCTCATCCTCATCGTTGCCGCAATGGCGGTGTGGTCATTGCGCGGCCGCGGTGTGCTGCAAACCCAGACCGTTGGCGTCGACCCCTTCCTCGCGGTTGCACCCGCGCTCGTCGCCCTCGCTGTTGCGCTCATCGTGGTGCGCCTGTCCGTCATCCCACGCCGCATGGTCCAAGCCGTCACCCGGCTGAGCCGTGGGGCGGCCGGCCTCCTCACCGCCGCCCGGAGCCGCGAGCCCATTGCCGCGTTGCCGCTCGTTGCCCTCGCCCTTGCCCTCGCCGTTGGCGCCTACGGTGCATTGCTGTCCTCGACCGTTGAAAAAGGCCAGGAAGCAGCGTCCTGGGAGCGCGTCGGCGGCGATGCCCGCATCTCGGGCGCCGTGGACCCTGGCCTCGCGGAGCGTTGGCGTGACCAGGGGCTTGTCGTTTCCCAGATGATTGCGACGCCCCGCACCACCATTGCGATGGGATCAAGCCTGTCCGCCGCGACCGTCATTGCCATCGATCAGTCGTATAGCGAGGCCATCAAGGCAGCGCATGGCGAACTGACCGAAGAACTTGATGCCTTGGCGGCTGCCGTCAATGAATGGACGCCTGGGGAGCCGATCCCCGCGCTTGCGAGCAGTGAGCTGCGCGAGATCGATGTGTACCAGCGCTCCGACGTCTTCCTGGGCCGCACCTTCATCCCGGTCCAGTTCATCGGTGAGGCCCAGCCAGAGCCCGATGGCTGGCTCCAGGGTCCGTACATTTTTGTTGCGCTCGAGCCGCTCCTCACCGTCGAGACGCAGGAACCAATCGCACCCGATGTGACAGTGGTGGTGGGAGCAGGCGCCGACGCCGCCATCGCCGCGGCTGACATCCCGGCAGAAGACGTGTGGTTGCGTTCGGATTGGCTTGAGACCGCGAGATCGTCCGCCCTCATGGGTGGCGTACACAAGACCATGACGTGGGCCGTGCTCGCAGTGGCGGCGCTTGCCGCCGTTGGATTGCTTGTGAGCGTGGCGACCGGTGCCCGCGAAAGAGGCCGCGCTATCGCTTTGCTGCGCACCCAAGGCGTGCCACCGCGCCTTGGCTGGTGGCTTGCCTTCACTGATCTTGTGCCCATGGTGCTCGCGAGTGCGGTCGCGGCGATCGGTGCTGCGCTCATTGTCATGGTGGTGTTGTCGCCCGCGCTCGGACTCGTGGTGCTTTCGGGCGGAGTCAGCGATCCACCGCCAAGCCTCGACCCGGCGCTGCTGACGCCGGGTGCAATCGCCCTCGCAGCATTGCTGCTCCTCGCGGTGATTGCCGAAGTAGTCGTTCAACGCAGGGCCCGGCTCAGCGAAGTACTCCGTTACGGTGAGACGAGATAGGGGCAGATCATGGCAGCAACAGTCGATGCCTTTGGTGGCGATGCGCTCATCGCATGCGACAACCTGGTGCGCATTTACCAGGTGGAAAACATCGAAGTACAGGCGCTTCAGGGACTCGATCTGCTTGTCGACAAGGGCGAGATGATCGCGATCGTGGGCCAATCCGGATCCGGCAAGTCGACCTTGCTCAACGTCCTTTCAGGCCTCGATGTCCCCACGGCAGGCGCGGCGCGTGTGGCCGACTGGGACCTCTTGCGCATGTCACACGCCGACCGTCTCACGTACCGCCGCTCAGTGGTGGGCTTTGTGTGGCAACAGACCGCCCGCAACCTCTTGCCGTACTTGTCCGCCAAAGAGAACGTGATGATGCCCATGGCGTTTGCGGGCAGCGGCCCCCGCATGCGTGCACGCCGCGCCATGGAGCTGCTCGAGGCGATGGGCATGGCAGGCAAGGCGCACCGGCGTCCTCACCAAATGTCTGGTGGCGAGCAGCAGCGTGTCTCGATCGCCGTCGCTCTCGCCAATAGCCCGCAAGTGATTTTCGCGGACGAGCCGACGGGCGAGCTCGACTCCGCTACCGGTGACGATGTTTTTGAGGCGCTCCGTTCTGCCAATCAGGACCTGGGCGCCACGGTGGTTGTTGTTACCCACGATCACGCCGTCAGTTCGCAGGTGCAACGCACCATCGCCATCCGTGATGGCCGCACCTCCACCGAGGTGGTGCGCCGGACCAAGATGGGCGAGGACGGCATCATGCGCACGTCACACGAGGAATATGCGGTGCTCGACCGCGCTGGGAGGCTCCAGTTGCCGGCGGATTACCGCGATGCACTCCAGCTTCGCGATCGTGTGCGACTCGAGCTCGAGTCCGATCACATTGGGGTGTGGAACGACAAAACGCCTGTGACCCCGCGGGTAGAGCCTCCCGCGTCGGCCCCCGTCGCCGCGCACACACCTGCGCACACACCTGCGCAGGCACCGGCGCAGCCGCCCGTGCACACACCCGTACAGACTCCTGCGCAGCCGCCTGCCCCAGCGTCGGGCGATCCCTATGCACCCCCGGCTGCTGCGCCACAACCTCGCCATCAGACCGATGCCACCCCACCCCCGGCACACATGCCCTGGCTTCCCCCGGGAGAGCACAATGACTGAGCCACTCGCCACTGAGCCACTCGCCACTGAGCCATTCACCACTGAGGCCACGCCGATGGTCGTGGTCGAACACGTCACCCGTCGCTACGGCTCCGGCTCCTCCGCCGTCACTGCCCTCGATGATGTCTCCGTGGCGGTCCCGTCCGGCGCCGTCGTCGCCCTTGCGGGACGTTCCGGTTCGGGCAAGACGACCCTCCTCAACTGCATCGGGGGCCTGGACCGTCCCACGAGCGGCAGGATCATGGTCGATGGCACGGACGTGACGCGGATGTCGGAACGCCAGCGCACCGCCATGCGCCGCGAACGGGTGTCTTTTGTGTTCCAGACCTTTGGGCTGGTGCCGATGCTGACCGCGATCGAAAATGTGGGCCTCCCCCTTCGCCTCAAGGGCATGCGGCCCGCCGAACGCGAGGCGCGGGTCGCAGAGCTTCTTGACGTGGTGGGGCTCGCAGGTCACGGCCAGCAGCGCCCGGCCGAGCTCTCGGGCGGTCAGCAACAGCGCGTCGCCATTGCGCGCGCACTGGCAGGGCGGCCCCGGCTCCTCATTGCCGACGAGCCCACCGGTCAGCTTGACGCCGACACCGGCGCGCAGATTCTTGCGCTGTTGAGGGAGGTCGTGTCAGCACAGGGCATGACCGCCCTCATTTCCACTCACGATCCCAGCCTGATGGAAGCCGCCGATCTCACGATCCGCCTTGCTGACGGCCACCTCGCGAATGAACAGCTGATCGCACCAACGCGCTGACTGCCATGACCACTGCCGCGGTCACGAGCGCGCGCGGCTCAAGTGACGCGGCGAGTGCAATGCATGCGGCGACGCCAAGGCCTGACAGCACCAACGGCATACGCATGTGGGCCCCACGGCGGCGGGCTGCGATTGCGGCAGCATTTGCCACGGCGTAGTACACCAGCACTGCTGCGCTCGACATCGCAAGAGCAAAGCCGAGGCTCCCCCACCAGACGAGCACCATTGCGGCCGACGCTGCAACGGCTTCGGCGATGACCGGCACATCCCGCCGATTTTGATGGGCGAGCACTCGCGGGAGCTCTCCAGCGCGGGCCATCGCCATCGCGGTTCGGCCAACTCCCGCAAGGAGAGCGACAAGCGCCCCGCCCGCCGCACCTATCGCTAGGAGCGCGATCGCATGGGCCCACAATTCTCCGGCTGGTGCCGCCTCGACAAGCGGCGCCTCAGCATCGGCAAGAGCTAATGTGCCGGGTCTGCGCACCACGACAACAGCAATTGCCACGTATAGCGCCACCACAATGCCGATCGCCCATGCGATTGCGCGAGGAATGATGGCCCCCGGGTCGCGCACGTCCTCACCAAGTGTTGCCAACCGCGCGTAACCCGCGAAGGCAAAGAAGACGAGTGCTGCGGCCTGCATGACCCCCACAACCCCAGCGTCGGGCACGGAAACGGACGATGCTGCTGGCGCGGTGAATGATGCGCCTGCAATAGCGACAAGCCCCATGGTGACGACAACCGCGAGGAGCGTCGTCACGTGGGCAGTACGATTCACACCCATCGCATTGAGGACCCATGCCGCGAGGAGCACCGCTGTTGCCACCCACTGCGCATGACCTTTCCAGGCATAGCTCCCGATGGCGAGCCCCATCGCAGCAAGCGATGCGGTCTTGCCAGTGACAAAGCCCGCGCCCGCGATAAAGCCCCACGGTCCGCGCAACTCGCGAACGCCATACGTGTATGCGCCTCCCGCAACCGGGTGCAGGGACGCGAGGGAGGCTGTCGACAGTGCATTGATTGCGGCGATCCCGGCGGCGATGAGCACAGCGAGTGGCAACCACGCTCCCGCCGCATTCGCTGCGGGGCCCCACACCACAAAGACACCAGCACCAAGCATCGATCCGACGCCGATGCCCGTTGCCGACACGAGGCCAAGCCTGCGTGACCCCTGTGCCTCTTTCACGTGTGCAGGCTAATGCCGTCTGGGTCTACGGCGCTGTGTGAGCGCGCGCCCGTCATCTTTTGTTCAGGCGGCTCGATCCGAGGTTGCTTCGCCCGTTGCGACGTCATACGTCGTGGCGACCATTCGCATCAATTCCGATTCAGGTTGCGGTCGCGCAAAGAAGAAGCCCTGGGCGTACGGGCAACCAAGGCGTACGAGTTCCGCTGCCTGTTCGGCCGTCTCGACGCCTTCAGCCACCACGTCCACGCCCATTGCATCGCCCATTCCCACAACAGCACGCACCACAGCGTCGCAGCGGTCGTCGGCGCCGATGCCGGACACAAAGCCACGGTCAACCTTGAGCACGTCAATGGGCAGTTCCGTGAGGCGGGCAAGCGACGAATACCCCGTCCCGAGGTCATCGAGAGCAATCCGCACTCCCTGCTCACGCAGCACAGCGAGGTCCGTGAGTAGCGGCAAGGTCAATTGCGGCATGTGCGTTTCAGTCAGTTCCAGGACAAGGCGGCGAGGGTCAAGGCCCGTCTCATTGAGAGCGTCACTGACGGAGGACGTGAAATCGCCCGATGTCAGCTGCCGTCCCGATACGTTCACGTGGACCGCAGGCAGTGAACCATCCGCAGCGGGTGGCAGGTTCGCCGCGATGCGACAGGACTCGTGAAGCACATGGATTCCCACGGGCACCATCAGCGCGCTTGCCTCCAGCACGTCAAGGAACTCACCCGGCGGAACGAGTCCGCGTTCAGGGGACTCCCACCGCAAGAGCATCTCGAGCGACTCAACCGCGCCGGTGCGCAATGACACCACCGGCTGGCCGTACATGACGAGTTGGCCTTCCTCAAGCGCTCGCATCAGCTCAGGCATGAGTCGGGTGGTGCGCACACTCTGGGCAAGCAGTGTCGCGTCATAGCGGTGGACGCGGTTCTTGCCTTCGCGCTTGGCCTGATACATCGCTGCATCGGCATGAGCAAGCAACGCTTCCGTCTGTGCGTCTGCGCCACCGGTCACCATGCCGATGGAGACGCCCAAGTGGTGAGTGCCGCGCGTCGACAACACTGGCTCACGGAGGGTGTCGATGAGCCGATGGGCGAGAGCCGCCAATGACTCCTCATCCGTCACATCGGGACGCACCACCGCGAACTCATCACCGCCGAGCCGCGCCACCGTGTCGTGCGTATCGACCGCCCGCAAGAAGCGTTGCGCGACCTCGCGCAGCACCTCGTCGCCCGTGCTGTGCCCGTATGCGTCGTTGACGTCCTTAAAGCCATCGAGGTCGCAAAAGAGGATGCCAACGCGTCGGTTCTTGTCGTCAGCGATTGATCGGAGTGCGAAGTCAAGGCGGTCGTGCAAGAGAACGCGGTTGGGGAGGTCCGTGAGGTCGTCGTGGAGCGCTTGGCGTACGAGCGCATCCTCAGCAGCGCGGCGAGCGGTGATGTCCTCGACAAGGCACAACAGATACCGCTCCCGCTGGCCGGGACGGCGAGACTCAAGATGCACCACGGATGCCGACACCATGCCCCACGAGACACCCGTTGCGTGAGGGCCAAAGCGCACCTCTCCACGCACCTGCGCCTTGCTTCCCTCGGCACAGGCCGTGATCCACCGCTCGACTGCCACTGCGTCATTCTCGTGAATGAGCGAGGTGAAAGCGGCGCCCGTGAGATCGTCCCGGTCGCGGCCCGTGAAACTAATTGCTGTCGCGTTCGTCTCGAGGACCGTGCCAGCGTCGGGCTCGTCAAGGCTCACGATGAACATGCTGATGGGGGCGGTGTCGAAGGCTTGACGGAAGCGCGCCTCGGAGACGCGCAAGCGATCTTCGCCCTCCACCTGCGCGGTGACGTCCCATGCCACACACATGAAGCCACCGTCTGGGGTTGACGTCACCGTCATCGACACGACGGCAGCGCTGTCCCCGGCCATATGCCACCGCCGCGCACCCGATAGGTCCCGGCGCGCAAGTTCAGCAAGGACATCTCCGGGTTCCACACCAAGCTCGCTGGCAGCCGCAGCCACGTGCTCGGGATCGAGCACGTCGACAAGCTTCTTCCCTTCGAGCTGGGCGGGCGGCACACCCAGCACCGTCTCCGCTCCCTTGCTCGCAAGACGCACCGTGCCGTCCGGAGAGCACGCAAGGATCACCTGCTCAGTCGCTGCGGCGAGCAACATCTCGTAGTCATCGCGCGCGCGCCTGATCTCCGCTTGTGCAGCACGTGCATCGGTGACGTCGCGCGCAATGATGACCGAGCCACCCGTTTCACCGGCCACGGGAGGAAGCGCCGACGCTGTGAGATTGACGATGCGCTTCTCGCCTTCGCGCATCATGCCCACTTCTGAGCCGACCACCGACTCACCGCGCGCAATACGGCTGAATGGGGAGTTTTCAGCGCTCACCGGTGAGCCGTCATGCAAACGGAAGAACGCGTTCAGCATGTCCGGATCATTCGCCCGCACGCCAATCGGGACACCCTTGAACAATTCGACGCTTGCCGCGTTGCGCATGAGCAACTTGCCGTCAGTATCGAAGACCGAAATCGCATCGTGCGAGGTCGAGAAGATTGACCGCAGGAGCTCAGCCTGTTTCATCACCTCGGCTCGCGAACTTTGCACGTCGTCGAGAAGCCCGGCGAGTTCATCTCTCTGAGAGGCGATCAGCCAGGTGAAGACGAGGTAGGCGACCACATAGGCCTGGGCAACAATTGCACGATCAAATGCCTCGAGAGCCGCAAAGGGACCAAGGCCGGCGAGCGTGAGTGCGACCACCAGCGCACTTGCCAGCAACGCGTGCATTCCCGCAACCGTGGTGTCGAGGCGGACGGCGGCCCAGATTGTGAGACCCATCGGCAGGAACGAGAGGGTGAAGGCCGATGACGTGCCGTAGACGGCGGCGTAGGTGATCGCCGTGAGCACCACGATGATGCCAAGCTCGAGGCTGCGTTGACGCCATGCGTTCGCGATTCGCGAGCTGGCCTTCAAGCGGGGATCGAGCAAACGCATCGCCAACGGCACAATGAGGAGAATGCCTGCGACATTGCGCAAGAGCCATACCGCCGCGACGGGGACGTAATCGAGGTCGTTGACGATTGACGTAGCCGCGGGCGCAATGAGGAGTGCAACCCCCACGCCACCCATCGTCGCCGCGCCGAGCGCAACGATGTCCGTGACGCTGCGCATTCGCCACCACGTCGAGCGACCAAGCCGTCTTTGCGTATAGCGCAAGATGATGAGCGCGGCCCACGACTGCGCCGCGTTTGACACGGCGAAAAACACGCCAATGTAGCCACCAGTGCCGGTCAACGCGTTGATGACGCCGGAGACAACGCCGACGCCGACCACAGCGGAGAGGACGCCCACCCGCTTTTTGGCGGCAACAAACACCCACAGCACGCCCACGCCCGCTGCGGGCCAGATGAGCGCTATGCCGGTATCAGGGGCAACGGTCAGACGGCCTACGAGCGCGGCAAGGACATAGCACCCGGCCATGACCAGATGCACGAGCAGGGCGTTCTTGCCCACCCTGAGCACCCACCGCGACACACCGGCTCCTGCCTGTCCGGTCGCGCACCTTGCGCAACGGCTTCCAGTATGCCCATCGGCCAACTCGTGCGTAAGGTCAAGACTTCAAAAGGGATATTCGCACCGACCAACCCAAAAGCACCCATCTCAGCATAGGGATCGGGGCGGGCGACACGCTT
>Ga0206103_100852_pt1 | contig 12605 bp, 7 predicted proteins | sample 1B5Ametagenome_FD_148638 | JGI IMG/M metagenome (GOLD analysis project Ga0206103, IMG submission 148638) | Enriched microbial communities from leaf-cutter ant dump, University of Wisconsin, Madison, United States - 1B5A | ecosystem: Environmental > Terrestrial > Nest > Insects nest > Nest dump... | reverse complement strand
AGACCGGCCCGGCCTGGAACGTGTTCTTCGCCGACCTGATCGCCCGCGGCCTGACCGGAGTGCAGCTCGTCACCAGCGACGCGCACGCGGGGTTGAAGGACGCGATCGCCGCAAACCTCCCCGGCAGCAGTTGGCAGCGTTGCCGCACCCACTACGCGGCGAACCTCATGGGCGTGACACCGAAGAGCATGTGGCCGGCGGTCAAGGCGATGCTGCACTCCGTCTACGACCAGCCCACCGCAGCCGACGTGAACGCCCAGTTCAACCGCACCCTGGACTACGTCACCGAGAAGCTCCCCGCTGTCGCCGAACACCTCGAGACAGCACGCGCCGACATCCTCGCCTTCACCGAGTTCCCCAAGGACGTCTGGGCACAGGTCTGGTCCAACAACCCGAACGAGCGCCTCAACCGCGAGATCCGCCGCCGCACCGACTCCGTCGGCATCTTCCCCAACCGCGACGCGATCATCCGCCTCGTCGGCGGTGTCCCCACCGAGCAAACCGACGAATGGGCCGAAGGACGCCGCTAGCTCGGACTCGACATCCTCACCCGCTCCCGCATGCGCATCCTCACCGACACCGGAAGCGAGGTGACCACCGACACGATCATGGCGCTCAGCGCCTGAAACGAAGGAACAACCGTTACACCACTCCACGGGACTTGACCCGATCGCCCCACAGGGAGATCAGCCCAAACATGCAACTCACCTGGCCGCCTGATAGATGCCGCGCGATTTCGCCTGCAGCGTCCCAGCTTCGAGGTGAGGAACTAATTCGCTGAACAGACCGAGAGCAACGCAGAAGGCGCCGGCCCCCGAGAGGGACGGCGCCTTCTGTGCGCGAGGGCTACTGCCAGGCGGGGGCGGCGGCGTTCACGGCGTCGCCGATCACGTGCACGCGCAGGTCGTTGGTCGAGCCCGAGATCCCGGGGGGCGAACCTGAGATCACGACGACCTTGTCGCCGATGGACGCGAGCTTGCCGCCGAGCAGCAGCTCGTCGACCTGCTTGTACATCGCATCCGTGTGCTGCACGCGGTCGACCTTGAACGACTCGATGCCCCAGGTGAGGTTCATCCGGCGACGGATCGCCTCGTCCGGGGTGAACGCCATCATCGGGATGCGCTCACGCAGGCGCGACATGCGGCGCGCCGAGTCGCCCGACTCGGTGAAGACGCACAGGAACTTCGCCTCGACGAACTCGGCGACCTCGGCCGCGGCGAGGGTGATCGCGCCACCCTGGGTGCGGGGCTTCGTGCCGAGCGGCGCGATGCGCTCGAGCCCGTGCTCCTCGGTGGACTCGATGATGCGGGCCATCGTCTGCACCGTGATCACCGGGTACTCGCCGACGCTCGTCTCGCCCGACAGCATCACGGCATCCGCGCCATCCAGCACCGCGTTCGCGACGTCGGATGCCTCGGCGCGCGTCGGCACCGGGGAGTGCGTCATCGACTCGAGCATCTGGGTCGCCACGATGACGGGCTTCGCCATGCGGCGGCACAGCTCCACGGCGCGCTTCTGCACGACGGGCACCTGCTCGAGCGGCAGCTCGACGGCGAGGTCGCCGCGGGCGACCATGATGCCGTCGAAGGCGTCGATGATCTCCTCGAGCGCGTCGACCGCCTGCGGCTTCTCGATCTTGGCGATCACCGGGACCTTGCGGCCCTCCTCCGCCATGATCTCGTGCACACGGGTGATGTCGCGGGCGTCGCGCACGAACGACAGCGCGATGTAGTCGGCACCGAGGCCGAGGCCCCAGCGCAGGTCGGCCTCATCCTTCTCCGACAGCGCGGGCACGTTGACCGCGACGCCGGGCAGGTTGATGCCCTTGTTGTTCGACACGGGGCCGGCCACGACCACCTCGGTGCGCACGCGCACACCGTCGGTGTCGAGCACCTTGACCTTGACCTTGCCGTCGTCGATCAGCAGGAAGTCGCCCGGCTTCACATCCTGCGGCAGTCCCTTGAAGGTGGTGCCGACGAGCTCCTTGGTGCCCTCGACCTCCTCCGTGGTGATCGTGAAGATGTCGCCGACGGCGAGGTCGTGGGGTCCGGCGGCGAACTTGCCCAGGCGGATCTTGGGGCCCTGCAGGTCGACCAGCACGGCGATCGGCTGCTCGGCATCCGCGGCGGCCCGGCGCACGTTGGCATAGACCTCCTCGTGCACCTCGTAGCTGCCGTGGCTCAGGTTCATGCGGGCGACGTTGACGCCGGCCTCGATGATGGCACGCAGGTTCTCATAGCTCGACGTGGCGGGTCCCAGCGTCGCGACGATCTTGGCTCGTCTCATTATTCCTTCAGTGTTGTGGTGTGGTGGTGCGAACGGCACCGGTCAGAGACCGAAGCCTCGGGCACCGGCGCCGACGGGCGCCGGAAGATGGGTCTCCCCTTCAAGGTACCGGTCGACGGCGGATGCCGCGGCACGGCCCTCGGCGATCGCCCAGACGATGAGGGACTGGCCGCGCCCCGCGTCGCCCGCGACGAAGACACCCGGCTCGCTCGTGGCGTAGTCCTCGCCGTGCGTGACGTTGCCACGGGCGTCGAACGGCATCCGCAGCTGCGAGGCGAGGTGCTGCTGCTCCGGACCGGTGAAGCCCATGGCGATGAGCACCAGGTCCGCGGGGATCTCACGCTCGGTGCCCGACTTCGGCACGCGTCGCCCGTCGACGTACTCCGTCTCGGCCACGCGCAGCGCGATGACCTTGCCGTCGGCGTCGCCGAGGAACTCGACGGTCGAGGCGAGGAACACCCGCTCGCCGCCCTCCTCGTGCGCCGAGGAGACCTCGAACAGGTTCGGGTCGATCGGCCACGGCTGGTGGTCGGGGCGCTCGGTCGGCGGCTGGTAGCCGATCGCGAGGTTGGTGACGCTCAGCGCCCCCTGGCGGTGCGCGGTGCCGATGCAGTCGGCGCCCGTGTCGCCGCCGCCGATCACGACGACGTGCTTGCCGTGCGCGGTGAGCTGACCGGGCACCTCGTCGCCAGCGACGACGCGGTTCTGCTGCACGAGGTAGTCCATCGCGTAGTGCACACCGGCGAGGTCGCGGCCCGGGATGTCGAGGTTGCGCGGCTGCGTCGCCCCCGTCGCGATGATGACGGCGTCGTAGCGCTCCCGCAGCTCCGCCCAGGAGATGTCGACGCCGATCTCGACGCCGGGGCGGAACCGGGTGCCCTCGGCCTCCATCTGGGCGAGGCGCTGCTCGACCTGGCGCTTCTCCATCTTGAAGTCGGGGATGCCGTAGCGCAGCAGCCCGCCGATCCGGTCGTCGCGCTCGTACACCGCGACCGTGTGGCCGACACGCGTGAGCTGCTGGGCGGCCGCGAGGCCCGCGGGGCCCGAGCCGACCACGGCGACCGTCTTGCCGGTGAGGCGCTCCGGCGGGTGCGGCTGCACCCATCCGTTGCGGAAGGCCTCGTCGACGATCGACACCTCCACCTGCTTGATGGTCACGGGCGGCTGGTTGATGCCGAGCACGCACGCCGACTCGCACGGTGCCGGGCAGAGCCGCCCCGTGAACTCCGGGAAGTTGTTGGTGGCGTGCAGCCGCTCGATCGCCTCGCGGTCGTCCCCGCGCCGGGTGAGGTCGTTCCACTCGGGGATCAGGTTGCCGAGCGGGCAGCCCTGGTGACAGAACGGCACGCCGCAGTCCATGCAGCGGCCCGCCTGTCGGCGCAGCTGGGTGCGGTCCTGGTCCTCGTAGACCTCACGCCAGTCCATGATGCGCACGGCGACCGGACGGCGCGCGGGCAGCTCCCGCTCGCGGGTGGTCAGGAATCCCTTGGGGTCGGCCATCTCAGTTTCCCGTCGCTTCCAGGATGCGGGTCCACACAACGTCGCCGTCGGGGTCGAGCCCCTCGGCCTCGGCGCTCTCGCGCGTCTGCAGCACCGCCGCGTAGTCACGCGGCAGCACCTTCACGAAGGCGGCGACCGTCGCCTCCCAGTCGTCCAGCATCCGGGCGGCGAGAGCCGAATCCGTCTTCTCGACGTGCAGCTGCAGGTAGCTGCGCAGAAGCTCCACGTCGCCGCGGTCCAGGGCCAGCAGCTCGAGCTCGCCGTTCGCGAGGGACTCGCGGTTGACGGCGTCGCGGCCGAGGCCGTAGACGTAGGCGGTTCCGCCCGACATGCCCGCCCCCAGGTTGCGCCCCGTGGCGCCCAGGATGATCGCGGTGCCGCCCGTCATGTACTCGAGCGCGTGGTCGCCCACGCCCTCCACGACCGCGACCGCGCCGGAGTTGCGCACGAGGAAGCGTTCGCCCACGGTGCCGCGGATGAAGAGGGTCCCGCCGGTTGCGCCATAGCCGATCACGTTGCCGGCGATGACGTTGTTCTCGGCGGCGAAGGTGGCCGACCGGTCGGGCCGCACGACGATGTCGCCGCCCGAGAGTCCCTTGCCGACGTAGTCGTTGGCGTGGCCCTCGAGGCGCAGCGTGATGCCGGCCGGGAGGAACGCACCGAGCGACTGCCCCGCCGTGCCGTGCAGTGTCACGTCGATCGTCTCGGTGGCGAGGCCCGCCGCGCCGTAGCGCTTGGTGACCTCGTGGCCGAGCATCGTGCCGACCGCGCGATCCGTGTTGCGGATCGGCAGCTCGATGACGATCGGTTCGCCGTGCTCGAGCGCGGGCTGCGACAGGCGGATGAGCTCCTGGTCGAAGTGGTCGCCCAGCTCGTGGTCCTGTCCGCGCGCGTTGCGGCGCGGCTCGCCCTCGGGGAACGCGGGCCCGCGCAGCACGGGCTCGAGGTCGAGACCGTCGGCCTTCCAGTGCTGCACCGCACGGTCCACGTCGAGCAGCTCCGAGTGGCCGATCGCCTCGTCGAGCGAACGGAAGCCGAGCTCGGCGAGGTACTCGCGCACCTCCTCCGCGAGGAACTCGAAGAACGTCTCCACGAACTCCGGCTTGCCCGTGAAGCGGGCCCGCAGCTCGGGGTTCTGGGTGGCGACGCCGACGGGGCACGTGTCGAGGTGGCACACGCGCATCAGGATGCAGCCCGACACGACGAGCGGTGCCGTCGCGAAGCCGTACTCCTCCGCCCCCAGCAGGGCCGCGATGATGACGTCGCGTCCGGTCTTCATCTGCCCGTCCACCTGCACGACCACACGGTCGCGCATGCCGTTGAGCATGAGCGTGTGCTGGGTCTCGGCGAGGCCGATCTCCCACGGGGTGCCCGCGTGCTTGAGCGAGTTCAGCGGGGACGCACCCGTGCCGCCGTCGTGCCCCGAGACGAGCACGACATCCGCCAACGCCTTCGTGACGCCCGCCGCGACCGCGCCGATGCCCGACTGGCTCACGAGCTTGACGTGCACCCGCGCCGAGGGGTTGGCGCGCTTCGCGTCGAAGATGAGCTGCTTGAGGTCTTCGATCGAGTAGATGTCGTGGTGCGGCGGCGGCGAGATGAGGCCGACGCCCGGGGTGCCGCCTCGCGTGCGGGCGATCCACGGGTACACCTTTTGCGGCGGCAGCTGCCCGCCCTCGCCGGGCTTCGCCCCCTGCGCCATCTTGATCTGGATGTCGGTCGCGTTCGTCAGGTAGAAGCTCGTGACGCCGAAGCGACCGGATGCGATCTGCTTGATGCGGCTGCGGCGCTCGGGGTCGAGCAGTCGTTCGACGTCCTCACCGCCCTCACCCGTGTTGGAGCGACCGCCGAGACGATTCATCGCGATCGCGAGCGTCTCGTGCGCCTCCTGCGAGATCGACCCGTAGCTCATCGCCCCCGTGTTGAAGCGCGACACGATCGAGGAGACCGACTCGACCTCGTCGAGCGGCACCGGCTGCCGCTCCCCCGTCTTCAGCCGGAAGAGCCCGCGCAGGGTCATCAGGCGCTCCGCCTGCTCGTCGACCGAGCGCGTGTACCGACGGAACACGTCGAAGCGCCGGGTGCGGGTCGAATGCTGCAGCGTGAAGACGGTCTCGGGGCTGAACAGGTGCGGCGGCCCCTCGCGGCGCCACTGGTACTCGCCGCCCGTCTCGAGACGCTGGTGAGTGAGCTCCCCCGCGTTCTCGGGGTACGCGCTCGTGTGCCGGATGAGGTTCTCGCCCGAGATCACGTCGATGCCGACGCCGCCGAGCAGCGTCGTGGTGCCCGTGAAGTAGCGGTCGACGAACTCCTGGGAGAGCCCCACCGCCTCGAACGCCTGAGCGCCGGCGTAGGAACCGATGACCGAGATGCCCATCTTGGACATGATCTTGAGCACGCCCTTGCCGAGGGCCTTGATGAGGTTCGCGACCGCCTTCTCGGGGGTCACCCCCTCGATGAGGCCCGTGGCGACCAGCTGCTCGGCGGTCTCCATCGCCAGGTAGGGGTTGATGGCCGACGCACCGTAGCCGAGCAGGAGCGCCATGTGGTGCACCTCGCGAGCGTCGCCCGCCTCGACGATGAGCCCCACCCGCATCCGGGTCTCCTGCCGGATGAGGTGGTGGTGCACGGCCGACACCATGAGCAGCGACGGGATCGGCGCGAGGTCCTTGTTCGAGTCGCGGTCCGACAGCACGAGGAACTGCGCGCCGGCCGCGACCGCAGCATCCGCCTCACGGCAGAGCTCCTCGAGCCGCTCCTCCATGGCGTGCGGTCCGCGGTCGAAGCGGTATAGGCCCTTGAGGGTGTGCGTGAGCCGGGTACCGTCGGCGGCGATGCGCACGATCTTCGCGAGCTCGTCGTTGTCGATCACGGGGAAGCCGAGCACGATCTGGCGGGCATGCTCGGGCGTCGCGGCGAGCAGGTTGCGCACCGGCCCGACGCCCTGCCGCATCGAGGTGACGACCTCCTCGCGGATCGAGTCGAGCGGCGGGTTCGTGACCTGCGCGAACGCCTGCGTGAAGTAGTCGAAGATCAGACGCGGGCGATCCGACAGCACCGCGATCGGCGTGTCGGAGCCCATCGCACCGAGCGGCTCCGCGCCCGTCTTCGCCATCGGCGCGATCAGGATGCGCAGCTCCTCCTCGGTGTAGCCGAAGGTGCGCTGGCGGCGCGTAACGGATGCTGCGGTGTGCACGATGTGTTCGCGCCACGGCAGCGCCTCGAGCTGGATGCGGTTCTCGGCCACCCACTCCGCGTACGGCGCGGCGGATGCGAGTCCCGACTTCACCTCGTCGTCCTCGATGACGCGGCCCTCGGCCGTGTCGATGAGGAACATCTTGCCCGGCTGCAGCCGCCCCGTGCGCACGATCCTCTCGGCCGGGATGTCGAGCACACCGATCTCGCTCGCGAGCACGACGAGGCCGTCGTCGGTCACGAGGAAGCGGCCGGGGCGGAGGCCGTTGCGGTCGAGCGTCGCACCGACGAGCGAGCCGTCGGTGAAGACGAGAGCGGCGGGACCGTCCCACGGCTCCATGAGCGCCGAGTGGTACTCGTAGAAGGCACGGCGCTCCGGGTCCATGTCGGCCTGGTTCTCCCACGCCTCCGGCACCATCATCATGATCGCGTGCGGCAGGCTGCGGCCCGCGAGCGTGAGCAGCTCCACGACCTCGTCGAGGGATGCGGAGTCGCTCGCGCCCTCCGACACGATCGGGAACAGCGGGCGCAGCTCGCCGAGCGCATCCGACACCAGCTGGCTCTGCCGAGCCCGCATCCAGTTGCGGTTGCCCTGCACCGTGTTGATCTCGCCGTTGTGCGCGATCATCCGGAACGGTTGCGCGAGCGGCCACGAGGGGAAGGTGTTGGTGGAGTAGCGCGAGTGCACGAGCGCGAGCTTGGTCGTGAAGCGCTCGTCCGAGAGGTCGGGGTAGAACGGCTCGAGCTGGAGCGTCGTCACCATGCCCTTGTAGACGAGCGTGCGGCACGACAGTGAGGGGAAGTAGGAGCCGAGCTCGCGCTCGGCGCGCTTGCGCAGGCGGAAGGCCTGACGGTCGAGCTCGATGCCCGAGAGCGGGCGACCCGTCGCGTCGCTGCGGGCGGATGCGACGAAGAGCTGCTCGAATGCGGGCGCGGCCTCGCGCGCCAGGTCGCCCAGATGCTCGGCGTTCGTGGGCACCTTGCGCCAGCCGATGACGCGCAGCCCCTCCTCGACGGCGATCGCCTCGATCGCCGTCTTCTCGGTGACGCGGTCGACGGCGCCGAGCGGCAGGAACGCCGTTCCGACGGCGTACTGGCCGACCGGCGGCAGCTCGAGACCCGACACGGCACGCAGGAACTCATCCGGGATCTGCGTGATGATGCCCGCTCCGTCACCGGTACCGGCGTCGGAGCCCACGGCACCGCGGTGCTCCAGATTGCGCAGAGCGTCGAGCGCCCCCGTGACGATGTCGTGGCCCGCCGTGCCGCGAAGCGTCGCGACCATCGCGAGGCCGCACGCGTCCTTCTCGAATCGCGGGTTGTACATGCCCTGCGCCTCGGGCACGGCCGAGAAGCGGGTGTACGGGTTCTGGGGCTGGGACTCTCGGGTGGTGCGAGGGATCGCCATGGCTACCGTCCTCACGTGTCAGGTGGGTGGGACGTCAGCGGCCCATCAGGGAGAGAAGGGGACCGGGGCCGCCGGGGAGGCGGATCGGCTGAGTCGTCGCGGGTGCGGGACCTCGGGGTTATCGGGCAGAACCGCTTGTGGCGGCGACTTCGGCGACCTCCGCGGCGCCATCGCCCGGCTCATCATCATCCGAATCCGAATAGGTGTCCTCGGAGTGTACATCAGTCGGGATGCTGGGCCGACGACCCGCGCGGTAGACGTCGGGCTCGATGCCCGGGTGCCGCCGGGACTGCACCGCGATGATGATGAGACCGAGCAGGATGGCGCCGAGCGCCGCCCACACGTTCGAGCGGATGCCGAGCAAGGTCTCGCTCGGGTCGAGGCGGATCGACTCGAACCAGCTGCGGCCGATGCCGTACCAGACGAGGTAGAGGCCGAGCACCTTGCCCCACTGCCAGAAGTCCTTGCGGACGAGGACGCGACGGCCAGCCACCCGGACGACCTTCTCCGTCATCCACATGATCACGAGGAAGCCCGCGATGTTCCAGAGGATCTCGTAGAGGAACGTCGGATGGAAGAGGGCGTCATCGGGGATGCCCACGGGGATCGCGGCGTTCGGTCGGTCGATCTCGAGACCCCACGGCAGATCGGTCGGCAGACCGAAGAGCTCCTGGTTGAACCAGTTGCCGAGCCGCCCGAACGCCTGGGCGATGAGGAGTCCGGGCGCGATCGCATCCGCGACGCTCCAGAAACGCAGGCCCGTGATGCGGCATCCGATCCACACGCCGAGCGCGCCGCCGATGAGCGAACCGAAGATGGCGCCGCCGCCCTCCCAGATGGCCCAGATGTTGCCGGGCTTGAGCGGGTTGTACCAGTCCGGGTTTCCGACGAAGTCGCCCAGGTGGGTGAGCACGTGGTAGAGACGGGCTCCGATGATGCCGAGGATCACGGCCCAGATGCCGACGTCCACGATGAGCCAGCGCTCGGCACCGCGCCAGGTCAGCCGCGCGTTCGCGATGACCACCGCGGCGAAGATGCCGACGATGATCACGAGCGCGTACGTCGTGATCCGCAGCGAGAACTCGGCCGGGATGGCCGGGATGATTCCGTGCAACCACTCGCCGAGGGGAATGGGGATCTGCTTCCAGTCGGGCGACGGGCTCGGGATGCTGAGCGGGGCTGCGATCACGATGGGGAGTCTACTTTCCCTGAGAGAGTGCGAGAGACGTGCGGGCGACGCCGGGAACGCCGCCCTCGGCGAGGGCCGTGACGAGTGCGGAGCCGACGATCGCGCCGTCGGCGTAGGAGAGGACCTCGGCGACCTGATCGGGCGTCGAGATGCCGACGCCGACGCAGGCGGAGATCGTGTCGGGACCGGTGGCCCCCGCCTCGCGGAGCCGACCGACGAGGGCACGCGCCTTGGCATCGAGGTCGGCACGGGCACCCGTGATGCCCATGGTCGACACGGCGTACACGAAGCCGCGACTCGCCTGCACGACCTGGTCGAGGCGCGCATCCGTCGACGAGGGCGCCGCGAGGAACACCCGGTCGAGGCCCGTGCGCTCGCTCTCGGCGAGCCAGTCGTCGGCCGCGTCGGGGGTGATGTCGGGCGTGATGAGGCCCGCTCCCCCGGCGTCGCGCAGGCTGTCGGCGAAGCGCGCGACGCCGTACTGCACGACGGGGTTCCAGTACGTCATGACGAGCACAGGCGCCTCGACCCGGTTGCGCACGGCCTCGACGGCGGTGAACACGTCGCGCACGCGGAAGCCGCCGGAGAGCGCCTGCTGGGTCGCCTTCTGGATCGCGTGCCCGTCCATCACGGGGTCGGAGTACGGGAGCCCCAGCTCGAGCGCGTCGACGCCGTTCTCGACGAGGGCGACGGCGGCGTCGATCGAGGCCTGCAGGTCGGGGAAGCCGACCGGCAGGTAGCCGACGAGGCCGCGCGAGATGCCGCTGACGCTCTGCGATGCCGCGCTCATGCCTGCACCGCCCCCTCGTCGAAGAGCCCGAACCAGTTGCCCGCCGTCGCGACGTCCTTGTCGCCGCGCCCCGAGAGGTTCACGAGCACGAGGCCGTCGGGGCCGAGCTCACGGCCGATGCGCAACGCACCCGCGAGGGCGTGCGCTGACTCGATCGCCGGGATGATGCCCTCGGTGCGGCTGAGCAGCCGCAGCGCCTCCATCGCCTCCGTGTCGGTCGCCGGCAGGTAGCTGGCCCGGCCGATGTCGGCGAGGTAGGCGTGCTCGGGGCCGACGCCCGGGTAGTCGAGTCCGGCCGAGATCGAGTGCGAGTCGATCGTCTGACCGTCCTCGTCCTGCAGCAGGTAACTGCGGGCGCCGTGCAGGATGCCGGGGCGGCCGCGCTCGATCGACGCCGCGTGCTTCTCGGTGTCGACGCCGTCGCCGGCCGCCTCGATGCCGTAGAGCGCGACGTGCGCGTCGTCGAGGAACGCATCGAACATGCCGATCGCGTTCGAGCCGCCACCGACGCACGCGACCACGGCATCCGGAAGGCGACCCGCCTCCTGCTGGATCTGCGCGCGCGCCTCCTCGCCGATGACCGACTGGAAGTCGCGCACCATGGCGGGGAACGGATGCGGCCCCGCCGCCGTTCCGAAGATGTAGTTGGTGGTCTCGACGCTCGTGACCCACTCCCGGTACGCCTCGTTGATGGCGTCTTTGAGGGTGCGGGAGCCCGTGGTGACCGAGACGACCTCGGCGCCGAGCAGCCGCATCCGGGCCACGTTGAGGGCCTGCCGCTGCGTGTCGACCTCGCCCATGTAGATGGTGCAGTCGAGGCCGAAGAGCGCGGCCGCGGTCGCGGTGGCGACGCCGTGCTGGCCGGCGCCCGTCTCGGCGATCACGCGCGTCTTGCCGATGCGCCGGGTGAGCAGCGCCTGGCCGAGCACGTTGTTGATCTTGTGGCTGCCCGTGTGGTTGAGGTCCTCACGCTTGAGGAAGACACGTGCGCCGCCCGCGTGCTCGGCGAAGCGCGGCACCTCGGTGATGATCGAGGGACGCCCGGTGTAGCTGCGGTGGAGCGCCGTCAGCTCTGCCTGGAACGCGGGGTCGGCCTTCGCCTCGGCGTAGGCCGCGGCCAGCTCGTCGATCGCGGCGATGAGCGACTCGGGCATGAAACGCCCGCCGTACTCGCCGAAGAAGGGGCCGGGGAGGCCGCGCAGGCTCTCCCGGATGCTGTCGCTCATCCGACGGCCAGGAACGTCTCGAGGGTGGACACGGGGTCGTCACCCGTCACGAGGGCCTCGCCGATGAGCACGACGTCGGCACCCGCCGCGCGATAGTGGGCGACGTCCGCGGGGGCGGCCACGGCGGACTCGGCGACGCGGATGACGCCCGCCGGGATCGAGTCGGCGAGCGTGCCGAAGAGGTCGCGGTCGAGCTGGAAGGTGCTCAGGTCGCGGGCGTTGATGCCGACGAGCTGGGCACCCACCTCGAGCGCACGGTCCACCTCTTCGGCCGAGTGCGTCTCGACGAGCGCCGTCATCCCGAGCTCGTGGATGAGCGTGTAGAGCTCGACGAGCTGTCGCTGCTCGAGGGCAGCCACGATGAGCAGCACGAGGTCGGCGTTCGCGGCGCGCGCCTCGAACACCTGGTACGGCTCGGAGATGAAGTCCTTGCGCAGCACCGGCAGCTCGACCGCCGCGCGCACCTCGCGCAGGTCCTCGAGCGATCCGCCGAAGCGCCGCTGCTCGGTGAGCACGCTGATCGCGCTCGCCCCTCCTGTCTGGTACGACACCGCGAGGCCCGCGGGGTCGCGGATCTCGGCGAGGGCACCGCGCGACGGGCTCGCCCGCTTGACCTCGGCGATGATCTTCACCCGCTCCGCGGGGGCGAGGGCCGCGAGGGCGTCACGCGGCGCCGACGCGGCCAGCGCATCCGCCTCGACCTCGGCCAGACTGCGGGCAGCACGACGCTCCGCGGCGTCGTCTCGCGCCCCGGCCATGAGCTCGGCGAGCACGGTTAGTCGTGCACCTTCGCGACGTACTTGGGGCCCTTCACGCCGTAGCCGAGCTTCGCCATGACGGCACCCACGATGAGGCCGAGCACGAGGAGGCCCGCGGAGGCCCAGACGAGCGCCGGCATCTCGAGCCAGAAGAACACGGTGCCCGCCGCGAAGGCGACGAGCATGATGATCACCGCGACCCAAGCGGCGGGCGAGTTGCCGTGTCCGGGATCGTGCGTGTCGGTCACGTGGA
>Ga0206103_100850_pt1 | contig 12636 bp, 10 predicted proteins | sample 1B5Ametagenome_FD_148638 | JGI IMG/M metagenome (GOLD analysis project Ga0206103, IMG submission 148638) | Enriched microbial communities from leaf-cutter ant dump, University of Wisconsin, Madison, United States - 1B5A | ecosystem: Environmental > Terrestrial > Nest > Insects nest > Nest dump... | reverse complement strand
GCCGACCTCATCGTCGCCAAGCACCGCAACGGCCCGACGGACACCATCACCGTCGCCTTCCAGGGTCACTTCAGCCGCTTCGTCGACATGCAGGCGTGACAGCTGTCGACGCGGACCGCAGATCGAGCGTGAGCAGCGGCTCGACGAGGGGACGTCAATGGCGCAGGACCTGATCGACGAGCTTGCCGACGGGGCCTGGCGGCTGTTCACGGACGACGCCGAGAAGTGGGACCTGTACTCCGCCGATGAGCACCTCGCGGCGGGCCTCGTCCACGCCCGGCCGCGCGAGACGGCACGGCTGGCGGACGTCCTGCGCGGGCACGCCGTGCTGGTGCTCCAGCCCGACTGCATGGCGGGCCGGCTCGCGCAGCAGTGCCTGGCCATCGTCCGCCGGGAGGGCTTCGAGCCGGTGCACTGGCGCCGGGTCCGGACCGAGCCGCACGTGACCGCCGCGATGTGGCGCTACCAGTCGAGCTCGTCCACCCGGGTGAGCCTCGAGCTCGCGGAGGCGATCTGCTCGCGCGACGAGTCGATCGTCGTGCTGCTGCGTGACACGACCGCGGTCCGGGAGGAGCCTGCGAGCCTGCGCCTGACCGCCCTGAAGGGGCCCTCGGACACCACCCGCCGGCAGCCGCACCAGCTCCGCAGCGTCCTCGGGTCGCCCACGAAGCTGGTCGTGCTGATCCACACGTCGGACGAGCCGAAGGACATGGTCCGCGAGCTCGCGATCCTCGTGCCGGACGCGATGGCTGAGTTCTACGAGGCGATGAGCGTTGCGGCGTCCCCGACCACGGTGGCCTCGCTGGAGAGCGCGGTCGCCGAGCTCGAGGCGCGCGGACCGGTCCACGACCTCGACCTCGAGGCGTCGTTCGAGCGCCTGCGAGGGGTGCTCGTCGAGCGCCTCGAGGACGCCGACGACCAGGGTGCGGGCCTGCGCGCGACGGCCGGTGACCTCCTGGAGCGCCTCGACCGCGCGCGCGAGGGCGTGGAGCCCTTGGACTCGGACGTCTTCGCCTCGGGTGTCGAGGCGTTCGGCGTGGACGGCTTCTCGTGGGACGCGCTGGTCGTCGCGACGCAGCTCGTCGAGCACGACCTCCCGGGCGTGCGGCGGCTGCTGGCCGGCGGGGGCGCCGGGTAGGACGAGCGTGCCGCGTCACCACAGGGTCGTGCGAGGGCGGCGTCGCGGTGATCTCGCGTCGTGGGACGAATCGTGTCAGATAAGGAGAACTCGTGCCGGAGGCTCTCGCGGGTGTCGTCGCCAGGGGGGAAGCGTCAACGGTCGGATCGCGAGGCGTGATGCCACCGTGTGGCGGCGCGCCTGGAGCTTGCTCCCGCCCGAGCGGTCGATCCGGCACGTCCTCGTCGCGTCGTCCGTCGCGGTCTCCGGCACGGGATCTTCCTCACAGGGGCCGCTCTGTTGATGCTGCGAGGGATCGAGGAGGAGCTCGGCGTCCCGCTACCGCTCACGGTGGTCTTCACCGCGGCGCCGTGGTCGGCGCGGAGGTCTCGTATGTCCTGACGGCCGACGCGACGTACCAGATCCATGCGGACGCCGTGAGGACCGTCGAGCGCACGATGGGCGAAGAGGGGGCGACGTGGTGAGCGACGACGCTGCACAGAGGCTGAGGGCTGCAATCGTCCGGGCAACGGAGGGCGCGAGCGACGGTGCGGATGTCGTGCCGCTCTTCCTGGAGGCGACACTCGTCATTCCCAGCGGTGCACCGGTCGGCCAGAGGTTCGAAGGCTTCCAGCCCGTGCTGTACGACCGGGACGGGACGCCGATGCTGGCGGTGTTCACGCATGTCGAGCGCATCGGTTCCGTCGGAAGGCTGGCTCCGTACGCCGTGTCGATGACCGGCGCCCAGCTCGTCGTTCGAATGCCGCCCGAGACGGGGCTGGTGGTCGATCCTGGGCACAGACACGGGTTCGAGCTGCCGCCGCAGGGTGTGGCCTCGCTGAGCACGGAACTGGCGTGAACCAGCCAGCGGAGACGCGCGAAGCGTTCGGTGAGGGCATCCCGACGGAGGAGCTGCACATCGGGGCCCGGTGGCCGGCCCTCAGCCTCTATCCTCGCCGTCATGGCCGCCCGCTTCGACCTTGATGCCGCTGTCGCCCTCGCCACCCGCGCGCATGCGGGGCAGGTCGACAAGAGCGGCGCGGACTACATCGGGCACCCGTTGCGCGTCATGGCGCGCGTCGACGGCGAGCTGGCGCGCATGGCGGCGGTGCTGCACGACGTGCTGGAGGACACCCCCGTCACGGCGGCGGACCTGCGGGCGGCGGGTTGCCCGGAGCAGGTCGTCGAGGCGGTCGAGGCGCTGACGAAGCGCGCGGGCGAGCCGCTCGAGGAGAGCATGCGACGCGTCGCCGTCGTCCCGTTGGCGCTCGTCGTCAAGCGCGCCGACCTCGACGACAACAGCGACGAGGCTCGCCTGGCGCTGCTGGCGGCGGAGACGGCCGAGCGGCTCCGGGCCAAGTACGCACGCAGCCGGGCGCTGCTGGACGAGCTCAGCGGGGGCGACGGGTGACCGGGCACCTCGGGTGCGGCGAATACGCCCGGCCCGACGACGCGCGCTGGTCGAGGTCGACGGCACCCCGACGACGCCTCGCGCGGCTGTCACGATCGCGACCTGAGCCAGCCCGCGACGGCCTGGGCGTGCTGGTCGGGCGGGAACACCGGGTAGAACACCTTCTCCACGATGGGCGGTGCAGCCGCGCGCGCCCGGGACGTCGTCCCAGCCGGGCGGGAGCGGGACGCCCGGCGTCGCGGTCATGGGATAGACGTAGAGGACGGTAAGGCCGTCGCCGAGCGCGGACAGGTTGACGTCGTCACCGTCGGTCGAGCGCAGGTGCACGAGCGGCATGCTCATACCGGTCAGGTGGGCGGCCGCACCGTCGTCGACCGGCCGCGGGAGGTTCGCGGGGAGCACGGCTGGTCGCTCGACGGGTCACCCACCATCGCGGTCCTCCACGGTCCCAGCGACACCGACGGGCCGACATCGCCTCGACCGTACCGGGCGAACGCGTCGTGGACGTGCGGCACCGTCGATCCCGTCGATCATGCCGCAGAACCCCGCGCCGCCGTCGGCCGCTCGTGATCGGGCACCGGGCGTCGGCAGGGGAGGGCGGCAGGGGAGGTCGCGGAGTAGCACACGGTGCTACGTTGGGTGCATGACGACCGTCGGGGTGCGTGAGCTGCGGCAGGATGCGTCCGGGTTGCTGCGCCGCGTCGAGGGGGGCGAACATCTCGTCGTGACGGTCCACGGACGGCCTGTCGCCGAGCTGGTGCCGCACCTCGAGACCCGCCCCACGTGGCGGCCCGTCGCGGAGCTGGCGACGCTCTTCCCGGGGGTCGACGACCCCGAGTGGGACCAGGATGTGGCGGCTGTCGACGGGGCCACCGCCGATCCGTTCGAGCGCGGCGCCGACCTGTGAGGCTGATCCTCGACACGAACGTCCTCATCGACGGCCTGGTCCCGAAGGGCAGCGACGACGAGGGCGCGATCAGCGTCGCGACCCTGGCCGAGATGCGGTTCGGTGTCATGGTGGCTCGCACGCCCGAGATCAGGGCGAAGCGCATGCGGGTGCTCTCGAACGCCGAGGTCGCGCTCACGGCGCTGCCGGTCGACGACGCGGTCGCGTCGTCCTACGCGCTTCTCGCAGCGAAGACGGTCACCGCCGGCAGGCAGCCGCGTGCCCGGGCGTTCGATCTGCTCATCGCGGCGACCGCCCACGCTCACGGTGCCGTGCTGGTCACGAGGAACAGCGGAGACTTCGTCGGCCTCGACGACGTCCTCGAGGTGCGTGTGCCGTAGCCGTGCCACCTACGTGGGCGAAGTACCCACGCGCGGGGTCACGATGTCTCCGTCACACGGGTGTGACGCGGGAAGACGGTGGCGAAGGCTTCAGCGGTGTCGACGAGCCATCGCGCGAGCTCCGGGGACTGCGCGGGGTCTCTCCAGTCGCCCGCTCGTCGCAGGTCGATCCGGCTCGCCTTGTGCTCAGGGTTCTCGCGCCACTCGAGTCGAGCACCCAGGTCCTGCTCGATCCGATCGCACTGCGTGTGCAGCCGAGCGAAGAGCGCCTTGTCGTCGCGGATGTAGAACGAGCAGCAGACCGAGGGGTCGCGGCTCGACAAGGACAGCACGACGATGCAACCGGGCACGCCGATGCTCAGGTCGAAAGCATCCTGTGTCGTGGCGCCCGGCCATGAGGGGATGACGGTGGTGGTCGACTCACCGAGGTTCCGGACGGTCTCGAAGAATGCGAATCGCTGCGCCAGCAGGGGCCTGGTGGCTGAGGCTCGCCACGCGGGGTCGTCGCCCACCTCAAGCCCGGTGAGGCGCGCGAGCTCGCGCGCGTCGATGAACTGCTCGGCCGACGCGCGTCCGTCGACGTCGAAGGTCAGTCCCTCGGCCTCGAGGAGCCCGCGGGGGTCATCGGTGCGGCTGGGGTCGAGCCAATGGAACCCGGGGGAGATCGTCCCGCCCGCCTGCAGGACGCGCCACGCTCCCTGCATGACGTGCGCGGAGATGATTGCGGCGACCGGTTGGGGATAGGTGCCCGCGACGAGCGCCACCTCTCCGTAGCTGGTCCATCGGCCCGCGGGGATCTCGGCGACGATTGACGCGACGAGTCGGCGCGTCTCGGAGGGCTGGTCGTCGGCCGCTGCGGCGATCGACTCGTCCGGTCCTGGCCACAGCGTGATGATCCGGTCAGCCAGGGCAGCGCCGCGTGCACTGATCTGAGCGACACTCCAGACGTCGTGGGCCGCGATCTCCTGGTTCAGCCGGAGGCCGGACTCGGCGAGCATGGTTCGCTTGATCGAGAACGGGCTGTTGCTCAGCTCGCTGTTGTAGCCGGTGAGGGTGAGGTTGCCGAGCGTGTGCACCACCCGCTCGTGCTCGGTCGCCAGGTCGTCGTCGTCGGTCAGTCCAGTGGCGAACTCCTGGCGGACGGTCTCGGTCAGCGTCTGCGGAAGCACGTGCTCGATCGTGAGGTGCTTGGGGTCGACGACCTCTTTGGGTCGGTAGGACTCCTCGACCCACTGGAGGATGAGCTTCTTCTGGGCGGCGCGGCCCTGCCAGTAGAACGGCACGACGCCGACGGCCTGGCGGACCTGGGAGTCGGTGGCGAAGTGCTTGCGCCCCCGGGACAAGTACTCGCGCAAGCCGACGTCGACGGACTCCGCCTCGGTGACGGTCGGGACGGCCTGAAGCAGGCTGCGGTTGAGGCCGGCGGTGGCACGTCCGACGACGATGCGGCGCACGAAATAGGACTCGAGCGTCAGAAGTGCATCCGCGACCTGGGCGGTCGTGGCGGTGCCAGCGGCGCGCCGGGCGAGGATCGTCATGACGACGGGGTAGGCGGTGGTCGAGCCCCAGGCCCTGATGCGCTCGAGCCGGAGCCGGATCGCCGGGTCCTCCTCTCGCGCGGGGTCGAGGATCGTGGCGAGCAGCTCGCCGAGAGCGGCTATGCGGCGCACCTCGGCCTCGATCTCGTCCGGTGTCGTGAGCTTCTCCAGGCGCCTCTGCTGGCCCGCGTACGTGTCGGACTGTGTGGCCCGCTCGTCGCGCTGGGCGAGGTCGAGCCAGAAGAGCAGCTCGAGCGAGTCGGAGGACAGCTTGCGCTCCAACGGCAGCCAGACCGCCTCGTACACCTCGTCGCAGCGATCGCCGAGCCGCATGAACAGGTAGTTCTTCAGCAGGTCGGACTGGTTGAGCTGGAGCCCGGTGTTGTTCAGCGACTCGAAGATCCGGTGCGCGTTGTCGCTCACCTCCGCGGTCACGACGACCACGGCGAGGCCGTGGACCACGGCGTGCTCGATCTGCTGCAGGTCGTACGGGTCGTCGGGGTCGTCCGCCGCGGCGATCTTGGCGCGGAAGTGGTTGTAGGCGGTGCCGATCGCGTCCGCGCCACCGGCCCCGGGGGAGGACGTCAGGACAGCCTTGTAGGCGTCGCGGTCCGCTTGGGTCGGCAGGACCTTCGTCGGCTTGCCCTGGTCGTAGACGTTGACCAGGTACTGGGCGTGGATGCCCTCCGCCGCCGCGGTGTCTCCCGTCTCGATCAGGTGGTCCCGCAGCGCTGCGAGCAGGAGGGTGAGTGTGGTCAGGCGCTGCTGGCCGTCGACGACGAGCAGCTTGGCGAGCCCGACGGCGCTGAAGTCAGGGCTGGCCGCGAGCACGAGGGACCCGATGAAGTGGGTCACCGCCGGGTCGTCGCGACGTGCGGCGGCGAGCTCGGCGATGTCGCTCCAGAGTTGGTCGAGCTGCTTCGTCCCCCACGAGTACGTCCGCTGGTACAGCGGCACCTGGTACTGCTTCCTGCCTTCCAGCACCCCGGCGAAGCGTGTCTCCGCGGCCTTGACCATGCCCGCTCCTCGTCTGCTCACGTGCGACGACGTGTCCGCGGTCACGCTAGTGGCCGGGGACAGCGGGCGTCCGGAGGTCTATCGGCGCGGTGCCGCCACGCGGCGGCACACCCCATGGGCGTGACCACGGCACAGCGTGTGTGCTCGCCGCCGAAATACCACGTCGGGGGGCGAGATACGCCGAATTGGCATGGTTGATCCGTTTGCGGGCGCCCGGTACGTTCGGCGGGCGTTCTCAGGGTGGCGCCACGACCTCGTGGCGGGAGCGCATCGTCGTCGGTCACGGCCTCAGGGGGTCGCCGTCGCACTGCCACGAGCGATCACGTGCAGAGGGGCTGGGACGAGACGTGACCATCGTGCGATCCCATGCGTCCACGAGCCGCCTCGCAGTGCTGGCTGCGCTGGCGATGGTCCTGCTCGCGGGCTGCAGTGGGTCGGCGGGCTCCGCACCCGAGCGGGTCCTGGCGTCCGGGCCGGTCCCGGAGTTCAGCGGGCCGTACGCGGAGGAGTTCGCGTACACATACCGGAACTCGACATCCGAGTTCGTGCGGCAGGCGCTCGCGGACGAGGTGGTGACGGACGCCGAGTATGCGGAGATGACGAGCCGTCTGCGCTCGTGCCTCGAGGATCAGGGGATCACCCTGCGGTCGATCGCTCCGGGCGAGGGCATGCAGACGTCGGTCGCCCCCGACGGCGGTGACACGCACGCGATCGTCGATGCATGCTCGACCGAGTCCGGCGAGGACGCGATCGGATTGCTGCGGGACTTCCTCACGGTGAACCCCGAGAACCACGACGTCGCGACGATCACGGCCGAGTGCCTGGTCCGCTCCGGGACGGTGCCGGCGGACTACACCGGGGAGGACCTGACGGCGGACAACGCGGGACGCTTCTCCGACCCGGCGTCGCTCGAACCGGCGCTGCGCACCGCGCTCAGCTCGTGCACATACGACCCGTACGGGCAGCTCGCAGAGCAGGAATGAGCGCGCGCGCCTCGTCGTGACGGTCCGCAGCGGGCCGGTCGCCGAGACGCAACGGGCAACAAGGCCAACCGACGGCGACCGCCGACCGTCGCGCGAACCCAGGCACAGGTGCATGGGGGCGACCGCCCGCGGGCCGCCGTGCGGAAAGGGCGTGACGGGAGAAGTCGGGCACGGGATAGTGGCGGCCGGTGGTGGACCGACGACGGGGGAGACGGCGATGAGCGCGCGGCAGGGATCGGGATCCGACGACGAGGCCGCCGGTCGGGGCTCGTGGTGGGCGTTCGTGGGGCGCCGGGTCGGTGAGCGTCGGGTCGCCGCCGCGCAGCTGCGGGCGCTGCTCGGGTACGCGGGCCGGGGGCTGGTCGCGACGACGATCGTCGTGCACGTCGTCGCGGGAGCGGCGCCGGTGGTCTTCCTGGTGGGCACGGGGCTCGCGCTCGACGAGCTCGTCGACGACGGCGGCGGTGCGGGCTGGCTCGCCGTCGCGGTGGGAGCGCTCCTGCTCCAGCAGCTGCTCGCACCGGTCCAGCTCGTCCTGTCGCGCGCGGTCGCGCGGCGCGTGGACGCGGCGTGCATCGAACGGCTGACGGACCACGCGCTGCGCCGGTCGACGCTCGCGGGGCTCGAACGGCCGGACGTCGCGGACCGGCTGAGCCAGGCCGACGAGGCGTTCGAGCAGTGGACCCTCACGCCGGGGGCGGCGGCGGAGGGGTCGCTCGCGCTGTGCGCGCGGTACACGCAGCTCGTCGGCGCGGTCGTCGTCCTCGCGGTCGCGATCGGGCCGTGGGCGGCGCTCGCGGGCCTCGTCGTCGCGCTCGTCGCGCGGCTCGGGCAGACCGAGGCGTTCCACCGCTGGGGTCAGGTGGTCCGCAGGTTCCAGCCGCTGCGTCGTCGGGTCGCCTACGTGCGTGAGCTCGCGACGAGCACGCGCGCGGCGAAGGAGATCCGCACGCTCGGCCTCGTCGACTGGCTCGACGCGCGGTACGCCGACGAGAGCCGCGCGTCGCTGGACGCGACGTGGCACTGGCGACGCCGGATCTACGGCGCACCGTTCCTGACGTACACGGCCGTGGCGCTCGTCGGGTCGGTCGTCGCGCTGCTCGTGGCGGCGCACACGCGCGGCGTGGGGGTCGCGGCGATCAGCATGGGGGTCCAGGCGATCCTGCTGTGCGGGCGGTTCGGGGTGGTCTTCCCCGAGGCCGACGTCAAGCTCGTGTACGGGCGCAGCGCGTGGGAGGCGCTGCTGGAGTTCGAGCAGATCACGCGGCGCGAGGGTGCGGACCGTGCGGGCACGACGACCGCGGCGCGTGTCGAGGCCCGCACGGCCGTGCGGTTCGACGGCGTGGGCTTCGCCTACCCGGGCGGCGCACCGGTGCTCGACGGGCTCGACCTCGAGCTGCGCGCGGGCACGTCGACCGCGCTCGTCGGGGTGAACGGTGCGGGCAAGACGACCCTCGTCAAGCTCCTCACCGGCATCTACGCGCCCAGGTCGGGTGTGGTCCGCGTCGACGGCACCGACCTGCGGACGCTCGACGAGGACGCGTGGCAGCGGTCGTTCGCCGTGACGTTCCAGGACTACCTGCGCTACGAGCTGCCGCTGCGCGAGAACGTCGCGATGGGCTCGATCGAGCACCGCGACGACGACGAGGGCATCCGGGCCGAGCTCGTCCGCGTCGGCCTGGGCGACCTGCTCGACGAGCTCCCCGCAGGTCTGGACACCCCGCTCACGCGGGCGCTCCCGGACGGGCGTGACCTGTCGGGCGGGCAGTGGCAGCGCATCGCGCTCGCGCGCAGCCTGTTCGCGGTCCGGCACGGCCGGTCGGTGCTCGTGCTCGACGAACCGACGGCCCAGCTCGACGCGCGCGGCGAGGCCGAGTTCTACGACGCGTTCCTCGACCTCACGCGCGGCGTGACGAGCCTCGTCATCTCCCACCGGTTCTCCACGCTGCGGCGCGCCGACAGGATCGTCGTGCTCGACGACGGGCGGATCGCCGAGGCGGGGACGCACGACGAGCTCGTCGCGCTCGGCGGGACGTACGCGCGCATGTTCGAGGTGCAGGCGCGGCGGTTCGGTACCGAGGCGGAGGTGACGCGATGAGGGACGTCCTGTTCACGCTGCGGCGGTTGTTCGCGATCGCGTGGCGGCTCGACCGTCGGCGGCTGACCGTGGGCGGCGGGCTGCTGCTGCTCGGTGCGGTCGCGACCCCGCTCGTCGCGCTCGGCGCGGGGCGGCTCGTCGACGCGGTCGTCGGCGGCGCGGTGGGCACGGCGAGCGCGTGGGTCGCGGTCGTCGCGGTCGCGCTCACGGGCGAGCTCATGCTCGGTCACTTCGCGCACCTGTCGTACTTCGAGCTCGCGGAGCTGACCGAGCAGGAGCTCAACCGCGAGCTCGTGCACCTCGTCAACGACCCGACGTACCTCGACCGGTCCGACGACCCCACGTTCGCCGACCGCATCGACCTGCTCCGCCAGGACGTCATGCAGATGCGGATGACGGTCCAGACGGGGCTGCAGCTCGGTGCGACGTTCGTACAGGTCGTCCTGACGGCCGTGGTCCTCGCGACGGTCACCCCGTGGCTCCCGCTGCTCGCGCTCGTCGCGCTGCTCCCGGTGCTGCTCGGTCGACGCGCCGAGGTCGAGCTGCAGGCGGTGCGCGAGCAGCAGGCGCCGACGACCCGGTCGGTGCGTGCGCTGCGCCGGCTCGCGACCAGCCCCGCCTCGCAGAAGGAGATCCGGCTCAGCGGGGCGACCGACTTCGTCGTCGACCGGCAGCGTGCGCTGCTCACCGCGTACGCGACCGCGATGTCCCGCGCGGACCTGCGCTACGCGCTGCTGCGCAGCGGCGGGCAGGTGACGTTCGGCCTCGCGTATGCGGGCGCGGTCGTCGGAGCGTTCTTCCTGGCCCGCGACGGGCGCGCGAGCGTCGGCGACGTCGTCCTCACGATCACGCTCGCCACGCAGCTCAGCGTGCAGATGTCCGCGGGGGTCGAGCTGCTCGGCTCGGTGCACCGGGCGGCCGCGGGGCTGCGGCGGTTCCTCGACCTGCGGGCCCAGACCGCCGCTGACGACGAGGCGCCGCCCACCGGTCCGCTGCCCGCGCAGACCGAGGACGGCATCCGGCTCTCGCACGTCTCGTTCACGTACCCCGGCAGCACACAGACCGTGCTCGACGACGTCGACCTGCACCTGCCCGCAGGGGCTTCCGTGGCGCTCGTCGGCGAGAACGGCGCGGGCAAGAGCACGCTGCTCAAGCTCTTGTGCGGCCTGTACCGGCCGACGTCGGGCGCCGTCCTCGTCGGCGGGACGGATCTCACCGAGGTGGCACCCGACCGCTGGCGCGAGCGGACCGCGGCGCTGTACCAGGACTTCGCGCGCGTCGAGCTCACGCTCCAGCACAGCGTCGGGATCGGTCGGCTCGCCGACGTCGACGCGGCGGGGCCCGTGCGGACCGCGCTCGGCCGGACCGGGTCGCCCCTGGCCGACGAGCTCGAGCCCGATGACGTCCTCGGTCTCGCCTACGCGGACGGCCGGGACCTGTCCGGCGGTCAGTGGCAGAACGTCGGGTTCGCCCGTGCGCTCATGCGCGACGACCCGCTGCTGCTCGTGCTCGACGAACCCGCCGCGGCGCTCGACGCGCTCGCCGAGCAGCGCCTCGTGGACGCGTACCAGTCCAGCGCCGCCGAGATCGCGGCGCGCGTCGGCGGGGTCACGCTGTTCGTCACGCACCGCCTGTCGACCGTCCGGCTCGCCGACAGGATCGTCGTGCTGGACGCCGGGCGCGTGGTCGAGCACGGCACGCACGCGGAGCTCGTCGCGGCCGGCGGGCGGTACGCGGACCTGTGGGCGCTGCAGGCCCGCGCCTACGCCGAGTCCTGACCCCCGGCCCGGGCGTGCGCCACCCCTGGCGCGTGGATCGGGGCGCGGTGCTCGGCCCAGTGCTGCTCGAGCCAGCCGACCTGCTCGTCGCGCGGGGTCAGCGCGAGCGGTGCGTCGTGCAGGCGCGCGTACTGCGGGTAGGCGGCGAGGCTCGTCGCGACGTCGACGCGCAGCCGGGACGGGTCCACCGCGAGCAGGCCGTCGTCGAAGAGCCGATGGATGTCGCGGCGCAGCATGAGCCCGCCGTGCTCCAGGTGGGTGCCGAGCCGGGCATAGCTGTAGAGGTGTCCCGCCTCGAGGACCCGTTCCGGCGCGCCCCCGGTGAAGGCGCACACGCTGCCCTGGTCGGCCAGCAGGTGCTCACGGAACTGACGCTGCCCGCGTCGCACCCGCACGAGCGAACGCCCGAACCCCTGCGGGAGCTCGACCTGCACGCCCGACGACGACCACGACGGCTCGGTGCGCGCCGTCACGCGCTCGACGGCGCGCTGCGCGTCCTTCGCGACGAGCGCGGTCCGCAGCGCGGACCAGTCGAGCGGGCGCATCGCGTTGAAGTCGCCCGCGTGGACCGCGAGGGCACGCACCTCCGTCTCGTCGAGCAGGCCGTCGAGCGACGTCCAGGCCGCGTCGTAGCGCGCGCGGTACTCGACGACGTCCACGATCTCCGGCCGCGGGGCCGCGAACTCGTGGTGGCACCGCATGCACCGGAACCTGGGCGCGGCGCGCTTGCGCTCCGAGATGCGGGTCGTGCCGCACGCGGGGCAGCGGTGGAGGAGCTTGTGACCCGGTGACGTCTCGATCTCCTCGACGACCGAGATGCCGAGCAGGCGCTTCTTGTCCCAGAGGGCGACCGGGTCGCCGACCGCGAGGCGCGTGTGGTTCGGGACGTTGCTGTCCCACGAGTAGTACGCGTCGACCTGATCGTCGTAGCCCGTGTTGCCGCCGTGCCCACGCTCGTCGCCCGCGGCCATGAGCAGCCACGCGCGCCGGGGTGCGGCCTCGTCCATGACGTCAGCTTGGCACGCGACCGGCGGCCGGGGCGGGACCGTGCGGGTGACGTGCTCGAGGCGTGCCCGCGCGCTCGTCGGACGGTTGTCCACACCCTGACGGGACGCCCCCTCCAGCGCGTGCCCGCTTTGGGTACGTTCCGGGCATGCCTCTGAATCGTGCTGTGCGTGCCGTCGCCGGGATCGGTGCTGTCCTGGCGCTCGTGGGGGTCGCGGCGTGCACCGACTCCGGTCATGCGCAGCCCGCGCCGACCGCGACGCTGACCGCCACGTCGAGCCCCACGCCGACCCCGAGCCCGACACCGACGTCGGAGTCGGGTCTCGACTTCTCGGGGATCGACCTGACCGTGGCGCCTCCGCGCCCGGCGGCGCTGGACAAGGAGCACATCACCGGCGACGA
>Ga0206103_100849_pt1 | contig 12652 bp, 8 predicted proteins | sample 1B5Ametagenome_FD_148638 | JGI IMG/M metagenome (GOLD analysis project Ga0206103, IMG submission 148638) | Enriched microbial communities from leaf-cutter ant dump, University of Wisconsin, Madison, United States - 1B5A | ecosystem: Environmental > Terrestrial > Nest > Insects nest > Nest dump... | reverse complement strand
GGGGGCCAGGCCCTAGCAACCTCGCCGTCGCTGACTTTCCGTGTGCACCGGAAAGTCTCTTGGTCTCGGAGATCACGTCTTGCGATCTTCTCGAAAATTCTACCACATCCACATCACACAAGGCCCTCAAGCGGCATCCCGTGAAGGCGGTGGCGCTGATCCCGAGCTTCAACAACCCGACGGGGGCCTGCCTGAGCGAAGAGCGGCGGGCGCAACTGATGGCGATCGTGGAGCGGGCCGGGATCGCGCTGATCGAGGACGATCTCTACGGCGATCTGCATTTCACCGCGAAACGGACCCGCCCCGTGAAAGCCTTCGATCGTGGCGGAAGGGTGATCTACTGTTGCTCGGTTTCCAAAATGCTGAGTCCCGGCCTGCGGGTCGGCTGGGTCGCGGCGGGGCGCTATGCGGAACGGGTCCGGCGGCTGAAATGGATCTCGAGCCTCTACACCCCGCCCGTCAATCAACTGGTGATCGCGCGGTTTCTGGCATCGGAGGGCATGAACCGGCATCTGCGGCGCTTCCGGAGCCATCTTCAGGAGCAGATGACGGAAATGAGGCGCGCCATCGCGGATCATTTCCCTCCCGGGACGGTGACCAGCCAGCCGCAGGGAGGGATGTTCCTCTGGGTGCGACTGCCGGGGGCGATCTCCGGCGTGGAGCTTTACCGCCGCCTGTTGCGGGAAGGCATCCTCATCATGCCCGACCGCGTTTTCTGCCCGGTGACGGAGCAGGACCGCTCGATCCGGCTCAGTTGCGGGCATCCGTTCACCGACACGATCCGCGAGGCGATCGCGCGCATCGGGGAACTGGTGCACGAGACCGCCGCCGGTTACTCGAACTGCCGCCGGAACTCCGCGAAGGCGTCGCTCACGCGCGCAAGCTCCTCGCGAAGCCCGCGAACCTCCTCGCGCACCGCCTCAAGTTCGTCCCGCGTCACCCGCCCCGCCATCGGATCGACCGGCACCACCACGGCGGCTCCCGGAGAGCCGGCGGCGAGGGCCGCTTCATCGGGTTCGCCCGAGAGCAGGTGAACGTAGCGCCGCTCCTTGCGCCCCGGGGCGGGGGCGAGCGCGCGGACCAGCGGCGCGTTCCCGGCGGCCATCGCCTCCAGCGCGGTCTCCACTTCGGAGAGCGCAAGCAGCCCGCCCGCCATCCGTTCGCTGCGCGCGCGGAGTTCGCCCGGCGTTTGCGCCCCGCGCAGCAGCAGCGTGGCCAGCAGCGCGAGTTCCCGGCGCTCCAGCGCGTAGTGATCGAGCAGATCGTGCCGGAACTTCTTCGTCCGCGATCCCGAACCGAAAATGGCGGTGGCAAGCTGCTTCTGCCGCAGCGTGTCGGTCGCCTCCTGCACGGTCGCCTCGTCAAAGGCGACCACGGGATCGCGGTTGGTCGTCTGGTTGCACGCGGTGATCAGGGAATTGAGCGTGAGCGGATAATAATCCGGCGTGGTCAGTTCCTTTTCGATCAAAGCGCCGAGCACGCGGGTTTCCGGGAAGGGGAGTTCGATCATGGGACCGGGGAATGTACCGGGGCGCGGCCCCGCCGTCCAGCGGGGGAACGCCGGAAAGGCCGGAAAATCGCCTTCCCCCCGCACCTCCCGGCTTACAGATCGGCGATCGCCACCCGCGCCCCGCGTTCCGCGCTCCGGATGGCGGCTTCCACCATGGCGAGGCTCCGGATGTTGTCGGAGGCGACCGTCTGCGGCGCGGTCCCGGCATCGAGCGCGTCGAGAAACTCGCCGATGATGCCGCCGTGATCCCTCCGCCCCTCCGGCAGCGGCTCCACCGCGAGCGTCCGCCGTGTGACCGGTTCGATGAAAGCCTTTCCGTCGTGCGCCTGCTCCACGGTTTCGACGATCACTTCGCCGTCCCCGTTCCAGGTCAGCGTCCCTTTTTCACCGAGAATCCGCCACTGGCCGTTCCAGCTCGTCGGCAGCCCCCGGGCGCACCAGCTTCCCCGGTAGTTGAAGATCGCCCCGCCGCTCATCCCGAAGGTCACCACGGCGCTCGCCCCGTGCGCGTACCAGGAGCCCGGGGGGTTGAATTCATGGCAATCGGCGCTTACCGGGTCGAGGCCGGTCATGTAGCGGCCCTGGTCAAAGGTGTGGATCGCCATGTCAAGGAGCAGGACGTGATCCATCGCGTCCCGGAAACCGCCGAAGCGGGGGGCGAGGAAGAAATCGACATGCGCGGTGTGGACCTTTCCGATCACCCCCGCCTCCAGCGCCCGCCGTACCACGACGCCGCCCGCAAGATGCCGCCGGTTCTGGATCACGGCCAGCGTGCGGCCCGTCTCCGCCGCCGTGGCGACCAACTGCCGCGCCTGCGCCACGGTGGAGGAGAGCGGCTTTTCCGTCAGCACGTCGCACCCGGCCCTCAGCGCCGTTTCGATGTTGGCGAAGTGGGCGTCGGGTATCGTGCAGTCAAACACGACGTCCGGGCGGACGGCGGCGATCGCCGCTTCCAGCGAAGTGTCGCAATGGATCGCGCCGCCGCGGGCCAGATCGGCAAAGGTCTCCGCACAGGAACGGGCGCTTTCCGGGAGAAGATCCACGAGACCGGCCAGCACCAGCCGGTCTCCGTAAAATTTGCGGATGGTTTGAAACCAGCCATGGCTCATCCGGCCGCAGCCGACTAACACAAAACGGCGTACCGGAGGGGGTGGACAGGGGGAGGCGTGTGATTGGGTCATGGGAAAGGGGTTTGCGCTTGAACAATCGGGGAATCGGGTAAAATGGTACGCCCGCCCCCGCTCCGCTCAACTCTCAATGTTTCGCCAAAACCGATGATTTTAACACAAAACCGGCCTGATCCGGAATGGACCGATCCGTCGTGCCGCCTCCGGTTCTACCGGCAGGGGATCGACCGGCGCATCGCCTCCGGCACGGTGCTGCGGGTGCCCCGGCTTGCGGGCCTGCGCGAACGCCTCCCGGAGATGCCCTTCCACGCCTCCCCGGAGATTTTCTTTCAGGAACGGGGCCGGGCGCGGTTCACCTTTCCGCGGGAATCGTTCCGGCTGGAGCCCGGGGAGATGGCGCTGGTGCCGCGCGGGATGCCGCACGGGGAAGAGTGGAGCGGGGATTTCGCCAACATCATCGTGATGTTTCGCCCGGAGGGCCTCCTGTGGACCCGCGGTTACCGGGAGGGGACGCGCCGCCGGATCGTGCCGCCGGATTCGTTCCCCGGCCCGCCCCGCCCGGCGGAATATTGCGACGAGATCGCCGAAAGCCTGCATCGCGGCGCGGCGGCGGGGGGGCCGGTCGTCCGGGGGCTGCTCCTCGCGTTGCTCGGGCGGTTGCGGGAGACGCTGGAGAGGCCGGAAGCGCCCGCCGCCGAAGCCCCCGCCCATCCGCTGCTCGGCCCGTGCCGGGCGTTGATCGCGGCGCATTTCACCCGGCCCGATCTCTCCGTGCAATGGATCGCCCGGGAACTCGGCTGCTCCGCCGATCATCTCTCGCGCATGTACCGGCGGCAGACGGGCCGACGCCTCATCCACGCGATCCACCACCACCGGGTCGCCCACGCGCGGCAGTTGCTCGGGGAGGGGACCTACCGGATCGCCGAAGTGGCGTGGGCGTGCGGATTCGTCACCCCCTCCTACTTCAACCGCATCTTCCGCGCCTTTACCGGGAAAACGCCCCGGGCCTTTCGCGAGAACCGCGCGAATGCGGGCTTGCGCGCCGGAAGGAAGCCCGCCACCCTTTCCCCGAATGCTCACCATCTCACAGGTCAGTAAAAGCTTTGCCGGGCGGGTGCTTTTTGAAAACGCCTCGCTTCAGATCAACCGGGGGGATCGCGTCGGCCTCGTCGGCCCGAACGGCGCGGGAAAATCGACCTTCTTTTCCCTTCTGCTCGGCGACGCGGTGCCCGACGCCGGGACCGTGGCGATCGAACGCAACGCCTCCCTCGGCTACCTGCCGCAGGAGAGCGCCCCCGCCGGGGAGGAGACCGTGCTGGAGCTGGCCATGGCTGTTCACCCGGAGCTGGCCCGCGCCCAGGGCGTGCTCCGGAGCACCCCCGAGGAGAGTGAGGAACATCACGCCGCGCTCGCCACCTTTGACGAACACGGCGGCTGGCAGCTTGAGCCCAAGGCGAAGCGGATTCTCGCCGGGCTCGCCTTTCGCACCGAAGATTTCGACCGCCCGGCGCGGGCGCTGAGCGGCGGCTGGATCATGCGGGCGCATCTCGCGCGGCTGCTGGTGATGGAGCCCGATCTCCTGCTGCTCGACGAACCGACCAACCACCTCGACCTCGAATCGCTCGGCTGGTTTCAGGAGTACCTCAAATCGTATCCCGGCGCGATCCTGATGATCTCGCACGACCGCGAGTTCCTCAACGCGCTGGTCGGCTCCATCGTGGAAATCGCGCACCGGCGGCTCAACCGCTACCGGGGGAACTGGGATCAGTACATCCGCGAAAAAGCCGCGCGCGAGGAGCAGCACCTCGCCGCCTACCGCAACCAGCAGCGCGAGATCGAGACGCTTCAGCGCTTTGCCGACCGTTTCCGCGCGAAGGCGAGCAAGGCCTCCCAGGCGCAGAGCAAGCTCAAGCAGATCGAGCGGATGGAGAGGATCGAAGCCCCGCTCTCCACGCAGAAAAGCATTCACTTCACCTTTCCGCAGCCGCCCCGCAGCGGTCAGCGGACGATCACCCTGCGCGGGGTGCGTCACGCGTATGGCGATCTGGTCGTCTATTCATCGCTTGATTTCGCGGCGGAGCGCGGCGAGCGGATCGTGCTGGTCGGGCCGAACGGCGCGGGAAAATCGACCCTGCTCAAGCTGCTCGCCGGGGTGCTCGCGCCGCAGGAGGGGGAACGCGAGCCGGGGCACAACGTGCGCGTGGGCTACTTCTCCCAGCATCGTGTGGAGATGCTCAACGAACGGCAGACCGTGCTTGAAAGCGTGCTCGACATCGCCAACCCGCCCTCCGAACAGGAGGCGCGCACCGTGCTCGGCTCCTTCCTCTTTCGCGGAGACGATGTGTTCAAGCCGGTGGCGGTGCTCAGCGGCGGGGAAAAGACCCGGCTGGCGCTGGTGCGGCTGCTGCTCGACCCGCCGAACCTTCTGCTCATGGACGAGCCGACCACGCACCTCGATGTCGGCTCCATCGACGCGCTCATCCACGCGCTCGGGCAGTACGAGGGGACGCTGGTCTTCATCAGCCACGATGTGCACTTCATCCGCTCCATCGCGCGAACCGTGCTCCACATCAGCGCGGGAAAGCTGACCCCCTACGCGGGGGATTACGATTACTACCTGGACAAAACCCGGGCGCAGTCCGAGCGCGAGGCGCTCACCGCGGGCGAAAAGCTCTCCAACGCCCAGCCGGACGCCGCCGCCGATGCCGGAGCCAACGCCGGAGCCGCTCCCAGGGCGGGTTTGCGCGAATCCCGCGAACGCAGGCGGCAGGAAGCCGACGCCCGGAAAGCCCAGGCCCTGGCGCGGCGGGAACAGGAAAAGGCGGTCGCCGCGCTGGAGATGCGCATTCTGCACCTGGAAAGCCGCCAGAAAGAGCTTTCCGCCGAGCTGGAGAAGCCCGAAGCGTATGCCGCCGGTGGAAACGCCATGCAGCTCAACCGCGACCTGATGGCCGTGGGCGATGAACTCGAACGGGTGAGCGCGGAATGGGAAGCCGCGGTGGCGCGATTGGGCGGGTAGCTTTGGTCCTTCCGGGAACGACATCCGATCATGATCACCATCCGGGACGCCACCGAAAGCGATCTGCCTGCCATCGTTGAAATCTATAATCAGTCCATCCCGTCGGGACGTTCGACGGCGGATACCGTGCCGGTTTCCGTTTCGGAACGGGTGGAGTGGTTCCGGAAGTTCGATCCCGAAAGACGGCCGATCTGGGTGGCGCAAGAGCATGGCCGGGTGATCGGCTGCGTGTATCTCTCCTGGTTCTATGGAGGCCGACCCGCTTATGACAAGACGGCGGAGATCAGCACCTATCTGGCCAATGACTCCCAGGGCCGGGGGATCGGTACGATGTTAAAGCAAAGGATGATCGAAGCCTGCCCGCGGCTCGGGGTCGAAAACCTCGTGAGCATGTATTTTGATCACAATGAGGCGACGAAACGGCTCAACCGCAAGTTCGGGTTCAAGGTGGTCGGCCATCTGCCGGAAATCGCGGAGGTGGCCGGTGCGAAACGCGGCTTGTTGATTGCCCTCCTCAAGCTCCCTGCCGGCGCCGGAGGTGAAGGCGGCGGCGCAGCCGGGTCTTGATGAAAGGCCGACGCCACCGCGGCGATTGGGGAGGGATCAGGGTGCCGGGCAAGGGGGGGGCTTCCGCCGTAGCCGGTGCCCCGTCGTCCCCCCCCCGCCGAAGGGGGATTACCGGGGGCGGACCCGCACGGTCCTCGGGGTGGGGCCGAGCACGTCCAGGCGATCCGGGGCGTTAACGCCATAGGTCCAGGGGCCGCGTCCTTCAAAGCTCAGGCCGAAGGCTCCGAGCCGCTCCCCGTCGATCAGGCAGGCGCTGACGCGGCCATCCTTCCACCGGCGAATCCAGCCGCTACGGCCGAAGAAGGAGACCTCCTCCGTCTCTTCGGCGATCACCTCATCGTGCAGGAAAAGGTAATCGGTGTATTCATCGCCCGCCACACGGATGCCGGTGCGGCCGACGGAGCCGGTCTGCACGGCCCGGGAGCGCTCGCGGGCGAAGAGGAGGGTGCGGTAAATGCCATCCTCCTCGTTGTAGAGGCGCAGGTGATGCTGGGAATGCGGCCGGTTCGCCTCCGGCGCTTCATCCTCGGGGCGGTACCCCGGGAGTGTTTCGCCGGTTTCCATCCGGAACCGGGCGGGGTGTTGCACGTAGAGGAGCAGGTCGAGATCGAAGCGGCCCCGGCCGGTGACGGTCCGCCCCTTGCGTTCAAGCCCCTCTCCGGTGAAATGGAGGTTGTAGCGATGGGCCACTTCGCCATACACCCGGTCGAAAAGGACGATGTAATCGGGCTTCACGAAAAGGAGCTTGCGGACTTTCCAGCACTTCGGCCCGACCGGGTTTCGGTCTCCAATGTAGTGGTAGGGCGTTTTTTCCCGGTGCACGACACCGTCCTGCCCGTCGATTTCCGGGAAACTCCGGATGCGTCCCCAGAGGAGCTTGAGAGTCACCGGCATTTCGCAATGGGTGAAATCGACCGCGCCGGTAAAGAGGCTGGAGGCGACGTAGCCGCGCCGCAGGGCGTCCATCTCCGGGATTTCCACCAGATTGTGCGCGGCGGCCACCCCCATGTCGCCGGTATAGGTTCCGTAATCCATGCAGAAGGGAACCCCCTTGGCGTACCAGTTGAAGGCGGATTCGTCGTTTTCGTAATGATCCTTTGCGAAGCCGATTTTCTGAAAAAGGTAGCTCTCCCCCGGCTCGGTGTGGCGGTCGCGCAGGGCGATGCCGACTTCGTCCATGCGTTCGCTTTCCCTGCGGGTGAGCGGGATCGGTCCGTCGTCCGCTTCGGGCGCCATCGCCGCCAGGACCGTCAGGTAATGCTCCTGGGGCCGGGAGTTCCCCGCCAGGCGCTGCCACACCGCCAGGCACTCCCGCCGCAGCGGATCGTCCGCGGGCAGTTCCGCCGCGTAACAGAAAAGATACTCCCCGCCACGGGTGGGACAGACGGCATTGCCCACGCCCGGGAAGGTGTGGCGATCCCAGCGGCGGTCATTGGGCCCGAGGAAACGGCAGAGCCAGCCGACAAGGCGGCGCACCCGTTCATCCCGGAAATAGTCGATCCCGCAGCGATGCTTCAGCGCCCGGAAGGTGATGACAAAATAGGAGAGCGTGTAGAGCGCGTAGTTGATCGATTCCTCCCAGGCACCGCTCTCCCCGCAATAGGCGTCGAGCTGCCGGTCGAGGTCGTCGAGCGCGAACGAGCGCCATTTCTCCGCGTCGGGGTGATCGGTAAAAATCGCGGCAAGATGCGCGAGGGCGCACAGCGGGTCGCCCTGGAAATTCGGCAGGGAGTTGCTCCAGTAAAGCCGGTCGGGCTTGTGTTCCCCGCCGTAGGTGTAGAAATCGCGGGTCGATTCCGGGTGATCAGGGTGAAGCGTGGTGCGCGAGTGCGGCCAGCGGCCTTCGTCCAGGATGCGTTGCGCGGCGAAGGCGAAAAAGGCGTTGAGCCCGTTCACCTGATCCTCCCGGAGCGCGCCGTCGCGCCGCAGCATTTCATACGCCAGCAGCATCTCGCGCAGGTGCCGGGAGAAGCCGATGACGTTTTTGCCGAAATCCGGCTCGCCGGTCCGCCACCCCTGAAACTGCCTCACCCACCGCTCGAAACGGCTCAGGAGCAGCGCGTGAAGCTCCCGGGCCAGCGCCGGAGACGGCCCGATCAGGTAACGGTAGGTGAGCGTGTGCAGCGCCCCGTTGCGGCGCATCCAGGCCGTGGGCGACCGGAGCGCTTCGGCCAGCATGGGAAGACGGGCGGCCCGGCGGCGGGCGGCCTCGTGGTAATCCCCCGCTTCAAAGAACCCGGGCTGCGTGGCCACGGAATGATCAAAGGCGCGGGAGCCGTCCAGCCTCCAGTGCCCGTCGAGGCGCAGGGCGTTGAATTCCGCATGGAGACGGTGAAAAACCAACCGCCGCTCCGGCGTATGGGCCGTCTCGACCGCTCCGGCATAAAGGAGCCAGCGCCGCACACCGCTCTCCAGCGAAGCCCGCCATTCCAGCGTCCCCCCGCAATCGCGGATTTCCGGCATGGACGCAACCGGGGTGCGCCACTGCGCCCCGTCGGTTCCGAGGATGCCGATCATCCCGCGCTTTTCATCGCGCCGGTCGTAAAAGGCGAACCACCCCCGGTTGTTCGGAATGTAGTATTCCCCGAGGACCGGCATTTGCAGGCGGCAGAGCACGTCTCCGGGTCGCGTCTCTCCCAGCGCTTCCACCGACGGCTGGCTTTCCCCGGAAAAACTCTCCCGGGAAATCGCATGGGTGAAAATCCTCTCCGGATTGAGCACCCACGTCATCCCGCCGCCCGGCCCGAGATTGAAGCGTTCCTCCACCTCGATGATCGGATCGAGCCGGTAAGAACGGAAGCGGAGCTGGTAGACGCGCCCCGGCCCGAATTCATACCGCAGCCGGAAATCGGTAAAGAGCGGCCCTTGCGCGATCCGTTCCAGCCGGGCCGAAACCAGCGGTTCTTCGCAATGAAGCTGCGAACGCATCGGGAACCCGGCGAAGCCGGTGAAGGGCGCGCGGGGCGAAAGCTCAAGCTCGCAACCGGCGGAGCCCACCGATACGGGAGCGCTGAAGGCAAGCTCCCGCGTTTCCAGATCGGTTTCGCATGCCCCGGCTTGCGAAAAAACCAGCCGCCGGGTCTGCCCGCGGGCAAAGCCGATCCGCAGGAGCACTTCCGAGCCCTCCTCCGTTTTCGCTCCGGTGAACTGAAAGGGCGTTGCCTCGCCGTCCACCGTCAGGCGCACGGCGGCCCCCGGCTCCACCCCCTCAAGATAAAGACGGGCGTATTGCGGGGACCAGTCGGTGAAAAGCGGGCTCTGAAGGATGAGGGTCTTCTTGATCATCAGGAAAGCGGTTCCACGGCGACCGTCCGTCCCGTGGCGGCGGATCGTTCGGCGGCAAACACCACCTGTACTGCCAGCGCGCCGTCCCGGAGGGAGGGGGAGCATTCGCCCCCATGGCGGATGGCGTGATAAAAATTCTCCAGATTGCTCCACGTCGCGCTCGGCCCGCTCCAGCTTACCGGCTCAAGCGGTTCAAACCCGTTGGAATCGGACCGTTTCTGCATCATCAGGGAGATGCCTTCCTCGAAATACCGGTTGTTGTAATACAGGTTGGCCCGGGTTCCGTAAAGGCTCAGGGTATGGCGGTAGGGGGTGACGTGATAGGCGTTGAGCGTGCCGGTCACCCCGGAGGCGAAATGGAGCAGGCAGAGCGCGGAGTCCGCCGTGCGGGTGACGTGAACGTCGTAGCGCATCATGGCGGAGACTGCGGCGACGGGGCCGAAATAAAACATCAGTTCATGCAATCCATGCACGCCGCACTGGAAAAGCATCCCGCCCGGGTTTCTCTGCGGATCGCCCCGCCAGTCGCCCGCCGTGATCCGCAGGCCGCCGCTATGGGCCGTTGTTTTTTCAAAGGCGGTGATCGTGCCGAGTTCGCCCTCGTCGATCAGGCGCTTGATGGCCCGGCTCATCGGGTCGCAGTCATGATCGAAATGCCCGACGCTCACTTTGCAGCCGGTCCGACGCTCGGTTTCCAACAGTAGCCGGACTTCCTCGTAGCTCGTACAAAGCGGTTTTTCCACAAAGACGTGCAATCCCCGTTCCATGGCCTGCACCGCCTGCTCGGCGTGGTACCTGGCTCCGGTGGAGATCACCACGGCTTCGATACCCGGCACTTCCAGAAGTTCCCGGTAGCTGCCGACGGAAAGCGCCCCCTCCTCCCGCTGGCAGGCGGCGAGCGCCCCGGGGTTCCAGTCGTAGGCGGCGACCAGATCAAAGAGCCCGCTCTCGCGCATCCGCTTGCGCCGGTAGGCCCCGAAGTTGGCGGTGCCCACGAGCGCCACCCGGACCCGGTCGTCCGGATGGATCGCCGCGGGGGTGGAAGGGGAAATGAGGGTGGAGCCTTCGCAAGAGGGCGGTGTTTTCATAATCGGATCGGGAGACAAACCTATTCCACGGGGACAGGCTGCCATTGGCCCGGTTCCAGGCGGCTTTCATGCGGGATGTCATCCACCACATGAGCCGCAAAGCCGCTGTTGTGGAGGTAGAGCCGTCGCGCGGTACGGTTCCCCTGCGGGTTGCCAAAGAGATAGCCGAGATCCATCCGGAGCGCTTCCCCCTTCGTCGGCCGCAGCCCCAGCAGCCGGAGCGGCACGGTGACGGTGGCGGAGAACCCGGTCTCCGTCGGGTTGTAGTCAAGCTCCACTTCTTCATTCACCGCGATTTCATCAAAGGATTCCTGCCCCGTCGGGGAGGTCAGAACCGTGGCTTCCCCGGAAAAGTCCGCCACTTTGGGCCGGTAAAGCACGGCGTACGGTTTTCCCTTCTGCCGGGTGACGAGCAGGCGGAGATCGCCCGGAGCGGGGGTCTTGCGCCCGGGATCGGCCTTCGGATCGGTGGCGATCTGGATATCCAGGAGGTTGCCGCCGCGAAAGACGATCTGCGGGTCTGCCACGCTGTTGACGAGCTGGTTGGGAGAGGTCACATCGAAGCGGACGTGGAGGTGCTCCGCGTCATACGCCATCCGAGCCTCGAAGCCGCGCCCGTCCTCCGCCGTTTTGCCCGCGGAAGGCGCGCTCTCCAGCGCCGCGCGACCGCCGGGCACCAGTACGAGCGCGGAGGCGGGCGCCTCGCTTTGGCGGGTTGCTTCCCGCGCTTTCGCGGCTTTTTCCGCCATCTCCGGGGTATGCCGGTAAACGCCGCCGGGGAGATCCTTGATGGTCTCAAGCCCTTCCACCTCCCAGATGCGGGTGTCCTGTCCGCCGTGGATTGCGAAATAGCGTTCCGGCTCTCCCGGGCCGGTCCGGAGCTTCACCAGTTGCCCGACCTGGCCCTCCGGCTGTCCTTCGTTGGGACCGCGCCCGCCCACACGCCCATCCCGCAGCAACGCGGCCACGTAGAGCCCGTCGCTGAAGCGGAAGAGGTGGTTGAGCCCGTAATAGGACATGAAGCCGACATAGTCACCGGCCACGCCGAGGCTGCCGGTCATCCCCCAGAGGCTTCCCGCCCTGGTGACCGGCATGGAAAGGGCGTCCGGCCAGCGCAGAATGCCGGGATAGGACCAGACCATCTTCCCATCGGCGGACCAGCGGATCAGCGAAGGGGTATCAACCGGGTCTTTTTGTGCGACGGGGCGGAAGGAACCCTTCTCCCCTTTCTCCGACTCAAAGAAATAGCCCATTGCCAGAGCGTTGCCGGTCAGGAAATCGCTTTCCGCCTTCGCCAGATCGTAAACCGGCCGCCCTGTCGGGGTCACGCTCAGGGGGCGCAGGAGGTGGCGGGATTTGAGCCGGATGTTGAGGTCCGCGTCCACCTGCTCAAAGCCGGCCCGCCGCCATTCCCGGGGCACGGGGGTGATCTCCCCGGCATCGACGATCTGGTCGTCATTGGCGTCCTGCCAGAAATAGTGGCCCTTGGGAAAGCGCTCCCGGTCTTCGTCGAGCACAGGCAGCCCCGTGGGCTTGCTGTTGTCCGCCCCCAGCGTGATGAAAGCGGCCACCGGCTTGAAGAGATCGCCCTCGCGCCGCATCAGGATGGACATCGGACGCCGGGTTCCCCACAGGTACTGGGTTCCGTTTTTGGCCGTGACCATGCGAACCGGCCCGGAATAATCGTCGGGAGAAGGGTCCGGCATCACGTTCGGTTTCGTGGCGCGCCAGATGGTGGTGATCGGCGTGGCGGCGTTCTTTTGCCAGTCGATCTTCCAGAGCACATGATGGCTGTAGATTTCGTCCGGGCGCGCCGGATCAATGAAGCCGAGGCCGAAATACCCTGATCCGCCGAAAAACTCCTTTTCGTTGGCCCCGCTTTCGGGATTCCAGACGCTGATCCGCTTGGGGCCGTCGGTGGTTTCGGCCACCCACAGGCGGCCCTTCGCATCCAGGGCGATGCCGCCGGGCTGGTACATCCCCTCCCGGTCGTATTGGCCCATGGCGGGCCGCCCCCCGGGCCTGCCGATGCTGCGGAGATAGTCGCCTCCGGGGG
>Ga0206103_100846_pt1 | contig 12680 bp, 11 predicted proteins | sample 1B5Ametagenome_FD_148638 | JGI IMG/M metagenome (GOLD analysis project Ga0206103, IMG submission 148638) | Enriched microbial communities from leaf-cutter ant dump, University of Wisconsin, Madison, United States - 1B5A | ecosystem: Environmental > Terrestrial > Nest > Insects nest > Nest dump... | reverse complement strand
GCCCCGCCAGCCACGTCGTCGGCCGCTGTGACGATGGCGGCGGCCACGGCGTCGTCGATCACTCCCAACTCAGCGTTTGCGCGAGCGGCTGCCTTCTTGATGCGCGCGAGCGCCTCGATGTGGCGCCGCGTCAGCGTGATCCCGGAGATCGGGAAGTTCTCTACGGCTCGCTGCGTCTGCGCCCGGTACAGGGCGTCCACGGGGACGCGAACCTCGCCCATCGTGTCGTGTTCGATGCGAAACTCCATACAGCCATTGTGTCAGTCGTGAGATTGGTGCTTGAGAACTCGTGTGACTTGCGTCATAGTTGTGTGTGACATTCGTCTCACCAGACGAAAATCGGACGCCGATCGGGCACGGCGATGACGCTTAGGGGTTGTTGTGAAGTCCCGTCGTGAGGCACTAAGGACAGCGGCACTGATTGCGGCGCGTGCGTCGCTCGAGTCGCAGATCACCATCGCGCATGCCACCACAGTTGTCGACGCGACCTCGCCCAGCCGGGTTGACTCGCGGCTCACCGCGTACCGCATGGCGCTCACCGATGCTCGCCTTCGCGCGGCGCAGGCGTGATGAAGTTCGCACAAGAACTTCTGTTTTGCCTCTAGATACGGCTCAAGGAAATCGCTAGACTGGCCACGGCTTTACGGCCACTTGTATCGTCAAGGACGACCTCCACCCAGCGGAATACCGCGGATTGGTCGCTCCAGACGTCCCACTCCTGCTGAGGCATGAGGCGCGTCCACCAACCGGCACGACGCCGCTCCTGAGGGGACGACATGGCACTCATTGACATTCCGGCCGACAAGATTGCCGACGCCTTGCGCGAGGGCGAAGAGGCATCCGCAGCGGAACTTCTTGGCTTGGCTACATCGCGCGACGCGAAGATTCGCGAAAGTGTCGCGACCCGGTCCGACGCTCCCTTGAGCGTGCTCATCCACCTTGCCCAGGATTCGAAGGTGTCAGTGCGGCTGGCGCTTGCGTCCAATCCCGGCATCGCGACGATGGCATCGGTCATCGACCTGCTCGCGGCGGACAAGGACCACGACGTGGTCCTCGCGCTGGTGAACAACACGTCGATCTCCGTCACCCGCTTGGCGCAGCTGAGCGATCACTCGAAGAAGCGAGTCCGTCAGGCCTTCACAGACCGCCTCGCTCTGGTTTAAGAGTCGGCTCGCTCGGTAGGCGCCGACGCTGCCTCACCGAGTTCATCGCGCGTCGGGGGATTGGCGCCGGCCCGGGAGACCGTGATTCCCGCGATGCGTGCGCACCGTTCCAGGACTTCGCGGAGGACGTCCGCCGAGATATCACCAAGAGCTGGGCGTTGATCCGCGCCCAGCAGCCCGGCATCCCACAGGCCGTCAATGAGGCCTGACATGAACGAGTCTCCAGCCCCCACCGTGTCGACCACGGCGACCGGAGCCGGTGAGACCGTCACGATCCCGCAGTCAGCAAAGGCAATGGCGCCCTCCGCGCCGCGGGTCACCACCACAAGTGCAGGGCCACGCATGCGCCACGCCGCGGCCACTTCTAAGATTTCCTCGCCCGGTGCGAGCCACGCGATGTCCTCGTCAGACACCTTGACTACATCGGCCAATGCGACAAACTCTTCGATCCGCCGCCGAGCGGTCGCGGGATCTCCCATGAGTGCTGGACGGGCGTTCGGGTCGTATGTCACCGTCGCATGTGTGCGCGCCGCGCTGATGAGCGCATGGACCTGCTGGGCGCCCGGCTCGAGCACTGCCGCAATGGAGCCCGTGTGGACGACGCACGCGCGCTCACTCGGCGCAGGCGTCGCTGCGAGGTCCCACTCAAGATCAAAGCGGTAATTCGCTGCGCCCGTGTTATCGAGGGTCGCCGTGGCGACTGAGGTGCGTGGGGCTGGCGGCCCCGGCACGAGGTTTACTCCCGCCGTTTCCACATGGTCGCGCACGAGCCGTCCGTGCGCATCGTCCCCGAGCGACGTGAGGAGATCGACGCGGCAGCCAAGCCGTGCGAGCCCAAGCGCCACATTGGCGGGGGAACCCCCAGGATGCGCTGACGTTGTGCCGTCGGTGCGCTCGACGATATCGACGAGTGCTTCGCCGATAACGAGGGCTGTGCTAGTCATCGGCCTGCTCGGCGGCGGCGATTGCCTGCTGCGCACCATCAAGAAGTGCCTCGCAGCGCCGCGCAAGGGCTTCGCCGCGCTCCCACAACGCCATCGACTCGTCGAGGGTGGCAGCGCCTGCTTCGAGAGTCGAGACGATGCTGACAAGCTCGTCACGAGCCTCTTCGTAGGTCATGTCCTCGGGTGGCGGCGGATTTTTGCTCACATCGTCACCGTAGCGCGTCATAACCCGGGACGTAATTCCTCTCATTGGGTGTCGGATGGCCGATTAAGGCCTTACACCGGCAGTTGATCACAATGGGGTGATAGCAAATGTTTAGTGACAGCACGCAGCCAGGAGGCTTGGATCCGAGCCTGTCGGATGTTGACGTGGCGCAGTTAGCCCGTTCAGAGGAAGCAAAGGTCCGTGCGAGTGCCGCCGCACACCCAAACATCCCTTTGACGCTGTTGATTCAGCTCGCGAAGGATGAGGCTCACTCAGTGCGCGCAGGTGTGGCGCGCAACCCGCGCAAGGACATCCCGGAAGAGATCCTGAGGGAACTCGCCAATGACCGCGCCGCAGACGTTGTGTTTGCGTTGATCGCGAACCCGTCTGTCCCAGACTCGGTGATTGCGCGTGTGATGCGCGGCAAGCACAAGGACGCCATTGGGCCCGCTAAGGCTCGTCTTGCTCAAAGTGGGACCAAGACCGGAATCCTTGGCGGTCTCGCGGGCCTGCGCGGTTAAGTTCGCGCCGCGCGTGGCGGCGAGGTTCGCCTCGACCGCTACGCGCGGTGTGATTCGCCGGGTGACGCGGTGACGTCGAGCGGAGGCGATGCTTCTGTCACGCGGGCATGGAGCGCGCCCACAGACAGCCGGACCGAGACATCGTCCGCCACGGCCACATCCTCAAACGACCGCACCACCGTCCCATCCAGACGCCTCACCACCGCGTAGCCCCGGTCCAGGGTTGATTGCGGGCTCAACGCGCGCAAAGAGGCCGCATGCGCATCGAGTGTGGCGCGGGCGCGCGAGACGATGAGCGTTGCCGCCGCCCGCAGGCCAGTGCGGGCCCGGCTCACGGCATCGCGGTAAGGCGTGAGCATCCGTTCCGGCTGTGCCATCACAGGGCGTGCCCTGAGGTCACCGATGCGCTGGCGTTCGCGTTCCACCCGCGTTGCGATCGCGTGCGCGATGAGCGCGAGGGCTCCCTCAATACGGTCGCGTTCGAGCGCCTCATCCGGCACCACCTTTTTGCCCGCGTCAGTTGGCGTTGAGGCGCGGTAGTCGGCAACGAGGTCAAGCAGGGGAGAGTCGAGCTCGTGACCGATGGCGCTAATGAGTGGTGTCACGATCTGCGCAGCCGCGCGCACGAGCGCCTCGTCAGAGAAGGGCAGCAGATCCTCGAGCGAACCGCCGCCCCGGGCCACCACAATGACGTCAACGTCTGGTTCCGCATCCAATTCGCGTAGCGCCGCCACCACTTCGGGAACCGCTCGCGGCCCCTGTACCGTCACGCGCCGCACCTCAAACGTTGCAGCCGCCCAACGCGCCTTTGCGTTCGTCACCACATCGTGTTCGGCGTCGCCCTGAGTGGCAACAACGAGCCCGATGCGGCGGGGAATGACGGGCAAGGGCACTTTGCGCTCGGCAGCGAAGAGGCCCTCCTGGCTCAGTGCCGACTTGAGGGCCTCAATGCGCGCCAAGAGATCGCCGAGTCCAACGGCACGCACCTCATCGCCCACCATTTGGAGGTCGCCACTACGCATCCACCATTGCGGCTTCGCATGGACAACCACGCGGGCACCATCGCTGAGGTCGAGGCCCAGTGCGTCGAGCTGCGCTGCGGGCAGGGTGGCCTTGAGGGACATGTTCTCGTCCGTATCGCGCAGCGTGACAAAGACGAGGTGCTTCCACCGCTTCACATTGAGCACCTGGCCCTCGACCCACACCGGGCTCATGCGTGCCACATAGTCGCCGATCTTGGGGCTGAGGTGGCGGACGGGCCACGGCCGCTCTGCCGACGTCTCGGCGGCCGTCGCGGGAAGTGACGCCGACGCTGTGGGCAGGTCACGTCCAGGAACAGGAGCGTTGCCGGGCTCGTTGACGGGGTCGGTCACTCTCTCAGCCTGCCACGTAGGATGGTCGATATGGCACCCTCTACCTCACAGCGCGTCCTCTTGGCCGCGCCGCGCGGGTACTGCGCCGGCGTGGACCGCGCCGTCATCGCGGTCGAAAAGGCTCTTGAACTCCACGGAGCCCCCATTTATGTGCGCAAGGAGATCGTGCACAACAAGTACGTGGTGGAGACACTGAGCGCGCGAGGTGCGATCTTCGTCAATGAGACGGATGAGGTTCCCGAGGGCGCTCGCGTGGTGTTCTCTGCACATGGCGTCTCGCCAGCGGTGCGCGAAGCGGCGGCATCTCGCAATCTCGCCACGATCGATGCGACGTGTCCCTTGGTGACCAAGGTCCACAAAGAAGCCGTGCGGTTTGCTCGCGAGGGCCAGACCATTCTCTTGATTGGCCACATTGGCCACGAGGAGGTCGAAGGCACAGCGGGCGAGGCTCCGGAGCACACGATCATCGTCAATTCTCCCGATGACGTTGACACGCTCGAGGTGCCGGACCCCAACAACGTGGTGTGGCTGTCGCAGACCACGCTGTCCGTGGACGAGACGATGGAAACGGTGCGTCGCCTGCGCGAACGCTTCCCCGCGATTCAGGACCCGCCGAGCGACGACATTTGCTACGCGACCCAAAACCGGCAGGTGGCGGTGAAGAAGATGGCGCCAGAATGCGATCTTGTCATCGTGGTGGGCTCGGCAAACTCGTCGAACTCGGTGAGACTCGTTGAGGTGGCGCTGCAAAACGGTGCGAAGTCCGCGTATCGAATTGACCGTGCGATTGAGCTCGAGGATGCATGGTTTGCGGGCGTCTCGACCGTGGGAGTCACCTCAGGTGCGTCAGTGCCTGAGATCTTGGTGCGCGATGTTCTCGATGCGCTTGCGGCTCGTGGATACGAGACGGTTGAAGAAGTTCGTACAGCGACCGAGGACCTCATGTTCTCCTTGCCGCGCGAGATTCGCGCCGACATGAAGGCACGCGACGCAGCGAAGTCCGCGACCTAGGGCATCGGGTCCGAGCCGGGATCAACGGCGTCCGCATCGACGGTGAACTCCGGGGCAGCGATCTGGCGGATATCCGTGACCGCTGGTTCGAGCGAGGGCAGTTCCTCGCTGATGTGCTGCATCTCGCCGAACTTGCGCGCGGAGACCATGACGCGCGATTCGAGCGACGCGACCGTCGAGTTATACGCCTTGCCCGCCTGATCGATTGCTCGTCCCACCTTGGCGAGGTGGTCTCCCATGACACGCAGGCGGTCATACAGCTCCTTGCCCGTTGACAGCACCTGCTGAGCGTTCTTGGCGAGAGCGTCCTCCTTCCATGCGTGAGCGACCGTGCGCAACATGGCAACAAGGGTGGTGGGAGTGGCAATCACCACGCGCTTGCTAAACGCGTACTCCTGAAGCGTGCGGTCCTGCTCGACTGCCGCTTGGTAGAAGGCTTCGGAGGGGACGAACATGACAACGAACTCCGGCGCGGAGTCGAATTGGTCCCAATACTTCTTGCCCGCGAGATCGTCAATGTGGGAGCGGACGTGACGGGCGTGAGCGACGAGGCGGTCGGCACGCACGGCGTCATCATCAGTCTCGAACGCTTCGATGAGTGCGCTCAGCGCCACCTTCGAATCGACCACCACGGTGCGGCCACCCGCGAGTTTGACCGTCATATCGGGGCGGAGGTTTCTGCCTTCGCTATCGCGCACCACCTCTTGTTCTTCGAAGTCGACGTGGGCCATCATCCCCGCGAGCTCGACCACGCGCCGCAATTGGACCTCACCCCAGTTGCCGCGCACATCCGACCGGCGCAGCGTATTGATGAAGTCGGTGGTCTTCCGATCAAGTTTGGCGGACGCCTCAACCATCTGGCGCACCTGCTCGCTCATGGTCGCTTGCCCCAGTGCGCGCGCCTTGTCCGCCTCGAGAGTCTGCTTCTGCACCTCTTCCAAGGCTTTCGCCATGGGCTCGATGAGGTTCCTCACCGCTGCCTCGCGCTTGGCAAGTTCTTCTGCGTTTGTCTGCTGCGCACGGGTGAGGCGTTCGTTCGCGATCTGCAAGAAGGACTCTTGAGTGGTCTGGAGGGTCTTGGCCGATAGCGCCTCAAACTGTTGCCGGAGGGTCTCTTGGTCCCCCTTGACCTGTGCTACGTACTGTTCGTGAGACGCCTTTAACTCCGCTTCGCGGTGTGCGGCAGCCTCCGCAAACTCAGCGAGACGGCGTTCAAACTCCGCTGTGCGCGTCTTCTCGATGTCCACTGCGGCCCGTGCTTGCGCAACTGCAGCGTCGGCCGCGCGATCCTTCGCTCCGGCCCGAACTGCACCGAAAAGCAGGCCAATTACGGCGCCAACGACGAGGCCGCCCAACACGAGTAGCAAGTCCATGCCCACTACTGTTTCATGCGCCCCTGACACGGCCGCCGCGCCCCGCGCCGAGACTCCGGAAACCGCAATACAACCAGGGGTGATGTGACGCAGATCACACAATGCAAGCGTTTCAATTCGATATCGATGTTGTGCTTATTCAGCATTGAGAGCGGTCGCTCCCTAGCATGGACAGATCGCGAGGAAACTCCTTGCGAATATTCGTGTGTGCTCGCGTTGCCTCACCGAGGGCGGCGTGGTGCGTCACGAGCACAGAAAGGAGCCCGAGTATGAAGCTCGGCACGATTGGTAAGGGCATCGCGCTGGCAGCAGCCGCGACGCTTGCCCTCGCTGCATGCTCCTCCGACAGTGGTTCGGAGACGAGCGGTAGCGCCGCTGCGACAGGCAGCGAGTCCAACACTTCGTCCATCATCCTGGCCAATGGCTCGGAGCCGCAGAAGCCGCTTATCCCGGGTAACACCAACGAGGTTGGTGGCGGCAAGATCATCGACCTGATCTTCGCTGGACTTATCTACTACGGCGGCGATGGCTCGGTGCACAACGAGGTCGCAGAGTCCATTGAGACCGTCGACCCGCAGAACCTCACTGTGACGCTTGCTGACGGCTGGACCTTCACCGACGGCACCCCCGTCACCGCGAACTCGTTTGTTGACGCGTGGAACTACGCGGCCAACCTTGACAACGAGTACCTCAACTCGTACTTCTTCGAGGACATTGAGGGATTCTCGTGGGACGAGCCCGTTGAGGCGATGTCCGGCCTCAAGGTTGTCGACGACAAGACCTTCACCATCACGCTGAACAAGCCTGCTTCGGACTTCGCTCAGCGTCTTGGCTACTCGGCGTTCTACCCGCTGCCCCAGGCGTTCTTCGACGACCCGGCTGCCTTCGGTGAGAACCCCATCGGCAATGGTCCCTACATGCTTGATGGTGAGGGCGCCTGGCAGCACAACGTCCAGATCGACCTCGTCACCAACCCTGACTACAACGGCTCCCGCACCCCCCAGAACGGTGGTGTGACGTTCCGCTTCTTCGAGACCCAGGACGCGGCTTACGCTGCTCTCCAGGGTGGCGACGTGGACGTCATCGACGGCATCCCGGACGCGGCTCTTGCCTCGTACGAGAGCGACCTTGGTGACCGCGCTGTCAACCAGCCTGCGGCCATCTTCCAGTCGTTCACCATTCCGGACCGTCTCCCGCACTTCGCGGGCGAAGAGGGCAAGCTGCGTCGCGCGGCGCTGTCCATGGCGATCAACCGTGACGAGATCACGCAGATCATCTTCCAGGGCACGCGTACTCCTGCTTCGGACTTCACCTCGCCGGTTATCGACGGGTGGAGCGACTCGCTCGAGGGTGCCGAGGTGCTCGCCTTCAACCCCGACGAGGCCAAGAAGCTGTGGGCTGAGGCCGACGCTATCTCGCCGTGGGACGGCACCTTCCGTATTGCGTACAACGCTGACGGTGGTCACCAGTCCTGGGTCGACGCCACGGTCAACTCGATCAAGAACACCCTTGGTATCGAGGCAGAAGGCAAGGCCTACGCCACGTTCAAGGAGATTCGCGACGAGGTTGTGGCCGATGCGATTGACTCGGCCTTCCGTACCGGTTGGCAGGCCGACTACCCCGGTCTGTACAACTTCCTCGGCCCGCTCTACGCGACCGGTGCTGGCTCGAACGATGGCGACTACTCGTCGGCTGACTTCGACTCGCTCCTCGCAGAGGGCATCTCGGCTACCGATCCCGCCACGGCAAATGACCTGTTCCAGCAGGCTCAGGAGGTGCTGCTTGCAGACCTTCCTGCGATCCCGCTGTGGTACTCGAACGTCAACGGCGGTTACAGCGAGAACGTGAGCAACGTTCAGTTCGGCTGGAACTCGGTGCCGCTGTACTACGAGATCACCAAGAACTAAGCACCACCAGGGGGCCCGCCCCGGCGCTAGCCGGGGCGGGCCTTCTGTCTGCTCGTCGCTACGAATGCCGCTGTACCATAAGGCAACTTATGCCCAACGAATCCATCACTGTTGAGGATCATCGATGCTGAGATATGTTCTCCGGCGTCTTCTTCAGGCTGTCCCGGTGTTTCTGGGGACAACGCTCCTGATTTACGCCCTTGTCTTCGCCATGCCTGGCGATCCGATCCTTGCGCTATTCGGCGAGCGCACGCCCAACCCCGCGGTACTTGAGGCGTTGCGCGCGCAATACAACCTCGACAAGCCGTTCATCGTGCAGTACTTCCTGTACCTCCAAGATGTCTTCACCGGGAACATGGGTGCAACGTTCTCGGGGCGCTCGGTCAATGACGTCCTTGCGCAAGCGATGCCGGTGACAGTCAAGCTCGTCATCATGGCCGTCGCGATTGAGTTCTTCCTGTCGGTGGCCGTGGGCCTCATCTCCGGTTTGCGTGCAGGCAAGATTGCCGACAACGTGAGCCTCGTCATCGCGCTGATCTTCAACTCGACCCCCGTCTTCGTTGCAATGTTCCTTGCGCAGTACTTTGTTGGCATTAAGTGGGGCTGGGCACCGGTGACAGTGGGTGGTGACACGACGTGGGGCGCGATGCTGCTCCCAGCGGCTGTCATTGCGCTCACCATCTTTGTGACGGGCATGCGGCTCATGCGTGGATCGGTCATTGAGGCGCAGCACGAGGACTACGTGCGCACCGCCTACGCGAAGGGCCTCACGTCACGCCGCGTGATTCCTGTCCACGTGATGCGGAACTCGCTGATTCCGGTTGTGACGAACACGGCCGCCAGTTTTGGCTACCTCATCGCCGGAACCACGATTACCGAAGGCATCTTTGACATTCCTGGTGTTGGGAACACGCTGTACCAGGCGATCTTGAGAGGCGAGGGACCCACAGTCGTGTCCTTTGTCACCATCCTCACCATCGCGTACGTCGTTCTCAACATCCTCGTTGACCTCTTGTACGCCGTCCTTGACCCGAGGATCCGCTATGTCTAGGCCCACACCTGAGCACTTCGTTGCACCCGTCGAGGGCAACGACATCATCGAGATTGACGCCAAGGAGCTGCCTGACCGCCGCTCGAACCTGTGGCTGGACGCGTGGCGCGACCTCCGGCGTCGGCCGTTGTTCTATGCGGCGCTGACGGTGGCCCTTGTGGTCGCGACCATGGCGTTCTTCCCCACGCTGTTCACGCAAGTGGCGCCCAATGACAATTGCCAGCTCATGCTCGGCACCCGTGGTCCCAACCTGGGCGCGCCGATGGACGGCCACCCACTGGGATTCACGCTCCAGGGTTGCGACGTCTACGCCCGCGTGGTGTGGGGTGCACGCACGTCGCTCACCGTGGGCTTGCTCGTGGTTGCGATCACCGCCGCGATCGGCATCCCGATGGGTGCTCTCGCGGGCTTCTATGGTGGCTGGGTCGACTCCTTCCTCTCGCGCGTTGGCGACATCTTCTTCTCGATCCCTTACTTCCTCGCCGCCGTGGTTGTCATGACGGTCCTCTCCGAGCACAAGAACGTGTTTGTCATCTCCTTTGCGATCGGTGGCTTTGCGTGGGCGTCTCTTGCGAGGCTCTTGCGCGCAGAAGTGCTGCAGGTGAAAAACAAGGAGTTTGTGCTCGCCTCCGAGGCGATTGGCCGTTCCAAGTTCTCCACGCTCATCCGGCACGTGCTCCCGAACTCCTTGTCGCCGGTCATCGTGTCTCTCACGGTGTCGCTGGGCGCCGCGATTGTGGCGGAGGCAGCACTCAGCTTCCTCGGCGTTGGCCTCGGGTCAAGCGTGATGTCGTGGGGCAATGACATCTCGGAGGCGCAGACCACGATCCGTACGGCGCCGATGGCCCTGTTCTGGCCGTCGCTGTTCCTCACAACGACCGTGTTGGCGTTCATCACCCTTGGTGAGCTCGTCCGCGATGCGCTTGACCCGAAGGCGAGGGCCCGCCGATGAAGAGCAACGAGACTGTGGTGATCCCCATTAACGAGGCTGAAGCGGTGGACCCCGACGCACCCTTGGTGCAGGTGAAGGACCTGGAGGTCACCTTCAAGACCCAGGCGGGCATTGTGCACGCCGTCCGTGGGGTGTCGTTCGACATTTATCCGGGCGAGTCCGTGGCGATCGTGGGCGAGTCAGGTTCTGGCAAGTCGACCACCGCGACCGCGATCATCAACCTGCTTGCGGGCACCGGTCGCATCTTTGGCGGCGAGATCCTCGTTGAGGGCAAGGACATCACCGGCTACTCGCAAGACAAGATGGCCGACGTTCGTGGCCGGGTTATCGGCTACGTGCCGCAGGACCCGATGTCCAACCTCAACCCCGTGTGGTCGGTGGGCTTCCAGGTGGAGGAGGCGGTCCGTGCAAACGGTCTCGCTTCGACCCGCAAGGAAGCGCGCGAGCGCGCGATCGAGGTGCTGAAGCAGGCGGGTCTCGGTGACGCCGAACGCCGGATGAAGCAGTTCCCGCACCAGTTCTCCGGAGGCATGCGTCAGCGCGTGCTCATTGGTATTGGTCTTGCGGCAAACCCCAAGCTCCTCATTGCGGATGAGCCCACCTCAGCACTCGATGTCACGGTGCAGAAGGTGATCCTCGATCACCTCGAGTCCCGTGTGCGCGAACAGCACGCCGCACTGTTGCTCATCACTCACGACCTCGGCCTTGCTGCTGAGCGTGCGAGCAAGCTCATCGTGATGCACCGCGGCCGCATTGTGGAGGCTGGCCCCAGCCTCGAGGTGCTCCAGAACCCGCAGCACCCCTACACGCAGACGCTCATCGCCGCGGCTCCGTCACTTGCGTCCAAGCGCATCAAGTCCTCGACGGCTCGCACCGATGCGCCAGCCGCCACGGATATTGAGTTCGATGTCGCTCGCATCGCCGCCAAGCGCGAGGAAGAGGCGGCGGCACTGGCGCACGCTCCCGCTGCCATTGAGGTCACTGACCTCACCAAGGTCTACTCGATCCGGCGCGGCAGCTTCCGTTCTGAGCCACTGACGGCGGTCGACCACATCAGTTTCAAGGTGAAGAAGGGCACGACGCTCGCACTGGTGGGAGAGTCAGGCTCCGGCAAGACGACGGCCGCCAAGATGATCCTTGGCCTGGAGAAGCCAACGAGCGGCGAAATCAGCCTCATGGGCACCCCCATGTCGGGTCTGAGCCGCAAGGGTCTGTTCGAGCTGCGGTCTCGGATGCAAGTGGTGTTCCAGGACCCCTACGCATCGCTTGACCCGCAGCGGTCGATCGCCGCGATCATTGCCGAACCACTCCGTGTTCACGGAGTCAGCAGCCGCCCTGAACGCCTGGCGCGCGTCAACGAACTGCTCGACCAAGTATCGCTGCCGCGTTCTATGGCGCACCGTTACCCGAATGAACTCTCGGGTGGCCAGCGTCAGCGTGTTGCCGTGGCGCGTGCGCTCGCACTCAAGCCGGATGTGGTGGTGCTTGACGAGGCGGTCTCTGCGCTCGACGTCCTTGTCCAGGCGCAGGTGCTCCAGCTCCTCGCTGACCTCCAAGATGAGCTCAACCTCACCTACCTGTTCATCACCCACGACCTTGCGGTTGTGCGCGTGGTGGCGGACGAGGTGGCGGTCATGGAGGCCGGCAAGATCGTGGAGACCGGCACCACCGACAAGATCTTCGCCAACGCGAGGATGCCGTACACCCAGCGTCTGCTCGATGCGATCCCGGGTGCCGGTATCGAGTGGGGTGCTTGACCCAGTGGTGAGCGCCGACCGGCGCTCCTGGTGGCACGGTAGGCCCGGCTAGACTGGTCGACCGTGGCTCTCACTATCGGCATCGTCGGCCTGCCCAACGTCGGCAAGTCCACCCTGTTCAATGCGCTCACCCGTGCGACCGTTCTGGCCGCGAACTACCCGTTCGCGACGATCGAACCCAACATCGGCGTCGTGCCGCTGCCGGACCCGCGCCTCGGCAAGCTTGCGGACGTCTTTGGCTCCGAGCGGCAGCTGCCTGCCACGGTGTCTTTTGTTGACATCGCAGGCATTGTGCGTGGTGCGTCGGAGGGCGAGGGCCTTGGAAATGCGTTCCTTGCGAACATCCGTGAGGCCGACGCGATCTGCCAGGTGACGCGCGCCTTTGCCGACCCCGATGTGGTTCACGTGGACGGCAAGGTGGAC
>Ga0206103_100844_pt1 | contig 12708 bp, 10 predicted proteins | sample 1B5Ametagenome_FD_148638 | JGI IMG/M metagenome (GOLD analysis project Ga0206103, IMG submission 148638) | Enriched microbial communities from leaf-cutter ant dump, University of Wisconsin, Madison, United States - 1B5A | ecosystem: Environmental > Terrestrial > Nest > Insects nest > Nest dump... | reverse complement strand
ATCAGGTGCCAGATCGGAGGGCGTCGACCGGCTCAAGCGACGCCGCCCGCAATGACGGGTAGACGCCAGCGATGAGCCCAGTGAGGCCGCCAAGGACGGGCGCACCAAACGGAATCCACATCGACAGCACCGGAGTCCATTGCCGGGACGCCGCCAACGCGACCACCACGAGGATGCCTACGGTGGCGCCAATGATGCCTCCCACAAGACCCATCGCGGTTGATTCGAGAAGGAACTGACCCGCGATGTGACGCCGGCGTGCACCAACGGCGCGGCGCAGGCCAATCTCGCCCACGCGCTCGAGGACCGACACGAGGGTCACGTTCGCGATACCGATTGCACCGACGAGCAGTGACACGCCACCGAGGATGAGGAACAGCGAGTTGACATCGCCTTCCACCTCATTGCGAAGCGAATCGGGGGCGGGAGGAACGCGGACGCGGAATACTGTTGGGTCGTTCGGGTTGAGAGCGATGGGCGCTTGCTTGCCAATGAGCTGGGCTGCGCCCAGATCGACGTCGATTTGCATCGTGTCGCCGGACTTGTAGCCGTAGTGAGCGCGCGCGGTGCCCTCGGGCATGATGATGGCGTTGAGGAGGTTCGCCTGGCGTGCCACGTCCTGGATGATGCCCATCACCACAAACGGTTGGTCGTCGAGAAAGACCACAGGCTGCTGATCCACGCGGTACACACTGAGCCGCTCGGCTGCGCCGGGACCGAGCACCACCACATCGTCAGCACGCTCATCGTGGCCCGCATCAAACCAGCGGCCCATGCGGATCTCGCCCTTGACGGCATCGAGTAACCCCGGGCTAGCGGCGAGCACATCCATCTGGAACTCGTTCTGGCCAGTGGGGTCGTCAAGCGTCACCGTCGACGCGAGGGCGCCGGAGACATCAACGGGGCCCATCGTGCCCGCCGCCTTCACCCCATTGAGGCGGGTGAGGCGCGATTCGGCATCCGCAGGGAACGGCATCGCCGCTGTTGCGGGGCCAAAGAAGCCCGTGCTGTTCGACACGGTGACACTCGTCGCCTCAAGCTCCGAAAACGAGCCGACGATCCGGTTGCCTGCCGTTTGTGCGATTCCCACCGTGGCAACGAGGGCCGCGACGCCGAGCACCGTGCCGAGCACCGTAAGCAGGGTGCGCGCTGGGCGCGAGGCGAGACCCGCCACCGCTTCCGAGAGCAAATCTCGCCACGCGAAGGTTGTCCGGTTCACGAGGCCTCCAGCGTGGTCAAGCGACCGTCACGAATACGCACGGAACGGTCCGCGCGTGCCGCAACTGAAGCGTCGTGCGTAATCATCACAATGGTGAGCCCAGCGGCCCGCAACTCGTCAAAGAGAGCGAGGATCGCCTCTGATGTGCGCGAGTCGAGGTTTCCGGTGGGCTCATCGGCAAGCAGCACGGCGGGGTCGGCGACAACGGCCCGCGCAATCGCCACCCGCTGACGCTCACCGCCGGAAAGCCGGGTGGGCGTGAAGTCCGCGCGATGACCAAGGCCAACGGCGTCGAGAGCCGCGCGGGCCCGCTCCACGCGCTCCTTGGGGGGAACACCGGTGTAGAGCATCGACATCGTCACGTTCTCCACCACCGTGCGGTGGGACAGCAAGTGAAATGCCTGGAAAACGAACCCAATGCGGCGTCCTCGCACCGCAGTGCGGTCATTCTCATCCAAGGTGGCGACTTCGAGGCCCTCAAAGAGGTAGGAACCCGACGTAGGCCGGTCAAGCAAGCCGAGAATGTTGAGCAGCGTCGACTTTCCTGAGCCCGAGGGCCCCACAATCGACACGTACTCGCCGCGGCCCACCTCGAGGTGGACGTCCGCAAGAGCGGCAACCTCCACCTCGCCGGAGACGTACGTGCGGCCAATTCCGTCGAGGGACAGCACAGGGGCATCAGCCGACGCCACATTCAGGGCGTCTGTGGTCGTCACCGCTACTCCTGGTCGGCGTCGGCGTCGGCGTCGTCAGCGTCCGAGGTTGGCTCCGCGTCCTCGTCATCGGTTGTGGCGGGGCCGATATCAGCCTTCCCCACCACTACGCGATCGCCCTTCTTAAGCGAACCGTCAACGGCTCGCACCTCGACGACGCCGTCGGTGGCGAGGCCCGTCACCACGGTGACAAAGCGGGTGGTTCCCGGATTGTCCGGGTCCTCCACCTCAACGCGCACGTCACCATTGGCGACCGACGACAGCGCTGCTGCCGGCACCACGAGCACCTCGCCGGCGGTCGACTCGACGGGAATGATGACGCGCACATTCGCACCAACGAGAACGTCAGGGATGTTCTCGAACGCCACCGTCATCTGGACGCGACCGGAGGAACCAGACTCGGGGATCTCGGAGATCGTCGCCTCAAGGGGTGCCTCGAGCAAGTCGGGTTCGTCAATGATGACGGTGTCGCCCACCTCGAGCCGTCGCGCATCCTGTTCGGACACTCCCACCGTCATCGCAATCTCTGCACCCGAGACGGTCATGAAGCTGCCGGACACGGTGTCACCACGGGACACGGATGTGTCATTGACCTGCACCGGCAGGCGCTTGACAAAGATCAGCTCACCCGAGGGAATCCACGTACCAGCCTTCTTCTCGGCCTCGACCAACTGTTCGGAGGCGTCGGCCTGCTGGCGCTTCGCGTCGTCCAGAGCACGGCGCAAGGACGTGAGGTCACCCGGGCTCTGTGCCTCCTTGAGGCGAGCCTTGGCAACGTCGAGAGCACTTTGTGCCGAGCGGACCAGCGCGTCCTGTTCGGCCGTGACAGCGCTCACGGTGTTCTGCGCGTTCGTGACCGCATTCTCCAAGGCGATGTAGCCGGGCGATCCAGCAACAGGGGTGCCGGCAAGGTCCGCATCGGCCAATTCCTGCTCCGCGATGCTGAGGTCGCCGTTCGCGGTGGCAATCGCAGCCGTACGCGTTGCGGTAGCGGCCGTCAAAGCCGCCTGGGCGTCGGCCACGGCGCTTTGCGCTTCGACCAATGACGAACCCGTCGCGCCGCCTGCCTCGTTGAGGGCCTTCTGGGCGTCCTGCACCGCCTGACTGGCAAGTCGGGAGGCGTCACGGGCGGCGTCGAGGGCGTCACGGTCAGCCTCCGACGTTGTGTTCGCCGAGTAGCCAGCGTTTGCGTAGAGCGCCTGGATCGCCGCGCCTGTCTCCGGGCCCCACGTGCGATCTGGGTTTGACAGGAGGCCAAGGCGGTTGAGGGCGAGTTCAAGTTGCTCGACGTCATCGCCGGACGAACCCGGCCGCATGTCGCGGTACACAGGCAGATCACCGGTGAGCAAGATGACAGGCCGGCCCGCCACCTCAAGGGCAACCGAACCGTCGGTCAGTTCGGTGCCCACCTCAGGTACAGCGGTGACGATTTGTGCTTCGACATCGCCGCCAACAGATCCATCGAGGGACAGCGCGACGGGGTCGTCAAAGTCGATCGAGCCGCGGGCGATGATGTCAGCGGAGAGCACGCGCTGCTCAACGTCAGCGGTGATGAGGGACGGTGTGGGCGGTTGAGCGCGTGCTGCAGCTTCGGCCGGAGACGTGATGGTCGCCCCCGCGACCCATCCGATTGCTCCTGCACCAACTACAAGGCCGAGCGCTCCGCCAACGAGGCGGTTACGGTTCATTTCTTGCCGTTCAACGACGCGGCGATGGCCCGGAGCTCGTCCTCGTGCTCAAGCGCGAACTTCTCCTCGATCTCGAGGTAGATCTCATTGACCTCGTCGTCGCGGTCCTTGGAGCACTCGAATTGCGCCGTGGCAACCTTGATCTCTTCCGCCTGCAACTCTTCAAGCGCAGCCCGCTGATCCGCCGTGAGTTCCGGGGTCTTGAACATCTCGTCGACCTCTTCTTGTGAGGCGTTCTCGAAGAACTCGTTGATCTCGTCGTCAGACCACCCAACGAATGGGTCGGTGTAGAAGTCGTCCCCAAGGATCTCCTGCTGACGGGTGTCGAAGTCAGTGAACACCCAGTCGTAGAACTCGTTCTGACCCTTGAAGTCGTATCCCTTGTCCTTCATGCAGGCCGCCCAGTCGGCGTTGAGCTCGACCACTCGCGGGTCCGCTTCAAAGCGCGCGTTGAGGTCGTCATAGAACGGCTGCAACTGGTCCCAGTACTCGGGGTTCATCGATGGGTCGTCACCGGCCACCGCCCGTTGAGACTCGTCATAGCAACCAGTTGACTGCTGCTCCATCGCACTCGGTGCAGCCTCGTTCGCGCTGACGTCCCCGCCTTCCTCGACGGGAACCTCTTCGTAAACGCCCCACAGCGCTTCGTAGTACGCATCCACTTCAGAAGGAGACAACGACTCGACGTACTCCTGGTTGGGGTCCACCCAATTGGTCCACGGATCCTCAAAGTCGGGATCGTCGCTGTTGCTGTTGAGAGTCCAATAGACGATGCCAAAGCCCTCTCGCTCGATGCGCTTCAGTTCGTCCTCATCGCTGTAGTCCCCAAAGTCAGCGCCCATGTCGGGGTACTCAACGGGGATGTACTCCCACCCGGCCTCGCGCATGCACTGTGCGACCGCTTCCTCGATGGCCCGTTGCTGCGCTGCGTAGTCAACGTCGGCGTAGTCGGGAACGCCCATGATGGACGCGATGGACGTGGTGCTCTTCTTCTCCTCGGGCTTGTCTTCGCTCGAGCAAGCGGTGAGTGCGAGAGTTGCGGCGCCGATCGTGGCAGCCACGTAGAAGGCTCGGTGTGCGCGCATGGCGCCCCCCTTTGTCTGGGCTAGGTGGACAGCACTATAACGCCGCACTCATGCAAAGCGTTGGGTCCACGTTGGGCGCACATTCGGGATGCGAAGCGTGAACTGGTTCGGTGAGCGGTTTAGGCCCCGAGGACCTCATCAAAGTGCTCAATGAGGGCTGACTTGGGCTTTGCTCCCACGATGCTCTTCACCACGGCACCGTCCCGGAAGAACGTGAGCGTGGGAATCGACAAGACGTTGTACGCCATCGCAAGATCCGGGTTGGCGTCGGTGTCAACCTTCACCACCTTGAGCCGCCCCACATAGTCCCCAGAGAGCTCGTCGAGAATTGGGGCAACGGCCCGGCATGGTCCGCACCACGTCGCCCAGAAGTCGACAACCACGGGTACGTCAGACTGCAGCACCTCTGCCGCAAAGGTGTCAGTGGTGGCGTGAACAACCTCGGTCATCGCGCGCCACCCGTGAGCAACTGCTTCTCATCGAGGCCGTGTTCGACATCCTCAAGATCTTCGAGCCAGCGCTGAGCGTCGAGCGCTGCCGCACAACCGGAGCCCGCGGCGGTGATCGCCTGGCGGTAGCGGTTGTCAACAAGGTCTCCGCACGCAAAGACGCCCGGCACATTCGTGTACGTGGTGCGGTCCTGCACCTGCACGTAGCCTTCGGCGTCCGTGTCGATGATGCCCTTGACCAACTCCGACCGAGGATCGTGGCCAATGGCCACAAACATGCCGGTTGCTCGCAACGTCGACTCAAGCCCGGTGACGCGGTCTCGCACGGTCACGCCCTCCAGCTTGATGTCACCCTCAAGGCCAATGACCTCGGCGTTCCACACAAACTTGATCTTGGGGTCTGCCTTTGCGCGGTCCGCCATCACCTTCGAGGCCCGCAGCTCATCGCGACGGTGCACGATCGTCACCGTGTTGGCAAAGCGAGTAAGGAAGGTCGCCTCTTCCATGGCCGAGTCACCGCCACCAATGACAACGACGTCCTGATTGCGGAAGAAGAAGCCGTCACACGTCGCGCACCAGCTGACGCCCTTGCCGGACAGTCGCTTCTCGTCATCAAGCCCAATCTCCTTGTAGGCAGAGCCCATCGCGAGAATGACCGCACGCGTCTGATAGACGGTGCCCATGCCCACGGTGACCGTCTTGACGTCACCTTCGAGTTGCAGGGCCGTGGCGTCATCCAGTAGCACCTCCGCGCCAAACTTCTCGGCCTGCGCCTGGAGGGTCTGCATGAGTTCGGGACCCTGGACTCCCTCGACAAAGCCTGGGAAGTTCTCGACCTCGGTGGTATTCATCAGCGCACCGCCAGCAGTGATCGAGCCAGCGACGACGAGGGGGTTCAGTCCGGCTCGAGCGGCGTAGATGGCGGCGGTGTAGCCGGCGGGGCCGGAGCCCACAATGATGACGTTGCGAATCTCAGACACGGGATGGGCCCTTTGCTCAATGTGATGCGAATGCTGATTAGGCAACATGATCGTAAGCCCCCACTATTCCGGAGCGCACCCCGCGGTTGTTACTCCGAGCCGGGTGGCTTGGGGGCAAAGCTGAACTCGGGGTAGTTCTCGCCAGGGTCGCCGTCGCCAATCGGGTCGATCGGCGTCTGGATGCGGTCAATCGCCACCATCGATGCAACGAAGACCGCAACGATGAACAACGACACCAAGAGCGGACCTGGCCTGAACGGTGCGGGGGCCTGCGCGCGCTCGCGTGCGACAAGCGCCGCCCGGGCGAGAGCATTCGATCCCGGGAAACGGTTCGCGAGGCGGCTGAGGATCGCTTCCAGGATGGAAGGCCGGACCACCTCGTTCTGCGCGGCGATGATGTCATGGAACTCATCAAGATCATCCACCGCGCGGCCAAAGCGAGTGAGCGGCCGTTGCAGCGGCTCGACCTCGATGATCGCGTCTTCGTCAACGATCTCCGCCTCAATCGGCGCGGCGTCAATCGCGGTCTCTCCGACGGGCGCTGCCTCGGCGGGCGCGACATCGGCCGGTGCCGCCTCGACCGTTGCCGTCTCGCCAGCGTCGGCGACAGGCGCGTCGGCAAGAGGAGCGTCGGCGACTGGGGCAGCCGGCCACCACAGCCGTGGTGCCTCGCTCGCGAGCAAGCGCAATGCGGGATAGGAGCCAGCACCGAGCGCATCGACGAGCGCATCGAGCGTGCGCGGCCCCTTGCCCTTGATGGTGGAGACGGCGAGTTCGTGCGCCGCCAGGGAGAGATCCTCGGGCAAATCGTCCGGAAGGACGTCACCAAAGGCGCGCCCCGTCACCGCCTCGACGTACAAGCGGGCGAGGGCCACGGCGTCGTCCCGATCCCGGTAACGCGAACGCTTCCCCGCCTGACTTGCAAGCTCGCCCTCAAAGCCCAAACCGGTGATGACAACTCGGCCCTGTGCCGTGACCACCACATGCCGCGCGGCGATGATGCCATGGAAGGTGCCGGCCTGCGCGGCCCGTGCCAGAGCGTCGGCCGTGGCACCAATGACGGCTGCGGCGACGTCGGGAGCAAGCGCAGCCTTCCCCAGCATCGCGTCGAGGGCGATTCCTTGCGGCCGCTCCGTCACCACATAGGAGCGGCGGTTCGCCCCCGTGCCCTCGGTGCTAGCGACAAGGACGCGGGCAAAGCGGGGGTCGCCCACAAGTCGAGCGCGGTGTGCTGCCTTGACAACGGCCGTGGGCGCGATGGAGGAGAGGACGTGAATGGTGACGTCTCGGTGCAGACGCTCGTCGCGACCAACAAAGGACGTGGCGCCACCGAGTGGTGAGTCATCGGGTCGTACAGCGACGTATCGTCGCGCGATCCGATCGCCCGCCTGCACCCGTACCTCCGCTGAAATTGAGACCTCGGTCATCGTACGCGGCGCAGGCGTCGCAGGAGGGTTCGCGACGCCGCTTGGGTCTCAGGGATGCGCAAGATGCGGGACATCACAATGTAGGTGGCAGCCATCACCATGCCAACGGCCGTGGCAGTCAGGGCGCTCCCGGCAACCGCGCCGGCGCCGGACTCACGCCAGGTGTCGGGCGCCCACCACATGACAAGGAGGCCGGGGATCGCCGCAACGAGGGCCGCGGCAACAGACTTCGCATATGTGGTGGCGATCCTGCGCCCATCAATGCCACCGAGGCGCGCCCGCAGTCCCCACATGCGAAGCACCACGGCCACGATGTTGGAGGCGGTGAGGCCGAGCGCCACCCCCGCGACCCACCATTGCGGCTCCGCGCCCCACCGGATCCCGTACGCCACACCAAGCCACGCCGCCGTCATCGCAATGTGAATGACAAACACCGTGCGCCCATCTTCGAGCGCAAAGTACGCCTGCTTAAACATGACGGAGGCGCCAAGGGGAACAAGACCAATCACCATGAAGCGCAACACCCATGCGACAGCGTCAATCGCCTCGGGATCAGCGGTGAGGGCGAGCACGCGCACCACATGCGGAGCGGCAACAAACAGGACGGCGCTCGCGAGCATCATGAATGCCCCCACAAGCCGCACGCCTTCGCTGAGGACCTCGCGCAACTGCGTCATGTCATTGCTCGCTGCATACCGCGACATCCGCGTGAACAGCACGGTCATGAGGGAGATGGCAACGAGCGAGTGCGGCAGCAGGTACATGCTGAGCGACATGTCGTAGATGGCGGCTCCTGCGACGCTTGGGTCGGGGATCAGGGCCGACGCTGGGGCTCCGGGCGCCGCGTCCCGCACCACCGCAGCGTGTGGGGCAGCGGTCGCAATGCGCGTGACGAGGGTGACGCCGATCTGTTCGATGACCACGGCGCTGAGAGCCCAACCGGCCACGCGGGCCACTGTGGACAGCTCACCCTTGGGGCCACGCCATACCCAGCGCCAGCGGTAACCGCCCCGATACAGCGGGACGATGAGGATGAGAGCCTGCACCGCGATACCGAGCGTGGCGACCCCGGCGATGAGAAAGAGGCGGCCAAAGGTCCACTGCTCGACGACGTCCGCAGGGGTACCGGTGACGGGAGCGAAGCGACCGTACATTCCCAGGTAGACCACGAGCCCGATGATCGCGACCACATTGTTCGCGACCGGCGCCCACATAAATGCGCCGTACTGTTCGCGCGCGTTGAGCACTTGGCCAAAGAGCGAGTACAAGCCGTAAAAGAACAACTGCGGAATGCACCACAGTGCAAAGGCCGTGGCGAGGTGCGTCTGGTCGGGTCCCCAATTGTCCGAAAACACCCGCACCCAGAAGGCGGCCATCGCCGTGAAGACCACGGTGATCGCGAAGATCGCGATGGTGCCGATCGTGATGATGCGGTGCACCGTGCGGTCGCGACCATCGGCGAAGGCCCGCACGATCTGCGGCACAAGTGCCGAGTTGAGCACGCCCGCGGCGAGCACAGCAAACATCACGTTGGGGAGCCGGTTGGCCACGGAGTATGCGTCAGCGGCGATGCCGGTCACGCTGATGGCGGCAACAAGCAGGATGGTGTTGCGCACGAGCCCGAGCACACGTGACACGAGGGTGCCTGCGGCCATGACCGCCGTGTTGCCCATGAGGGACCGGCTCGCACCGCGCGGTTGCGGTGCGGCGGGGGTGTCCCCCGGCAGGGCGGTCTCGTCCGACGTCATGCTGACATTGTTGCGGTACTCACTCGTCCGAGGTGGACGCACCCGCGAGCGGCGTGGTGGCAGTGGGGACAACCCGGGTGTCGCGGCGGCCACGCTTGACCGTGCGCCAGATGCCAGCGAGCAAGAGCACCACAAGACCCGCCGTCACCACGCCGGTCGCCGCGCTTCCCCAGGCAGCCCGCACCCGCACCTTGAGAGTCTCCGCCACGGCAACCGTGGAGCCCTCTTCGGTGCGCAGCGCCACCGAGACATTCGCATTGCCGCTCGAGATCGCCTCGACCGGTACCGTGACGGTCGCGTAGGAATTGGGCTCGATGTGGGCGAGCGGCGAGTCCTTTGAACGCAGAATCGGTGAGCGGGAGGTCATGGAGACCCGGACGTTCACGGGAACATCAAGGGCATTGTTGACGGTGATGGGAACAGCGCCCGAGCGTGAGACGAGGGTGAGATCGGAACCCGATGTCACGGTCACGGCATTCGCCACAGCGTTCGCATTGGCGGTGGCTTCAACAAGCACCTCATCCCGGCGTTCCGGATCAAGGCGGCGCGGCGTGGACAGCGCCACATACAGCTCGCGCCGTGCCTGCGCGACGATCGCTGACGGACTCTCCGTGACGGAGTCGAGATGAGAGAGTGCGGACAAGGCAGACGCCGCCTGGATCACACCGCCGCGCGAGATATCGGTCTCCGACTCGATGACATCGGGGAGGTCCACGTCCGCGCGCTCGGTTTCGGAGAGCTGGGCCGCGAGAGTGCGGGACGTGACAAAGGGAGCGTCAAGGAGTTGCACCACCGAGCGAGACGGCCGCACCCCGTCCACAAGCCAGGCACTCCCGGGCGCGATCACCACCGTCTGCGCCGAGCGCATGGCGGCGAAGGCGGCCTCCGCATAGACCCGCGCTGGGTTCGTCGGGTCACCGGGAGTGTCGCCAGCGAGAGTGCGTGACAAGACGGGATCGGGGATAACCAACGGTGCGGCGGTGTCGCTTGTCAGGCCGACCACATTTGCGATGGGGCCGGTGACATCAGGGAGGGCCAGTGGGTCGGCGACCACCGCCATTGCTCCCACGCTCGAGACCACCGCAACTGTGGCGTCGTCCGTCACGGCAGCAAGAGCAAGCCACGGCAACTCCATACCGGAGCGCCCGGCGGCAAGCCCCGACTCAATGAGGGAGGCCGAGGACGCATGCGCCGCGCTTGACACATCGAGGTTGCCCGCCGGAATCGCGTACACCTCGCGGCGGGACAAAGCGAGGCGCTGGGAGAGGGTGAGAGAGGAGGGGTCAACGGCAAGGGCAATGCGTTCGTCCGACGCTGCACCAAGCAAGGCGGTGGCCCGCTCCTGGGTGCCCGAAATGGTGGCGAGCACCGTGACATCAAGGGTGGGGAGGTTGCGCGGCTGCCACGTGACGGGCGTGACGCGGCGCCAGACGACGCCGGTGGCATCCCGCAGTTCCACGACCACGCCATAGACGCCGCTCACCTCAGCATCAAGACCAAAGCCGCCCGGCTCAACGCTTGCGCTCGTGGCCGTGTCGATTCCGGCTGGCAGCACATACCGGCCCGTTGTGTCGCCCATGCCAATGGGGGTGCTTGCGACGCGGCGAGTGGTGGCGATGCTCGGATCGGCGATGAAATCGGCGAGCGCAGCTGAATCCGCAAGGGGGGCCTCCGTCACGCTCACCGTGAGACGGGCATCCTGCATGGGCTGCTGCGAAGAGAGCACCTTGAGGCGCACCATGTACTGACTTTGTGGGCTTGCCGAGACGGGGAAGGTGCCCACGGTGGTGACGGACAATCCCGGGAGGGGCTCGACCACAGGCTCTTCGCTGCGGGCCTGCGGGATCGTCACCACAGCGTCGGCCGCTGCGTCGCCAAAGCCGGCCGCTGGCGCCGCCATCGCAAAGGTGAGGAGGCCCATACCCACTGCCGTGAGGGCACTCCTAAAACGTGAGGTGGCGATATTCACGATCGTGACGTCAGGAGTTCCGCGGCAGTCTGCGCCATCTTGCGCTCGTTGGGGAAGGCGAGCTTGGAGTGGAGTTCATCGATGCGGATCCAGGCCGCAAGTTCGGCCTCGTGATCGGGGTCGTTCTCAGTGGTGATGTAACCGCCCACGGCCTCGAGCAGAAAGTGGTGAACCTTCTTGTGGACTCGGCGATCATCGCCCGTGAACCAATAGTCAATGATGCCGAGCGACTGCAGAATCTCGGCCTCGATGCCCGTCTCTTCTGCGACCTCGCGCACCGCCGCCTGCTCCGGCGTCTCGCCCGGCTCAATGTGTCCCTTGGGCAAGCACCATTCAAGACGGCCAGCACGATTGCGGCGGGCAATGCACGCGACATACGCGATGCCATCCTCGACCTTGACGGCCACGCCACCGGCCGAGACCTCACGCGAGACGGGGAGTTGACCGGCGATGCGAGCGGCTCTCTTGCGACGAAGCCCCGCACCAACCGGAGGCCGCGGCAGTCGGCTCGGTCGCGGCAGGGGCACTTCGGGCATGGGGCAACTGTAACTGGGACCACCCCAAGTGCCACGCCCCGCAGCCCTCTCCCGCGTGGGCGAGAAGCTGCATGAGCGTCGGCCGCTGCCCTTGCGAGCACGGGTCCGTGCCCACTGGGTGACGTCGCTCTGTAATGCTTATCTCTATGACCAGGCCCGTCGCTCCCGTCCTGCCGTCGCGTGAAGTGTTGGGTGCGCGTTCCGCGGCGCTCGGTGCGGCGGTGCCCCCGGAAGTCGCCGAACTCGCCCAGATTTTTGCCAGTGCGGGCTTTGAACTCGCGCTCGTTGGCGGGTCCGTGCGCGACGTCCTTTTGGGCAGGCGCTCAACGGATGTGGACTTTGCGACCTCGGCGCGTCCCGATGACACGGAGGCGCTGCTGAAGAAGTGGACGCCCGCCACGTGGGACATGGGCCGCGACTTTGGCACGATCGGCGGGCGCAAGGGTGACCTCGTTGCCGAGATCACGACGTACCGCGCCGATGAATACGACGGTGAGACCCGCAAGCCCGTGGTGGCGTTCGGGGACTCCCTTGAGGGTGACCTGGCGCGGCGTGACTTCACCATCAATGCGATGGCGCTGCGGGTGCCGAGCGGCGAGTTTGTTGATCCCTTTGGGGGGCTCGATGACATCGCTGGGGGGTTGCTGCGCACGCCGATCGATGCGGATGTGTCATTCGGTGACGACCCGTTGCGGATGATGCGGGCGGCGCGGTTTGCGTCGCAGCTGAGCTTTGACATTGAACCGGCGACCTTCGCGGCGATGGCGCGGCTCGCACAGCGGATCGACATTGTGTCCGCCGAGCGCGTGCGCGACGAGTTCAGCAAGTTGCTCCTGGGCGTCAACGTGCGCGAGGGGCTGCGGGTGCTGGTGGATGCGGGCCTGGCCGAGCGCA
>Ga0206103_100838_pt1 | contig 12762 bp, 13 predicted proteins | sample 1B5Ametagenome_FD_148638 | JGI IMG/M metagenome (GOLD analysis project Ga0206103, IMG submission 148638) | Enriched microbial communities from leaf-cutter ant dump, University of Wisconsin, Madison, United States - 1B5A | ecosystem: Environmental > Terrestrial > Nest > Insects nest > Nest dump... | reverse complement strand
AGCGGCCGCCGGCCTCGCGATAGAGCTCGACCGTTCCCGTGGCCACCACGAAGGCGCAGTCGGCGGCCGCGCCCGGCGCGTAGAGGTCGCGCCCGGCCTTGAGCCGCATCGTCTCCGCGCCGAAGGCGAGAAGCCGAAGCTGCTCGGGCGTGAAATCCTCGAGCAGGCGCACGCGCTCCAGTATGCGGATGTCGTCGTCGAGCGCCATATGGCGGGCCGCGTCCCTCTCCCCGTGCCGCCGTGATTCGGGGCGGCGCCATTGTGCACGCTGCCAGCCGGCCGGGCCAGCACGGATGCCGGGAGACGGGGCGGAGCCACAGCCGGCTCAGGGCATGAGCTTGTATCCGCCGCTTTCTGTCACAAGAATTTCGGCATTGGAAGGATCGCGCTCGATCTTCTGGCGCAGCCGGTAGACGTGGGTCTCCAGCGTGTGGGTGGTGACGCCCGAATTGTAGCCCCAGACCTCCTCCAGCAGCACGTCGCGGGTCACCACCTTGCGGTCGGCGCGGTAGAGGTACTTGATGATCGAGGCTTCCTTCTCGGTCAGCCGCACCTTGCCGCCCTTCTGGTCGATCAGCAGCTTCTGACTCGGCTTGAAGGTGTAGGGGCCGACGCCGAAGGTGGCGTCCTCGCTCTGCTCGTGCTGGCGGAGCTGGGCGCGGATGCGGGCGAGGAGCACGGCGAAGCGGAACGGCTTCGTCACGTAGTCGTTGGCACCGGCCTCAAGCCCGAGGATCGTGTCGGAATCGGTGTCGTGGCCCGTCAGCATGATGATGGGCGCCTTGTAGCCGCCCTTGCGCAGGATCTTCACCGCCTCGCGGCCGTCCATGTCGGGCAGGCCGACATCCATGATCAGCAGGTCGACCAGGCCGCCGCGGGCGGCCGCCACGCCGCGCGCGGCCGTATCGGCCTGCAGCACGTCGAACTCCTCGTAGAGCGAGAGCTGCTCGACGAGGGTGCCGCGCAGGTCGTCGTCGTCGTCAACCAGCAGAATCGTTCTCGAGGTCATCGCCAATCCGTTCGAGCAAAACAATATTTGGTGTTGACCGGTTCCCGTTTATGCGGAACCTCGCGGTGGTGGAAGACGGTCACGCGCTTTTGTCCGGCCATGCGATCATACTCCAAAAACCGAGACAGCAAGCCGGTCGGGCGAAAATTGGGCGGGATAAGCCGCATCACCGTGCGCTCCCGGCCTACCAATCCGCGCCAGTGCCTGATCTCGGCCGGCGGCCGGCTGCTGCCCGGCGCGCTCGGCCGCTCCGGCATTTCGGCGCGCAAGCGCGAGGGCGACGGGGCGACCCCGCTCGCCGCGATGCGGCTGCTGGCCGGCTATTTCCGGCGCGGGCGCATGCCGGCGGCCTCCCGGCTGCCGCTACTGCCCATCCGCGCCGACCTCGGCTGGTGCGACGCGCCGGCGGACGCCAACTACAACCGGCCGGTGCGGCTTCCGTTCCGCGCCAGCCACGAGGACATACTGCGGCCCGACCGGCTCTACGACGCGGTGATCGTGCTCGATTGGAACGTCACGGAGCGGCGGCGCGGCCGCGGCAGCGCCATCTTCCTGCACGTCGCGCGGCCGGACTTCGCGCCGACCGAGGGGTGCGTGGCGATCCAGCCTGCGGCGATGCGCTGGCTGCTGCCGCGCCTGTCGCGGCGGACGGTGCTGCGGGTCGTGCGGTAACCGCTCTATTTCTTTATCTCGGCCGCATTTCCGGACGCAAAACCGCTTCGCACTTTCGCTGGAAATGCTTTTACATCCACCAGCCGATGACGGCGCCCATGATGAGGGCGACGCCGAGCCAGTGGATCGCGTCGATGACCGTCAGGTCCCAGCCGTAGCTCTGGTAGCGCTGGTTGACCGCGATCGTGGTGGCGATGAAGCCGAGCCACAGGAAGAAGGCCGCCGACAGCGCCGCGCCGATGCCGGCCGCGCCGATGGCGCCGAGCACGGCGGCGAGCACCCAGGCCATGATCAGCTCGCAGACGATCGAATTGATGAGCAGGCCGGGCGGCGGCATCATGCCGCCATTGCCTTTGGGCTCGATGCGCGCCGCCTTCATCCACGGCTTCGAGAGCACGCCGTAGTAGACCGCGCCGAAGACGAAGGCGAGCACGGCCGCGGCGACGACCGCGAGATAGTTCACGCCGGCGAATGCCATTCGACCACCCTCCGTTGTGCGTTGATATCAACGCCTGCCGCGTGCGCGCGTCAAGTCAACTCCCACACGGTGGTGCGCTTGACCTCGGCGTCCTCGAGTGCGCGGGTGACCGGCACCTCGTAGACGACGTGCCGCTCCAGCCCCTCTTTTGGCAGGTAGGCGCGGCCCGGATCGCCCACCAGCACGCGGGCGCCGCGCGCGGCGAGCGCGGAAAGCCACGGGACGAGCCGGTCGGCGAAGGGTTTTTCGTAGAACACGTCGCCGGCGAGCACGACGTCCCAGCCGCCGTCGCTGCCGACGAGGTCGTCCGCGGCGAAGCCGACCGCGACGCCGTTGGCGGTGGCGTTGAGGGAAACCGCGGCGCGGCAGAACGGGTCGATGTCGGCGCAGGTCACGGTCGCCGCGCCGGCCTTCGCGGCGGCGATGCCGACGAGGCCCGAGCCGGCGGCGAAGTCGAGTACGCGCATGCCACGCACCGTGTCGGGATGGTCGAGCACGTAGCGGGCGAGGCCCTGGCCGCCGGCCCAGGCGAAGGCCCAGAAGGGCGGCGGCAGGCCGATTCCCGCCAGCTCCTCCTCCGTCTTCAGCCAAAGATCGTGCGCTTCGTCGGCGAGGTGGAGCGTGAGCTCCGGCACGTGCGGCGGCGCCATCTGCGCCGTGTTGGCGCGGATGAAGGCTTCGCGCTCCGCTTCGGTCGGGGGCACGCTCACCCGCTCCGCACGCCACGGACCAGAGCGCGCAGCATGCCGGCGAAGGCGGCGGTCCAGGCGACCAGCGCGACGTAGAAGAAGGCCTGCGCCAGCCCGCCGAGCAAACCGAATTCCATCGCCCGGTCGAGCTCCAGCGTCGAGGCCGCATACATGCCGAGCGGGAAGACGGCGCCCCAGTAGAGCGGGTCGTAGCGCAGCGGGAAGCGCTCGTAGCCGTAGCGCCAGGCGGCGAGCAGCGCCAGCATCGGGATCCACCACGTGCCGGTCGCCCAGTAGAACACGGTGAAGCCCTTGAGGAAGGGCAGCAGCGCCGCGAGGAACGGCGCCTGCGGCGCGTTGAGGATCAGCAGCGCTCCGGCCAGCGTCGAGATCGCCATCGCGCCCATGTTGATCCAGTAGGGCGGCGCGAGGTCGCCGGGCGAGAAGCGGAAGAAGACGTAGCGGTAGAAGATCAGCGCCATCATCCAGATGTAGAGCATGCCGCCCCACAGCCATGTCGACAGCGCGAACAGGTTGAGCTCCAGCCGGTGCGGCTGGCCGATGCGGGCGGCGAGCAGGGCGCTCGACACCGACAGCGCCTGCGTGGCGACCACCGCGAGCAGCCAGCTTCCGTTGATGCCCTTGTCGAGCGGCGGCTTGTCGGGCCGCACGATGAAGGCGGCAAAGACCGCATAGGTCAAGCCGAACCACAGCACGACGGCGAGCAGCCACAGCGCTTGCGCCGCCGCGACGTCCTCGCGCAGCACCATGAACTGGCAGGCGACGATGCCGGTGGCGGCGACGGCGGTGAAATAGCCCGGCCCGGTCGCATGGGCGGCCATGTCGCCGAAGAAGCGGCGCGGATGGCGCCAGGCGCGCAGGCCGTAGAGCAGCCACAGCAGGCCGTACTGGCCGAGATTGAGGCCGAACAGGGCCAGTGCCAGCAGCCGGTGGCCCATCATGTCGGCGGCGAGCGAGACGATGCCGGTCGCCATCACAAGGCCGAAATAGGCGGGCGACATGGCGGCGAGGCTGGATTCGGCCCGGCCGGCCTGCCCGGTTCCGGCTTGCGTCATGGCCATCGGTCCCTTCCGCGCTCCCCGGCGGGCGGCTACCGGCCGCTCAGTCTGGGGCCACCCCGCCCATGCGGCAGACTTCCTTCCACTCGGCCTCCGTCACCGGCTGCACGGACAGGCGCGAATTGTTGACCAGCACCATGTCCTTCAGCTTCGGGTTGGCCTTGATCTCGTCGAGCGTCGGCGGGTTCGGCACGGCGCGCACGGCGCGGATGTCGACGCATTCCCAGCGCGGGTCGTCGGTGGTGGAATCGGGGTGCGCCAGCTTGCAGACCTCGGCGATGCCGACGACGTTCAGCCCCTCGTTGGAGTGGTAGTAGAAGCCGCGGTCGCCGATCTTCATGGCGCGCATGTTGTTGCGGGCGGCGTAGTTGCGCACGCCGTCCCATTCCTGCCCGGCTTTGCCCTTGGCCTTCAACTGCTCCCAGGAAAAGGCCGAAGGTTCGGATTTGAACAACCAGTATGCCATCGCCGTGCTCTCCCCGCGCTGTTTTCTTGCGCACGTCCCCGTCCCGAAACCGGCTTCCACTTTCGGGGGGACATGCGTCAGCGCTTCTTGCTCATTCCGTTTCGCTCTTCAAGGGCCGCGACAGCAGCGCCTCGACCGCGCGGCCGATGGTGAGGTCGCCGGCGAGCAGCGCGGCGACGGCCGCCACGATCGGCGCGTCGAGCCCGCGCGCGGCGGCCATCTCGGCGGCGATGCCGGCGGTGGCGGCGCCTTCGGCCAGCGGCAGGCCGTCGAGCGGCAGGCCGCGGCCGAGCGCCAGCCCGTAGGAGAAGTTGCGGGACTGCGCCGAGCCGCAGGACAGGATCAGGTCGCCGAGGCCGGACAGGCCCATCAGCGTCTCCGGCCGCGCGCCGAAGGCGGCGCCGATGCGGCGCAGCTCGACGAAGCCGCGCGTCACCATGGCGGCCTGCGCGCTGGCACCGAGGCCCGCGCCGGCGACTGCGCCGGCGGCGATCGCCAGCACGTTCTTCAGCGCTCCGCCGATCTCGACGCCGACGATGTCGTCGGTCGAATAGCAGCGGAAGGAGGAGGACGAGAACGTCGCCGCCAGCCGTGCCGCCAGCGTCTCGTCGGCGGCCGCGACGGTGACCGCTGTGGGCAGGCCGCGCGCCACGTCGGTGGCGAAGCTGGGGCCGGACAGCACCGCGACGGGGTTCTGCGGCAGCACCTCGGCGGCGATCTCGGAGAGCAGCCGGCCGGTGGCGCGCTCGATGCCCTTGGCGCAGAGCACGACCGGCACGCCGCGTGCGATCATGCCCGCGGCTCCCGCCAGCATGCCGCGCATCGTCTGAGCCGGGGTGACGGCGAGCACGGTTGCCGCGCCCGCCAGCGCTTCGGCCGCGTCGGTGGTCGCGCGCGGAGCCGGGTCGAGCGCGATGCCGGGCAGGTAGCGCGGGTTCTCGCAGCGGCCGTTGATCGCCGCGACGATGTCGGCGTCGCGCGCCCATAGCCGCGTGTCGTTGCCGGCGCGCAGCATGACCGTGGCGAGCGCCGTGCCCCACGCGCCGCCGCCCAGGACCGCGATCGTCTCGCCGCCGCCGCTCACGCCTTCGCCCCCCGCCTGCCGGCGCCGATCAGCGGCGTCGCCTGCTCGTCGAGCGGCCAGCGCGAGCGCGGCGTGAAGCCGGCCGCGTCGTCCGCGACCAGCCCGGCGCGCAGGCGCTCCAGCCCGGCCCAGGCGATCATCGCGCCATTGTCGGTGCACAGCTCCAGCGGCGGCGCGACGAGGCGGAAGCCGTTGTCGCGGCACAGGCCCTCGAGCGCGGCGCGGATCGCCTTGTTGGCGGCCACCCCGCCGGCAACCACCAGCGCCGGCGCGGCAAGGCCGGGGAAGGCGGCGTGGAACCGCTCAAGGCTGATCGCCACGCGGTCCCGCAGCGTCTCGACGATGGCGCGCTGGAAGGAGGCGGCGATGTCGTCGACGTCGCCGGCCGAAAGCGGCGCGACGGCCGTGGCGGCCTGCCGCACGGCGGTCTTCAGGCCGGAGAAGGAGAAATCCGGCCGCTTCTCGCCCTTCAGCGGGCGCGGCAGGTCGAAGCGGCGGGCATCGCCGCGCGCGGCGGCCTTCTCGACGTTGGGGCCGCCCGGATAGGGCAGGCCGATGAGCTTGGCGGTCTTGTCGAAGGCCTCGCCCAGCGCGTCGTCGATGGTCGTGCCCCAGCGCGTGTAGCGGCCGACGCCCTCGACCAGCACGATCTGGGTGTGGCCGCCCGAGACGAGGAGCAGCAGATAGGGGAAGTCGAGCCCGTCGGTGAGGCGGGCCGTCAGCGCGTGGCCTTCGAGATGGTTGACCGGCACCAGCGGCTTTCCGGTCGCGGCGGCGATCGCCTTGCCGGTCATCAGGCCGACGATCAGGCCACCGATCAGGCCGGGGCCGGCGGTGGCGGCGATGAGGTCGACGGCGGCAAGCGGCGTGCCGGCATCGGCAAGCGCGGCAGCTATGATGCCGTCCAGCGCCTCCACATGGGCGCGCGCGGCGATCTCCGGCACCACGCCGCCGAAAGCGGCATGCTCGGCGACCTGCGACAGCACGACGCTGGAGAGGATGCGGCCCTTGCCGGAAGGCAGCATCTCGACCACGGCGGCGGCCGTCTCGTCGCAGCTCGTCTCGATGCCGAGGGCCAGAAGGCCCCGCCGCTTGTCCATTGCCGCTCGCTCGTTGCCGGGGCGCGCAAACCCCGATAGGTAGTGCCCGTCGGCGCGGGCCGGCTTGCGGTTATCACGGACGGCGCGTCATGCAAACAGAAGGTCGGGCAGAGGGGCTGAGGATCGGCACGCGCGGCAGCGCGCTGGCGCTGGCGCAGGCCGCCGAGACGCGCGCCCGGCTGATGGCCGCGCACGGCCTGCCCGAGGAGGCCTTCCCGGTCGTGGTCATCACCACCTCGGGCGACCGCATCCAGGACCGGCCGCTGGCCGAGGCCGGCGGCAAGGGCCTGTTCACCAAGGAGATCGAGGAAGCGCTGCTCGAGGACCGCATCGACATCGCCGTGCACTCGTCCAAGGACATGCCGACGCGGCTGCCCGACGGGCTGGAGATCGCCGCCTTCCTCGAGCGCGAGGACGTCCGCGACGTCTTCATCGGCCGTGCTGCGCCGCGGCTGGAGGAGCTTCCCGACGGCGCGTTGGTCGGCACCTCGTCGCTGCGGCGGCAGGCGCTGGTGCGGCGGCTGCGCCCGGACCTCAGGGTCGGCATCTTCCGCGGCAACGTGCAGACGCGGCTGCGCAAGCTCTCCGAAGGCCAGGCGGACGGCACGCTGCTGGCGCTCGCCGGGCTCAGGCGGCTGGCGATGACCGAGGTGGCGACCGAGATCCTGCCGCTCGACCGCTTCCCGCCGGCGCCGGGCCAAGGCGCGATCTGCATCGAGAGCCGCATCGCGGACGCCAGCACGCGGGCGATGCTCGCGCCGCTGATGCACGCGCCGACGGGCCACGCGCTCACCTGCGAGCGTGCCTTCCTCGCCGCGCTCGACGGCTCCTGCCGCACGCCGATCGCGGGACATGCGCTGGTCGACGGGGACAGGCTCTTCTTCTCCGGCATGATCCTTTCGCCCGATGGCGCCCGGGTCCACGAGATCGCGGCCGAGGGCCGCGCGGCCGACGCCGCGGAGATCGGCGCGCGCGCGGGGGCCGACATACGGGCAAAGGCCGGATCGGCCTTCTTCAAGGACTGGGCGTGAGGCGCGTCCTCGTCACGCGACCGCAGCCGGGCGCCGCGGAGACGGCGCGCAAGCTCGCCGCGCTCGGCTTCGAGCCGGTGGTGATGCCGCTGACCGAGACGCGGCCGATGGACATCCTCGACCCGCCGGACCCCGCCGATTTCGACGCGGTCGCCGCCACCAGCGGCGCGGCGCTGCGGCATGCGCCGGCCGGCCTGCTCGCCGGGCTGTCGCGCCTGCCGCTGTTCGCGGTCGGCAGCCGGACCGCGGGCATCGCGCGGGAGATGGGTTTTGCCCGGGTGGAAAGCGCGGAGGGCGAGACGTCCGCGCTCTCCGCTCTTATCCACCGCGCGCTGCCGGCGGGATCGCGGATCGCCTATCTGTGCGGGCGCGTGCGCACCGGCTCGCTGGCCGAGCGGCTGCGCAAGGCGGGTTTCGCGGCGACGCCGGTCGAGACCTACGACACGCTGCCGGTCGAATGGACGGCGGACACGGCGGCGGCCGCCTTCGCCGGCCGGCCGGTGGACGCCGCGCTGATCTACTCCGCCAACGCCGCGATCCTGTTCGCACGGCTGCTGGCGCTGCCGGGGGCGGGGCGGCTGCTGGGCGGGGCGCGGCTGCTCTGCATCTCGGCGCGCGCGGCCGCTGCGCTACCGCCCTCGGGCCAGGCGCGGGCGGAGATCGCGCGGACCCCGGACGAGGCTGCGCTGCTGGCGCTGCTCGGCGCGGCGGAGTGAGCCATCAGGCCGCGCCCCCTTTTTTCGCCGCCCTGATATGCTAGGTGAACCTCGTCCGGCCCTTCGGCCGGGCAGATGCTGCCGGACAAGCGGAGCCCGTCCCGATGGTCAAGTCGCCGAAGATCCGCCATTCCAAGTCGATCACCGAGCCGGTGACCATCGAGCTCGGCGCCGGTGACGTCTCGCGCATCCCCCCCGAATCAGAGGCGGCAAAGCCTGCCGAGAGCGCTGCGATGCCGTCCTCGGCGGACATGAAGGACGCATCGGCCAACAAGGCGCAGGACGCGGCGAAGCCGCAGGCCGACAGGCCGGCAGGACCTTCGCCAGCGACCGACCGGCCGGATGCCGGCAAGGCGTCCGCCGGCCAGTTCGGCCGCGAGGCTTCGTCGAAGCCGACGCCTCCGCCACCGCCCCCGCCACCCCGCAAGGACGCTCCGCCTCCGCCACCGCGCGGCGGCACGGGCGGCGCGCTCGCGGCCGGGCTCGCCGGCGCGGTGATCGCGCTCGCGGCGGCCGGCGGCGGCGCCTGGTATGCCGGCTGGCTGCCGCCCTCGAACGGGGCAGCAGCGCCGGCGTCCGACGAGATCACCACGCTCAAGGGCGAGATCGCGGCGCTGCGCGACAACATCGCCGCGCTGCGGGCGAACCCGGTCCCGCTGCCGGCCGAAGGCGGCGATTCTGCCGCGCTCACCGACGTGAACGCGCGCGTCGAGGGGCTGGCGACCAGCATCGAGGATCTGCGCGGTCAGCTCGGCAAGCTCGGCGAGGCGGCGGCCAACGCGCCGGCCGCCGACGCTGCGGCGCTGGACGAGCTGCGCACCGGCCTCGCCACGCTGGAAGGCAAGGTGGCGGCGCTGCCGGCCGACGGGGGCGCTGCGGTCGACGCGCTGAAAGGCGAGATCGCGCGGCTCGACGCCGGCCTGAAATCGGCTTCGGACGCCGCAGCGGCCGCAACCGAAGCTGCGCGGCAGGCCGGCGCGCGCTCGGAAGAGATCGCGAAATCGGTCGAGGCGCTGTCGGCGAAGGTCGCCGAGCAGGACAAGACGCCGGCGATCGCGCTGGCGATCGCGGCCTCCTCGCTCAAGGCGGCGGTCGAGCGCGGCACGCCGTTCACCACCGAGCTCGACACCTATGCCAGCCTCGCGCCCGACGCGCCGGAGATCGCCGCGCTGCGCGAGCTGGCGGCGGGCGGGGCGCCGACGCGCGCCGAGATCGGGCGCGGCATGAACGCCGCGGCAGATGCGATGGTGCAGGCCGGCCGCACGGTCGACCCGAACGCCGGCTTCCTCGACCGGCTGTGGCAGAGCGCGCAGTCGCTGATCAAGGTGCGCCCGGTGGGCGAGATCGAGGGCACCGGCGTGGCGGCGACCGTCGCGCGCATCGAGGCGGCGGTGGCTGCCGGCGACTATGCCAAGGCGCTCGCCGAATACGAGACGCTGCCGGCCGACGCGAAGGCGGCCGGCGCGGCGTTCATGGGCAAGGTGCGGACGCGGCTTGCCGCCGACCAGGCCGTCGACAAGGCGCTCGCCGCGGCGCTGAGGGCGTAGGGGAAGCCGATGCTGCGCGTGTTGTTCTACCTCGCCCTCGTCTTCCTGGTCGGCCTCGGCTTCGCCTGGCTCGCCGACCGGCCGGGCGAGATGGTCGTCACCTTCGACGGCTACCAGTACGAGGTCTCGCTGATGGTCGCGGCCGTCGTCGTCGCGGCCATCGTCGCGGCGGTGATGATCGTCTGGTGGCTGCTCAAGGCGGTCTGGACCAGCCCCTACACGATCTCCCGCTATTTCCGCGTGCGGCGACGCGACCGCGGCTACCAGGCGCTGTCGACCGGCATGATCGCGGCGGGCGCCGGCGATGCGGCACTGGCGCGCCGCAAGGGGCGCGAGGCGACGAAGCTGATCAGCGCCGACCAGGAGCCGCTGATCCACCTGCTGGAGGCGCAGACGGCGCTGCTCGAAGGCGACCACGAGGCCGCGCGCCGGACGTTCGAGGCGATGCTGGAAGACCCGGAGATGCGGCTGCTCGGCCTGCGCGGGCTCTACCTGGAGGCGGAGCGGCTGGGCGAGCGCAAGGCCGCCCGCCACTACGCCGCGCAGGCGGCGCAGGCCGCGCCCCAGCTCGGCTGGGCGGCCGAATCGACGCTGGAGGAGCTCGTCGAGCGGGGCGACTGGGACGGCGCGCTGCGGCTCGCCGACGCGCAGCGCATCTCGCGCCAGATCGACAAGGCGACGCTCAACCGGCGCCGCGCCGTGCTGCTGACCGCCAAGGCGACGGCGCAGCTCGACGCCGAGCCGCTGGCGGCCCGCAACGCGGCGAACGAGGCGGTGCGGCTGGCGCCGGACTTCGTGCCGGCGGCCGTCATGGCCGCGCGTGCGGCGTTCAGGCAGGACGACGTGCGCAAGGGCGTGAAGCTGCTGGAGGCGATCTGGAAGAAGGCGCCGCATCCGCAGGTGGCCGACCTCTACGTCCGCGCCCGGCCGGGCGATTCCACGCATGACCGGCTGGACCGGGCGCTGAAGCTGCAGAGCCTGAAGCCGAACAATCCCGAGGCGACCTATGCGGTGGCCCGCGCCGCGCTGGAGGCCGGCGAGATCAGGCAGGCCCGCACTGCCGGCGAGGCGCTGCTGCGGCAGGAGCCGCGCGAGCGCGCCTTCCTGCTGATGGCCGACATCGACGAGGCCGACGGCGGCGATGCCGGCCGCGTGCGCGAGTGGCTGGCGCGCGCCGTGCGCGCCCCGCGCGACGCCGCCTGGGTGGCAGACGGCTACGTCTCCGACCGCTGGGCGCCGTTCTCGCCGGTGACCGGCCGCATCGACGCCTTCGAGTGGCGGGTGCCGGTCGAGCAGGTGGCGCAGGCGATCGAGCCGGAGCGGCGCGTCGCGCTGCCGCACAAGGCCGAGCCAGAGCCGGACGGCTCGCTGGAATCGGTGCTGGAGATCGAGGCGCTGAAGCCGCAGCCGGCGCCCGTCGTGCCGCCGGCAGCACCGGCAGCGGACGCCGCGAAGGCGCCTCCGGTGGTCGCGTCGGCCGCTCCCGTCGTCGCCACCGAGGCCGTGCAGCCCGCCCCGGCGCCGAAGGCGGCCGAGCCGGATGCCGCGGCGAAGCCGCCCGTGCGCAAGGCCTCGCCGCGCCAGCGCGCAGCCGAGCACCCGGCGGCGGAGCCCGCGCCGGCGGTGCTGTTCGCGGGCCCGCCCGACGATCCCGGGGTGGATCACGATGACGAGAGCGGGCCGGGCGCCAGCCACGCGCGGTTGTATTGACCGGCGGTTGCCCTATCTTCTCCCCGACAGGCTGAGGCGCGCGTTGCGCCGGCCGGACCAGCAACGCACGACGCCGCCATGTTCGACCGCATCCTCGCCCTTCTCAGGGACCTCCCCGGCATCCAGGTCGCCCCGGCCGCGCTGGCCGACGACCCGAGGGTCGCCGCGATCGCCCTGCTTTTCCACGTCATGGACGCCGACGGCGTGCGCGAGCGCGCCGAGGTCGAGCAGCTCAGGCCGCTGGCGGCCGAGATGTTCGGGCTGGAAGGCGCCGAGCTCGACCGGGTGCTGGCCGCCGGCGAGCGCGCCGACGACGAGGCGATCGACCTCTACGCCTTCACCAGCGTCATCAACCGCCATCTCGACCACAAGGCCAAGCTGGAGCTGATCGCCATCATGTGGGAGCTGGTGTTCGCCGACGGCGAGCTGCACGAGCTGGAGGACAACGTCGTGTGGCGGGTGGCCGAGCTTCTCCACATCGAACGCGACGACCGCATCGCGCTGCGCCTGAGGGTGCAGGACGCGCACGACTGACGCTCGCGCGGCGGCTGCTCAGGTGCGGCCGTCGAGATGGCGCGCCCGGCGAAGCTGCGGGAACAGCCAGGCCCACAGGCCGGCGACGAGGATCGAGCCGGCGCCGCCGAACAGCACCGCCGGCACCGCCCCGAACAGCGCCGCCATCGTGCCGGCGCGGAACTCGCCGAGCTCGTTGGAGGCGCCGACGAAGACCTGGTTGACCGCGTTGACGCGGCCGCGCAGGCGGTCGGGCGTCCAGAGCTGGATCAGCGTCTCGCGCACATAGACGCTGATCATGTCGGCCGCGCCCAGCAGGGCGAGCGCGATAATCGACAGCCAGGGGATCGTCGAGACCCCGAAGACCGCGGTGAAGACGCCGAACAGCGCGACGAAGGCAAACAGGATGATGCCGGCATGGTCGCGGATCGGGTGGCCGGCCAGCCACATCGCCACGCAGACGGCGCCGATGCCGGGCGCGGCGCGCAGCAGGCCCAGCCCCCACGGCCCCAGCTCGAGGATGTCGCGGGCATAGACCGGCAGCAGCGCGGTGGCGCCGCCGAGCAGCACGGCGAAGAGGTCGAGCGAGATCGCGCCGAGCACGATCTTCTCGCGCCAGATGTAGCGGAAGCCGTCGAACAGCGACGACAGGGTCGGCTGCTCCGTCT
>Ga0206103_100837_pt1 | contig 12766 bp, 11 predicted proteins | sample 1B5Ametagenome_FD_148638 | JGI IMG/M metagenome (GOLD analysis project Ga0206103, IMG submission 148638) | Enriched microbial communities from leaf-cutter ant dump, University of Wisconsin, Madison, United States - 1B5A | ecosystem: Environmental > Terrestrial > Nest > Insects nest > Nest dump... | reverse complement strand
GTCTTGCGGTGTTCGGCGCGGAACCGCGCGGCGATCGCGGCAAGATTCTCGCCGGGCTCGAACGGCACCGACAATTCATAAGCCTGCCCCGAATAACGCAGTTCGGCCTGCCGGCTGAGCGTCACCTCGTCCGATCGATGTCCCTCCTCGGCCATGTCGGCGAGCGCCTTCGCCTCGACCGCGGCCACCGACGCCTCGAAAGCGTCGTCCGTCATACCCCTCACGCGGCGAAACGGACTGGCGGAAAACTCGTGCTCGACCTTCGACATGAGGATGCCGAGCGCCGAGAACACGCCCGGCGCCGGCGGGATCAGCACCGTGCGGATCGAGAGTGCGCGTGCCACCGCAGCCGCAGCGACCGGTCCGTTGCCGCCGAAGGCGACAAGCACGAAGTCGCGCGGGTCCCGGCCGCGATAGGTCGTGACGGCCTTCACCGCGCGGGTCATCGTGGCGGTCGCGATGGTGAATACGCCGAAGGCCGCGTCGTCGCGCGACAGGCCGAGCGGACGCGCCACCTTCTCCTCGAAGATGGCGAAAGCGCGTTGCGCGTCGAGCCTGACCGCGCCTCCGGCCAGCGAGGACTGGTTGAGGTAGCCGAGCGCGAGCACCGCGTCCGTGAAGGTCGGCTGCTCGCCGCCCGCGCCGTAACAGACAGGGCCGGGAGCGGCGCCTGCGCTTGCCGGTCCGACCTTGAGCGCTCCGGTCTGGTCGATGGCGACGATCGAGCCGCCGCCCGAGCCGATCTCCGACACGTCGATGAAGGGCAGCTTGATCGGGTAGCCCCCGCCCTTGACGAGCTTGCTCGAAAGGTTGATGCCGGCGCCGACCTCGTATTCGGTGGTCATGGACGGCTTGCCGTCCTCGATCATTGCGGACTTGGCCGTGGTTCCGCCCATGTCGAAGGAGATGGCATTGGCGATGCCGAGCGCCTCGGCAAGCCGGGCGCAGGCGATGACGCCTGCGGCCGGACCGGATTCCACGATCGCGGCCGGCTTGCGGCGCACGCCCTCCAGCGACATCACGCCGCCGTTGGACTGCATGATCTGGAGCGGCGCGCCGATGCCGGTGGCGCGCATCTCGCCCTGCAACCGGGCCAGATAGTCCTCCACCGTCGGGCCGATGTAGGCGCTCACGACGGCCGTGCTCGTCCTCTCATATTCGCGGATCTCGGGCAGCACGTCGGCCGAGCAGATGATGAACACGCCGTCGGGCAGGTGTTGCTTTAGGATCTCGGCCGCACGGTGCTCGTGCGCCGGATTGGCATAGGAATGTAGGAAGGCCACGGCCACGGACTGCACGCCGGCGCGCCGCAGTTCCTGCGCGGCCCTGGCCACGCTCTCCTCGTCGAGCGGCTTCCACACCGCACCGCCGGGGCCGACGCGCTCGCTCACCTCCAGCCTCAGCCTCCGGGGCGCCAGCGGAACCGGCTTGCGGTACTGGAGATCGTAGAGGACCGGGATGCGCAACCGCCGCATCTCGAGGACGTCGCGAAAGCCCTCCGTGGTGACCAGCGCCGTCACCGCGCCCTTCTGCTCCAGAATGGCATTGGTCGCAACCGTGGAGGCGTGCGCGAGGGCATCGAGCGCGCCGCGGTCGACGCCGCACTCGGTGAGCAAGTCGTCCACGCCGCGGATCACCGCTCTGCCGAAGCTTTCCGGCGTCGAGGAAACCTTGCGGGTCGCCAGCGTGCCGTCGCTGCCGATCAGCACCACATCGGTGAAGGTCCCTCCGATGTCGGCTCCGACGCGATAGGTCGCGGTGCCCGTTGATGCCTCGTCTGCCATCAGCCTCCCCTATGTAGCGGAGATGATGATAGCCGGGCGGCATGATAAGCAAACTTGTAAATCTATATCATTGTCGATAGTGATTATTTATCATGCGACCGACTTTGGACCAGCTTGAGGCGTTGCTGTGGATAGCCAAGCTCGGCAGCTTCCGGCGCGCCGCCGCCAAGCTCAATATCTCGCAGCCTGCCATTTCCAGTCGCATCCGGGAGATGGAGGAGCACCTTGGCTTCGAGCTGCTCGACCGCTCCGGCCACACGCCGCAGCTCACCATGGCCGGGCAGGAGACGGTACGCCACGCCGAGCAGATGGTCGCGCTGGCGGAAACCTTCCGCGGCCGCATCGGGCGGCGCAACATGCCGCCCACCTCCATCCGCATGGGCGCCGCCGACACCTTCGCGTTGACGTGCCTGTCGCCGCTGCTGGAGCGGCTGGGATCGCTTCATCCCGACACGCAGGTCGAGCTGGAGATCGACTTCTCCAGCAAGCTCGACCGCAAGCTCCAACTCGGTGAGCTGGACATCGCCTTCCTGACCTCGCCGAGCAGCCACGATGCGGTCCATTCCGAGCCGCTGCTCGATCTCGATCTCGGCTGGATCGCCAGCCCGCGGCTGCTGATCGGGCAGGGCAAGCTGAGGTCGGTCGATCTCCTGGGGCTGCCGATCATCACCAATCCGCGGCCTTCGCATCTCTACCGCACGATCATGGACTGGTTCGCCGCCGACGGCTACGTGCCGACGCGCGTGCATACCTGCACCAGCCTGACCATCATGACGAATCTCGCGGCCGATGGTCTCGGCATCACCGTCATGCCGCTGATGCTGGTGCGCGAGGAGCTACGGATGCGCCGGCTGGTGCTGCTGCAGACGACCGAGCCTCTGCCTTTTCACTACATCTCTCTGGCCTATCGCCTCGAGAAGGACCGCGAGATGCTCGCCGCCATCGCCTCAATGGCCCGCACCGTCGTATCGGAACGCCATATGGGCACGGCCCGATGATCGCGAACCCACATCATCCGGCAGCGTCGTCCCGTTTCGCCCTCGGTGAGGCCGCTGCTCTGCGCCTGCTCCGGGTGCGAAGCGGGATGCAACCGATCAGAACTGCCAGTTTTGGCCTTGCTCAGGCACGATGAAGCGCACCTGCGGTGTGTTCCCGGCCTGCAACTCGCGCAGGATCGTCTCCTGGGGCAGCTCGCCCTTCTTGAGCGAGTATTTGATATGGCTGATCACGACGGGCATATCCTTCAGCGACCCCGGCCCGGCCATGGATTCGAGGTCCTTTAGCGCCGCAAGCAGATGGTTCGGCGTCAGATGCCCGAACAGGAACTTGTCGGGCTGCGCATTCGTGTAGGACACTTCGACGATGATGCCGCGCAGCTGTTTCTGCTTCACCCGTTCGGCGACCGCGCCCCAGACGTCCTTGATCCGCGTCGTCTGCTCCACCGCGTCGGGGCCTGTGTCGCCGAAACACAGCAGGGCGTCGTCGCCGCTGTCGATCAGGAAGGCCGTGGATTCCACGCCTGAATGAGACAACGGAAAGGCCGTGACCTGCATCGCGGTCCCCTCCAGCGCGGTCTTCTCGCCGACCGGCAGGTTGCGCATCTCGTATTTCTTGAGCGGCGGCTCCTTGCCTCCCATGCCGAAATTCGGCCAGGCCTCCCAGTTGAAATAGTTGCGCTGGATCCGCTCGTTGACCGAGGCCAGCGCATAGATCGGCTTGTTGCTGTCGTCGGGCGAGGCGATGACCAGACCGGCCAGATGGTCCATATGGGCGTGGGTGATCAGGTAGCCCTTGATCTGCTCGGTCAGCACATACCCGATGCGCGTGTAGGACGAATCCGCCGGGACCTTGACCTGGTCGAACGCCCCCTTGGCGTCGGCCACGCGCAAGCCGTTCACCAGCGCGCCGGCGTCGCACGTGACGGCGCGCGGATCGCCCGCCGGCGCGATCATGAAGGCGCTCAGATTGCCGTCCTCGATGCCGCCCCTGGCGCCGAGCGTCACGACGTCGAACCCTGCGCCCGCATGCGCGGCCAGCGGAGACAGGGAGGCGATCGCAAGCGAGAGAGCGGCTGTTGTGGTCAGGGCTGCCTTCATGACGGGGTCTCCTGTTCGGCTGTAAGCGCATCCTATGCGCTGAAAGGGTCAAAAGCCATATAGCGGCAATGATCTTCGAGGTTGGCTTGGCGGTGTGCCCCCTGCTGGAATAATGCTGTGCGCTGCGGGTTGGTTGAGGCAAACTCAAGCGAGATCACAATTCTGGGATCAGGGACAATGCCCTCCGAAGCCCGCTCGCCGCGTCAGGCCGTGTCGATCGATGCCGGCAACGCGTCTGCCAGGATCGCCGACGGCCTGTTCGAGGAGATCGCCAAGATCGGCGAGGCCAGCGTGCGCCGCATTTACGATGATCTCTCCAGCACCCGCTCCAAGGCCGGGCCGACGTGCTTGGCCGATTCGCCAGAACGCAGCCGGCGGAGCCTGCACCCATGACGATGCAGTCGTAATGCCCGGCCGCTCCTATGCCCCTCGCGCAAGGAACCGATGCAGCATCCCGATGAGCCGTCTCGTCGCCGCGTCATACGGCGGGAAAAGCCGCGGAACCACCGACCACCGGTCTGTCAGCACGGGCTTTTCGTGGCTGAACGTCCGGAAGCCATGGACGCCGTGGGCCACCCCGAAGCCGGAATTGTTGATGCCGCCGAACGGCAGGTTGAGATGGCCGAATTGGAGCACGGTCAGGTTTACGCCGACACCGCCCGAACTCGTGCGCCCGACCACGCGCTCGACGAAATCGCGATCCCTGTCGAACACGTAGAGCGCCAGCGGCTTCGGCCGGCCGTTGATGCGGCCGATGACCGTATCGAGGTCGTCGAAGGTGATGGTCGGCAGGATCGGCCCGAATATCTCCTGCTGGTCGATCTCCATATCGGGCGTCACCGCGTCAATCAGCGTCGGGGCGATGAAGCGGCCGTCCGCCTCTCCGCCCGCGCAGACCCACGCGCCCTTGCCGACCGCGCCGGCGAGAAGCCCCTTGACACTTGTCAAATCTCGCGCAGACATGATGGCGCCGAGAGGTAAGCGCGCAGATGCGGTTCTGGTGGGTCAATCACGCCCAAACAATGCGCCAAGAGATAGCGGGAGGCTATCTCTGGTCGCCCCTAACCGAAGCAAACGGCGCGCGGAGCCAGTTCTACGACAACATGCGCCGCGCCGTGCCAGGCGATCTCCTCCTTTCCTACGCGAACGGCCAGGTTGGGAGAATTGGCCTTGTTGCCGATTTCGCTATCAATGCCCCGAAACCTGCCGAATTTGGCGCGATCGGCGCGTACTGGAACTCTGCGGGTTGGCTGCTGCCGGTTCAATGGCTCGATGCAGCGCTGGCGGTACGTCCGAAGGCCCTACTGGCGCGGCTTGCGCCGTTGCTGCCCAAAACGCACTCACCGGTGCGTGCCGCAACAGGCGATGGAAATCAGAAAGCCTATCTGGCCGAAGTGGATCCGGCGGTATTCGACGTCGTGCTGGAGGCTGCGGAGCTGCGCTTGGACGATTTCATTGCGCTGCGGCCGGCGAACACGGTTTCGGACTTCACCCGCCAACTCGACGATCTGGTCGAGGAAAAGATCAAGGAGGATGCCGGCATCGATCAGACATTGCGCGAGCAGCTCACTCGCGCGCGCCGTGGCCAGGGTCTGTTCCGGCGGCGGGTTCTTGAAATCGAGCCGATGTGCCGCGTCACAGGCGTCGACAAGCCCAATCTGCTAATCGCCAGCCATATCAAACCTTGGCGTGCCTGCGGAACCGCCAACGAGCGGCTAGACGGATTCAATGGGTTGATGCTGGCACCTCATGCGGATTTTCTGTTCGACCGAGGCCTGATCAGCTTTGGGGAAGATGGTGGCACGCTCTTCTCGCCGCAATTGAGTGACGTCGACGCGATGAAGCTCGGGCTTCACACCAGTCAACGACCGCCGCCGAAGCCATTGCGAGAACAAAGCCGGGCGTATTTTCAGCATCATCGGGCAAACGTCTTCATCGCGTGATGGCAGGGCGGTTAGCCTTCGCCAGCGCGCCCGCCAAGAAAGCTGCGCAGTCTTGCGCGAAGCGCGGATTCCTCACGCGTTTCGCAGTCCCATATCGTTAGAATCTCCCAGCCGAGTGCCTCGAGCGCAGCTCGTGCCGCTGCATCCCGCTCAGTGTTGCGGCGCAGTTTCGGCACCCAATAGCCGACGTTTGACCCAGGAATACGTCCGACCTTGCAGCCCTCGTGCTGATGCCAAAAGCAGCCATGAACGAAGATAACCTTGCGGTGCGGCCCAAAGACGAGGTCGGGCTTGCCTGGCAGCTCCTTGCGGTGCAGCCGGAAGCGGTAGCCCATCGCATGGGCCAAGCGCCGGACCAGCAACTCGGGATTGGTGTCCCGGCCCTTGATCCGGCGCATGTTGGCACTGCGCTGCGCCGTGGAGATCCGGTCTGCCATCGAACTACTCTGGGAGCTTGTTGTTGGCGATCAGACTGCACATCTCAGCTGGGCTGAGCCGGCTGAGCAGCTGCTGTGCCTGCGGATCGGAAAGGAGGTTGCGGGCCATGCCGGACTTGCGCTCCAGGGCGCGCGCGACCGCCTCGTCAATCGTATCCGCGGCAATGAGCCGGAGGTAGCTGACAGGCTGGGTCTGCCCGATGCGGTGATTCCGATCTTGGCTCTGCGCGTAGTGATCATACCGCCACGACATGGATTCATAGATGGTGTAGCTGGCCGCGGTCAACGTGAACCCCGTTCCGGCAGCGGCGGGGTTGGCGATGAGGATGCGGGTGCCGGGATCGTGCTGGAAGCGGAAGGCAACCTCCTGGCGTTCGCCAGTTTCGACACCGCCGTAGATCGCGACAGCACCATACTTCGAGAAGCGGGCAATCAAGGCCTCGATGTTGCGCACATAGGTCGACCAAAGGATGATCTTGCGGCTGGGCACGGACAAGATGTCATTCACCAGTCCGTCGAGTACCTCGAACTTGGCCGGCGTCTGCGCAGCATCTGGAAAGAGGAGAGCGGGATTGCTCGCGAGCTGGCTGAGGCGGGTGAGCTGCGCGAGCGCAGTTGACGCAAACGCCCTGTACTGTTCGCCGGACATGCCCTGGATGTCGCAGACCATCTGGGTGCGCATTTCGTCGTAAAGCCGGCGCTGCCACGGCGGCAGCTCGACGACGACATCGGTGAAGGTTTTGTCGGGGAGGTCGAGGCATTCCTCCTTCGTCCGCCGGAGCACCAGCCGGTCGAGCACCGGCTTCGCGAATCTGGCTAATGGATCTTCCTCAACACGGGCGAGGAAAGATTCGAGCGATCCCAGCGCGTGTTCGCCCGGGGCGATGATCTCGATCTGCGTATGAAGGTCTGCGGGTGTATTGGTCACCGGCGTACCGGAGAGCAGCCAACGGTATTCGCACCGGGGCGAGACGTGCCGCATAGAGGTGGAGGTGAGTGATTGCCAATTCTTCGCCGCGTGCGACTCATCGAGTACCAGCACCGTCCGGCTGGTGTCCACCAGTGCGAGAATTGCGGTTACTTCGACTCTGGCTGTCTCATAGCTGGTCACGACGACGGCTGCGGTGGAGTTAGCGAAGGTCCGGCGGCGTTCCTTGGGCGTGCCCTCGGCAATTTCGGCGGAGAGGCCCGGGGCGAACTTGTCGATTTCGGCGACCCAGTTCCGCTTGAGCGAATTGGGACAGATCACCAGCATCCGGTCGGCATCCCCCTGTTCACGCAGCTGGCGGAAGGAATCTATGGCGACCAGCGTCTTGCCCAGCCCCTGCTCGAAAGCGAGCAGACCCTGACGCCCGCCGGTGAGGAAGGCCACGCCTTCGCGCTGATGGCTCATGAGCTCTACGGCCACGGTCACGCAGTCCTGCCATGCTTCGCATAAAGCTGGTCGAAATACTCGAGCGCTTCCCGGAACTCGGCCACTTCTGCGGGGTCGAGCGCTCTCATGTCCGCCATGCTGGCTTCGCTCAGAGCGGTGGTGAACTTGCGCAGGGACACCCGGAAGGGCCGCAGGTCGGGGAGGATGTGATGCTCGATCTGCGCGGCCGCCTTGTACAGAAGCGCCACCTCCTCTTCGCCGAGGTCCCCCTCATCCCGGTCGAGCGAGCGACCGACCTGCTGGCCCAGGCCAGCGATCTTGGCCTTGACGCTGCTGGAGTTGGATTTGATTTCGAGGGCAAGCCGGCTTGCGACGTGCTTCTCGCCTGACTTGAGCTGCTCCCACTTTTCGGGATCGTCATGGAACTCCTTGAGGAAGCGGGCGTCGCGATACTCCTTGAACGCTTCGTTGCGGACCATATCGAACACATCGGCGCGCAGGCTGTCGAAATTGCTGTTGCCGTAGTCGCGCAGCATCGTACCAATCGTCTTGGCTTTGCTCATCTCCTCGAGCACACTGAACTTCTCGGCAGCGATCTTTTCGCCCTGTCCATCGGCCTCATCAACATAGTCGACATAGGCGTGGGCGAAGGTATAGGCGTCGCGGAGGCGCTGCACCCAGGACACCGATTTCTCCATGTGCTGCGCCATCTCGGTCACGTTCATCATCGCAGGATCGTGGCCGTTGCCGACAACGGCATCGTGGATGAACTTTGCCTCGACATAGCGGCCCCAATCCCTCACGCCGGTGCCGCGGACGTGGATGCGCGCCAGCAGGATCGTCCGCTCGCGCTCGCCAAACTCCGGCGGCAGCAGCTTTACCTTGATACGCCGGAACTTTCCTTCCTTGAGACCCTTGGTGTGCTTCCGTTCGAGCTGGCGGAAGATAGTGAGGCGGGTAGCACCCTCCAGCACCAGCGCCTTAGCCGTGTCGTCAAGTCGCTGGACATAGATCGGCTCCATCTGGCCGATGTCCTCAATGGATTTGAGCAGCGTATCGTAACCGCGCGATCTGGTCAGGGCTGCCTCAAGCTGCGCCTCGGATTTCACGCCGCTCACAGGCAACAGGGTCTGGAGCCGGGGGTTCTCAGACCAGAGCGTGACCCCGTCGTGTATGTCGAGTTCGGCCTCTTCTAATTCCCAATCACGACCGCCGATCTTCTCGACATACTTCCGCGGGCGCGCCTTGGGGGCAAGGGAATCATTCATAGGAAACCTCCGTAGGAGTTGGCTTGCTACAGCAAGTCCTGTCAAGTTGACGCAGATTCATTGCACGCCGGAATTAGCCCGTCAAGCGACAGAGAGATTTCACTCGACGGCTGCGAACGACCCGCTATCATTCGATATGGATGTGTTCCATATTCGTTCTCATCTTCCTTCGCTGGCGAGATGAGGAATCGAACGCTGCTGAAGTGGGATTGGGATTGGGAAAAGCGCCGGAGTCAGAAGAGCTTACGGTTTATTCCGCGATAGCCGCGCGGAAACCCGGTGCTCCCTTGTGTCTCGACCTCTTCGCCGGGGCGGGGGGGCTAGCGGTGGGTTTCCGAAACGCCGGATGGGCCGTTGTAGGGGCAAATGATAACGACAAGGATGCTGCCGCAACCTTCCGGCTAAATTTCCCCGAATCAGTGTTCTTCGAGGGGCCGATATCGGCACTGACCGCAGAAATGATACTACGGGAATGCAGCTTGCAGGAAGGTCAGCTCGACTGCCTCATTGGCGGCCCGCCCTGCCAGTCGTTCAGCTACAACAATCATCAGCGCTCGGAGAAGGGAACACGCGCGCGGCTGTTCGAACACTATCTGCGCATTGTACGCGGCCTTAAGCCGAAGACGATCGTCATGGAGAACGTACCAGGCATTCTGACGATCGGCGACGGCAGCGTGGTTGAAGCGATCAGGGCCGAACTCAAGGTGCTCGGTTACGAGAGCAACGTCAAAATCCTCTCGGCGGAGGAATTCGGCACGCCGCAGGTGCGCCGGCGAGTGTTCATCGTCGCGAGCCGGGTCGGCCTCGCTGCCCAGTTGGTTCCTCTGCCTACCCATCGCTCAGCCGACCCGCGGAAGGTGAAAGCAAGAAAACAGCCCAAGGGGCTGAAGCATATGGTGACGGTGCACCAGGCGATTGGCGACCTTCCTTCCTTAACCAATGGCGGCGGGAAGCGTGTCGTGAGGCGCCTCGGCCTACCGTCATTCTCGGAGTTTCAGCGCACTGCGCGTAAGGGCACACGCAAGATATTCAACCACGTGTGCCATCAGCTGACCGCCGTAAATCTCAACCGGATTGTCCATGTTCCTGAAGGCGGCAACTGGCGTGACATTCCACGCGACCTTCTTCCAGCGGGCATGCAGCGTGCGCGCCTTTCAGACCATACCAAGCGATATGGCCGGCTTTCGCGCAAAGGGGTCGCGTCCACAATACTGACTAAATGCGACCCCCACTGGGGCGCGTATGTGCATCCGACTGAGAACAGGACGATCTCAGTACGGGAGGCGGCCCGTCTTCAAGGTTTCCCCGATATCTTCCAGTTCGCCGGCGACTGTTTGAGCAAGCACTATGAGCAAGTCGGCAACGCAGTTCCCGTGCCCGTGGCGTTTGCCATCGGCACCGCAGCAGCAAGACATCTGGTGGCAAGCGCTTCGTCCAGTTCCGCGAAACCTGCGGATAACAAGGATGCTAGGCTCGCCGCATAGCTATATCGCAACCCGAGCTGATCGAGGTCTTCGGCGATCGACGATGTTTTCCGGCAGGGTCCGCTTTACGCCTCGCACTCGGGACTCACCTCCGTCGGACACGGCGGCACGAAGTCCGGTCCTACCGGCGGCCCTTGGGTAGATGACACCGTGCGCCGGTCAGTGCCACCGACTTGGCCGTCGTCCGGACACAACGCTGATCATTGGTCATACCAGCCATAGCAGCCGGATTCCGCCACCAGCTTCGCAAGAATACTGTTCGATGCCTCGATCAGTGTGCGATCATGCACGTTCGCTTCGGACTTCTCGACATGGAAAAGGTTACAGCGCACTTGATAGATGACGCGTAGCAGCTGCTCCCAACTCGGCTTTCCGCCGCCCAAGCCACCGGCTGCATCTTGACATTGGCAGTGGCGCAGGCTGCGAGCAGGGCCGACCGGTCATATTTGAGGAAAGCGTCATAGCCGAACTTGGCGCGCACGCTGCTGACGCTCAGCACCGGCCATTTCGCGGCAAAGCCGTCGACGAGAGCACGAAACTCTTCATTCGAGCTCATCAACCCGTCATAGGCGGCGATCATCCGCTGCTCGACCGCCAGCGCCGCGATCATCGCGAAATCGCGCTCTTCACCAGTCACCGCCGCCATCCAGCCGTTGAACGCTATCCAGCGGAACACTAAAGCGATGGCCAGCTCCTCGCGCTCGGCGCGGGTGCAGCTCCATCGTCACCCGATAGGCGTCAAGATCGAGCGTCTGGAAGTGGTTGAAGCTGATCATCGTCTAGGTAGGGGATCTGTAATTTGCAGAGCTTGGCGGTGTTTCCCTTGAGGGTTTCAAGGATCTGTCCGCACTGATGGCTGCGAGCAGCGATCGTGCTGTATCGGGTTTCACAAGGCCGAACGTTGCATTGACTTGAAGCGGGCTCTTCGGCCCATCCGGCATGCGCGATCACTTCTGGCTATCGGATGAAGCCTGGGCAGCATTGGAACCGCATCTGCCAAAGATTCTGGGTGACGTCCCGGGACGTGGTGTATCTGGTTAGCGCGGTGGTCATCGGCGCTTTCCGGTAGGGTCTGGTTGTCGAAGCCAACCTTTCTGGAAGGAACACCGATGACCGACGACATGATGAACCTGCGCACGCTCGTGGAGAAGACGCCTGATGCCGATCTTCTGCGCGAGATGATCGGCTTCGCCGCCGAGCGGCTGATGGAGATGGAGGTGGGTGCCGCGACCGGCGCCGCCTGGGGCGAGAAGTCGCCGCTACGGACAGCCCAGCGCAATGGCTACCGCGACAGGGACTGGGAGACGCGCGCGGGCACTGTCGAGTTGCGCATCCCGAAGCTGAGGAAAGGCTCCTACTTCCCGGGCTTCCTGGAGCCGCGTCGGATGGCCGAGAAGGCGCTGACGGCGGTCATCCAGGAAGCCTATGTCCAAGGCATCTCGACGCGCTCGGTCGACGATCTCGTCAAGGCTATGGGCATGTCGGGCATCTCGAAGAGCCAGGTCAGCCGGCTGTGCGAGGAGATCGACGGCAAGGTGAAGGCCTTCCTCGAACGGCCGATCGAAGGCGACTGGCCGTATCTGTGGATAGACGCCACCTACCTGAAGGTCCGCCGCGGCGGCCGCATCGTCTCCGTTGCCGTCATCATCGCTGTCGGCGTCAACAGCGACGGCCGGCGCGAGGTGCTGGGCATGGAGATCGGCACCTCGGAGGCCGAGCCGATCTGGACGGAGTTCCTGCGCAAACTCACCCGCCGCGGCCTGCGCGGCGTGAAGCTCGTCGTCTCGGATGCCCATGAAGGCCTGAAGGCCGCCGTCACCAAGGTGCTGTCGGCCACATGGCAGCGCTGCCGCGTCCACTTCATGAGGAACGTGCTGGCGCATGCCGGAAAGAGCGGCCGGCGCGTCGTCGCCGCCTTCATCGCCACCGCCTTCGCCCAGGAGACGCCTGAGGCCGCCAGTACCCAGTGGCGCGCCGTCGCCGACCAGATCCGACCCAAGGTGCCGAAGCTCGCCGCCATCCTCGACGACGCCGAACCCGACGTGCTCGCCTACATGACCTTCCCGAAGGAGCACCGGGCCAAGCTGCACTCGACGAATCCGATCGAGCGCCTCAATGGCGAGATCAAGCGCCGCACCGACGTCGTCGGCATCTTCCCCAACGACGACGCGATCGTCCGCCTCGTCGGCGCGCTCCTGCTCGAACAGAACGACGAATGGGCCATCCAGCGCGCCCGTTACATGACGCTGGAAAGCGTCGGCCAATTGAGCGATGATCCCCTCATCAGCCTGCCCGCAGTGGCGCGCTGATCAGCCCGGCCATGCCGGACAGTACGGCGACCAATGCCGCCAGCTACACCACGCGGTGGGACACTATCGA
>Ga0206103_100834_pt1 | contig 12799 bp, 4 predicted proteins | sample 1B5Ametagenome_FD_148638 | JGI IMG/M metagenome (GOLD analysis project Ga0206103, IMG submission 148638) | Enriched microbial communities from leaf-cutter ant dump, University of Wisconsin, Madison, United States - 1B5A | ecosystem: Environmental > Terrestrial > Nest > Insects nest > Nest dump... | reverse complement strand
CGCCCGGGTACAGCGGCGGGCTGGCACCGCCATCGGCCCAGGTGTCCTCGAAGCCGATGTAGACATCACCCGCGGTGGGCACCTGGACGTCGACGGTGAAGCTCTGGAACGCGTCCTCGCCCGCAACCACGCCACTGACGCTGGTCAGCAGTTCCGCATTGGACGGGTCACCGTCCGCGTCCGCGTCGAGGTAGACCAGGATCGTGGTGTTCTCGCCAACCATGCTGCCGCCAAAGTTGACCGGCCACATGATCTCGACGTTCTCCAGGGTCAGCGGGAAGTCGGCGGCATCCGGCGAGAAGCGGTTCAGCCACAGCGAGGCGAACTCGGTGAGGCCGTCCTCGTCGGTCCAGCCGATCGCGTTTTCGTAGGTGCCGTCATCCAGCACCCAGCTGAACGGCTCGCTGACCGGCTCGGGCTCGCCATCGAAGCCATCGGCGAAGATCACGTCATCCGGCTCCGGCTCGCTGCCGCCGGTGCCCTTGATGGCGACGCTGAAATGCTGCTGCGGCGACTGTCCGTTGGCCTCGTCGAAGTGGATGAAGCCGAACCCGATCGCGCTCATCGCCGTGTCGTACGGCGGACGCACCGTGATCGTCAGCTCCTGCGTGGCATCGGGGGCCAGCGTGAAGGTTGCCGGCGACACCGTGGCGCTGATGCCGCCTGCCGTGGCCTCGAAGGAGGTATTCCAGGTGGCACTCGTCGACAGGCGGTTGGTCACCTTGCGCGTGAAGGTGCAGTCGGGGCTGCAGTTCATGTTGCGCACGGCCGGCAGGTTGAGATCCTTGACGTTGATCGACCCACCGGACGGATTGGCGGCCAGGTAGTTCGCGATGGATTCATCCATCGTGAAGCCGGCGAGCGCCGCCTTGGTCAGATCGACGCGACCGCTGCCCACGTCATCGATGTTCCACGACGTCGAGCCGTCTTCCTGGAAGCCGCCGGTCTTGGTGGTCGTCATCATCGCCGACTTGACCTCGGTGACGGTCCAGTCCGGATGCACGCCGCGCACGAGGGCCGCCGCACCGGCCACGTGCGGGCCGGACATCGAGGTGCCGCTCATGAACTGGTACTGGCCACTGACAGGATCCGTCGCGGCATAGATGTTCACGCCGGGCGCCGTGATGTCGGGCTTGGTGAGATCGGCAAGGCTGCCGGGCGTCGGTCCGCGGTAGCTGAAGTCCGCCAGTACGTCACCCTGGGTGTTGCCCACCGCGATCGCGTCGACATCGCCCACGCCGGACGAATTGGCGTCCAGGAAGGCAATCAGCGCGGCACCCGTGGCGGCCTCGCCGATGCTGAAGGCCGGCACGTTGGGAGCGCCGGTGGTATCCATGCTGATGGAACCGGGCTGGTTGTTGGCGATCACCACCATCTCGGCGCCCGCATCGTACGCGTTCTGGATCTTCTCGGCGAACGGACAGGTACCACGACTCAGCACGGCGATCGAGCCGGCGAAGGTGCCTGCCGCGATTCCGCCGGAAGCGGTGCAGCCCTCGATGTTCGTCGTGTAGGTCTTGACCGGCTTGCCGGTCCAGCTCGGGATGCTCGATACCGGCGTGGTGCTGCCCGGGGTCAGCGGGATGCCGGCGATCTCGGCCGGCGGCGTGCCGGGACCGGTCATCGACAGGCTCGGCCCGATGATCTGGTCCTGCGTGGAAGCGGCCACCGTCATCACCCATGGCCCGCGGTGGTTGACGCGGCTGATCACGGACGGATCGGTCTGGCTGTTGTTGCCGGCCGAGGCCGCGACGAAGATATCGGCTTCGACGGCATCGAGGAAGCCGCGATCATTGTCCACCCAGGGGCTGGTGCCACCGGAGATCGAGAAGTTCAGCACGTCCGCGCCATCCAGGATGGCGTTGTCGATGCCGGCGACGATGGCGTTGCCTGCGCAGCTGTTCGTGGCGCAGACCTTGTAATGGTGGATGGTGGCGCAGGGCGCCACGCCGGACATGGTGACGCCGTCCGGCAGCGACGGGGCCGGGGTCACGGAGTTGTCGATCGTATTGCCGGCAACCGTGCTGGAGGTGTGCACGCCATGCCCGAAGCCCGGGTTGGCCTCCGGGTTGGTACCGGTGCATTCGCCCGCCGCGTTGGTGGACTGGCAATCGACCATGACCGCCAGCTTCGGATTGGCCGCGCTGAAGCCGCAGGCCGTGTCGTTGGCGAACGACGGATGCGAGCTGTTCGTGCCGCCATCGAGGATGGCCGTGACGACGCCTTCGCCCTTCGTGCCCACGTTTGTCGGCGTGTTGCTGCCGTCCCAGATGGTGTTGGCGCCGATGAAGGTCGGACCGCGATAGGTGACCAGCTGCTCGAAGCCGGCGAGCTTCACCGAAACCACGCCCGGCATGGCCGCGATGGCAGCCGCTTCACTGGCCGACAGATCGGCGGCGATGCCGTTGCGGGTCACGCCATAGTGATGCGTGACCGCGATCTCATGGCCCAGCACGCCCTGGATGGCGGCGATGTAGTTCAGGCGCGCGGTCAGGAGATACTCGGCGTAGGCGATCGCGGCAGGCGATTTCGCATCGAGCTTGCGCGAGTGCGTGGCACGGGGTGCGGTGGCGGCCAGGCCTTCCACCTCGCCTCGGTAGCTCACGAGGCCGGCCTCGGCAAAGGTGATGAGGTAGCTCTGCAGGGCCTCGCTACGCACGGGCGCCGCGGAGGCGGTGACCATCGCACCGGCCTGGGCGGACGGCTGGAAGGCCAGACCGACGAGCGCGATGCCGACGGCGGAAGCTAGTGTCTTGATGCGAAGGGGATTCCCCATTGAAATGATCTCCACGAACTTCGGTTCGAACATGAACTTGCGTCACCACGCGGACGGCCACCCGGTGACGGGTTGGAACAATCGGACGGAGATGTCCACCGTCAGACCTGTGCGGGTCGTTATAGCATCATTCAGGAAGGCGATAAAGGCGGGCCGCCGCAATACGCAAGCGTATGTTTTCAGCGTTCCCGCCGCGCCTCGAGGTACCATCGGCCATGACCACGGGCCGCCATCGACGCCTGCATCCATTGTTCACGTTCCGGCTCCTGGAACCGGTCGCCGAGCAAGAAGAAACGATCGTGCCTCGTCCACATCGCGCGTCAGCCGGAACGGCGGCAGGCTGGCAAGGAAGGCCTTGCCGTACGCACGGGTGGCAAGACGCGGGTCGCACAGCGCCAGCACGCCCTGGTCATGCACATCCCGGATCAGGCGGCCCACGCCCTGCTTGAGGGCGATGATGGCCGCCGGCAGCTGCCATGCCGCGAAAGGCGAATCACCGCGAGCGCGGATGGACTCCAGCCGCGCCGCAAGAACCGGATCGTCGGGCGCGGCGAACGGCAGCTTGTCGATGACAACCAGGCGCAGCGCATCCCCCGGCACGTCCACGCCTTCCCAGAAGCTCGCGGCGCCGAGCAGCACGCCATTGCCCGCCGCCCGGAAATCCTCCAGCAGCTGGTGCCGCGGCGCGCTGCCCTGGACGAAGAGCGGGAACGGCGAATACGCCGCCAACCGCCCCGCTGCCTGCCGGAGCGCGCGATGCGAGGTAAACAGGAGGAAGGCGCCCCCGCCCGAGGCCTCGAGCAGCGGCGTCACCGCCTCGATCACACGTTCCGTGTAGTCCGGGCTGGAGGGGTCGGGCAGCCCGGCGGGCAGCCATGCGAGCCCCTGCCTGGCATAGTCGAAGGGGCTTTCCAGATGCAGTACATCGGCATCGTCCAGGCCCAGCTGGCGGGAGAAGTGCGAGAAGTCGCCCGCCGCGGACAGGGTGGCGGAAGTGAACACCCAGGCAGCACCGCTGGATTCGCGCATCGCGCGGAGCGGAAGAGAGAGGTCGAGCGGCGTCGCGTGCAGCACGAAGCCGTGAGACGAGAGCTCGTACCACAACACCGCGTCGGCGGGCGCGCCATCGCTCAGCCGCCGCAACTGCTCCAGCTGCAGCACCGCCCGTTCGCTGGCACTGGCGAGGCCACGGCTGCGGGGCGCCTGGCGCTCGAGGGCAACGGCCAGGCCGGCGAGCGCCTCGTCGAGCTCCGCCAATCGGCGCATGGCCCCGTCCGTCTGCTCGATGATGGCGAACGGCCCTCTCGGCGGACAGGTATCGAGCGCCAGCCGCACCTGCCGCAACGCCTGCTCCAGCCGCGCAGCCGGTTCCAGCAACACGGACGCGGCGCCGCTCAGCGCAGCGGCTTCGGCCAGCGCGTCGCGACCGAGCTCCCGGATCTGGCGCGCCGACAACGATACGGAAAGGAACTGTCCGGCGAGCTCCGGCACCTGGTGGGCCTCATCCAGGATGAAGGCTTCGGCGCCGGGGAGGATCTCGCCGAATCCCTCCTGCTTGATCGCCATGTCGGCAAACAGCAGGTGGTGGTTGACCACCAGCAGCTCGGCTTCCTGCGCGGTGCGCCGCGCACGCACGACGAAGCACTCGGCATGGAACGGGCAGCCGACGCCAAGGCAGTTCTCGGCGGTGGAAGTCACGCGCGGCCAGAGCGGCGAGTCCTCGGGCACGTCGGCGAGCTCCGCCTTGTCGCCGGTGCGGGTGCGCCGCGACCAGGCGTGCACCGCCGCAAGGCCGTCGACGTGGTCAGGCGCCGCATCGCCTGCCCGCCGCGCCTGCTCGAAGCGGTGCAGGCACAGGTAGTTGGAGCGCCCCTTGAGCAGAGCCGTCGCGACACGCGCCCCAAGTACCGAGATGACGCGCGGCAGGTCGCGGTGGAACAACTGGTCCTGCAGCGCCCGGGTGCCGGTCGACACGATCACGCGGCGCCCGGAAAGGAGCGCCGGCACCAGATAGGCGAATGTCTTGCCCGTACCGGTGCCGGCTTCGACCATCAGCGTCCGGCCTTCGGCGATGGTCCGTTCGACGGCCGTCGCCATCGCCTGCTGCGACGCGCGCGGGGCGAAGCCGGGCCACTCGCCCGCAAACGGCCCATCCAGGCCAAGCAGCCCACCGCTTCGCGAGGCTGCATCCTGCGTGAAATCCATCCCTCCCACGCTAAACCGCCCGGGGCGGACTCGCCGACCCGGCTGCCCGCGCCCCGTCCGGGGATCGTCGCGCGTCCTTTCCCATCACATCCGGGGCGGCGGCGGCACGCGGCAGGCCTTCACGCGCTGGCGCGCATCGGCCACGGTCGCCTCGTCGGCAAGCGCGGTGCGTGTCTCGACCAGGGTCTGCCAGTTGCGTGCGCACAGGCTGCCCACCCTGGGACCCAGGTTGAAGCTCTGCATGGCCAGTTCCTCGGCCCGCGTCCAGGCGCCACGCGCCAGTTCCAGTTCGGCCAGGTACTGCAGGATGTCGGGCGCCTCGGGTGCGAGCCCGAGCGCTTCGCCGGCTGCGGCCACCGCGGTGTCGTAATCGTTTGCCTGTTCGGCGGCAACGGCCCGGTCAAGAAAGCCGTCGATGGCCGGATCGCGCAACGGCTGTACCTGGACCGCCGAATCGACGCCTTCGCCGGCCGCGCGCACGGCCGCGACCGCCGCCGCCGGATCCACCTGCACGGCCGGCCGGACCCGCCCGGTATCCGCGCCCGGATGCGAACAGGCGACCATGCCGAGAGAAAGCAGGACAGGCAGCACGTGCTGTTTCATCGGAAGGCCACGCCATGTAACCAGGAGAGAAGCGATTGTGGCACGAGCGCCACCCCATCGTGCCGCCACGCCTGCGCGACAGTCAGTCGTCGACGCCGAGGAACTGCCGGAGCTTGTCGAGCGGGCAATGCACCTCCTCGCGCGGGCCGTATCCCGCTGCGAACGGCAGCTCGCGCGCACCGGCGCAGGCGGGGTCGCTGCGCTTGCCCGAATCGGGATCGACCCAGATGCGATCGATGCCTTCCGTCGGAACCACCAGCGGTGCCGACGGAAGGTTGCGCGCCAGGTCGATCCATACCCGCAAGGCACCCGTGGAACCGAACAGGCCGGTCGGCCGGTTGTCGTCGCGACCGAGCCAGGCCACCGCAAGCATGTCGCCGGTGAATCCGGCGAACCACGAATCGCGCTGGGTATCGCTGGTGCCGGTCTTGCCGGCGGCATGCAGCCATCCCAGCCCGGCCGCGGAGATCGCGCGCGCGGTGCCGTCCACCGCCACCTGCTGCATCGCCCAGGTCACCAGGCGCGCGGCCGTGGCGTAGTCGCCGCCGCCCGGCCGCACGGCATAGCGGGCGAGCGGGCGCCCCTTGTCGTCGAGCACGCCACGCACGGAACGCAGGGGGACGGCATGGCCGTCCGCAGCCAGGTACTGGTACAGGCGGGCAACGTCATAAGGAGCCAGTTCCACCGCGCCAAGCAGCATCGATGGATTGGGATTGATCGGCCGTCCCAGCCGGAACGATTCGAGGAAGCCGCGCACCCGGTCCACCCCGATGCGCTGGCCCAGGTTCACGGTCGCAAGGTTCCAGCTGCGCACCAGCGCATCGACAAGCAGGACCTGTCCGTGCACCTGCCCGTCGTCGTTCCTCGGCCGCCAGCGCGAACCGTCACGCTGCGGCATGTCCACCGGCACGTCGTCGAGCAGGGTGGCCAGCGAATAGCGCTGCGGTTGCGCCAGTGCCACGAGGTTGACGAAGGGCTTCACCAGCGATCCGACCGGTCGCACCGCGTCCAGCGCACGGTTGAAGCCCGGCGCGTCCACCTCCCGGCTGCCGATCACCGCGCGCACCTCGCCATCCCGTGAGCCGGTCACCACCAGCGCGGCCTCGATGCCGTCGGCCCGTCCGCCCAGGTCGGCGAGCGCGGCGGCGATCGCGCGCTCGCCGAACGTCTGTGCCGCCGGCGCCAGCGTGGTGTGGATGACCAGGCCGGCGCTGGCCAATACCGCTTCCGGATATTCCTGCTGCAACTGGCGCCGCACCAGTTCGAGGAAGGCGGGATAGCGGTTGCGGGGCAGGCGCGCTCGAGCCGCGGTGCCGAGCGGCTGTCCTGCCGCCGCGTCATGCGTGGCCGCGTCGATCAATCCGGTGTCGCGGAACTGCCCGAGGACGACGTTGCGGCGGTCCAGTGCCGCCTCGGGATTTCGCCGCGGATCGTACAGGCTCGGACCCCGTACCAGTCCCACCAGCAACGCGATCTCGGCCGGCCCGAGGCTGGCCAGGTCGCGACCGAAATAGAACTCGCTGGCCGCCGCGAATCCATGCACCGCCTGACCGCCCTGCTGGCCGAGGAAGATCTCGTTGACGTACGCCTCGAGGATGCGTCGCTTGTCGTAGCGCACCTCGATCAGCAGCGAGATCAGCGCCTCGTTGAACTTGCGCGTAGCGGTGCGCCCGCGATCGAGGAACAGGTTCTTGACCAGTTGCTGGGTCAGCGTCGACCCTCCCTGAACGACCTGTCCGGCCACCAGGTTGGCCCAGGCCGCCCGCGCGATCGCGGACAGGTCGATGCCGTGGTGATGTTTGAATCCGCGGTCCTCCACCGCCTGCAGGCCCGCCACGAGCAACGGCGGCACCGCGCCCAGCGAAACCACGCGCCGGTCCTCCTGCAAGGCGCCGTACAACGTGGCAATGCGCGCCGGCTCCAGGCGCACCGCGTCGAGCGGGGTGCCGCTCCCGGCATCGACGAGGCGTGCCACCCGGTTGCCGGACAGCTCCAGGCGGAACCGGCGCTCGCGCTCGCGGCCATCGAGATAGACGAAGCCACGCCGTGCGATGACGAACGCTTGGCCCTCGCGCGCATAGGTGCCGGGCCGGGGCGCGCCGGCCGCTTCGACATAGCGCGCCGCGGCAAGCTCCAGCAGGAGCGCCTCGGCATTGAGCGGCAGTCCGGGCGACAGCTCCAGGGGCCGCGCGTAGACCCGGCTCGGCACCTGCCAGGAAAGATCGTCGAAGCGGCTGCGGACCGCATGGTCCAGCCACATGAGGTAAGGCACCAGGAAGCCGAGAATGATGCCCGCGCCCAACCAGCGCGGCACGCGTGAGGCACGCCACAGCGCGCGCAGACCGCGGAACAGGCTGTGCATCAGGGGACGAACCGCATGCCGGCAACCATCGGGCGCTCGCGAGGACGGAGCGGCCGCAGTTTAGCCGCCGGCGGTCGCAGGTGGCGAGACACCGATGCCCGTGCCGGACCCGGGCTGCCCACCCCCGCCCGGCAATCAAGGATAATCCCCGTCTTGCACGCATCCTGGACTTCCATGCAGGCCACCCCGCCCGACATCGACCAAGCTCCCGGTGAATCCGCCTCGCAGCCAACCGCCGCCATACCCGCGCTGGTCGTTTGCCTCCGTAGCGACGCGGCATGTGCGGCCGGCGACCTCGCGCGCTGGAACACCCTTTTGCCCGCAGCCCACGTCGTCCCCATCGGCGCAGCATCGCAGGGAGGGCCGTTGGCGGACCTGGATCCGCAAAGCCCCCTCGTCGAGGTGGTCGCCGCGGCGGCACGCGCATTCCCCGGCGCCGACCTCCTGGTTGGCGATGCGGGCGCCGCGCTGCCGGAGTTCGCCTGCGAGCGACTGCTGCGCGCCATCGCGGAGCCGGGCGTGCTGGGCGCATTCCCGATGGATGACGGTGCGCGCAATCCGCTGCCGCCGGGAGCGGCTCCCACGCCCGCATCGCTGGATGCCATCTGCTTCGCTTTCTCGGCACGCCAGTTGCTGCCGCAGGCCGGGTTTCCGCCCCCACCGGCGGCGTTGAGCGCCTGGCGCGGCTCCGCCCTCGCCGCCGCGGGAGCGGCGAGTGGCCTCGACTTCGACCGCATCGCCGATGCCGGGATGCAACTGGTCGTGCTGGACCACCTGTACGTTCCACTGGGTCGCGACCGACCGGGCACGCCCGGCGCGGCGGACACCCGCGACCTGCCTCCGCCCTCCGTGCTGGAGCCGTTGCGCGCCCGCATCGATGCAGCGCTCGGCAACGGGAATGCTCCATGCCGCTGCGGGCTGGACGGGCTGCCCGTCATCCTGCACGTGCTGCACGGATGGGGCGGCGGCGCCGAGCGCTGGGTCCACGATCTCGCCGCCACCGACCCGTCGGCCCATCATCTGGTGCTGGTCAGCCGGGGCAGCTTCGGCCGCAAGCGCCATGGCGAATGGCTGGAACTGCACGACGGCCGGATGCCGGACGCGCCGCTGCGACGCTGGCCCCTGCCACAGCCGATTGCCGACACCGCACTGGCGAATCCCGCCTATCGCATGCTCCTTGACGGGATCATCCGCGACTGGTCGGTGGATGCGATCATCGTGTCATCACTGATCGGGCACAGCCTCGATGTGCTCCGCAGCGGCGTGCGGACCTGTCTTGTGGTGCACGATCACTATCCGCTGTGGCCGGTCCTGCACCGCGACTTCGGCGACCCTGCGCTGGCGTTCGACAACGCGCAGCTCGCGGCCGATCTGGACAGCCTTGGCCCCGATGCGGAGTTCGCCAACCGTGATCACGCGCACTGGCAACGCCTGCGTGACGCGACGGTGGCGGCACTGATCGGCGCCGGCGCGAGCATCGTCGCTCCCAGTCGCTCGGCGCTGGCCAATCATCTGCGCCTGGCCCCGGAGCTCGGCGTGCTTTCCACCACGGTGATCGCACACGGCCTCCCTCCCTGGCGGGAGCACGTCCCGGTGGTCGCACCGCCGCCACGGCGCAGCCGCCTGCGCCTGGTCATGACCGGCCGCATCCGCAAGGGCAAGGGCGCCGAGCTCCTGCGCGCCGCGCTCCCCGGCTTGCTCCACCACGCCGAGGTGTTCCTGCTCGGTGCCGGCAAGGATGCGCAGGCGCTGTTCGGGACAGCCGGCGTGCACGTGCTGTTCGACTATCCACGCGAGGCGCTGCCGGGGCTGTTGGCCGCCCTGCGTCCCGACGCCGCCCTGCTGCTGCCGACCGTCGCCGAAACCTTCAGCTATACCCTCTCCGAGCTCCGCAGCCTTGGCCTGCCGGTGATAGCGACGCGGGTGGGCGCACTGGCCGAACGCATCGCCGACGGCGAGGACGGTTTCCTGGTCGATCCCGACCCGGCCGAGGTGGTGGCGAGAGTCGCCTCGCTAGGCGCGGGAAGCGATCTCGACCGGGTGCGCCAACGCCTGCTGGCCGCCCCCTCCGGGGCATCCGCCGAGACAATGGCCCGACGCTGGTCGCAATTCCTGGCCCTGCCGCAGCGCGCCCCGCTGCGCTACCCGATCGCATCGATCGACGCCTCCATGCTGGAACGCATGGCCGATGCGACCGCCTTGCGCCGCGCCGCCGGGCGCGAGGCGACGCTGAGCTCCACCCTGCGCGCCGCCCGCGCCGAGAACGCCCGGCGCGGCGAATGGGGCCATGCGCTGGATCGGGAACTGCGCAATGCAGCGGAACGCATCCGGCACGCCGGCGCGCAGCTCGATGCAGTGCACCGCGAACTGGATGAACGCACGCGCTGGGCGCAGCAACTCAACGCCGAACTGCAGGACATCCGACCACGCCACGAACGCATGCAGGCCAGCCTCTCGTGGCGGCTGACCGCACCGCTGCGCTCGGGCAAGGCCCGGGTCAAGCGCGTGCAAGCCAGTCTCGCCTTTCGCGGCCACCGGCTGGTTTCCACGCTGGCCCGCGTGCGCGGAAGCATCGCCCGGCGCGGGTTCGCGGCCACGCTGGCACGTGCCGCCGAGGAATTCCGCGCGGGCGGCAAGGCGCCCCACCTCGCAGCGCTGCGCCAGCCGGTAGACGATCCCCGCCCGTTCGCCCTGCCAGGAAGCGACTCGCCACGCATCTCCATCATCATCCCGGTCTACAACAAGATCGCCTACACCCTCGCCTGCCTGCGCTCGCTGGCCGAGCATGCGGGCACCACGCCGTTCGAGGTCATCGTTGTCGACGACGGCTCCACCGATGCGACCCAGGAGCGGCTCGCCGCCGTGGGTGGCATCCGGAGCGTGCGCAACGCCAGCAATCTCGGCTTCGTGGGTTCCTGCAACGCCGGCGCGGCCACCGCACGCGGCGAGTTCGTGCTGTTCCTCAACAACGACACGGTGGTCACGCCCGGCTGGCTGGAGGCGCTGCTGCGCTGCGCCGAGAAGGCGCCCGACGCCGGGCTGGTCGGCGCGCGCCTGGTGTACCCCGACGGACGCCTCCAGGAAGCTGGCGGCATCGTCTTCAGCGATGGCTCGGGCTGGAACTATGGACGTTTCGAGGACCCGTCGGACCCTCGCTACGGATTCCGTCGCGAGGTCGACTACTGCTCGGGCGCGGCGATCCTCCTGCGTCGCGATCTGTTCGAACGGCTGGGTGCCTTCGATACCCGCTACTCGCCGGCCTACTACGAGGACACCGACCTCGCCTTCGCGGTGCGTGCGGCAGGGCTCAAGGTGTACTACGAACCGGCGGCGACCGTGATCCATTTCGAGGGCATCACCTCCGGGACCGACACCGCCAGCGGCACCAAGCGCTACCAGGTGGTGAACCGGGAGAAGTTCCTGGAGAAATGGAAGGACGCGCTGGCCCGGCAGCCCGCCCCCGACACGCCGATCACGGTCGCCGCCACGCACCGCGCAACGCGACGGGTGTTGATCGTGGATGCCACCACGCCCACCCCCGACCAGGATTCAGGCTCGGTCCGCATCGTCAACGTCATGCGCGTACTCGGCGATCTCGGCTGCCAGGTGAGCTTCCTGCCCGAGAACCGTGCCTGGATCGAGGGCTACACGGCGGACCTGCAGGCACTGGGCATCGAAGCGCTGTACGCCCCGTATGCGCAGGACCCGGTCAGGATCCTGCGCGAGCGCGGTCACGAATTCGACCTCGTCATCCTGTGCCGACACTACGTGGCCGCCAGTTTCATCGGGCTGCTGCGCCTGCACGCGCCGCAGGCGCGGATCGCCTTCGATACGGTCGATCTCCACTACCTGCGCGAACAGCGTGCAGCGGAACTCGAGGGAAGCGCGGAACTCGCGCGGGTGGCGGCGAGCACCCGCACGCAGGAGCTGAAGGTCATCCGCGATTGCGACGTGACGCTGGTGGTGAGTCCCGTGGAAAAGGAGCTCCTGGCCACCGACGCCCCGGATGCGCGCGTGGAGGTGCTCTCCAACGTCCACGAGATCCATGGCTGCAGGAACGGCTTCGCCGACCGCCACGGCCTCGTGTTCGTGGGAGGGTTCCAGCACCCGCCCAACGTCGACGCGGTCCAATGGTTCGTCGCGGAGGTCTTTCCGCTGGTCCGTGCCTCGCTGCCGGGCATCGAGTTCCACGTCATCGGCAGCAAGGTGCCCGAGTCCATCCGCGCCCTGGGCGGCGACGGCATCACCGTGCATGGCTTCGTGCCCGACATCATGCCGTACATGGACGGATGCCGGGTGTCCGTCGCCCCGCTGCGATACGGCGCCGGAGTCAAGGGCAAGGTGAACATGGCCATGAGCTGCGGGCTGCCGGTGGTGGCGACGCCGATGGCGATCGAAGGCATGCACGTGGAAAGCGGTCGCGAAGTGCTGGTGGCCGCGGACGCAGCGGCCTTCGCCGCCGACGTGGTACGACTGCACGGCGACCAGGCGCTCTGGGAAACGCTGTCCGCGCAGGGACTCGCCAACGTGGAGCGGCATTTCTCCTTCGCCGCCGCCCGGCAGGCGCTGGCCGGGCTGCTCGACAACGGACGCGTTCCCGCCGCCTAGCCGGGTGGCCGACCGGACGGAACGGGCGACGCGAGAAACGCGCCGCCGGCAACCGCCTCCCAGCGTGATTCACCCAGGCCGCACCCAGCCGGGCCGTATCGGCGTTCCCGCAGCACGATCCGGCCGTCGGCGTGCATCAGCAGCAGGGTCGAAGCCCGCGTGCCGTACCGGTCGCCACGGATGAAGACCGGTGCCAGCAGCCGCTCCAGTTCCAGCCCCACGCCGGTATCGGGCAGGTCGGCATC
>Ga0206103_100832_pt1 | contig 12820 bp, 9 predicted proteins | sample 1B5Ametagenome_FD_148638 | JGI IMG/M metagenome (GOLD analysis project Ga0206103, IMG submission 148638) | Enriched microbial communities from leaf-cutter ant dump, University of Wisconsin, Madison, United States - 1B5A | ecosystem: Environmental > Terrestrial > Nest > Insects nest > Nest dump... | reverse complement strand
CATGTCGAGGTAGTCGGCACCCGCCTGGAGCGCACCCGCGAAGATCGTCGGCACGAACTTCGGCTCGACCGCGTTCATGACGTGCGTCGCGCCGTGCTCGCGCGCGACGGCCGCGACGTTGCCGGGGTCGGATGCGTCGATCCGCGCCGCGACGAAGCGCCCGCCCTGCGGCCCGTGCTTCGCCTCGATCCAGCGGAGCGTGCGCTCGGCGCGACCGATGTCGTAGTCGCTCACGACGATCGTCTCGAAGAAGTCGCGGCGGGCTGCGATCTTGGCGATGGCATCGCCGACACCGCCCGCCCCCACCAGGAGGATTCTCATGGCATGAGGCTAGTGGTGCGCTCGGCCGCGGGCCAGCCCCGGATCGCACGGCGCCGGAGAGCCCGCACGACTCACGGACCCTCCCGGCGCGAGCCTCTCGTCGCAGCCGAGCCGTCGCATGCCGACGGATGCGGTCGTCCGCCGCGCATTGCGCAGCTGCTCAGCGCTCGAGTTCGACCGCCGTCCACGACACCGGCGGAAGCTCGATCGTGAGCACGCCACCGTCGAGCACGGCGGTGGCGTTCGGCACGAGCACCACCCGCTCCGGCTCCTCGAGGGTGTTCGCCGCGTCGAGGTCGTCGTCGGCCAACGTCTCGGCACCGACAAGCCGGATGCCGGGGAGCGCCGCGAGGTCGACCGCCATCGTGAGCGTCTCGGTCTGCGAGCGGTTCACGAGGAACACGGCCACGGCATCCGCTTCGGGGTCGTGCGTCGCGACCGCGTCGACAAGCGGGACCTCACCGAAGCGCGCCGTCTCGTACCGCGGCGACTCGAGCCGGAGCTGCAGCGCGTTGCCGCGGGCCAGGCGGGAGGTGGTCGCGAAGGGGAAGAACGTCGTCTGCCGCCATGCGATCCCTCCCGGTTCGGTCATGATCGGCGCGATCACGTTGACGAGTTGTGCGAGCGAGGCGCTCGTGACGCGGTCCGCGTGCTTGAGCAGCGAGATCATCAGGCTGCCGAAGACGACGGCGTCGAGCACCGAGTAGCGGTCCTCGAGGATCCGCGGCGCGATCGGCCAGTTGTCGATGCCGGTGGCCTTGTCTTCGTCGTGGTAGCGGTCCTGGTACCAGATATTCCACTCGTCGAAGGAGATGTCGATCGTCTTGTCGCTGCCGCGCACCGCCTTGACGTGGTCGGCCGTCGCGACCACCTCCTCGATGAAGCGATCCATGTCGACGGCGGATGCCAGAAAGCTCGCGCGATCGCCGTCCTTCTCGGCGTAGTACGCGTGACACGAGATGAGGTCGACGTGCTCGTAGGCGTGGCTGAGCACGACGCGCTCCCACTCGCCGAAGGTCGGCATGTCGCGCGCCGAGGATCCGCACACGACGAGCTGGATGTCGGGGTCGAGCTGGCGCATCGCGGATGCGGTCTGAGCGGCGATCTTGCCGTAGTCCTCGGCCGAGCGGTGACCGAGCTGCCACGGGCCATCCATCTCGTTGCCGAGGCACCACATCCGCACCCCGAACGGCTTCTCGCGGCCGTTGTCGATGCGCTTCTGGCTGAGGAAAGTGCCAGAGGGGATGTTGGCGTACTCGAGCAGGTCGAGCGCCTCCGCCGTGCCGCGGGTGCCGAGGTTGACCGCGAGCATGAGCTCGGAGTCGACCTTCTCGAGCCAGCCCGCGAACTCGTGTAGGCCCACCTCGTTGGTCTCGGTCGAGTGCCAGGCGAGATCGAGGCGACGCGGGCGTGCCGCACGCGGGCCGACCGAATCCTCCCAGCGGAAACCCGAGACGAAGTTGCCCCCCGGATAACGGATGGTCGAGACGCCGAGCTCCTTTACGAGATCGATCACGTCACGCCGGAAGCCGTCGGCATCCGCGTGCGGGTGACCGGGCTCGTAGATGCCGTCATAGATGTGACGGCCGAGGTGCTCGACGAAGCCCCCGAAGATGCGGCGATCGATAGCGCCGATCCGGGCAGCCGGGTCGATGGTGAGCTGGGCGGTGGTCACGGGGCGGTCGTCTCCTGCGTTCTGGGGTCGTTCTGCGATCTGGCGGCCTCGCGCCGGAATGCGGCGACGAGCGCAGTCTCTCGGCGCTCGAGGGCGCCTGGCGTCTCGATGAGTTCATAGAGCCCCATCGTGAGGCGGTGATCCTCACGTGGCGCAGCGGAGTGGCGCCACGTCCACTCGTACATGTCGAAGAGCGGCCACCAGGTGTAGCCAACGATGTTGAGGCCGTCGGCGCGCCAGCGGCGCACTGCTGCGCTCGACTCCAGCAACCACGCCTCCCGCTCGGGAACGGATGCGGTGACGCACGTCTCGGAGATCATGACGGGTGTCCCGTACCGCCCCACCCCTTCACGCAGAAGTTCGAACAGGCCATCGGTCCCGTCATCGCGCACAGGGCGCGGGTCGGCGAAGCCGCCCCCGTGCCGCACCCCGGTCTCGATCAGCTCGGTCGAATGCCGCGGGTAGTAGTTGAGGCCGTAGACGTCGGGGTGCACGATGTTCGCCGAATACCAGGCGAGGGCTTCGTCGTCGACGCCGTGACGGGCAAGCATGTCGCGCAGGGGGTGCTCCTCGTCGACACGACCCGTGACCAGGTCCTCCACGAGGAAGACCTGGTGCCTCAATCGCTCCACGGTGGCCCGCACCTCGGGCACGTCCATATTGCCGTCGAATCGCATACCCGCGTCGACATGCACGAAGGTGCCGCGTGTGCCGAGCACCTGGGCCATGCCCTGCTGGGCGAGCGCGAAACCTCGCGCAAGCTGGTCGACCATCCGCACGAGACCTGACTCGCCTGCGAGGTACGGCGGCCAATACGCGTACTCACCCGAGAACAGCGCGTGAATCATCGGCTCGTTGAGCGGCGTGTAGTCCGACACGGTGTCGGCGTATCGCTCTGCGACACGTGTCGAGTACTCGGCCACCCGCTCCGGGTAGTCGGCATCGTCGAACTGCCGCGGCATCCAGAGCGGTGTGCCGTAGTGCATGAGGTCAACGATGGGGCGGATGCCGAGCTCGGCGAAGCGCGCGAACACCCGGTCGAGCCACGACCAGTCGAAGCGAGCTGGCTCCGGTTGTACCCGGTACCAGGGAACGCCCCATCGCACGAATTCTGCGCCGGCCTCGCGCGCGAGTGCGAGATCGGTGTGCCAGCGGATGTCGTGCTCGGTGAGTACGTACTCGTCGATCGCACGCTCCCCCGGCCGCTCCTGCGGCACGAAGGTGTCTTCGATGCCGACGCCGAAATGCAGTCGGCCATCGCGATACCAGGGCGTGTGCTCGGCAGACGTCATTTGAGTCCCGTCGTCGCGATGTTGTCGATGAAGCGGCGCTGCACGAGGAGGAAGGCGATCGCCAGCGGCACGACGGCAATGAGCGAGCCGGCCATCATGACGCCATACGGGATGATGCCGCCGGGACCCGTCAGCAGGGTGAGCCCGGAGGTGACGGTGCCCATCTGCGCTTGGGTGGTGAAGACGAGGGGCCACAGCAGATCGTTCCAGTTGTTCACGAAGGTGAAGACCCCGAGCGTCATGAGCGCGGGCACCACGTTCGGCAGCACGATGCTGCGGAAGACGCGGAGCTCCCCCGCCCCGTCGATGCGCGCCGCGTTGTCGAGGTCCCGGGGAAGGGCGAGGAAGAACTGCCGCAGCAGGAAGATGCCGAAGGCATCGGCCGCGCGGGGCGCGATGAGTCCTTGATAGGTGTTGATCCATCCAAGGTCGGCGACGAGCTGATACACGGGCACGAGCGTCGCCTGGAACGGGATCATGAGGCTCGCGATGATCGCAACGAGCAGTACGGTCCGCCCACGGAAATCGATGCGCGCGAGCGCGTACGCGGCGAGCGAGTCGAACACGAGTGCACACAGGGTCACGCCGCCGGCGAAGATCACGCTGTTCAGCAACAGGCGCGCGAGCGGTAGCTCGGTGAAGATGCGCGCCAGGTTGTCGAGTGTCCATTCGGTCGGAACGAGGGTCGGCGGATAGGCGTTCACCTCGGGGATCGGCTTGAACGCGGTGAAGACGATGATCGCGATCGGCAGCAACACCGCGGCCGTCACGATAACCATCACGAGGAACGTCACGACGGATGCCGGGCGGATCCGATCGCGTGCGGGGCGACGCGCAGTCACGGCGGTCATGCGAGGTCCTTCTCTCGACGCCCGAAGAACACGAACTGCACGATGCTGAGCAGAAGCGTGGCAATGAGCAGCACATACGAGAGGGCGGAGGCGAAGCCGAGTTCGAGCTTGCGGAAGCCCGACTGGTAGATCTCCATCACGATTGTCTGGGTGTGGCCGTACGGACCGCCTCCCGTCATCACGTAGATCTGGTCGAAGGTCTGCAACGCCGCGATCAGGGCGAAGATCAGCACGAAGGCGAAGGTGTTCGACAGCATCGGCACCGTCACGTTCGTGAACCGGCGCCAGGCGCCTGCGCCGTCCATGCGTGCCGCCTCGTAGAGGGAGGCGGGTACGTCTTGCAGCCCAGCGAGGAAGATCACCATGTAGAAGCCGAAGTTCTTCCAGACGGCCACGAGCGCAACGGCGGGCATGGCGAGCACGGGGTCTTCGAGCACGTCTCCGAGCTGCACTCCTGCGCCCTGCAGCCAGTAGTTCAGCAGTCCGAGCCGCGGATCGAGCAGGTACGACCACGCGAATGCGCCAACGGCGAGCGAGACGATGAACGGCAGGAACAGCGCGGTGCGGAAGAAACCGCGGAACGGAAGTGACGGGCTGTTGAGCACGAGAGCCAGAGCGAGCGCGCTCAACACCGCGGTCGGGGTGAACAGCACCGTGTACCAGAGGGTGTTGAGCATCGCATCACGGATGTCGGGATCGGCGAACACGCGCACGTAGTTGTCGAGGCCGACCCATTCCGCTGTGCCGAAGCCGCTCGCATCCGTAAACGACAGCTGCAGCGCCGAGAGCATGGGCCACGCGACGAACACACTGAGGATGGCGAGTGCGGGGGCGAGGAAGGCGAACGCGGTGAGGGTGCGTCGCCGTTCGGCGCGCGCGCCGGGCCTGCCGCCGATGGGGGCGGGGGGTCGATAGGCGCGTGGCGTGGTTGCGGTCATAGTCCCATGCTGTCGGGTCGGATCGGGCGGCCGGGTCGTGATGCCGGTGTGGAGGTTGCCCGGGTGGTTCCGGGAGCGACGCCGTCGTCGACGCCGCTCCCGGAGGGGCATTCCGATCGGTTACTGGTCGACGAGCGCCGCCTCCACCGTGCTCTGCGCCTCGGCGAGCAGCGACGCGATGTCGTCGCCTGCCATGGCCCGCTGGGTCAGCTCGTCGATCGCTTGCAGCACATCGGTGCTGTTGACGACACCGGGCAGGAGCGGACGCGTGAACGTGGTGTATTGCGAGAGGGTCGCCACCGTCGGGTTCTCGGCCACCGCATCGGCCGGGATGCTCGTGCGCAGCGGCGGCCAGCCGGAACCGAGCGACCACGCGACCTGGTTCTCCTCGGTGAAGAAGTAGGCGAGGAACTTCTGGGCGGCCTCGATCTTCGCCTCGTCACCCTGGTCGGTGACCGACATGGTCAGACCGATCGCGGATGCGGCCTGGCCGGAGGGACCTGCCGGAATCGGCGCGATGCCGTAGTCGATGCCGTTGTCAGCGGCGATGAACGTCATCCACGGACCACCGAAGGTCATCGCGGCACGGCCGGAGCTGAACACGCTGTCGGCCTCGATGCCGTCGACCCCGGTGGGCGACACGGCGCCGTTGACGACCGCGTCATGCCAGAACTCGAGCGTGGCGAGGTTCTCGGGTGAGTCGATCACGGCGGCGCCGTCGGCGACGATGTCGCCTCCCCCGCCCCAGAACAGCGACGGCCAGACGCCGTTGCCGACGGTGGCGTGGTCGGGAAGCACCATGCCGTAGCGCTCGGGCGTGCCATCGCCGTCTTCGTCGACGGTCAGCTGGGTAGCCGCCTCGATCCAGCCGTCCCAGTCGGCAGGCACCTCGGTGATGCCGGCGTCCGCGAAGGCCGCCTTGTCGTAGTAGATCGCGAGCGGCACGAAGCCGGTGGGCACGGCGTAGCTGGTGCCGTCGACGACCGTCATCGCCTGGGCGCCCGCGACCACATCGGAGGCGTTATTGGCAGGGTCGGCATAGAAGTCCGCGAGCGACACGAAGGCGCCACGCGCTGCGTAGACGGGGAAGCGCTCGGCGGGCATCGCGACCAGGTCGGGGCCAGTCTTCGACGAGAGAGCGGGAAGCAGCGTGTCGTCGATGACGTCCCAGGTGTTGATCTCTGTCGTGATGTGGACCTCGTCCTGGCTCTCGTTGTAGGCGTCGACGATGCCGTTCAGCACATCGCCGTCCGCCTCCGTGTACCCGTGCCAGAAGACGATCTCGACCGGACCGTCCGAGGGGGCGTCCCCACCGGCACTACAACCGGTGAGAACGAGTGCGGCGGCAGCGATCGCGCTGACGCCCACCAGGTGATGCGTGCGATTCATCTTGGTTCCTTTGCTGATGCGGGACTGCTCTGTCTGCATGGACTCGGGTTTCCGGGGTTCCGGCAAGCCACGTTTACAACGTTGTAGAAGCATGATGGAGCGGAACAGCCACGGTGTCAAGCACCGTCAGGATGCCGAGGTCGATTCCCGCGCGATGATCCGGAATCCGGAACGCAACTCCCGTGGCCCGCCCGGCCTGAGCCCCGCGATCCGGTCGAACAGAACGCCGACCGCGAGACGTGCGATCTCGCGACGCCCCGGATCGACCGTGCTGAGGCTCGGCAGCGAATAGCGCCCCTCGTCGACGTCATCGAACCCGATGATGGCCACGTCCTCCGGCACCCGCACCCCGTGCTCACGCAACACGCGCAGCGCACCCAGCCCCAGCTCGTCATTGAGCGCGAACACCGCATCGAACTCCACACCCCGCGCCAACAACATCCGCATCGCCTCCGAGCCGTTCACCCGGTGCCACGGCCCCGCGTCCACCACGAGCTCGTCACGGAACGGCACCCCGTGCGCCTCGAGAGCGGCCCGATACCCCGCCACACGCAACCCGGCCGAACCGATGACCTCGCCGGTGTGAGAGCCGATCACCGCGATTCGACGCCGCCCGAGCGCCAGTACGTGCTCCGTCGCAGCGCGCGCGGCCTCGACGTTCTCCATGGTGACGTGATCGACCGGGCCGTCGAATATGCGCTCACCGAGAAGAACAAGCGGATAGTCCACGCGCAGCGCATCGGCGTCGTCGACCCCGAGCGCCAACGGGCTGAACAACAGACCGTCAGTGAGCTGCCGACGCGAACCGTTGAGAACCTCGAGTTCACGACGCCGATCGCCCCCGGTCTGCTCGATGAGCACGACGATGTCGCGCTCCTCCGCCGCCGTGATCACCTCATCCGCCAGTTCCGCGAAATAGGCGAGGCTCAATTCGGGCACGGCGAGGCCGATGGCCCCCGTGCGACCCGAACGCAGACTGCGCGCCGAACGGTTGGGTCGGTAATCCAGCCTCTCGATCGCGGCGAGGACGCGCGCGCGCGTCGCCTCACTCACGTGCGGGTAGTCGTTGACGACGTTCGAGACCGTCTTGAACGAGACGCCTGCCAGCTGCGCCACATCGCGGAGGGTCACCGTCATGCGCCCCACGGTAGCGCGACAGGGCGGCGCGGATGGAGATTGCTCTGCGGGATCGACGGCGCGAGCGCTACGGGATCCGCCGCGTCGCGATCAACTCCTGCAACCAGAGCGCCGAGTCCTTGAGCACGCGCTGCTGGGTCTCGTAGTCGACCCGCACGATGCCGAAGCGCTTCGAGTAGCCGTAGCCCCACTCGAAGTTGTCCAGGAACGACCACACCTGGTAGCCGCGCAGGTCGACGCCCTGAGCCATCGCCCGGTGGGCGGCCGCGAAGTGGCGCCGCAGGTAGTCGACGCGGGCGGCGTCGTGCACGCGCGGCCCCGCATCCGTCTGCGTCACGACGTCGTCGAACGCGGCGCCGTTCTCGGTGATCATGAGCGGCTGCTCCGGGAACTGCTCCCGCAGCGACAGCAGCAGCTCCTCGAGCCCGTCGGGCGCGATGTTCCAGCCCATCGCCGTGTACGGCCCCGCCTGCGGAAGGAACTCGACGTCGCGCGAGCCCGGCCAGGCCGAGCCGCCCATGTCCTTGTGCCCGTCGTTGTTCGCGCGGGGGCTCACACCGTCCCACATCCGCACCGTCACGGTCGAGTAGTAGTTGACGCCTAGCACGTCGAGCGTCTGCCCGAACTGCGCGAGGTCGCCGTCGCGCACGAAGCCCCAGTCGGTCACCTCGCGAGTGTCCTCGAGCAGGTCGGCAGGGTACTCGCCGCGCAGCATCGGATGCGTGAACGCACGGTTCGCCAGCGCGTCGATTCGCCGCCGCGCCTCGGGCGAGGTGTCGTCGTCGCCCCGGATGACGTGGAAGTTGAGAGTGGCCGACACCTCGGGCACGTTCGACGCGGCGCGCCGGATCTCGGGCACCGCGAGGGAGTGGGCGAGGTTCAGGTGGTGCACCGCAGCGAGCGCGGCGGCGCCGTCGGTGCGTCCAGGTGCGTGCGCGCCGGAGCCGTAGCCGAGGTACGCCGAACACCAGGGCTCGTTGAGTGTCGTCCACATCATGACCCGGTCGCCGAGCGCCTCGACCGTGCGGGCGGCGTACTCGGCGAAGCGGTACGCGGTGTCGCGGGCCGGCCAGCCTCCGGCATCCTCGAGCTCCTGCGGCAGATCCCAGTGGTAGAGCGTCGCGATGGGGCGGATGCCGCGGGCCAGCAGGCCGTCGACGAGCCGCGAGTAGAACGCGACCCCCGCCGGGTTGATCGCACCGGAGCCGCCGGGCTGGATGCGGGGCCACGCGATCGAAAAGCGGTACGCCTCGAGGCCCAGCTCCGCCATGAGGTCGAGGTCGGCCTCCCAGCGGTGGTAGTGGTCGTCGGCCACGTCCCCTGTGTCGCCGTTCCACACCTTACCGGGGGTGTGACTGAAGGTGTCCCAGATCGACGGGCCGCGCCCGTCTTCACGAGGAGCGCCCTCGATCTGGAACGCCGCGGTAGCGGAACCGATGAGGAAGTCGGTGGGGAATGCGAGCCCCCGCTCGGGGCTCTCGCGGGTGCTGACCATTGCACCATTGTGCTCCCCGCCGCGCGAGCCGCCCGGGGGCGCGCCCCGTCGGCTCATCCCGCAGACGACGCCGGGTCGCGCAGCACGCCACCGAGGGCCAACTCGGCGGCCCCGATGAGCAGCCGGTCGCGACCGAGCGCGGCGGGGCGGATGCGCACCCCCTCCCAGAGGGTCGGGAGCGTCCGCGCGGCGACGGCCCCCTCGAGTCCGGGGGCATCCCATGCGAGCAGGGCCGCAAGGAACCCGCCGAGCACGACCAGCTCGGGCCCGAGAACGTTGATGGCGTTGGCGAGCGCACCGGCGAGCACGACCTGCTGCCGCGCGAGCTCTGACCGAAGCGCGGGGTCCGTCGCGGCGAGCAGGGCGGCCTCCAGCTCGGGTTCGTCCGAGGCCCGCCGCCCGAGCAGTTCGAGCAGTCGGGCACGGCTCACCTCCTCCTCGAGGGTGCCGCCGATGGTGGCGCGGTGGGCGGGGTCGTCGAGGCGCGGACGATTGTGGCCGAACTCCCCCGCATAGCCGAGCGCGCCGCGATAGGGGCGTCCCTCCACGACGACGCCGCCGCCGATACCGCTTGCACCGCCGTTGAGGTAGACGAGCTGCAGGGCGCCGCGGCCGACCCCGAACAGGTGCTCGGCGAGCGCGCCGAGGGTCGCGTCGTTGTCGGCGACGGTGGGCAGCCCTACCTCCGACTCGACGAGGCGGGCGAACGAGCTGTCCCGCCATCCGAGATGTGGCGCCCAGCGCACGACACCGTCGCTCGAGCGCACGAGCCCGGGCACGGCGAGGCCGACGCCGAGGATCCGTCGGTCGCGGGCGGGACCCGACCGCAGTTCGGCCACGAGCTCGCCCACCAGCCGGGCCGCATCCTCCGGGGCGGGGATGCCGTCGAGCTCGCGTCGCACGCGGTGGTGCACGCGCGCACCGAGCCCGACGAGCCCGACCGTGATCGCGTCGACTTCGGGGTTCACGGCGATGACGGCGGGCCCCGGATGCGGCAGCACGCGCCGCGACGGCCTCCCGACCCGGTTGGTGGCGCCCGGTTCGGCCTCCTCGACGAGCCCGAGTTCGGCGAGTTCGGCGACGAGCGCACCGATCGTGGAGCGGTTGAGGCCCGTGAGCGCGGTCAGGTCGGCGCGGGAGGGGCCGTCGCCGTGGTGCACCAGATCGAGCACCGTCGAGAGATTTCGACGGCGTACCGAGTCGACGGTGTCACCGAGTGCAGCCACGACGCACACCCTATCCCCGCGCCTCGCGGCGGTGATCGCGACCGGATGCGGTTGCCGACGCTCGTGTCGGCGGCGTCGCCCCCTCTTCCGGTCGTGCACGGCATGGTATATGTTTGCTTTCACAACATTTCAGCGATGACGACAGCAGGAGCCGCAATGACCGCGCCCACCCCCACCCGCGACGACAAGTTCAGCTTCGGCCTGTGGACTGTCGGCTACAACGGAACCGACCCGTTCGGCGGGCCGACCCGCCCCGCCCTCGACGTCGTGCACGTCGTCGAGAAGCTCAGTGAGCTCGGCGCCTACGGCCTCACCTTCCACGACGACGACCTCTTCGCCTTCGGCTCAACGGATGCCGAGCGCCAGAAGCAGATCGACCGCCTGAAGGGCGCGCTGGATGCCACCGGCCTCATCGTGCCGATGGTCACCACCAACCTCTTCTCCGCCCCCGTCTTCAAGGACGGCGGTTTCACCGCCAACGACCGCGACGTGCGCCGCTACGCGCTGCGCAAGGTGTTCCGTCAGCTCGACCTCGGGGCAGAGCTCGGCGCCAAGACCTTCGTCATGTGGGGCGGGCGTGAGGGCGCAGAATACGACGCGGCGAAAGACATCCGCCAGGCGCTCGAGCGCTACCGCGAGGCCGTGAACTTGCTCGGCCAGTACGTCATCGACAAGGGCTACGACATCCGCTTCGCCATCGAGCCCAAGCCCAACGAGCCGCGCGGCGACATCCTGCTGCCGACGCTCGGCCACGCGATTGCGTTCATTGACTCGCTCGAGCACCCCGAGCTCGTGGGCCTCAACCCCGAGGTCGGCCACGAGCAGATGGCGGGCCTCAACTTCGCCGCAGGTATCGCCCAGGCGCTGTACCACGGCAAGCTGTTCCACATCGACCTGAACGGCCAGCGCGGCATCAAGTACGACCAGGACCTCGTGTTCGGTCACGGCGACCTGCACAACGCCTTCGCGCTCGTCGACCTTCTGGAAAACGGTGGCCCCGGGGGCGTGCCCGCCTATGAGGGCCCGCGCCACTTCGACTACAAGCCCTCGCGCACCGAAGACGAGACGGGCGTGTGGGAGTCGGCGGCCGCCAACATGCGCACGTACCTGCTGCTCAAGGAGCGCGCCGCGGCCTTCCGCGCCGACCCCGAGGTGCAGGAGGCGCTCGCCGCCGCCAAGGTCGACGAGCTCGCGACCCCGACCCTGAACCCGGGCGAGGGCTACGAGGAGTTCCTTGCCGATCGTTCGGCCTACGAGGACTTCGACCCGTCCGCGTACCTCGGCGGCAAGGGCGGCGGCTTCGTGCGCCTGCAGCAGCTCGCGACCGAGCACCTGCTCGGCGCCCGCTGACCCCACCACCAGTCCGCGAAAGTACGCACTTTTGGGCGATTTTGGCGCCATTTGAGCCCTAAAGTGCGTACTTTCGCGGACATTGCCTGAGCTGAGGAGGGCCACGGATGACGCTCGTCGCGGGAGTCGACTCGTCGACGCAGAGCTGCAAGGTCGTCGTGCGCGACGCCGAAACGGGCGCCGTCGTGCGCACGGGGCGGGCGCCGCATCCGGACGGCACAGAGGTCGCACCCGCGGCCTGGTGGCAGGCGCTGCAAGACGCGATCGCGGACGCCGGCGGGCTCGCCGACGTCGCCGCGATCTCAGTCGGCGGCCAGCAGCACGGCATGGTCGTGCTGGATGCGGCCGGCCGCGTCATCCGCAACGCGCTGCTCTGGAACGACACCCGCTCGGCGGATGCCGCCCGCGCCCTGATCGCCGAGTTCGGCGCCGACGAGCTCGCCCGCCGCACCGGCAGCGTGCCCGTCGCCTCCTTCACCGCCACCAAGCTCCGCTGGCTGCGGGATGCGGAGCCCGCCGCGGCCGCGCGCGTCGCCGCCGTCGCGCTCCCCCACGACTGGCTGAGCTGGCGCCTGCGCGGCTACGGCCCCGCCGACGAGAGCCCACTCGGCCCCGTGCTCGACGAGCTCGCGACAGACCGCTCCGACGCCTCAGGCACGAGCTACTGGAACCCCGCGACGGGCGCCTACGACCGCGAACTGCTCACCGCATCCCTCGGCCACGACGCCGTGCTGCCGCGGATCGTCGCGCCGGGGGAGGCGATGGGCGAGACCGTCGAGCTGGACGGCATCCCCGCCGGCATCCTCGTCGGCCCCGGCGCCGGCGACAACGCCGCGGCCGCGCTCGGTCTCGGCGCGCGCGAGGGCGACGTGGTCGTCTCGATCGGCACCTCCGGAACCGTCTTCGCGGTGACGGATGCCCCGGTCGCCGACGGAACCGGCACCGTCGCGGGCTTCGCCGACGCATCCGGCGCCTACCTTCCCCTCGTGGCGACCCTCAACGCGGCGCGCGTGCTCGACCGGATCGCGGCGCTGCTCGGGGTCGATCACACGGGACTCGGCGAGCTCGCCCTCGCCGCCGAACCGGGCGCCTGCGGTCTCGTGCTGCAGCCCTACTTCGAGGGCGAGCGCACCCCCAACCTGCCGG
>Ga0206103_100830_pt1 | contig 12834 bp, 8 predicted proteins | sample 1B5Ametagenome_FD_148638 | JGI IMG/M metagenome (GOLD analysis project Ga0206103, IMG submission 148638) | Enriched microbial communities from leaf-cutter ant dump, University of Wisconsin, Madison, United States - 1B5A | ecosystem: Environmental > Terrestrial > Nest > Insects nest > Nest dump... | reverse complement strand
TTCGGCACGTGCCGTCGCCGCAGCCGCCTCGTCGCGCACGCAGGGGCCAAGCGCCCAGCGGGCCAGCGGGCGATGAAAGGCAGCGACGCCACGAACCGCCCACGCGAACATCGGCGCGATGCCAATGAGGAGCGGCGAGCCGAGCAAGACCCACAGGCTGACGCTGCGGGCCACATCCGCATTGCCGGGGCCGAATACCCACTCCGCACCGCCCGCGACTCCCACAATCGCTTCGCCGATCGCGATCACAAAAGACAGCGGCAACACCACGGCAAGCAAGGCCGTGACAAAGCCGATGGGACCGAGCACGATGCGCATGAGCGTCCACAGGCAGACCCGCCAGGCGTGGTCGTCGGTGAGGATCGATAGGCTCCACCGCACTGGTGCGCTTGCGCCCTTGGCTTCCGAGGTGGAGCGCCTTCTGGGTCCGGGGCGCGCAACCCCTGCGTCAATCATCCGATTGGCCAGCGCCCGCTCGCTCGCACCGATCGCGCGCATGCTTGCCACCGTCATCAGCACAAGCGGAATCCCCACCCACACCACCACGAGTGCCGCCCCGGTGGCGAGCATCGTCACCGAGTACACGAACCACGTGATCCCGAGCGGCAGCCCCGCCAAGAGGTAGGCGATGGCTCGCCAGGTGGATGGGGCCCACAGCATCGAGTAGTAGCGCAAGAGCGGGTGCATGGACTCATCGTGCCAACTGCCAGCAGCTGTTCCCACACCCGCAAGGCCGAATTGCCCTTCCCTCTTGAGGGGGAGCACAACCGGCTCATCCCTCGTGCGGGGCACTTTCGATTCCCCCGCCGGGCACCCCGGAAACCCTCTCAAGCGGGCAGACCGCACCGCGCGCCCCCTTCTACTTTCGAGGTGTCCGTGGGCGGCTGGCGTCCCGGTACATCAAGGAGAACACGATGTCTGTTGGATTCACGGGTCGCATCGCGAGAGCAGCGGCCGCTCGTCCATGGCTCACCATCAGCGGCTGGGTCCTCATTCTCATCGCCGCCGTCGCGGCGTCTGGCCGCCTTGGTGATGCCCTCACTCAAGAAGAACGCGTCCTCATCTCGACAGAGTCGGAACAGGCCGACGCCCTGGTCGCGTCTTATCGCGGGGATACCTCCGATGAGGTCGCGGTCGAGACTCTGGTGATCGTGGCCGATGCGGCGCGATTCGGTGATCCCGCCTTCGATGCTGTCATCGCGGAGACCGTGGCTGCGGTGAGTTCCCTCGATGGCATCACGAGCGTGACGGAGCCGAGCCGCGGGGGGCCGGTGCCGGTGGGGCCCGACGGCACGTCGGCCCTCATCTCAGCCACCGTGGCCCCCGATCACCCCGATGCATTGGGAGCGCAGATCAACGACGCTGTCGCCGCGATTGATCACCCCGGCTTCCATGTGTACGCCTACGGCCAGGCAAGTGGCGAGGCGGTTTTCGATGGCCTCGCTGAGGACACTCTGGTGCGCGGAGAGATGATTGGCATCGGCATCGCGCTCCTCGTCCTCATCGTGGTCTTTGGCGCCCTCATGGCCGCAGGCATCCCCTTGCTGGTGGGCGGCGTCTCGATTGTCACGGCCATTGGTGCAACGGCGATTGTGGGCGGCGCCTTCGATCTGTCGTTCTTCATTGTCAACATGATCTCGATGATGGGTCTGGCTCTCGGCATCGACTACTCGCTCGTCATCGTGCAGCGCTATCGCGAAGAACTCGCTCACGGCCGCACGGTCCGGGACGCGATCACCATTGCTGGCAATACCGCGAGCCGCGCGGTGCTCATCTCGGGTGCGACCGTGCTCGTGTCGCTTGCCGGTCTGCTCATCGTGCCGTCGACCATCATGGTGAGCCTCGGCACAGGCGCCATGATCGTTGCGATCACGGCGATCGTGACGGCCCTCACGCTGCTGCCCGCCGTCTTGGCTGTGCTTGGCCGCCGTGTTAACAAGGGCCGCATTCCCACCTCTCGTCCCGGTGCAAAGCCGCGCGTGTGGTGGGCGATTGCTCGCGCGGTTCTCAAGCGCCCACTGGCCGGCGCTTTGCTCGGTCTGAGCATTCTGCTCACCCTCGCCGTCCCGGCACTGTCAATGCGTCTTGCCTTTCCCGGCTACGACGCGTTGCCCGCGAACCTGGGCTTCCGCAATGCCGTTGAGACGCTCGTTGATGACTTCGGCTATGGCCAGGCAAGCACCGTCATCGCGATCGAGAACGTGGGCGATGCACAGGACTCGGTGCGGCGCCTTGCCGACGCCGTGGAAGCCTCTCCGGCCTTTGCCGAGACGGAGGTTGAGTTCTACCCGGATGGCGCCATCATTGCCACCAAGGATGTGTACGACGCTGCCTCACCCGAGGCGGAAGAGGCACTTGCACACGTGCGTGAGAACCTCGTCCCCGATGCCCTCGCGGGTACGGATGCCATTGCGTACGTGGGTGGCGATCTTGCGATGGCCACCGACTTCACCGACGTGGTGGTGGATGCGGCGCCGTGGGTCGCGATCATCGTCCTCGGAGCGTCGCTCCTCCTGCTCCTCATCACCTTCCGCTCGGTGGTGATCGCGGGCACGGCGATCATCCTCAACGTCCTGTCAACGGCGGCTGCCTACGGCGTGCTCGTGGCGGTCTTCCAGTACGGCTGGGGTGCTGAGCTACTCGGGATGCCACAGGTGGGATCGATTGCTCCCTGGATCCCCGTGTTCCTCTTTGCCGTGCTCTTTGGCCTCTCGATGGACTACCACGTGTTCTTGCTCAGTCGCGTGGTCGAACGCTTTGGCATCACGGGTGACACGAAGGACGCGATTGCCTACGGACTGTCGCGTACCGGATCGCTCATTACAGGTGCCGCCCTCATCATGGTCGCCGTCTTCTCCGGCTTCGCGCTCGGCGACCTCGCCGAATTCAACCAAATGGGCTTGGGTCTTGCCATCGCCGTCATCCTTGACGCGACGGTGGTGCGCTCACTCCTCGTGCCCTCGGTCATGGGCCTACTCGGCAATGCGAACTGGTACTTGCCACGCTGGTTGCAGTGGCTGCCACACCTCCAGGTGGAGGGCGCTGCGCCGCAACACCTGGAGGCTGACGACGCGCGGCCGGCGGGAGAGCCAGCCCTCGTCTAGCCGCGCGCGTGGGCGCCGTGCGAGCTCATGCTCGTGCGGCGCCCATCGCGGCTGACGGCTTGGGGCACGGCGGGCTCCGGGCTTATGCGGCGCCAAAGCGCTCGGCGACCTCGCGGATTGACCGTGCTGACTGCTCAAGAGCGACGGCTTCCTCGGCATCGAGCGGCACGTCGACGCGGTGCTTGACGCCCGTACGGCCCACCACGGCGGGCAGGGCCATGCACACCTCGCCCACGCCGGGGTAGTCGATGAGCGTCGACACCGGCAGCACGCGGTTCTGGTCTTGCAGCACCGCCTCGACGATGCGGGCTCCCGCGACACCGATCGCGTAGTTCGTGGCTCCCTTGCCTTCGATGATGCGGTAGGCGGAGCGAGTGACATCGTGGCGAATGCGGTCGCGGACCTCGGACGTCATGACAATCCGGCCGTCTGCGTCATGCCATTCCGTCAGCGGCACCCCGCCAATGGTCGCGGAGGACCACAGGGGGACTTCAGAGTCACCGTGTTCACCGGCAACGTAGGCGTGCACGTTTGACACCGCCACGTCACATTCCTGCGCGACCTGATGGCGCAGGCGCGACGAGTCAAGCACGGTTCCTGAACCGAACATCTGTGCGGGGCTCATGCCCGAGATGTTGAGCGCCGCGTATGTCACCACGTCCACGGGGTTCGTCACGAGGATGTAGATCGCATCGGGCGACACCTCGATGAGCGGCGGGATGATCGCCTTCATCAGGTTGATCGTTGCCCCCGCAAGCTCGAGGCGGCTCTGCCCCGGCTGCTGCTTGGCGCCAGCGGTGATGACGACCACGTCGGAATCGGCACAGACCTCGACGTTGTCGGAGCCAATCACCTTCGCTTCCGGCATGAACTGAATGCCTTGGGCCAGATCAAGGGCCTCGGCTTCCACCTTGGCGGTGTTGATGTCGTAGAGGGCGACCGTTCGCGCCATGCCGCGCATCAACCCTGCATACGCAAGAGTGGCACCCACGGCGCCGGCTCCCACGACGGAGACCTTTGAGGTCCTGGAGTCCATCGACAATGTTCCTTTCATCGCGACCAACGCGCTCAGCCTAATGCCGAGCTGCTGGGCGCCACGTCGGGACGCGATGGCCTCCTACAGCTTGCTGAGGGTGTGAAAGCGCAAGGCAAGACGCTTCACACCATCTGAACCAAAATCCACCTTCACAACCGCGTGCCGACCAGCACCTTCAGTGCCCACAACGGTGCCGAGACCGAAACCGTCATGCGTCACTCGGTCCCCCACCTCAAAGCCCACGTCGCCTGCACCAACACCAGGCGGCGACGGCGGCACGACGCGCGTGCGGACAGCGCCAGCTCGGGAATAGGTATTGCCATCGTGGCGGTCCTGATTCGCCCCAAAATTGCTCGACCAACCACCGGCACCGCGGCGTTCAGTCCGGGCCCGCAACGAGGACATCGTGGTCTCCGAAACCCGCCAATCAATGAGGTCGGCTGGGATCTCCTCCACAAAGCGTGAGGCCGCAAGGAACTGAGGCGTCCCCCATGCCGAGCGCTCCGCCGCGCGAGTGAGGTAGAGGCGTTCGCGCGCACGCGTGAGCCCCACATAGGCGAGCCGGCGCTCCTCTTCGAGGTCCTTGAGGTCTCCCGACTCGATCGAGCGCATGTGCGGGAAGGTGCCGTCCTCCAAGCCCACCACAAAGACAACGGGGAACTCAAGGCCCTTCGCTGTGTGGAGAGTCATCAAGGTGACCACGCCGCCAGAGCCGTCTGCATCGGGAAGCTGATCAGCATCGGCCACCAGGGCGACCTTCTCAAGGAAGTCGGCATGCGTGCCGTCCGGATTGTCTTCGCTGAACTCGCGGCCCACCGCCACCAGTTCCATGATGTTCTCAATGCGGCTCGCATCTTGCGGATCATCACTTGCGCGCATCTGGCGCAACATGCCCGAACGGTCGGCAATCGCATCAAGCACGCCCGCGGGTCCGTTGTCGCTGGCCAGAGAGCGCAGATCATCCATGAGCGTGACAAACTCGGCAATTGCCTTCGCGGAGCGGGCCTGCAGACCCAATTCGTCGACGTGGCGCAGTGCCTCGCCAAAGCTCATGAGCGCCCCGCCGCTGCGCGCCGCGTCAAGATTGTGCGCACGCTGAAAGCGTTCGACCGCCTCAACCGCGGTGTCGCCAATGCCCCGGCGCGGTGTGTTGATGACACGCCGGGTGGCGACGTCGTCGTCCTCATTCACCACAGCCGCGAGGTAGGCGAGCATATCCTTCACTTCTTTGCGCTCATAAAAGCGCGTTCCACCCACCACCTTGTACGGGATGTCAGCGCGCATGAAGCGATCCTCAATGGCGCGGGACTGCGCATTGGCGCGGTACATCACGGCAACGTCGGCTGGAGCAACGCTTTCGTTGTCGACAAGGCGCTTGATCTCGTCGGCAACGAACTGCGCCTCCTCATGTTCATTGCCCCCCGCAAAGCCGATGATCCGCTCACCTGCACCGGCGTCGGTCCACAGATTCTTGGCAGGGCGACCTGCGTTGTTCGAGATGACGGCATTCGCGGCGCTGAGGATGTTCTGAGTGGAGCGGTAGTTGCGCTCAAGACGGATCACTTGCGCATCCGGGTAATCCTTCTCAAACTCCAAAATGTTGCGGATCGAGGCGCCCCGGAAGGCGTAAATCGACTGATCGGCATCACCGACCACGGTGAGACAGCCCGTGTCACCCACGAGTTCGTGGACCAGTACGTACTGCGCGTGGTTCGTGTCCTGGTACTCATCGACAAGCACATGCCGGAACTGCTGGCGATAGCGCTGCGCCACCTCGGGGTGGTCCTGCAAGAGCCGCACGGTCTTGACAATGATGTCGTCAAAGTCAACGGCATTGGCTGCTTCCAGCCGACGCTGGTACGCGCCATACGCCCGCCCCGCGGCGTGGTCGATTGAAAAGCGGGACGCGGATTCGGCCGCCGCTGCTGCGACATCGGGACTGATGAGCTCGTCCTTGTAGGTGCCGATACGTGACAGCAACGCCTTGGGCGTGAACTTCTTCGGGTCAATGTCGAGCTCGTTCATCACGAGCTTCATCACGGCGACCTGGTCTGCGCTGTCATAGATCGAGAAGGTCGACTTCAAACCAGCGAGCTCATAGTCGCGCCGCAACATGCGCACGCATGCACTGTGGAAGGTCGATACCCACATGTGCCGGGCCTCAGGCCCCACGAGCATCTGCACCCGCTCCCGCATCTCGCCCGCCGCCTTGTTGGTGAAGGTGATCGCGAGAATCTCATGCGGACGTGCCCGGCCCGAGTCGAGCAAATGGGCGATGCGGTGGGTCAGCACCCGCGTTTTGCCGGAGCCCGCTCCCGCGATGATGAGGAGGGCGGGACCGTCGTACAGCACCGCCTGGGCTTGCTCGGGATTGAGACCCTCGATCAGGGGGGACGGGGCATCGGGCGCGATGTCGAAAAGGGCATCCATGACCGGTTCAGTCTAGGACCGGTCACCGACGTGCCGGGCCGACGCTAGAGGTTGTCGCGCAGGAGCGGCACACTTTCCCAATCGCCGTCTTCGAGTTCGTCAAGGTCGGGCCTGCCGAGTGCACCGGTGGGACGTGACGTCCCCACAGTGACGACGCGGTTGCGGCCCTCTTCCTTCGCTCGGTACAGCGCGTGGTCGGCTGCCGCAATACATTCATCAGGCGACTGACCTATTGCGCCCATCGCGGCGCCAATCGACACCGTGACGTGGTGCCGGTGGTCCGCGCACGGCGTCTGCAACGAGGTCACGGCCGACCGCAGCCGCTCAAGAATGGGCTGCAGGTCTGCATGCCGCACTCCCGGCATGAGGACAAGGAACTCATCCCCACCCCAACGGCTCACCATGTCGGAGTCACGGAAGTGATTGCGGAGGGTCGCTGCCACCTCCCGAATCGTCGTGTCACCACAGTCATGGCCGAACTCATCGTTGATCGTCTTGAAGTGGTCAAGGTCAATGAGGGCGATCGCATAGTTGCCGCGCCCCCGCTGAGCCCATTCGGCAAGTTGCGCGATGACGGGACGGCGGTTGTACACGCCGGTCAGTTCGTCGGTGGTGGCGCGCAGTTCACCGTAACGAGCCGCGCCGCGCAGCATGCGCATCATGTTGCGGTGGCGCAGTTCGGTGAGCACGAGCGCGGCGGCGATGAGCACCCCCGCAAGGACGCGATTGGCCGTTGCGATCTGACCCGCGATGTCCGCATTGAGTTCAGCTGCCCCCTCACCCTCGGGCCAACGCAACTCGCACACGAGGTACGAGATGATCGCGCCACCGGCAAGACCGATACGCAGGAGGGGCAGTTCACGCTGAATGAGCACAAAGGACAAGACCGCGATGCCAAAGAGGTGAGACTCGATGCTCAGCGCAGCCGAGACCTCAGACACCACCAAGATGATCGACAACCACGACACGACGAGCATCGTGATGACGGCCTGCAACTCCCGACCATGGAGTGCGTACCCCAGGCACACGAACATGATCGCGGCCGCTGCGATGCACCAGGCAACAAGGCCCGGGTGATGTGGGGTGACGCCCCACCAGAAGAGTCCTGCGAGCGCGAGACACACGAGCCCGCTCCCCAGCAGCGACGAGGCGACAATGACGGAGTGGACGCGCGCTGCCTTCTCGCGCAACGCTTTCACGTGGGCAGGCGTGAGTGGCCCCGGGTCCGCATGGGTAGCGAACCGACGCCTCCGCCACACCTTCATGCCACACGCCCCTTCCGACAGCGGCATTGCTCCGTGGGTGCACCACGTTCTAGCAAGATGATCGCCCGTCGTCGTGCGTGCGCGAATGATTTCCACAAACCAAGTGCCGCGCCGACGCGGTGCGACTGCCCGAACGGGCGCCGCCCGTGCTCACAATGTGAGTTTTCACACTGCCCCTCTCTCAGTGCAATACATCACATTCTCCCCCCAAATGGGGGGCAGTCAAACAATTCGTCGCTGAGCGGCCCAGCGCGCAAGTTCGTGACGATTGCTCAATTGCAACTTGTGCAACACCTTGCCCACATGTGTCTCAACTGTCTTGATCGAGATGAAGAGCTTCTCGCCCACCTCGCGGTACGTGTAACCACGCGCAATGAGTCGCATCACCTCTTGCTCGCGTTCAGTGAGTTTGTCGAGGTCCTCATCCGCCTGTGCGACCTCCCCACCTGCGGCATTGAAGGCATCGAGAACAAATCCTGCAAGGCGCGGAGAGAAGACGGCGTCACCGCTCGCAACCCTGCGCACAGCGTCGGACAATTCGGGGCCCGAGATCGACTTTGTCACGTAACCGCGCGCACCCGCCCGCACCACCGCAACCACGTCGTCGGCCGCATCGGAGACCGACAAAGCGAGGACGCGCGGCGAGGATGGCTCGCCGAGGATCTCGGCCAGCACATCGAGGGCTCCCCCGCCGGTACCGCCGGGGAGGTGGACGTCAAGGATGACAACCTCGGGCTTGGTCGCGTGGACTGCCTCGATTGCGCTTTCCACGTCGCGGCCTTGTCCCACCACCACGATGTCCTCATCAAGGGACTCTTTCACCCCCACCCGGATCACATCGTGGTCGTCAACAATCACCACTCGCACGCTCATCGCTGTTCCTTCCGGGGCATAGTGATCGCCACTTCGGTGCGCGTTCCCGGCGCCGACGTGACGGAGGCAGTGCCGCCGTGACGGCGCACTCTGCCAAGGATCGAGTGACGGATTCCCGCGCGGTCCGGGTCTACGTGGTCAGGATCGAAACCAGGCCCCGAGTCGCGAACGAACACGTCGTACGCGGCATCAGTGACCTCGGCGTACACGGCGATAGGTTGGCGACCGTGCCGAGCCGCGTTCGTGGCGGCTTCACGCGCAGCACGCACGGCGGCGCGCAGGTTCGCAGTGGTTGCTGCATCACCCACGCTCACCACCTCGATCTCGACGCCATGGGCATCTTCCACCTCGGACATCGCGGCGGCAAGGGCCGTCGCAACCGAGTGCTCGGTGGACAGCCGCTCTTGATACAAGTAGGCGCGCAAGTCCCGCTCTTGCGCCCGTGCCAAGCGAGCCACCGCGTCGGGGTCGTGTGCCCGGGCGCGGATGAGCGTGAGGGTTTGCAATACGGAGTCGTGGAGGTGAGCAGCGATCTCGGCGCGTTCGAACTCGCGCACACGTTGCTCACGTTCGACTGCAACTTGGCGCAGTAGCCGCATCCACCACGGCGCGAGCACCAGCCCACCAGCGGTCACCCCAGCGACGGGAATCATGATCGCGCGCAACAGTGGTCGCTCATTGAAGTCCCATTGCGCGAACCATGCGACCGAGCCAATGACGAGCGCGACCCCCACCACGACGCGCGCCCATGCGTCGCGCGAGAAGAGGCTCACCACATCGGGACGGCGCGCATCGGATTGGACGGCTGATTCGAGCGGACTCCACACGAGGACGAGGGCACCGATGAACACGATGAGGGGCAAAAGCCAGGGGGTGAACTCATTCGCCCCGTAGCGGCGCGCTAACAGAACGGCCGCCACGCACAACATGAGAAGACCGAGCAAGGCGCGCCACCACTGCGACGGCTGTGCCTCGCGGCGGAGCGGGCGTGCGACCCGGACGGACTCACTCACGGGCTCATCTTCACATAGGACCATGCGGAGCCGCCTCGTGCGCAAGAGGGAGAGCACCCGTCACTTTGTGCAGGTATCTCAGGGCCAGAAATCAGGGGGTCCCCCAATAGCGGCGGGCCCGGCGGGAGGGCGACGATGAATGCAGATTCCTACAGGAGGACCCCATGACCCACTCCCCCGATTCGCAACAAAGCGAGGCGGCGTTCTTTGCCAGCATCCGACGCTGGGGCATCACCCGTGGCGACAACGGCTTCCTTGGCGGCGTGATCGACGGCCTCGCTGGGCGCATCGGCATGGCGACGGGGCCAGCCCGCATCATCGTGGTGGTCGCCGCGCTCTTCCTCAATGGCGTCGTCCTCCTTGCCTATGCGGCCGGCTGGGCACTGTTGCCCGACCGCCGCGGCAACATCATCATTCAGAACTTTGGCCGTGGGGTGCCGAATGTGGGTGCGCTCATTGGTATTGGCCTCTTTGGCATTTTCGGGCTTGGGGGTCTCGACAATGGCATCACGTATCGGATAGGGCACTTCCCCTTTGACGGGGGTCCGTTCCGGGTGATCGCGATCGTCTTCGCAGTGCTGATCCCTGTTGCAATCGTTGCGGGTGTGGTGGGGCTCATCGTGATGGCCGCCAAGCGCAGCGGCCCGTCCCCCAGCACTCAGGCAAGCGCTCAGGGAAGCACCCCGGGCAGCAACCCCGGCAGCGCCCCTGTCTATGCGGCCATGCCCGGTGAGGCTCCGCACGAACGGCCCGCAAGCGTCAGCGTTGCCACCCCGGTGGCAACCGACAATGACGCCGACGCTGACGACACCGACGCTGAAGGCGGCGACGATGACGGCGACGACAATGACACTGACGAGCCAGCGTCGGCCGCGCCGTCCGCCTACGCACCCCTCCCGCCTTTACCGCCGCGCAAGCCCCGCGTCCCTGGTCCCGGCAAGGGCTTTTACCTCGCGACCCTCGCGTGGATCTTCCTCTCGGCAGCAGGTGTGGCATTCGCCGCCCGCAATGACGACCTCGCCGTGCACGGCATCGTCGCGTGGTTTGTCACCTTCATCGCCGGCCTTGGCGTGCTGCTCGTCCTCATCAGCCTGTCCGGCCGCAAGCTCGGCTTCCTCGGCTTTGTTGGCGTCATGAGTGTGCTGCCGCTACTGGGGATCATCGCGTCGGCTACCGACATTCGTGAATCATTTGCCAGGGATGAATCGATCATCTCCATTGACTTTGGCCTCGAGCCAGAAGAAGTGGCACAACCCGAGTTCGATGCGACCGCCGTCTTTGCCGAGGAGTACCCACTCGTCATCATCAACGGCGCGTGCTATGCGGAGACGCTTGTGCCTACAGTCCCGATGAGCACGGCGCGGATTTCAGCCCTCGACATCACCTCAGACATGTCGGTTGATGTGACAGCAGAAGTCACCTACGTCACCGTCCCCACCGGCACCTCGATCACCGTTCGCGGCGAAGGGGACGCTCAAGCGCATGTCGTGTGGCCCGAGCGCAACATCACGTGCGACTTCTACAACGCCGGCGGCGAGCACCTACGCATCGCCGGGCCCAGCCACAGTCTCGAACTTGTCGTGTATGACGACGAGTACGCCAACACCATCGTCCTCACGGAGGTCCCGCAATGATTCGCCGCCGCCTCGTTCAACGCCTCACCTCCGCCGTGATTGGAGCAACGATCTGCGCATTGGCGGGCATCGCGATCGCCGCGCTCTCCGGCGCGGATCTCGATCTGGAGCTCGTCCTCATCATCGGTCTTGCCGCACTAGGTGGGTGGCTGCTGCTCACGGCAGCGCTGACGCCAGTGCGCCGGGACCGTAAGAGCGACGCGTCTTCCACGCCTGTTGCCGTGGGCGCACCGGCACCGATCGACAGCGACGAGATCTAGCCCCGCTTACTCCCACTCAATGGTGCCTGGTGGCTTGCTCGTCACGTCGAGCACCACACGGTTGACCTCCGCCACCTCGTTGGTAATGCGGTTCGAGATATGCGCGAGCACGTCGTAGGGAATGCGGCTCCAGTCGGCCGTCATGGCGTCTTCCGAACTGACGGGGCGCAGCACGATCGGGTGACCGTAGGTACGACCATCGCCTTGCACGCCCACCGAACGCACATCGGCCAAGAGCACCACCGGGCACTGCCAGATGTCGCGGTCAAGTCCCGCCTTGCTCAGTTCTTCACGCGCAATCGCGTCTGCTTCCCGGAGAATCTCGAGCCGCTCACCTGTCACTTCACCCACGATGCGAATGCCAAGGCCCGGTCCCGGGAACGGCTGGCGCCACACGATCTCTTCGGGGAGCCCGAGCTCAAGACCGACGGCCCGAACCTCATCCTTGAACAGCGCCCGGAGCGGCTCGACGAGTTCGAACTTGAGGTCATCAGGAAGGCCGCCGACGTTGTGGTGGCTCTTGATGTTCGCGGCACCTTCGCCGCCACCAGATTCCACGACATCGGGGTAGAGAGTTCCCTGGACAAGGAAGCGCACCTCTTCACCGAGGGCGGCGTCGTGAACGAGCGCGCGGGCCCGCTCCTCGAACGCGCGGATGAACTCGCGACCAATGATCTTGCGCTTGGTCTCCGGGTCGCTCACACCCGCGAGCGCGTCGAGAAAGCGGTCACGCTCATCGGCCACCACGAGCCGCACACCCGTTGACGCGACAAAGTCGCGCTCGACCTGCTCGGCCTCACCGCGGCGGAGCAGACCGTGGTCAACGAACACGCACGTGAGCTGGTCGCCCACGGCCTTCTGCACCAACGCGGCCGCTACAGCCGAGTCGACCCCGCCCGAGAGGCCGCAGATCACGTGGCCGCTGCCTACTTGGGCGCGAATGAGTTCCACTTGCTCGTCAATGACCGATGCAGGCGTCCAGTCGGGGGTGAGCCCCGCCACGCGATAGAGGAAGTTCTCGAGCGCCGCCTGACCCAACGGCGAGTGCTTCACCTCGGGGTGCCACTGCACCCCGGCGAGGCAGCGGTCAAGGTCCTCGAAGGCGGCAACGGGAGCGCCCTCGGTCCCTGCAAGCACAGTGAAGCCCCCGGGCGCGGACTCGACACAGTCACCGTGGCTCATCCACACGGTCTGCTCTGCGGGGCTGTCGCCGAGCAAG